>WNGJ01000422.1_pt1 | contig 37873 bp, 35 predicted proteins | sample 5400611 | NCBI WGS metagenome assembly WNGJ01 (sample SAMN13153375, study PRJNA577476) | soil metagenome | isolation source: 40 cm soil or saprolite under Garry oak tree replicate 1 | place: USA:California | collected 2016-06-15
GATCGACGCGTTCGCGTGGGGCCGCTCCGACGTCGAGGCGCGCCTCGCGTCCGTGTACGAGCCGACCTGCAACATCTGTGGCCTGATCTCGGGCTTCATCGAGGAGGGGACGAAAACGGTGATCCCGTCCGAGGCGTCGGTGAAGATCGACTTCCGTCTCGTGCCCGAGCAGGATCCGGCGCGGATCGGGACGCTGCTCCGCGCGCATCTCGACCGCCGCGGGTTCGGCGACGTGGAGCTGGTCGCCAAGGAGGGCACGCGGCCGTATCGCGGCCGCATCGACGATCCGCTCGTGCGCGCCGCGCAGGCGGTCGCGGAGGAGGAGATCGGGACGCCGGCCCTGCTGATCCCGTCCTCGGGTGGGACGTCGCCGATGTGGCAGGTCTGCGGAAAGCGATCTCTCGCGAACGTCACGCTCGGCATGGGCCATCCGGGTTCCGGCGCGCACGCGCCGAACGAGAACATCCTGCTCGCGAACTACTGGAAGGCGCTGCGCGCGACCGTCGCCCTGTTCCGCCGCTACGCCGATCAGGTCTGAGGATGGAAGGCACGATCGAGATCCGGGCCCTGCGCTGCCGCGGGCGCCAGGGGACGACGGCGGACGAGCGCGCGCGCGAGCAGGAGTACCTCGTCGACGTCGTGGTCCGCACTGACCTCGCCGACGCGGTGCGCAGCGACGATCTGGCGTCGGCGCTCGACATCAGCTCGCTCGCCAGGGTCGTACGCGATGCCGTGGCGGAGCGTCCGCGCGCGCTGGTGGAGCGCATCACGTTCGACGTCGCACGCGGTGTCCTCGCGCGCTTCCCCGCGGTGAGCGAAGCGCGCGTGCGAGTGCTCAAGCCGCATCCGGACGGCCTCGGGGCGGATGCCGAGGCCGTGGAGCTCGTGCTGCGCCGGTGATCCGCGCGCTCGTCTTCGACTTCGACGGACTCATCCTCGAGACGGAGACTCCGGCGTACCAGACCTGGGCCGAGATTTATCGCGAGCACGGGCACGAGCTGCCACTCGACCGCTGGTTCGAATACATCGGACGTGAGGGTGGCTTCTTCGACGCCGCGGATCATCTCGCCGCGCTGGTCGGCGAGGGCTTCGATCGCGACGCGATGCAGGCGCGTCGGGACGCGCGCAAGACCGAGCTCGTCGCCGCGCTCGACGTGATGATCGGCGTGCGCGACTACATCGCCGACGCGAAGCGGCTGGGACTGCGCCTCGCGGTCGCGTCGAGCTCGTCGCGTGCCTGGGTGCTCGGCCATCTCGAGCGGCTCGGCATCGGCGCGGTGTGGGACGCGGTCCGCACGCGAGAGGATGTCGCACGGACGAAGCCCGCGCCCGACCTCTATCTGGCGGCGGTGGACGCGCTTGCAGTCGCGCCGCGCGAGGCAGTGGCGTTCGAGGATTCGATGAACGGGATCACCGCGGCGAAGGCAGCCGGCCTACTCTGCGTCGCGGTCCCGAACGCCCTGACAGCCGCCATGGACCTCTCGCGGGCCGACCTCCGGCTGGGCTCGCTGGCTGAGACGCCGCTCGAGCGGCTGCTCGCCGTACTCTCTGCTCTATGACGACGGCGGTCGCGGCGAAGGACCAGGTCCGGACCGCGATGGACCCGCGCCGTTACCTCGGGGACGCCTGGCGACGCCCGATCTCGCGAGCGGTGGTGAAAGCGCTCCTGACCATCTGGGTGACGACGACACTCACCTTCGTCCTCATCCGTCTCATGCCGGGGAGCCCGGTCGAGCTCAAGATCGACGAGCTGATCCAGACGTCCAACGGATCGCTCAGCTACGAAGACGCGAAGGCGATCGCCTCGGGCCTCTTCGCGATCAACCTCAACGCGCCACTCCACGAGCAGTACCTCTCCTTCATCTGGAACCTTCTGCATCTCGATCTCGGCAACTCGTTCCTCTCGTCAGGAACGGGAGTGACATCGATCATCGTCGCGGTGCTGCCCTGGACGCTCTTCTCGGTCGGCACCGGACTGTTGCTGAGCTTCGGTGTCGGGATCGGTCTGGGCCTGCTCGCCGCGTACCGTCGGGACTCGCTCCTCGACCGCGTCGTGTCGACCGGCGGTTCGCTCATCAGCTCGATCCCGAACTACCTGCTCGCGTTGCTGATGATCCTGTTCCTGGGCGTTCAGTGGCACCTCGTCAACTTCACCTCGATGCGCGGCGCGTATTCGTCCGGTATGCAGCCCGGTTTCACGCCCGCCTTCATCGGCGACATCTTCTACCACGCGTCGCTGCCCATCACGATCTACTTCCTCTCACAGATCGGGCACTGGATCCTCTCGATGCGCAGCGCCACGCTCTCCGCACTTGAAGAGGACTACGTGACGGCCGCGCGAGCGCGCGGCCTCTCCGACGGCCGGATCCGCACCGCGTACGTCGGGCGCAACGCGGTGCTGCCTCTCGTCACGCAGCTCGCGATCAGCGTGGGTTTCATCGTCGGCGGCGCCGCCGTCATCGAGCAGATCTTCGCCTACCAGGGCGTTGGCCTTCGCCTGCTCGCGGCCGTGACGCAGCGCGACTATCCGGTCATCCAGGGGATCGTGATACTGACGACGGTCACGGTCGTCGTTGCGAACCTCGCGGCGGATCTCCTCTACTCGAAGCTTGATCCCCGCATCGGTCGTGCGGGCGGCGCCACCGGATGACGACCGCGATCCTCGCGCGGCCGACCCTGGGACAGCGCCTCGCTGGCCCGTGGCATGCGAGTGTCGAGTTCCTCCGCTTGCTCTCGCGGCGACCGGTGGGTCTTGCCGGCTTCATCGGGATCGTGTTCTTCCTGCTGCTCGCGTTCGTCGCGCCACTGTTCGTGCCGTTCCAGAACGACCCGAGCCTCGTGGACATCTACCAGACCCCCTCGGCCGCGCATCCGCTCGGCACGGACTTCCAGGGCAAGGACGTCCTCAACCAGATCGTGTTCGGCGGCCGCGACATCCTCACGGTCGCGATCCTCGCCGCGCTGGTCTCGACGGTCATTGCGATCACCTTCGGTTCGATCGCGGCGATCGTCGGCGGGAGGATCGACACGACGATCCTCGCGATCACCGACGTGGTGCTGACGCTGCCGAAGCTGGTCCTGCTGATCGCGGTCGCGGCGATCCTGCGACCGACCAGCTTCGTCTTCCTCGCGGTGATCCTGGGCCTGATCCAGTGGTCGAGCTTGCTCCGTCAGATCCGCGCTCAGGTCCTATCGCTGAAGGAGCGCGACTATGTCGAGGCTGCGCGCTCGCTGGACCTCGGGCTCATCCACATCGTCTTCCGCGAGATCCTGCCGACGATGCGCAGCTACATCGCCATCCACTTCATCTTCGCGACGACCGATGCGATGTATGCCCAGGTCTTCATCGTCTTCCTCGGCCTCGTGCCGGTCTCAGGATCGAACTGGGGCATCATGCTGTACTTCGCTCAGGGCCAGGGCGCGCTCTTCTTCCGCGACAGCATCTGGTACATCCTCAGTCCGATCCTCGCGATCACGCTGGTGCAGCTGTCGCTCGTGTCGTTCGCGTCGGCGCTCGAGGACATCTTCAACCCGCGGCTTCGCGGCTCGGCCTAACGCTCGTGCCGGTCCTCTCGGTCCGCGATCTTTCCATCGACTACACCACGCGCAAGGGGCCGGTGCACGCGGTGCGGGACGTCTCGTTCGAGCTCGAGCAGAGCGAGACGCTCGCGATCATCGGCGAGAGCGGCTCGGGGAAGACCACGCTCGCGGTCGGTCTCATCCGCCTCTCACCACGTGGCACCAAGGTGACGAGCGGGGAGATCCTCTACACGAAGAAGGGTCTGACCACCGACGTCCGAACGCTGGACGACGATGACCTACGCGAGTATCGCTGGGCCGAGGCCGCGATGGTCTTCCAGGCGGCCCTCAACTCCTTCAATCCCGTGATCTCGATCTGGGAACAGTTCAACGACACCGCGCGCGCGCATGGGATGAAAGACAGTCGCCGCGTGCGCGACCGCGCGGACGAGCTCCTCGACCTGGTGCACCTCGACGCGAAGCGCGTGCTTCCGGCGTTCCCCCACGAGCTGTCGGGCGGCATGAAGCAGCGCGTCCTCATCGCGCTCGCGCTGATGCTGGAGCCGCAGCTGGTGATCCTCGACGAGCCGACGACCGCGCTGGACATCCTCACGCAACGCTCGATCATCGATCTGCTGAAGCAGCTACGCGAGCGGCTCGGCTTCTCGATGATCTTCATCTCACACGATCTCTCGATCGCGGCGGAGCTGGCCGATCGCATGATCACGATGTACGCGGGGCGCGTCGTCGAAGAGGCGAACGTCGACGACATGTTCTACCGGCCGCGTCATCCGTACTCGGTCGGTCTCCTGCGTGCGGTGCCGCGCGTCTCGGGCGCGCTGGGCAGCGTCGCGTCCATTCCCGGCTCGCCGCCGGACCTCATGCGTCTCCCGAAGGGCTGCTCGTACGCCCCGCGGTGCCCCTATGCGATCGACGAATGTCGTGCGGCCGACCCGCCGCTCATTCCGGTCGACACCCCGCGGCATCAGGCCGCCTGCATCCGCTGGAAGCACGTCGCCGAGGTGCTCGGCTCGAACGCCGAAGTTCCCGTCGCGGAGAAGCTGGCGTGACCGCACTGATCGAGCTCGACCACGTCAGCCGAGCGTTCGCGACGCCGGCCGGCGCCATCACGGCCGTCGACGCGGTATCGCTCGCGCTCGGCCGGGGCGAGGCGATGTGTCTGGTCGGTGAGAGCGGCTGCGGGAAGACCACGACCGGACGACTCCTGACCGGTCTCCTCCGCCCGACGGGCGGCCGGCTCCTGTACGAAGGCAAGGACGTCTGGCTCACGAAGGGCGCCGATCTCGCGCGTTTCCGTCGCGCGGTCCAGCTCGTACATCAGGATCCCTACGCATCGCTGAACCCGACGCGCACGGTGTTCCAAACGCTGTCGGCGCCGCTGTACCGGCACAAGAAGGCGAACTCGTCACGACAGGCGCTTGCGGCGGTGACCGAGCTGCTCAAACGGGTCGACCTCACGCCACCGGAGAACTTCGTCACGAAGTATCCGCATCAGCTGTCGGGCGGCCAGCGCCAGCGCGTCGCGATCGCGCGGGCGCTCACGGTCGACCCCAAGGTCATAGTGGCGGACGAGGCGGTCTCGATGGTCGATGTCTCGATCCGCATCAGTCTGCTGAACCTGCTGCTCGCGCTCGCCAAGGAGTTCGGCGTCACCATCGTCCTCATCACGCACGACCTCGCGGTGGCGCGCTACTTCGCGCGGCGCGGTCGTATCGGAGTGATGTATCTGGGACGCATGGTCGAGCTCGCGGACACCGAGGCGCTCGTGACCGATCCTGCGCATCCGTACTCGGCGGCGCTCATCGCGGCGATCCCGGAGGCGGATCCGGACATCACGCGCTCGAAGACACGCGTCGAGCTGCGCAGTGCCGAGATCCCGAGCCTCCTCTCGCTCCCGCCTGGGTGCACGTTCCACCCGCGCTGCCCGCTGTCGGAGGCGGGCCTCTGCGACGTGAAGATCCCGGAGCTGCTTGCGATACCGGGCGCGCGTGAGGTCGCCTGCCACGTCGCGGTCCGCGAACGGACCGGCGCGCGCGCCGCGGTGACCGCGTAGATGGATCCGGCCCTCCTCCAGGCCGCGTTCCGGCTCGGATTCGTGATCCTCGCGCTCTCGCTGCTGGTACTTCCTTTCGAAGACCGCACATCGGCCGAGTTCGTCGCCACTGTGCTCTCGGCTGTGATCGGCTTCGTGTTCGTCGGGATCGTTACCGTGCTTGCGCGATCGTCGCTGCCGCCGCCGCCACGCTCGAAGACGCGTACCTTAGTCGACAAAGGCACCGCCAAGGGCTACAACGAGACAGATTCGCACTCGGGAGGGAAGTAAATGGCCGATAAGACCTTGAGCTATTCACCGACACGGCGGCGCTTGCTCCGTGACGCGACTTTCACCAGCCTCGGACTCATCGCGGCGGCATGCGCGCCCAGCACGAGCGGCACGACGACGTCGACAACGACGACCGGTGGCGGCACCACGTCCACGAAGGGCGGCGAGTTCCACGGCGGCTGGCCGTACGTGCTCCAGCCGCAGGGCCACTGGAACTTCTACGCGACCAACGCGATCCTCGGCGGCAGCATCTACACCGACCTCTTCATCCCGTCGCTCGCCGTCTACAACTGGGCGAGCGGAAAGTACGACTTCTGGGCCGGGGAGTCGGCGACGCAGAACGGCGACAACTACGACGTAAAGCTCCGGTCGGGGATCAAATGGGACGATGGCAAGGCCTTCACCGCGAAGGACGTCGTAACGACGTACTGGGTCGGCCGCCTTGCGAGCTATGGCATCTGGAACTTCATCGACAAGGTCGATGCGGTCGACGACCTCACCGTCCGCTTCCACTACACGAAGCCAACGAGCCTCGGCGAGCGCCTCATCCTGCGCAACGGCATCAAGCCTGATTCCATCTTCGGCCCGCTCGCGAAGAAGGCCCAGGACTTCTACACCGGTGGCGGCACGAACTCGACCGATGCCGGCAAGGCGCTCATCAAGGAGATGAACGACTTCCGTCCCGACAAGCCGTACTCGATGGGTCCCTACAAGATCGACACGGCCAGCGTGACGGCGGCGCAGCTCACGATGGTCCGCAACACCGGCGGCCTGTTCGCCGATAAGGTGAACTTCGACAAGATCGTCGTCTACCAGGGAGAGACCGCGGAGATCACGCCGCTCGTCCTGAACGGCGACGTCGACTACGCGACGCACGGCTTCCCGCTGGCGACCGACAAGGCGTTCCAGGACAAGGGCTATCGCATCATCCGCGGTCCGATCTTCACCGGTCCGGCGCTGTACTTCAGCTGGGACAACGCTCCCGAGCTGCAGGACAAGCGGCTGCGGCAGGCGATCGCGATGGCCTTCAACCGTGAAGAGGCCGGAAAGATCTTCTACGGAACCTCGGCCCGCGCGCCGAAGTACATGGCCGGCTTCCCGGACAGCCTGGTGCCCAACTGGATCAACTCCGGCGACGTGTCCAAGCTCAACGCGTACGCCTTCGATGCGGCCAAGGCCGACCAGCTCATGAAGGACGCGGGCTACGCCAAGGGCAGCGACGGCATCTACGCCAAGGGCGGCAAGGCGCTGTCGTTCGAGCTGTATTTCCCGAGCGACTTCCAGGACTGGGCCGCCGCGGCCACCTACGCGTCCGACGCGCTCAACAAGTTCGGCATCAAGATCACGCCGCGCGGCGCGATCCGCTCGACGCAGCTGCCGGATATGAACAACGACAAGTTCCAGATCGGACTGAACCCCTGGGGCATCGGGAACCCGCACCCGCAGGCCTCGCTGGTGCGGCCGTTCCGCGAGTTCAACAAGGATGCGACGGGCGGCGGCATGAAGTACCCGCTCACGCAGACCTACTCGGGCGGGTCGATCAACTTCGACACGGTCCTGGACGACGCCATCACCGGCTACGACACCTCCAAGCAGAAGGACCCGATCACGAAGATCGCCCTCGCCTTCAACGAGCTGCTTCCGATCATCCCGATCTACGAACGGCTCAACAACAACCCGATCAACGACAAGGCGCGCGTCACGGGTTGGAAGCCGGACAACGACCCCATCTACACGCAGGGCGGCGGTGACAACTTCACGATCGTCATGCTGATGGACGGGACGCTGCACAAGATCTAGCCCGAGCCGACATGTCTGGGGAGAGGGCGCTCCGAAAGGAGCGCCCTTTTCTATACGCTCGCGGGCGTGGCACTACGCGTGGGCATACTCGGCGCGGGATTCGCGGGCGCGATGCACGCGCACAGCGCGCTCGGACTCGATGACGTACGGGTCGTGGCCGTTGCCGCCGTCCCGCTCGATCAGGCCGCCGCCCTCGCGAAGGAATGTGGCGCTCGCGTCGCGACGGCCGAGCAGATCTGCACTGCCGACGACGTCGACCTCGTCGTCGTCGCGACGCCGACGCACCTCCATGCCGAGTACGCGACGATGGCCGCGCGCGCGGGCAAGCATGTGTTCTGCGAAAAACCGATCGCGCGCACGCGCGAGCAGGCGGAGGAGATGGTGCGCGCGTGCGACGCCGCCGGCGTCACCCTCGCGGTCGGCCACGTCGTGCGCTACTTCCCGGAGTACCAGCGCGCGAAGCAGCTGCTCGATGACGGAACGCTCGGCCGTCCCGCGATCGCGACGCTGGTGCGCGGAAACTTCTCGGTCGGCTCGGCCCGCGAGTGGTATCTCGACGACGCGAAGAGCGGCGGCGTCGTCCTCGACCTGATGCTCCACGACCTCGACACCGTTCGCTGGTGGTTCGGCGAGCCGTCGCGCGTGTACGCGCGGCGCTTCACGGGGGGAGGCGGCCTCGAGTACGCGCTCGCGACGATCCGTTACGACGACCGTCCCATCGTGCAGGTCGAAGCGAGTTGGGCCGAGCACGCCGGCTTCCGCACCGGCTTCGAGCTGCGCGGCGATCGCGGCATGCTGGTCCACGACAGCCGCGATGCGTCCCCGCTCACGGTGCAATCGCCGGCCGGTCCCGCCGGCCCGGCGATGATGGCCACGCCGACCCTCGCCGAATCGCCGTACCGGCGACAGCTGCGCGACCTCTTCGCGCGGATCCGGCGTGGCGAGCGTCCCCGCGTGGATGGGCACGAAGGCCTTCGCTCGCTGGCGCTCGGCCTCGCGGTCATCGAGTCCGCCGACAGGGGCTCGGTCATCGCGTGGAAGGCGCCGGCGTGAGCCGCCGGCTTCGCGTTGGACTCGTCTCGTTCGCGCACGTGCACGCGCCCGCACTCGCGAGCACGCTGCGCGGGCTCGAGCACGTCGAGTTCACCGGGATCCACGACGAGGATCCCGCGCGCGGACGCGCCGCGGCGAAGGAGCACGGAGCCAGGTGGCACGAGACGCTGGACGGCCTCCTGGCCGCGAGCGAAGCCGTCGTCATCGCATCGACGAACTTCGACCGCCGTCGCTACACCGAGGCCGCCGCGGCGAAGGGCGTGCACGTGCTGAGCGAGAAGCCGCTCGCGACCACGGTGGTGGACGGGCGCGCGATGATCGACGCGTGCCGGCGCGCCGGCGTTCAGCTCGGCGTCGCGTTCCCGGTGCGCAGCAGTCCGGCGGTGATCGCGCTGAGAGAAGCGATCGCGGGCGGCGTGCTGGGCCGGATCCGCGCGGTGCGGGCGACGAATCCGGGCCAGTACCCCGGGTCGTGGTTCGGCGACAAGCGCCTCGCGGGCGGCGGCGCGGTGATGGACCACACCGTCCACGCCGCCGACGTGATCCGCTGGCTGGTGAGCGACGAGTTCGTGCGCGTGCAGGCCGAGCTCGGCGCGTTCATCTACGGCCTCGAGGTGGAGGACTGCGGCATCCTGAGCTGCGACCTGGCCGGCGGAGCGTTCGCTTCGATCGACTGCAGCTGGTCGCGACCGCAGACGTTCCCGACCTGGGGCGGCGTGACGCTCCACGTGGTCGGTGACAAGGGAACGGTCGACGTCGACGTCTTCCGGCAAGCTCTCACCCACTACGACGACACCACCGGTCGCGCGCGGCTGGTCGGGTGGGGCGACGACCTGACCGTGCGGATGATCGGAGAGTTCGTGGACGCGATCCTCGCGGACAGTCCCGTCCCGATCGACGGCGAGGAGGGGCTTCGCGCGCTCGAGGTCGCGATCGCGGCCTATCGATCGGCGGACACGAAACGACCGGTCGCGATCACCGACCTCCGAGTGTGACCGGAGACCGGCGCGCGCTCGCCGACTACGGCCGGATCGCGGTCGTGCTCGGCGCGGGGCTCGAGGACGACGGACGTCCGACCGAGACGACCCTTGCCCGCGCCGACGCGGCCGCGGCGCTCGCGCGAGAAGACGACATCGCCTTCATCGTGTCCGGTAGCCACGGCGACGAGCCGACGCCGGAGCACAGTGAGGCGTACTTCATGGCGGAGCGCCTGGCCGCGAACGGCGTCGCTCGCTCTCGCATCTTCCTCGAAGACGAGTCTCGCGACACCGTCGCGAACGCGGCGCTCGTGGCCGAACGCTATCTCGCGGAGGTCGCGCCGCGGCCGCTGGTCATCGTCACGTCGCCGTTCCACATGGCTCGGGCGCTCGCGATCTTCGCGATGGTGCTCGGGCCTTCCTGGCCGCTCGAGGGCCATCTCGCCTCACGCACCGGACAAGACGAAGCGCGCGAGCCGACCGAGACGCTCTATCTCGGCCACGCTCGCGCGCTTCTGGAAGGGACCACGCCCGGCGACTTCGCCCGTATCGCCGCGCGCGTCCGGGGCCGCGGTGACTGGCCGCCGCCGCGCCGGCGCTAAGCCGCGATGCCCATCGCCTTCGCGCTGGCGGCGTCGAGCGCCTCGAGGCCGACGTCCACCTTGACCTTGTCGCCGACGAGCACGCCGTTCTGGACGGGCTGGTTCCAGACCAGGCCGAAGTCCTTCCGGTCGATCGTGATCGCCGCGGACGCGCCGAGGTGCTGGCCGCCCTTTCCGTCCACGCCGATGCCCTCCAGCTCGACGTCGAAGGTGACCGGACGCGTCACGTCGCGGATCGTGAGGTCGCCGCTCACGGCGTACTTGTTCTCGCCCTTCGGGAAGACCGCCGAGCTCTTGAAGACGATCTCCGGGTAGTTCTCGGTGTCGAAGAAGTCCGCCGAACGAAGGTGTCCGTCGCGGCGCGCGTCGCCGGTGTCGATCGCCCTCACGTCGGCGCCGATCTCGAAGCTGGCGCGCTGCGGGTTCTCGGGGTCGATGTCGATCTCGCCGCGCAGCTTGCCAAGCCTGCCGCGGACCGTGCTGACCATCATGTGCTTCACGGAGAAGGTCGCCTGTGTGTGATAGGGGTCGATGTACCAGACCATGTTGTGTGCCTCTTCTCAGCGCTCCTTGGCGCCGTTAGTTGATGATACAATCAACTCGTTGACCACACAACCTATTCCCGGTACCCGCAAGAAGCGGAAGCTGGCGCCGGCAGAGCTCCGCGCCTGGATCGCGTTCATGCGGGCCGGGCTGAGGATGACGCGCGCGATGGACCGCGATGCCGAGGCGACCGGCCGTTTGCTCTTCTCCGAGCATCACATTCTCGCGACGTTGAACGAAGGGCCGCTGGAGGGGATCCGGCCGACGGAGCTCGCGGAGCAGGCCGGGCTGACGAAGAGTGGTCTCACCAGGGCGCTCGATCGGCTTGAGACGCAGCACCTGATCGAGCGGCGCGTTTGTCCGTCCGACGCGCGGGGGCAGCTCATCGTCATGACCGCGCAGGGGCAGCGCGTCCTCAAACGGTCCGCGCCGGCGCACTTCCGCTCGATCGCTCGTAACTTCGCCGACCACCTGACAGACCGCGAGGTCGAGGTGATCACGACCGCGATGGAGCGCGTCGCCGAGGCCACCGCCAGCCGCTGAGCAAGGCCCGCTCGGCGCGCAAGGCCGCGCCGATGTCGCTCCTGACGAATGGTCGGGAGGGACTGATGGACGCGATCGTCCTCGCGGTTTCCCAGGAGAACGCCGACGCGCTCCTCGACGGCAAACGCAGCACGGATCACCGCGCGTTGCCGCCGACGCGACTGCCGGCCCGCGCGTACCTCGCGGTGGTCGGCACCGGAACGGTCGTCGGCGAGTGCGTCCTCGGCGAGCGCGCGGGCCGGACTGCGAAGGGCTGGACCTTGCCGGTGACCAAGCCACGCCGCTACCGCAAACCGCGCCCGCTCGCGGACTTCGGCCTCGCGAAGACGCCGCGGAGTTTCAGATACGTGGAGAAATAAGACCGCGCGGCGCGGCTAGTTCGCGGGGCGCCAGGCGAAGGTCACGTGCGTGATGAGCTGGCCGTCGGTCTCGAAGGTCCAGGTGGTGTAGTTCGCGAAGTGGCCCGGCGCGCGCGTCAAGCCGCGCAGGATCACCGTCGTTCCGTCGATCTGGTGCTCGCGGACGCGCCGGATGAACGCCGGAGCGATGCGCACGAGGCGGCGTGCACCGTCGCGACCCTCCAGCTGGGGATCGCCGCCGGGCAGCTCGATCTGGACGTTTTCAGCGCAGACGGCCGCGGCACGCTCGGGGTCTCGCGCCTCGAGCGCGTCCATGAAGGTCTTGGCGGCTTCCAACGGTTCGGGCATAGGGAGGATTATTCAGGACGTGCGGCAACTGCGCGGGCTTCTGCCGTATGCCCTGGTCGCCCTGCTGGTCGTTGTCGCGTCGGTCGTCGCGATCGTCCTCTCGACCACGGGGGCGCCTGCCGGCCCCAGCGCCGCCGCCACGGCCTCTCCCGCAGCCGCTGCCAGCCCTTCGCGACAGGCCGTCACGGACCTCTCGGTCAACGGCCGGCTCGCGTACTGGCGCGCGGAGCCCAACGGCGACCATCTGCTGTGGGTCGCGAACGCGGACAACTCGCGTCGACGTTCGGTCGCGAAGACCGACAACCCGAACGCGATCACGAAGACCAGGTGGTCGGTCGACGGCAACGCTGTCGCATATGTCGAGGGCGGCATCCGCCTCGTGGTCGTGCGCATCGACGGCGCGACGACGTCCTACACGCTCGCGCCCGAGCTGCGCGCCGACAGCTACCGCATCGTCGATCACCGGTTCTCACCGAGCGGCGCGCGCATCGCGGCCACCGTGCAGCGCCAGACCGGCAGCCAGAGCGACGTCTATGTCGGAGCGGCGAACGGCACCTGGACCCGCATCACCACCGTCGAGGACGCGATCGCGGCCGACTGGCTCGATGAGGACGAGCTGCTCGTGCAGACGACCGGTGGCGTGGTATCGGCGGTGCGCGCGACCGGGACGAATCAGTTCCGCCCGCTCACCGGTCTGCAGGCGTCGTCGCCGGTCATCGGGAGCGACGGCCGGGTCCACTTCCTCGCCGGACGCGTGACGCAGTTCGCGGGCGCGACCGAGACGTTCGTGTTCGCGGCCGCCGCGAACGTGTGGAGCATGACCGCCGACGGCACCGACGTGCGACGCGAGGTCACTCCACCCGATCAGGACAGCCTGCGTCTCGACGGCACCTGGCCGGGCGGCTACCTCTACCACCGCGGCACGGCTCCGGCGCAGCTCGTGATCGGCTCCATCCCGATCCTGCTGCCGTCGAATGCCGGGCTGATCGAGCGCATCGCGGTCGCCCCAGACAAGCGCTATGCGATCGGCTTTGCCGGCACGACCATCGTCCGCGTCGACATCACGCCCGCCGGCCTTGCGCCGAGCGCGGTCCTTCTTCTCGGCTCGATCGATGGCGGCGACATCTGGTTCCCGCGCGTGGCGCCGCTCGCGAGGGCCGCGCCGACCCCGCGGGCCGACGCGCCGGCGGTGCGCTACGCCTTCGCGCTCGGCGGCAACATCTGGACGATGGGCGCGGACGGCGTGGCCTCGGTGCTGCGGACCGGCGCGAGCAACGCGCAGACGCAGCGCCGCTTCATCATTCCACTGCCGCAGTGGTCGCCCGCCGGGGATCGCATCCTCACCGTCGAGAGCCTCGGCACCGGGGCGTCGGCGCTTCAGCTCATCCCGGTCACCATCGATCGCGGCGGGAAGGTTACGCGCCTCAGCGCCCTGTCTTCCGTATTGCCCGCCGTCGCGTGGTCGCCGGACGGCTCGCTGGTCGCCGCGGTCGCGCTGCCCGCATCGCCGCAGGATCCCTCGATCCTGCTCAGCGAGCTGAACGTGCGCGTCGTGAGCCTCGATGGCGCCCTCGGTCAGTCCATCCCCGGGCGTGAGGTCACGTGGACGAAGCCGGGTATGTTCGTGCTCAGCAACGGGACGATCCGGGCGAACGATCGCGCGCGCGACGAGCAGGCCATCGAGCTCTGGGCGGGCACGCAGAAGCGCACCGTGACCACGGTGGCGCGCATCATCGGCGACGCGCGCGCGCAGGCGCCGTCGGTGACGAAGGGCATCACGTCGGTGAGCAACATCACCGCGGCGGCGGACGGCACGTTCGTCGCGGCACGCGTCGCCTTCCTTGGCACAACGGCGACGCCGTTCCTGGTCCTCCTGCGGGCGTCCGATGGCGCCGCGACGCAGTACGTCCTCGGCGACCGCATCGCCGACGAGGCGTGGTCGCCCGCGCGTCCGCTCATCGGTTACACGAACACGCTGGGCGGTCAGGGGATCCTGGGCACGCCCCAGGAATCGAAGCCGGTCGCGACCGTCCGCGATCCGGCGAGCGGCGGCGTCATCGCCGAGGTCGACGGTCGCTTCGCGGGCTGGTCACCTGACGGCGCGTGGTTCTACGTCGCGACGACCGGCGGGCTCTACGCGCGCCAGCTGGCCGGCGGCGCGCTCGTGCGTGTCAGCGGCATCGGCGTGCCGGTGAGCATCACGAAGCCGTAGCGGAAGGTGTCGCCGGCGCTGTGCTCAGTGCGGCGCACGAGGTGACGGTCGATGCGAGGAGATACGACAGCGCCAGGCGCAGGGTGGTCACGCGAACACCGGCGCAGTCTCGCGAAAGCGGCGGATCAGCGCGATGTGGTCGTCCACCGTGGCGCACCCAGCGCCCATCGTGTTGAACTCGAGATGGCTCATTCCCATATCCGCGAAGCCCTGCGCGATGCGCGCCCAATCGTCAGGCGTGCGCTTTGCCGCGACCACTCGGCCCTCGATCGGGAACGTCGCGGCGTCGCGGCTCGCCTCGCGCAGATGGGAACGGAATTCTGCGAGCCGCGCGCGACCCGCATCGTCGGGCTGCAGGTGCGTGAACCAGCCGTCCGCGATCCGGGCGATGCGGCGGACGGCAGCGTCGGCGTTGCCGCCCATCCAGATCGGGATCGGCCGCTGCACCGGTAGCGGATTGAGGCCGGCGCGGTCGATGCGGTGCCAGCGTCCTTTGTAGTCGACGACCTCCTTCGTGAAGAGGAGCCGCAGCACCTCGATCTGCTCCTCGATCCGACGAGCCCGGTCACGGAACTTCTCGCCCAGCGCCTCGTACTCGACCTCGTTCCAGCCAAGGCCGACGCCGAGGCGCGTCCGGCCCTTCGTGAGGACATCGACTTCCGCGGCCTGCTTCGCGACGAGCACGGCCTGGCGCTGCGGCAGGATGACGACGGCAGGCGCGAGCTCGAGGCGGGTCGTGCACGCAGCGAGGAAGCCGAACAGGACGAACACCTCGTGGAACATCGATGTCGCGTTGTACGCGCCGCGCCAGGCGGGTCGGGTGGAGATGTCCGCGCCGAGGACGTGGTCGAACGCGACCAGATGCGCGTAGCCGAGATCCTCCACCGCCTGGGCGTAGGCCTTCACCTTCGCGGGATCGGTGCCGATCTCGAGCTGCGGGAAGACGACGCCGACGCGCACGTGCGTGAGTATCGCCGTCCTCTCGTATCGTCGAAGCGTGGATGTGCAGCTCGACCGTCACACCGGAGGCCCGCCGGATGCGAGGGAGCTGGAGCAGCAGCTACGCGCCGAGGCGCGCGACGTATACGGATGGTCCAACGGTCCGGGCGACCGCTACGAGCAGCACGCCCACGGCTATCACAAGCTGCTCTACTGCACGCGCGGCTCGATCGACTTTGTCCTCGGCGACGGACGCACCCTCACGCTGCGGCCGGGCGATCGCATGCTGCTGCCCGCGGGCACGCGACACGCGGCACTCGTCGGCCTCGAAGGATGCGCCTGCATCGAGGGCAAGGTCTAAACTCGGCTCATGCGCCCGCTCGCGCGCCGGATGGGGCGGCTCGGCACCGAGACAGCATTCGAGGTCCTCGCGCGTGCGCGCGCTCTCGAAGCGAAGGGACGCAGCATCGTTCACCTCGAGATCGGCGAACCTGATTTCGACTCGCCGCGGTCCGTCGTCGCGGCGGGCGTCGCTTCGATCGAGCGCGGCGAGACGCATTACACGCCGTCCGCCGGCATCCCCGAGCTACGCGAGGCCGTCGCCGGCTATCTCAACCGTGCGCGCGGACTTCACGTCGAGCCGGCACAGGTCATCGTGACCCCCGGCGCGAAGCCGATCATGTTCTACGCGATCCTCGCGCTGCTCGAGTCGGGCGACGAGGCGATCTATCCCGATCCCGGCTTTCCGATCTACGCGTCGATGATCTCGTTCGCCGGAGCGACCGGCGTCCCTCTCGCGCTGCGCGAGGAGAACGACTACGTCCCCGACCTGGGTGAGCTGCGCAGGCTCGTCACACCGCGCACGAAGCTGCTCATCCTCAACAGCCCGCACAACCCGACCGGCGGAGTCCTGTCGCCGGAAGCCATACGCGAGATCGCGAAGATCGCGCGCGAGCACGACCTGTGGGTGCTGTCAGACGAGATCTACGCCGAGATCATCTACGAGGGCAAGCATCACTCGATCATGGCCGAAGAGGGAATGGCCGAGCGGACCATCCTCCTCGACGGATTCAGCAAGACCTTCGCGATGACCGGGTGGCGACTCGGCTATGGCGCGTTCCCCAAGCCGCTCGTTGACCCGGTCGCCAAGCTCGTGACGAACTCGGTGTCGTGCACGGCGACGTTCACGCAGCGCGCCGGCGTCGTCGCGATCTCACAGCGCCCCGCGGAGGTCGACGTGATGCTCGCCGAATTCCGCCGGCGTCGCGATGCGATCGTCGCCGGACTCAACCGCATCGAGGGCGTCACCTGCCGGCTGCCACACGGCGCGTTCTACGTGTTCCCGAACATCACCGGTCTCGGTCTCGGCGATGCCACGACGGTCGCGAACCGTGTGCTGAACGAGGCCGGCGTCGCCGCGCTTGCGGGCACCGCGTTCGGCCCCGTGGGCGAGGGACACCTCCGGTTGTCCTACGCGAACTCGCTCGAGAATCTGAGCCTCGCGGTCGAGCGCATCCGAGATTGGGTTCGCTCGGGCAAGCCCGTCGCTGTGCCGACGCCGTGAGCCCTACCTACCGGTAGGTAGTTAGACCCCGATCCCATCCACGATCAGACCGACGATGTCGGTCGCGAGCTGCTGCGGCTCGCGGCCACCCGGTAGCGGATCACGCCCCGTCCAGGGGTCCAGGAGATTTAGCAGCGCCTGCGCGGCGAAGGCCGTGTCCATCTGACGCAGCTCTCCAGCACGGACACCGTCGTCGAGGATCTGCTGGAGCGGCGCGAAGAAGTGTCGGAAGAAGGCGCTGCGTGCCTGGCTGTTCTGGTCGACCGTCAGCGCCACGCCACCGTCCCGCAGCAGGCGCGGGGCGCTGCAGCGCGCGCCGATGAGGTACGCGAGGGATGCCACCAGACGATCGCGTGAGCGTCCGGTACGCCGCGCGGCGGCCTTGAGGGCTCCCCCGTGCTCTTCGAGGACGCTGCAGACCACCGCGGTGAACAGCGCGCTCTTATCGACGAAGTAGTAGTAGACGGTCGGCTTCGTGACCGAGGCCTCGCGCGCGATGTCATCGAGGGACGCGCCGCGGACGCCGCGCTCGCCCCACAGCCGGTCGGCCGCCTGGAGGACCCGCTCGCGCGTCGACGATCCCGCAGGACGGCGCTTTCGCTGCGGCACTCCGCGATTCTACCTACCGGTCAGTAAGCCGCGCCACAGCGGCGTTATGGCTCGTCTATTGCGATCACTCAACGATCCAGGGCGGACGCCGGTCGCACGTTGGACGCCCGAGCACGGCGTCGATTGCTGTCGCACATCTGAGGCGCGCGCGTTACTCCTCCCCGCATTCGCCTTCATGACCGCGTTACCTGCGCCATCCACGGTGGAGCGCCGCCTGCGACTCCCGATCGGCGATGCACCCGGGGCAAGTCCGGGTCGCCACAAAAAGGGACCAGGAGGCGAGAGACAAGATGCGCAAGGCCAAGGGGCTACTCAGCATCGTTGCCGGGCTTGTCCTGATGTTCCAGGCAGGCACCTCGGTCGCATACGCGGACGACAGCAAGCACAAGGCGACCGCGAAGACCGATGACAAGGCACAAGTCTCGGCGAAGGCAGAGACGAAATCCGGGGGGCAGGCGAAGGCGTCGGTAAGCGCCGGCGCGAGTGCCCAAACGGGGACCTCGACGCAGCAGAAGTCATCTCCATCGAGCGAGCAGAAGGCGTCCAACTCGTCGAGCGAGAAGGCGTCCAACTCGTCGAGCGAGAAGGCGTCCAACTCGTCGAGCGAGAAGACGTCCAACTCGTCGAGCGAGAAGGCGTCCAACTCGTCGAGCGAGAAGACGTCCACCTCGGAAAAGGCAAGCTCGGATCAGAAGTCCGAGGCAAAGACCGAGCAGCAGACAAGTGGGCAGGAGCACACGAGCAACAGCCCACCTGGCAACAACGGTGACATCAAAGTCCACATGATCACGACGGATCAGTCGGACCATCGGAACCAGCCGAAGCCGGGCTGCACCTTCTACATCGACGGCTTCAACTTCGACAGCCACTCGAGCGGACAGTGGCAGATCGACGGCCAGGGCCAGACGAGCGGAAGCTTCGGACACGGGACCTGGGGTCCCTCCGACTCCGGCGGCAACTGGCGCTCCGGCGACATGACCCTCGCCGAGGGCCACTACAAGGTGTCCGCATGGCAGACCCTGCCGAACGATCCGTCCGGCGGTGACAAGACCAAGGTCTTCAAGACTGACTGCGGCCAGACATCGGGCGGCGGCGCAGGCGAAGAGACGCGCGGTCAGATCACCGCGGCGATCAGCGGAGCGACGACCTTCAACGCAGCGCTCAAGTCACGGGTGGAAGGCGCTGTGACGCTTCTCGCGTCCTGCACCAGCCTCCTCCTCCCGGCGACGGTGCTGATGCTCCAAGGCGACATCACGGCGGCCACGAACGACTCGGCCGACGTCAAGCTCAAGACCGAGGCGGCGCAGACCGCGCTCGATAATCTCAACGTCGCGATCGCATCCGGTAGCGCGGTTTCCATCGCGCTAGCGGTAACCGCGGCTAACACCGCGATGACCAATCTCCAAACATCCATCGACACCGCCTCATTGGCCAAGACGGCCCTCAACACGGACTTCGCAGGAGTCGTATCCGTCTGTGGCTCCATCAGCGGTGGCACCGGTGGTGGCAACGGCGGTGGTGGCAATGGCGGTAGCAACGTCGGCGGGCAGCAAGGCTCGCTGACCGGATCGCAGTCGAACGGCGGAAGCCGTACGGGCACCGGCTCCAAGAGCAAGGGCAACAAGAGTGGCACGGGCACCGGCTCGAAGAGCAAGAACGGAGGCGCTTCCGCCAGCGTTGGCGCCAGCGTCAACGGAACGAACAGCGCTTCGCAAGAAGGCAGCACCGGCGGAACCGGCAGCACCGGAGGAACCGGTGGAACCGGTAACACCGGTGGCACTGGCAATGAAAACGGCAATGGCAATGGCAACGGCAACGGCAACGAGCAAGCCAGCGTCGCCGTGCAGGCCCGCATCGAGCTCGAGGCGATGATCAGCAACGCCGAGAACGTGGCGGCACAGCTCGCGGCGAAGATCGCCACGGCCGAGCAGCCACTGCGCTTGGGCTCGCTGAACATCACGCAGCAGCTCGCCCTCAACGCGACGGTCCAAGCCGCGCTCGCGGCGCAGACCGAGCTCGCGGCGAAGCTCGCCGCGGCAGAGAACGCGCTCACGGCGCTCAACAACGCGATCAACTCGGGCAACGCCGCCGAGATCGCCGCGGCAGCGACCGCCGCTGAGCAGGCGGCGGCCAACCTCAACACGGCGGCAGGCGCCGCCGCGCAGGCGAACGCGAATCTCGCGACCACGACCAACTCGATCAGCGCGACCACCGGCGCGGCCCCGGTCGTAGCCGGCGTGCAGACCTCGCCAACCAATGCCGGTACCACGCAGACGACGCAGACCGGCGCGCAGAGCACAACGACATCGCAGACCGTCGTCGGGGGCGTGCAGACGCTTCCTTCGACCAGCACTGAGAGCAACATCCCGCTCATGGCGCTTGGCGGTGTCCTCGTCAGCGTCGGGGCCTGGTTGCTCCGCAAGCCTCTGCGAAACATCGTCTGACCCGCGGGCCCAGCGGGGCCTGCCTTGCGCGAAGGGAGCCCGGGAACGGGCTCCCTTCTTTTCGCGGGAATGTCCGGCGAGGCATGGCTCGTGCACCGCCGCCCGTTCGGAGCGTGAGCGATGGCACAAGAGATCGAGGACGTCGAGACCGCTACACCGGAACCGGATCTACCCCTCTGGGACCTGAAACGCGGCGCGGAGATCGACCCAACGCTGGTCGTCATCGACAAGCTCGGCGAAGGTACGCGCTACGAGGCCTACCGCGCGTGGGATCGCGAATTGTTCTGCGAGACGGCGGTCAAGGTCATACGTCCGCACCGTGTCGGGGACGACAAGGCGCTGGAGGGATTCGAGCGCGAGATCACGATCGGCATGCGGATGACGCATCCGTATCTCGTGCGATTCCTTCGCTGGAGCGCGAAGCCACCCCGCCCCTATCTGGTGATGGAGTACGTGCGCGCGCAAACGCTCGGCGCGCATCTTCAGGACGTCGGAGCGGTGAGCATCCCCGAGACGTGCCTGCTCGGCATCCGGATGGCGGGCGCGCTCCAACACATGCACAACAACTGGGCGCTCCATCTCGATGTGAAGCCATACAACGTCACGATGGGCGATCCGCCGAAGCTGTTGGACCTGAGCCTGGCGCGAACGTTCGCCGGCCCGCTGAAGATGCGTCACACCGTCGGAACGAAGGAGTACATGCCACCAGAGCAGTGCGAATACGGCGAGGTCACGCCACAAAGCGATCTCTTCTCGCTCGGCGCGACGCTGTACGAAAGCGTCTCGAAGATGCTTCCGTTCCCGGAGGGCGACGCGGACGCCGAATCGCGGGCCGACCAGTATCCGCAGATCGCATGCGACGCGCTGCCGCTCGCGGAAGTCACCGACGTGCCACGTGAGTTCGCCCAGGTGGTGATGGCGTGTCTCGCCCGAGATCCGCGCCGCCGCCCTGACTCCGCGATCGAAGTCGCGGTCGCGCTCGAGCGCGTCGTCGAGGGGCTGGGTCTGAAAGAGCTCCTCGCTTGGCCGAAGGGAGTTCGCGTGCGACCCTAGGTTCCGATGCGCCGGCTGCGCGACTTCTGGTTCGGCGAGGCCGACGTCGCGCCCGTGGCGCTGTTTCGCATCCTCTTCGGACTCCTGCTCTTCAACTGGTTCTGGCAGCTCTACCCGAACCTGACCGCATTCTTCACCGATGCCGGCATCCTGCCGCGGTCGGACCTCGCGTCGAGCTACCCCGATCGACTTTCCGTCCTGAGCCTGTCGGGCGAGGGGTGGGTGGTCGCTGCGATCTGGGCCGTCTCGTGCGTCGTGGCGCTCTCGCTCGCGGCGGGATGGCATACGCGGCTCGCGTCGCTTCTGTCGTTCGTCCTCGTGTCGAGCTTCTCGTGGCGCGATCCGCTGATCCTCGACGGGAGCGATCTCGTGTTCCGCCTCGTCCCGCTGTGGCTCGCGTTCACGGCAGCCGGTGACCGCTGGTCCATCGACGCGCGTCGCCGTGACGCGCCCGCCGCGCGAGGCTGGGCATTTCCGATCCGCCTCCTCGAGCTTCAGATCGCGTGGATCTACCTCGCGACCGGCCTCGAGAAGCTCGCTGGGATCGACTGGGTCCAGGGCACGGCCGCGTACTACGCCCTTCAGCTCGAGCACACGTTCGCGCGACCGTGGGCAAACGCGTTCGCGGTCGATCCAGTGCTCTCGCATGTCATCACCTGGTACACGCTCACCGTCGAGCTGTCGTTCCTCCCGCTGGCGATGCTCCCATTCGAGCGCACCCGATCGGTCGCGGCCTTCGGAGCCGCCGCGATGCAGCTCGGCATCCTCCTCTTGATGAACGTCGGCAACTTTCCGCTCGTCATGCTCGTGGCCTGCGTGATGTTCGTCCCACCGCGGTGGATCCACCGCGTCATGCGCGAGGCCGCCGTGCCCGCGGCGGCCCCCGCCGTCCGTGGGTCGCGACGTCGCGCGGCCACGTGGCTTCTCGCGATCGCCGCCGCGGCCGCGTTCGTCACCGCCGTGCCATCGGAGGCGGAGGCGCTCCGACCGAGTGGCGATCTTGCGTCGCTGCTGCGATCGCTCTCGCTCGATCAGCGCTGGGACATGTTCTCGCCGAACGCGGCGCGCTCCGATTGGTGGCTCGTCGCGCCCGCCGCTCTGGCCGACGGCACGCGGTTCGACCTCCTGAGTGAACGCGGCGCGGACGACCGTAGCGCGCGATACAGTGACCCGCTCTACACGCGCTGGACCAAGGTGCACGAGCGCATCGCCAGTAGCTTCTACGCGGGCTATCGTTCTGCGTACGCGCGCTACTTCTGTCGCGCGCGTAACTCACAACTCGCACCTGGCCAGTCGCCGCTCGCGAGCTTCGAGCTCTTCTACGTCGAGCGGACGATCCAGGCGCCGGAGAAGGGACCACCGCTGATCTCCGAGACGAAGCTCTGGTCGCAGCAGTGCTAGAGCAGCAGCCGCAGGAGCGCCGTCTCGTGACGGTGCTCTTCGCCGACTTCGCCGGATTCACCGAGCTCGCCGACCAGATGGATCCCGAGGAGCTGCAGGTCCTGGTGTCGGGCATCTTCGAGGATCTCGCCGAGGAGGCGATCCGGCACGACGGGACCATCGAGAAGTTCATCGGCGACGCGATCTTCGTCGTATTCGGTGCGCCCGTCGCGCACGAGGACGACCCGCAGCGGGCGCTCCGCACCGCGCTCGCGATGCAGCGCGTCTTCGCCGACCACGCCGCGCGCGTGAAGAAGGAGCGCGGCGTCGAGTTCGGCCTGCGCATCGGCATCCATACCGGCATGGTCGTCGCGGGCGCGGTCCGCAGCGTCGCGGAGTACGGCGTGATGGGCGATACCGTGAACATCGCGTCGCGCCTCCAGTCCGTGGCAGGACCCGCCGAGATCTACGTCACGCAGACCACTTTCCGCCTGACCAACCGCGAGTTCAGCTTCCGTGAGGTCGGCCCGATCGAGCTGAAGGGCAAGGACAAGCCGATCCTCGCCTACGCACTTATCGGAGAGCGCACCGACGTCCGGCCGAGCATCGAGATCGCGGCGCCTCTCGTCGGTCGCTGGATGGAGCTCTCCCGCCTCGACCTCGCCTACCAGTCCGCGCGCCTCGGCCGCACCGAAGTCGTGCTCATCGCCGGCGAGCCGGGCATCGGAAAGAGCCGGCTCGCGTCAGAGTTCATCGGCCTCGCCACCGCCGCCGAGGAGGGCTCGAAGGCCGCCGACGCCCCGCGCGTGATGCGCTGGACGTTCTCGCGCGTGAACCAACGGAGCTACGCGGGCTTCATCGAGCCGATCCTCGTCGAGCTGAGCGTGCAGCCGACGGATGTGGACGGCGTCACACGGGTCGGCGAGAAGCTCCAGGAGCTGGGCTTCGCGAATCCGCTGATGATCGCGCCGACGCTCGCGCAGTTCCTCCATCTGCCCGGCGTGAGCGAGCCGGCGAGCGACTCGGAGGAATGGAAGCGTGCGATGTACATCGTCGTGTACGACGTGATCGCAGCGCTCGCGCGGCAGCATCCCCTGCTTTACGTCCTCGAGGACCTGCACTTCGCCGACGCGGCGTCGCTCGACCTCTTGTGGTTCCTCGCCTCGCGCGCCTCGCGTGTGCCGATCCTGTTCCTGCTCGCGCAGCGCCTCGGACCGGGCTCGCCGGAGCCGAAGCCGTCGCGCACGAACTTCACGCAGCTCGTGCTCGAACCGCTCTCGGACGAGGAGGCCGCGCGCATCGTCGAAGCGACCCTCGATTGGATCCCCGACGAGCTGCGCGACCGGATCGTCGCGCGCGCCGGCGGCAATCCGTTCTTCATCGAGGAATCGCTGCGTTCGCTCGTGGAGTCGGGCGCCGCGGAGAAGGACGCGAGCGGCGAGTGGCATCTGCGCGAGCGTCCGGCCGCGCTCGAGGTCCCGGCGACGCTGCACGCGGTCGTGGCATCGCGCATCGACCGGCTGCCCCCGACCGCGCGCGAATGCATCCAGCTCGCGGCCGTCATCGGGCAGCGCTTCGGCGACCGCGTGCTCCGGGAGGCGGGCGGCGACCGGATCGCCGACGCCGTCGACCAGCTCATCGCCGCGGACCTCGTGCTCGAGGCCGTGCCTGGGGAACGGCGCGAGGGCCGCTACCGGTTCAAGCACGCCGTCGTGCAGGAGGTCGCGTACAACACGCTGCTCGTGCGTCGCCGCATCGAGCTGCATCGCCGCGTGGCGGCGGCGTACGAGGCGGTGCTCGGCGAGGAGCTGAAGGAGTTCTATCCCGCGCTCGCGCACCACTACCTCATCGGCGAAGTTCCCGAGAAGGCCGCCGAGTACTCGTGGAAGTCCGCGCAGCGGGCGACGGCGATCCACGCGTACATCGAGGCGCTGCGCTTCGCCGAGCAGGCGCTCGAGCTCTACGAGAAGATCCAGCGGATCGACGCGGCGGTCGAGGCGCTCTACCTGATCGCGCGCGTGCGGCGCTACCGGGGCGAGAGCGACGCGGCGCTCTCGGCCTACGAGCGAGCGCTCGTGCTGCTCGAAGCGCGCGATCCGAAGAGCGGCGAGGTCGCGATCCTGCTGGCGCACATGGCGGAGCTCTGCACGCGGTGGGACGCGAAGTATCCGGATCTCGAAGGGCTCATCGAACGAGGCCTCGCCATCGTGGGGACCGCGCGCTCGCGCGAGCGCGTGCTGCTCCTCGCCGCGAAGTCGTTCATGCCGCGGCGCGGGCCCAAGTCGACGGACGCCGACTGGGAGGCGTCGCTCGCGACCGCGAAAGAGGCGCTCGCCATCGCGGAGGAGCTCGGCCTCTTGCGCGAGCGCTCGCTGTGCCTCGACGCGGTGGGCTACGCCTATCGCGAGCTCGGCAACTTCCGCGAGGCGTATCTCGCGAACCAGCGACGGCTGCCCATCGCGAGATCGCTGCAGGACAGCGACGAGCTCATCGACGCGCACACGATGGTCGCGCTGGCGGCGCTCTCGCTCGGCGACATGAGCGAGGCCATGGAGCACGCCGCTAGCGCGCGCGAGGTCGCGATCGAGACGGAGAAGCCGCGGCTCGGCGCGCACGCGCTACGCACGGAGGCTCTCGCGCATCTCCTCGCCGGCGACTTCCCGGGCACGCTCGCCGCCGCCGCGCGCCGCGAGCGCTTCGCGTCCCCGACGAAATGGCCGTCGATGCTGGGCATCGCGATCGGGGCCGCCGCCGCGATGGCCTCGCCCGAGGAGAAGACCTATCGCGACCTGCTCGTCGAGCAGGAGGCGTCGCCGTCCGAGATCGCGCTCGCCGATTTCTTCGCGGCGTACTACGGACTGCGCGAGAGCGAAAGCGCGTATCACGCCCTGCGCAGTGCCGGGCAACCGAAGGCGATCATCGATCACATGCTCGTCGGCCCGCTCATGGTCCTCGCAGCGGCCCGCTGGCGCGTTCCCGACGAAGCCTTCGAGGACCGCGTCGCGTCGATCGTCGAGCGCACCGGGCACGCGCGCGGCCGCGCGCTCCTCACGCAGGCGGAGGCGATCCGCGCCTACCACGCCGGCGAGCACATCAAATCCGCGAAGCTGCTCTTCGACGCGGTGCAGGCGTTCGCGACGCTCAAGCTGGACTACGAGCGGGCGGTCGCGCTCGCGGACCTCGCGCGCGCGTTACACGACGTTCCCGGGCGCGAGGAGCAGGCGCAGGCGCAGTGCGACGAGGCGAAGGCGATCGCCGAGCGGCTCAGCGCGACGGCGCTGCGCGTCGCCGCGGAGAACCTGACCGTCCGGGTCTAGTCGGGCTCGTCAGAGCGACGACCGACCCTCAGCTGAGGCTCCGCGCGAGGACGCTTCGCGCCGCGTGGTACCCGCACATCCCGTGCACGCCGCCACCCGGCGGCGTCGCGGACGAGCAGAGGTAGATGTCGCGCGCGGGGGTCGCGTACGGATCGATCGCGATGCGCGGCCGCATGAAGAGCTGCAGGCCCGAATGCGATCCGCAGGAGATGTCGCCGCCGGCGTTGTTCGCGTTGCGATGCTCGACGTCGCGCGTGTTCATCACGCTGCGCGCAAGGACGCGCTCGCGAAAACCGGGGGCGAACCGCTCGAGCTGCGCTTCGATGCGACCCGTCATGTCCTCCGTCGAGCCGTTGGGCACGTGGCAGTAGGCCCAGAGCGTGTGCTTCCCCGCCGGCGCACGGGTGCGATCGAAGAGACTCTGCTGCGCGACGAGGACGAACGGACGCTCGGGATGCTGGCCCCGCCACACCGCCGACTCCGAGGCCGCGATGTCCTCGAACGACCCGCCGAGGTGCACCGTCCCGGCCCGCAGGCAGTCCGCGGCGCGCCACGGGACCGGACCATCGAGCGCGTAGTCGACCTTGAACACGCCGGGTCCGCGGCGGTAGCGACGCAGCGCGCGCCGGTAGCCGGCGGGCAGGCGGTCCGCGGCGATGCTCTCGAGGTGCCACGGCGAGGTGTCGAAGACGTAGGCCCGCGCGGTCGGCACGTCGGACAGCTCCTGGACGGGGTGACCGGTCGTGATCGCGCCACCGAGCTCGCGCAGATACGAAGCGAGCGCGTCGGCGATGCGGCGCGACCCGCCCCGCGGCAGCGGCCACCCGACCGCGTTGCCGGTGAGCAGGAACACCAGCGCGAATGCTCCGGTGAACGGATGCTCCAGCGGCAGGAACGAATGCGCCGCGCAACCGGCGACGAGCGCACGCGCCGGTTCGCCGTGGAATGCCGAGGCGAGGCCGCGCGCCGAGCGCATGGCGTGCAGGCCGAAACGCGCGAGGAGTAGTGGATGCCGCGGGATATGTGTCACGGGCCGCAGGATCTCCGTCGCGAGCTGATCCCAGCGCGAAACGAGAGGGGACAACAGGCCGCGATAGGAGTCGCCGTCCGCGCCGAGCCGCGCCGCGGTCGCGTCGACCGAGCGCTCGAGCATCACCGCAGTCCCATCGTCGAGCGGATGGGCGAGCGGCGCGTCGGGCTGGATCCACTCGAGACCGTGCTTCGCGAGCGGCACTCCGTTGAAGAACGGGGACACCGCGGCCATCGGATGGATCGCGGAGCAAACGTCGTGAACGAAGCCGGGAAGCGTCAGCTCCGCGGAGCGAATGCCACCGCCGATCTCGTCGTTCGCCTCGTAGACCGCGACCGAGTGGCCGGCGCGCGCGAGCTGGATGGCCGCGGCGAGGCCGTTGGGACCGGACCCGACCACGACCGCATCCGGCACCGGCGGTCGCTCAGATCATGCGGACGCGCGGGCCGTAACGCACCCACGTCCGGTCCGCGGTCAATACGTTTCCGTCCAGGTCTTCAGCCGTGGCGAGCACCAGTGCGTCGGCCAGGCGCAGGCGGTCGTGCCTCGCACGCAGCGCGGCCGCTCGTCGCGCGATCGCCGCCGTGATCGGCTGGACGCGTGCCGGGAGCGCCCCGAGCGCCTCGTCGAAGAGCCGAACAGCCTCATCGCCTCGGCGCGACGGCGCGACCAGGCTCTCCGCATAGACGGTCGCCGGAATGACGCGGTCGTCGGCGCGGGTCCGCTCGAGCACCCTGAGGGCTCGCTCGTGCAGGGCGTCGCCCGAGTCGAACCACGCGATCACGATGCTCGAATCGAGTACTAGTAGCGCCACTCGCCGCGGAGCTTCTTCAGGTAACCCTTGGGATAGAGCCCGGTGAAAATGCCGGCGTAGCGCTGCACGGCATCCTCATTACGCCGGACGACGATACGACCGGCGCCCTCGGCTTCGATCCGAACCTCGCTTCCGGACTTGAGCCCGGCCTTCCGTAGCGTCTCCACGGGGATCGTGACCTGATTCTTGGAGCTGATACGGGCGACACCCCGCCGCGGTCGCCGTACCTTTACTACTGCCATTGCAAAGTAAAGGTTAGCTCGCCACGGCGGACGCGGTCAAGCATCAGGCACGCAGCAGGTAGCGGTCGAACCACTCGCCCGCGCGCCGCACCGAGTCGATCATGTTCTCGCGCGTGCGGAAGCCGTGTCCCTCGCCCTTGTACACGTAGTACTCGTGCATCTTTCCAGCGGAGCGCAGCGCGGCCACGACCTGTTCCGCTTCCGACAGCGGCACGCGCGGGTCGTTCTCGCCCTGGAGCACGAGAAGCGGCGCTTCGATCTTCGAGACGTGCGTGAGCGGCGAACGATCGCGATAGCGTTCCGCGTCCTTCGTGGGATCGCCGAACTCACGGACCAGGTACTCGCGCAGGTCGCCGCGCGTCGTGTCGTACATCGTCTTCCACGACACGACACCCACGACGGAAACGCCGGCGGCAAAGCGGTCGGGGTACTTGCCGAGCGCCATGAGCGTCGTGTATCCGCCGTAGCTGCCGCCGTAGATGCCGACGCGCTTCGCGTCGGCGATCCGCTGCTTCGCGAGCCAGTCGAGGCCCTTCACGACGTCCTCGAGGTCCTGCCCGCCCCAGTCCTGGCGATTCGCCTCCTGGAACTCGCGGCCATAACCGGTCGATCCGCGGATGTTCGGCGCGAGCACGACGTAGCCGTTGTTTGCGAACGACTGGCTCGCGCGGTCCCACCAGCGGTAGTGCTGGCTCGTCGGTCCGCCGTGGACGTGGACGATGGCCGGCGGCGCGCCTTCGCCGCGCAGTGCCTCCGCGAACGGGACGTACAGGAGGGCGGGGATCTCGCGGCCCATCGCGCCCGGATACCGAACGTGGATCGGCTCGACCAGCGTCTCGGGATCGATGCTCGCGGGCAGCGAGCGCGTGAGTCGACGTGGTTCGGTCATGCGCTCGCGGGTGACGTACACGTCCCAGGGCTCGCGGGCGCTGCTGAAGACGTAAGCGACGAGATCACCGTCGGGTCCGACGCGGATCGAATCGTGGACGCCGGACCGGTCGGCGACAGCGTGGTCGGCGTGCGAGACCACGAACACGCGTCGGATCGACACCTCGGCATCCTCGTTGTGCTGATAGAGGACGGCGCGGCCGTCGGGTCGCCATGCCGGCTTCGTCTCGTCGAAGATGCTCCTCGTGAGCGGCTCGACCCGTGTGACCTTGTCGCCCTCGATCGTCGCGACCGCGGTCTCGTAGCGCCGGCGCACGTTCGTCGTGAACGTGATGCGTGTTCCGTCGGCGGACCAGTCGCCCTCGAGCGACTCGCCATCGACGTCGCGGGTCTCGAGCTTCGTCGGTGTCCCGCCTTCGGCCGAGATCACGTAGAGGTCGCTGTTCGTGCGCACGGCCTCGCGCCGGGAGGTGAACATGAGGCGCTTTCCGTCAGGCGACCAGCGGGGCCGCTCGTCGTCGAAGCGTCCATCGTCGAGAGCGCGCTTCTTTCCGGTCGCGACGTCCATCACGTGGACCGCGAAGGCCTTGCCGTCGGCGTTCGCGACGTACGCGATGCGCGTGCCGTCCGGCGACCACGCGATGTCGCGATGCATGACGTCGGGCTGGTTGGTGACGTTGCGCTCGGTCTCGCCGTCGCGGTCGACGAGCCAGATATCGAAGCGCTCGTTCCCGCCCGTGTCGCGTAGGAACGCGATCTGCTTCGCGTCCGGCGACCAGCGCGGTGACACCGAGCGTTCCTTCGCGTCGGTGAGCTGGTAGAGGCGCTCGCGCTCGATCGGCGCGCTGTAGATCTCGAACGTCCCGCCCTGATTCCACGCGAACGCGACCTCGGTGCCATCCGGCGAGAGATCGATGCCGCCCCACACGTAATCGACGTACGGCGACCCGACGAGGTCAGCGATCGGCACCCGACGGAAGCGCGCGCCGATCGATCGCGGCTTGAATCCAGCGGCGGCCGGGACGATGTCGGTTGCGGGGTTCGCGATGGTCGTCGGCGGCCGTTCCGTCGACGTCGCCCGCCAGTCCTCGGCGAACGGTTTCGGTCGCTGCCGCTGCTCGCGCGGCGCTGCCGGCGGAGCCGACGCGGCGGCCGGCGCGGATGGGGCCGACGAGGCGCCCGCGCCGTCGCCGGCGACCGCGCCACGCGCGGGCAGCGGGCGCTTCGCCCCTTCGAGCAGCTCGCGCGTCGCGCTCGCGACGACCAGCGTCGCGGGACCCATCGCCGCTTCGCGCACGGCGGTGTCCTCCTTCGGGACGATGACGTCGTGGTGGTACATCTTGTCCTCAAGGCGTCCCTTGTACGCGCGGTCCCACGGCGGCGGCAGGAGGATGCCGAACTGCTTGCGGGGCTTCGGCAGCTCGCGCTGGAGCTGGAGGAGCGTGTCGCGGCCCGCGTTCCAGATCGGCGCGCGTTTCGACGACAGCACGGACGAGAACGCGAGCGGGATGAGCTCCTTCGCGCCGTCGCTCGCGAGATCGAGGTCGCCAGTGAAGAGGACGCCGCCCGACTTGCGAACGAGGACGACGGTGGCGCCCTGCCCGTTCGCCTTGACGCGGACGACACGTGCGTCCGGACGCACCAGGTCGTCGGCCCCCAGGACGAGGTCGGCGCCGCCGACGACCGCCGCGGCGTCGTCCTCGTGAACCGCGATCTGGACGCCCAGCGTCTCGCGATACCGATGCGCCTCGACCGCGCGGTCCGCGTTCGTCGCGAGCAAGAGCGACGCGCGGCCGGCGCCCTGGATGAGACGCAGCGCGCGCTCGCTGTACGGCGGGATGTCGATGAGAAGGTTCCCGCGCGCGGCGTCGAAGACGATGTACTGGCGCTCGTCATCGAGCGGCGTGTAGAGCTCGAAGATCCACGAACGCAGCTGCTGGATGTCCACGGGGGGCTAGCCTACAAGTTCAGGCAGCACCAGCGTTCCGTCGACGCGCGCCACGCCGCGCGTCGTTTCGAGACGCGCGATGGTGCGTTCGGTCTGCTCGTCGTCCCATTCGAAGAGACGCTTCACCTGCTTCGTCGAGACGCCGCCCGCGAGCTCGAGCAGACGGCGCAGCAGCGTCGTCATCGCGTCGTTCGAGGCGATGCGCTCGGCTTTCTTCACGGTCTCCGGGTAGCGTCGGACGAACAGGTCGTAGGTGTAGTTGTAGTCCTCGCGACCCTCGCCGACGGCCTTGACGCGCGCGACGTACATGAGGCGCTGGAGCTCTTCCACGGCCTTCGCGTAGTCGGCCTTGCCCTCCGGCGAGGTGATGCCGAGGTCCGCCCGCATGCGTTTGGTCTGCGTCTCACCATGCTGCGCGAGGTAGTCGATGACGCGGCGCGCGATGTCGGAGAGCCGGCCCGCGCGGACGTCGTCCAGATGGTCGTCGTGCTCTCCGGCGCGCCCGAACGTGGCGTAGAAGGTCGGGAGCATCTTCATCGACACGAACGTCGGTTTTCGCACCAGCAGCTTTCCGTAGTAGAGGCGCTTTTCCTCGGGCAGCTCGTCCTTCCAGCCCCACATCCAACCCCACTTGCGGTCCTCGCTGTTCGTCGAGAGGTGGTCGAAGCAGGCCGGGATCGCAGCATCGCCGGTCCGATGCGTGAAGGCGAAGCAGAAGCCGAACGCGTCGACCATCGTCACGAGGTCCTCGGCGTTGCGCACGCGATGAACGCGATTGACCCTCGCGCGGTGCGCGTCGAGGACCGTGTCGAGGTCCGTTTCCCTGCGGTGCGGCGCCTGACGGAACGCGCGTGTCGCGGTCATCGGTGCTCATACTGTGCCGCAATGGCGCTGAGGGTGGGGATCGTGGGGACCGGGTTCGGGGCACGCGTGCAGGTCCCCGGTTTCCGCGCCGCGGGTTACGAGGTTACGGCGATCTGCTCGGCGCACCCGGAACGTGCTCGCACCGTGGCCGACCAGGCCGGTATTCCGGTCGCGGTCGAAACGGTGGGGGAACTCGTCGAGCGCGACGACGTCGACGTCGTATGCGTGACGTCGCCGCCGACGCTGCACCGCGAACACACGCTCGCCGCCCTCGCGGCCGGCAAGCACGTCATCTGCGAGAAGCCGATGGCGCGCGACAGCCGCGAGGCGCGCGAGATGCTCGCGGCGGCCGAGCGCGCCGGCGTCGTTCACGCGATCGACCACGAATTCCGCTACGCACCGGCGCGCTCCAAGGTGAAGGAGCTGCTAGAGGCGCGCGCGATCGGCGAGATGCGGCTCGCGTTGGTCATGGAGATGACCGGGATGCTCGTCGACCCGACGCGACCCCGTCAGGAGTGGTGGCTGCGGCGCGACCGATCCGGCGGACTCCTCGGCGCGATCGGTTCGCACTGGATCGATTCCCTCATCTGGTGGCTCGGTGCGATCGACCGCGTGTCGAGCGAGCTCGGCGTCTCCGCGCCGACACGTCCAACGACCGACGGCGGTTCGGTGCGCGTGACCGCCGACGACACCGCTCAGCTGTTGCTCCGCCTGAGCAGCGGCGCGATCGCGACGATCCAGCTCTCGAGCGCGGTGCACCATCCATCCCGCCGCGTGATCCTGTACGGGAGCGACGGCACGATCGTGCTCGGCGGCGACGGCCGCGTGATGCTGGCGCACGGGTCAGGCGCGCTCGCGGAGATCCTTCCCGCGAGCACCATGGATGGCGCCTTCCCCGATCTCGCGCGGAGGGTGCGCGAGCACATCGAGGCCGGCCCGACCGGAAAGGCCGACGCGCCGCATCCGACCTTCGCCGACGGGCTGCGCGTTCAGGAGGTCATGGACGCCGCCTACCGCTCCGCGGAGGTCGGCGGCACGGTCGCTGTCGCTAGCTGAGCGCCGCTCGAACCTGCCCGGCCGCCGCGGCTGCGGCGTCGTCCCCGCACGCGAAGGGCGCCTCGGGACCGAACATCAGTCGCAACACTTCAAGACCGTCACGCGGCATGTCTGCGTACCGAGGCAGGACGTAGAAATGCACGTGATTCACGAGCTCGCCGAATGAGCAGACATAGACGCGTTCGGCCGCAAGCGCGCGTTGAAGCGCACCACAGACACGTTGGATTAGCGGTCCGAGGGCCGAGGCCTCGTCCAGCGTGAGCTCGGCGAGGTGCTCGACATGTCGCCGCGGCTTGACGATCAGCCAGCCACGTAGGAGCGCGGGAGTCAGGGCGTGCTCGACTCGCCACAAGCCATCGTCGTAGATCACCCCACCAGGCGCCGTGAGACGGCCGGCGTTCGCGTCGCATGCCATACAGCCAACACGATCCATCGTCATCCTCCGCGTATGTCTAGCTGAGGAAAAGCGCGACGATGCCGGCGAAGATCGCGACGGTCATCGCGCGGCGCGAGCTGCGATGCATGGACGCGAATTCGCGCCGCAGCGGCGCGTCGTCGCGGAGATCGTCCCAGCCCGGCGTCTGCGCGCGGATCGTGCGCGCCACGGGATTCGCCCACGCGCTCGAGTAGAGCGTCGCGCCGCACAACACGAGGAGCGCGAGCCAGCGGACGACCAGGCGCGTCTCGGGCGCGCCGGTCACCTCGAACGCGGTCGCTTTCAAGACGCTCGTCACGATGATGAGGACGACGCAGAGGATGGCGAGCCCGTCGTAGCGGCCGAGGACGCCGCCGAAGATCGCGCCGGCCTCACCGCGCGAACGGACGCTCGCGAAGATCGCCGGCGCGGCCGCGGCGCCCAGGACGACCGCGCCACCCACCAGGATCGCGAGCGCGAGGTGATAGAGGAACTGGAGCACGTCGAAATAGAGCGTTTCCACGTGTGCATCATGCCGGGGACACGGCCCCGGTTCAGGGCGCGAAACCGAGCGTGGAGGAATTTCCGACCGGAGCGGTCGGTTTAGAATCGGCGACAAGGGAGCACGAATGCCGACGTACCGCGATTACTTCGCCGAGATCAAGAAGCGCGTCAAGGAAGCGACGCCGCAGCAGGTCGCCGACCTGCTTCGTTCCGGCGACGTCCAGCTCGCGGACGTCCGCGAGAAGAACGAGTGGGACGAAGGGCATCTCCCGGGGGCCGTCCACGTTCCCAAGAGCTACCTCGAACAGTGGGCGGAGGACCGTATCCCCGACAAGGACAAGACCACCGTCCTGTATTGCGCGGGCGGCGTGCGGTCCGCGATGGCCGCCGACACGCTCGCCAAGCTTGGCTACAGCCACGTCGTCTCCATGTCCGGGGGATTCAACCGCTGGAAGGACTCCGGGTTGCCCTGGAAGAAGCCGGATGCGGGCCTCACGCCCGAGCAGGCGCAGCGCTACAGCCGGCACCTGCTCATCCCCGAGGTCGGTGAGTCCGGGCAGCAGCAGCTCCTTCGCAGCAAGGTGCTCCTCATCGGCGCCGGCGGCCTCGGGTCGCCCGCGGCGCTCTACCTCGCCGCCGCGGGCGTGGGCACGCTCGGCATCGTCGACTCGGACGTCGTCGATGCGACCAACCTGCAGCGCCAGATCCTCCACACGACGGAGCGCATCGGCGAGCCGAAGACCGATTCGGCGCGTCAGACGCTCGAGGCGCTCAATCCCGATGTGAAGATCGTCGGGTACCAGGAACGCCTCACCAGCGAGAACATCGATCGCATCCTTTCCGAGTACGACGTCGTCGTCGACGGCGCCGATAACTTCCCCACCCGCTATCTCCTGAACGACGCGTCGGTGAAGCACGACAAACCCGTCGTGCACGGGAGCATCTATCGCTTCGAGGGTCAGGTCACGGTCTTCAAGCCGCACGAAGGCCCGTGCTACCGGTGCCTGTTCCCGACGCCGCCGCCGCCGGAGCTCGCGCCTTCGTGCGCGGAAGCCGGGGTCCTCGGCGTGCTGCCCGGCGTGATCGGCACGATCCAGGCGAACGAAGTGATCAAGCTGCTGCTCGGCATCGGCGAGCCGCTCGTCGGGCGTTATCTACTGTTCGACGCCCTGGAGGGTTCATTCCGCGAGGTACGGCTGCGGCGCGACCCGAAATGCCCGGTCTGTGGCGACAACCCGACGATCACGGAGTACATCGACTACGAGGGTTTCTGCGCATCACCATCCGAGTGGCAGGCGCAGCACGCGTCGAAGGTGAGCACCCCCGCCGACTAGCGCGCCGTGTCCCATATCCTGTGAGGAGATGCGCGCTCTTCGGTTCCTCGCGGTCCTGGCACTCCTCGCGGCGGCCTGCAACGCCCCCGCGCCGGCTGCGACTTCGCCCACGCCCACGGCCTCCGTCGACATCAAGCGGACGAAGCTGGACATCAGCTACGCGTCGCTGAGCGACCAGGACGTCCACAAGGTCTCCAGCAAGAAGATCCTCGATGGCGCGATCGCCGCGATCAACGCCGAGATCAAGAAGACCGGCGGGAAGGGCGAGATCGCCCCGATCGATTTCCAGGACGTCACCGAGACGACGGTCCCCGACTTCAAGAAGTTCGCGGAGGCCGCCGCCGTCGTGAAGTCGCAGAACCCTCAGATCACCGCCGATCGCTACGCCGACGTCGCGATCGAGGGAATGATGAGCGCGACGCCCGATTGCCACACCTACTACGTCGACCCGAGCGGCGGCGTCCATCGCTCGCGGCCCGAGCCGGCGAACGGATCGCTGGCGCGGATCCCGACCACCGGCACGTCGCTCGGCGGACCGGATGAGGCGGGCCTCGCGGGCCGGATGCTGCCGGGCGGCATCGTCTACATCACCTGGCACGAGTTCGTCGTGACCGGCACGTACAAGATCTTCGACGAGGTCCGCAAGATGATGGACAAGGGCGTGGCCGCCGGCGGCAGGGCGTGGCTCTTCGACCTTCGCGGCAACGTCGGCGGCTTCGACGCCGACACGATCGCGGCCTTCTTCCTCAACGGCGAGAAGATGCTCAACATCGTCTACCGCGGCGGTGGCGCTGCCGTCTGGACGAGCGCGCGCAAGGAGTGGCGGCTCCCGGACGCCTACCAGCTGCCGCTGGCGGTCATCCTCAACGACCGCGGGGGCTCGGGCCCCGAGGTCTTCGCGGCCGATCTCAAGGAGAACAAGCGGGCCACGATCGTCGGCGGCAAGAGCGTGGGCTGCATGGGGGCCACCTCGGTCACGAACATGACCGACGGTTCGAGGCTGGCCGTCGTGGTCCAGGAATTCACCGGCGCCAACACCGGCACGATCTACAACAACGTCGGGGTGCAGCCGGACGTCCAGGCGGACGACGTGACCGCCGTCGACAAAGCGATCGAGATCCTCAAGCAGAAGTTCTGATCGCATTCCGACCCAGACGAGGGCCCGCTCGGTCGTCGTAAATCTGCCCCAGAGGTACCAGTACGGAGGTCCTCTTCGTACGGCTCGCGCCCGAATCGGGTTTCGCTGTGACGGTTTTGGTACTGGAAAAGGGTTGGCGGCTCGCCTTCCGGTCGATATGGTGCGCACAGATTCATTGAGGACGGGATTGGGGGGCCATCACGTCGTGACACTCATCGCAGCAAGGGTCGACTCGCTTCCTCCCTTCGAGCAGATGGGTCCAGTGCCGGACGTCATCGAGCGCGCTCGCAGTGGCGACCGCTCCGCTTTCGCAGATCTCTACGACACTCACGTCGACGCGGTGTATCGCTACATCCTGTACCGCGTCCGCGAGCCCAGCGACGCCGAGGATCTCACGAGCGACGTGTTCACTCGCGCGTTCGCGAACATCCACCGCTACCGCTGGCAGGGCAAATCGTTCCTCGCGTGGCTGTACACGATCGCGCGCAACGCCGTGACCGACCGTCGCCGTCGTCAGCGTCCGACCGTCGACCTCGAGAACGCGTTCGGTCTCGCCGAGGACGGACCGACCGCGCACGAGCACGCGGTACGTGGTGAGGAAGTCGACGCGCTTCGTGGTGCGGTGAAGCATCTGACGACCGAACAGCAGGAAGTTCTCGTGTTGCGCTTCGTCGAGAACATGTCGAGCCGCCAGGTCGCGAACATGCTCGGCAAGAACGAAGGCGCGATCCGTGCGCTGCAGTTCCGCGCGCTGGGCCGTCTGCGCAAGCTCATGACCAGCGAGGTCGCCTGAACCCCTGAAACTCGGCGACCTCGGCGGTCATAGACTCAAACAGATGCGTTCTCGCGCACTTCCCCTGCTCCTTGCGGTGGCATTCGTGGCCACCGCGTGCGGCCTACTGCCAGCGGATCTGCAGCACGAGCTGCTGCCGTCGCAGACCCAATACAAGACCGCTGAGGCCGCGTATTCGGTCCTGATCGAGCGCCACGTGGACAAGCCGACGCCCCAGCAGCTGATCCCCGGAGCCCTCGACGGGGTCGCGAAATACCTGAAAGACGCCCAGATCGACGCCGCCGCGACGGTCGACCGGCCGACACTCACCGGCAGCGAGTGGTCCGATTTCGCGAAATTCACGGCCTCGCTCGACGCGGTCGTGGCACGCTATCCGACAGCGGACAAGACCCTCATGGAGCGCGCCGCGGTCGACGGGATGGCGCGTGCGATGAACGAGTGCCACACCTATTACCTCGATCCGAACCGCGCCAAGGGCTTCAACCAGCGGCCCGCCGCGGTCACCGGGATCGGCGTGCAGATCTTCCAGCCTGACCCGAACGTGCCGATCGAGGTGATCGACGTGTACCCGGGCACCCCGGCCGAACGCGCCGGCGTGAAGAAGGGCGACAAGATCATCCGCGTCAACGGCGAGGACGTCACGAAGATCACGACGGACGAAGTCGCCAATCGCGTGAAGGGACCCGAGGGCTCGCAGGTGACGGTGACCTTCCTGCGCGGGTCGAGCGAGGTCGAGTTCACGATGACGCGGGCGCGCTTCCAGGCTCCGCTCGTCGTCTCGCGGATGGAAGGCGATTCGATCGGATATCTCTCCGCGAAGCAGCTCATCTCTTCGGTCGCCGAAGACATGGCGGCGGCGGCGCGCACGCTCTCGTCGCAGGGCGCGACCAGCTGGATCCTCGACCTGCGCGACGATCCGGGTGGAGAGCTCACGGTCGCGGTGAACGTCGCGAGTCTCTTCGTGCCGCGCGGCACGCTCGTGTACCAGATCGGACGTGATGGTCAGCGCACCGCGGTCGACTCGAACCCGAGCAAGTTCCTCGGTCTGAACAAGCCGCTGGTCGTGCTGGTCAACAAGAACTCGGCGTCGGGCTCGGAGATTATCGCCGCCGGGATCCAGGCGAACGGCGCGGGCACGATCATGGGCGCCCAGACGGCTGGCTGTGTGGGTACCGGACAGCCACGCGAGCTCCCCGACGGGGGTCTGCTGCTCGTGACGCTGACCAAGATGCAGGATGCCA
>WNGJ01000424.1_pt1 | contig 37801 bp, 28 predicted proteins | sample 5400611 | NCBI WGS metagenome assembly WNGJ01 (sample SAMN13153375, study PRJNA577476) | soil metagenome | isolation source: 40 cm soil or saprolite under Garry oak tree replicate 1 | place: USA:California | collected 2016-06-15
AGCACCGGAGAAGAGGGCCATCGCGCCGACGGGCGTGAAGTTCCACGGGTGCGGAGCAATGCGTAAGGCGGCGGCGAGCAGAATCATAGCGAGCGCGAGCAGGGTGCGATAGAGCAGGTTTTCTTTTTGGGAGATTTCGGTGTTCATTTCCTTGCTTCCTCCATTTCGGGTAATAGATCGCAAAAGACAAAGCCATCGCGGTTGACGACTTCTCCCGTTCGAATGGGAATGGGAGATTGAAAGATGGGGCCATCGAAGACGAACGTATGGAATTCGCCGTTTTCGCCGCAAGGGTCGGCGTTGGCGGGAAGATCGCGGAAGAAGGATTCGTCGAGTTCGCGGCCAGCGAAGCTGGGGTCGAGAACCTTGGTATCGATGCAAACTGCGACGGCGCGGAAACGCTGGTCGTGGAAATACCGGATCAGTTCGCGCGTGTCGTGCTTCCAGATGGGGAAGAGCGCAGCCATGCCGATGCGGGCGAGATTTTTTTCGCGATAGGCACGGAGGTCTTGGAGAAAGATGTCGCCGAAGGCTACTTTGCGGACGCCCTGGGCGAAGTGAATGAGAAGGGCCTCTTCCACGCGTGCTTCGTAGACGGGATTGACGCATTGCGGAGGGATGAAGACTTCGTGAAGCGGGAGGCCGATCGATTCGGCCTGGCGCTTGAGAAGTTCGCGGCGGACTCCGTGCATGGCGATGCGGTCGTAGCCTTCCGTGACGGTGGTGAGGAGCGTTACGACTTGGAAAGTCTTCTGCTGGAGCAGCGTGTGCAGGGCCATGGCGCTGTCTTTGCCGCCGCTCCAGCAGAAGAGAATGGGTTCGAGTGAGATCAAGAAAATCTCCTAAACCGATGAGTCCTGTCGAGATAGGGCGTCCGCCGTGGCGGGCGCCCTCATAAAAGACGAATTCAGTTTCGTCCCGTGAAGCGGTAGTTGATCCCGATACGGAAATCGCGGCCGAGAGCCGGGAAGCCAAGGGCGTCCTGATATTGCTTGTCGAAAAGATTGGTGACGCGGCCGGTGAAAGAAATGCCGCGAGCGATGAGATAGCTGGTAGCGATATCAAAGCGCGCATAGCCGGGATTGTGAGTCAGGCCAAGACCGAGAAAATCGCTATCGGTGCGGATGCCGGAGAAATAGCCGGTGAGATTCAGATTCCATTGGCGATAGGAAGTATTGAGGATGAGGCTGCCGGAGTTGACGGGACGGCGAAGAAGATGATTGCCGGGCATCTGAACAGGGTCGAATGCGTTTGGAGACTTGAGGACGCGAGTGTCGTCATGTGAGTAGTTGCCGTCAAGGCTGAGCCAGCGGCCGAGGCGCAATTCGCCGGAAAGATTGACCCCGCGGGCACGAGCGAGATCGGTGTTGAAGTACGTGCCGGTGCCTTGCTGACAGGCGGCAGTGGTTGTGGGATCGAAAGTGAAACTGACGATGTCTCGGAAGCGATTGTTGAAGTAAGTGGCGGAGAGGCGAAGGCGCTGATCGGCGAGAAACTGGTCGAGACCGGCGTCATAGGTCTGGCTGCGCTCGGGGCGAAGTGAAGAATTTCCGGGGAAGCAAGGATCGCTGCCGAAAGATTGCTCAAGAGCGGGCTCCTTGAAGCCCTGGCCATAAGAGAAGCGCGCGCGCGTGTCACCCCAGAAGCCGCGGCCATTGTGAAGAGCGTAGACGACACCAGCGCGGGGAACGACGCGAGTGCCGAAAGTCGTGTTGCCTTCGGCACGCCCCCCGGCGCTGAGGGTGAGGTGAGGAAGTAGCTGCCAGCGGGCATCGAGAAAGCCGGCTTGGTTGTTGCGGCGCGCGTGGAAGCCGGTGATAAGGCTCGGATAGGCGTTTTCCACTTCGTATTGGTAGCCGGCGGCGACAGCGCCGGTGCGGAACGTATAAGTGGATTGCTCTTGCAAACCAGCACGGTTGAATTGGTCGACAAAAGTGAAGAACGGAGGATTAGCGTTGGTGTCCAGCGTACGGTTTTCATGGCCGCTCAGGCGATGGACCCAATGCGGGCCAGTGCGGAAATCCCAGCTCAAATGGAAGAGGAGAAGCTTGAGGCGCTCGAATTGCGAGAGACTGGGCGACAGGAAAAGCGTGGGTCCGGGAAGACCGGCGAAGCTGGAGTTGCTTCTGGCGGTAAAGCGCAAATGATTGGAGTCACTGAAGCTGTAGCCGAAGTTGCCGGAGAAATTGCGATTGAGGAAGGCGTCGTTTGATCCCTGGCCGTCAGTTTCGAAATAGGAGCCTGCGAGGGAGTAGTCGAATGCGCCGAGAAGGCCGGCTACCAGAGCACCGCCGCGCGCGGAGGAATAGCTGCCGCCTTCAGCGAAAAGATTGAGTTCGGGAATGCGCGTGGCGCCGCGATGGCTGAAGAGCTGAACAACGCCGGAGACGGCATCGGTGCCGTAGAGAGCGCTTTCGGCGCCGTGAACGACTTCGAGTTTGTCAATGTTGTCGAAGGTTTGGTTGGAAAGATTGAGGAAGCCGCCGGGCTCGTTGAGGGGAGTGCCGTCCACGAAGAACTTGGTGAAGTTGGAGTTGCCGCCGTCGAGAAAGAAGGTGGTGAGGCCGCCTTCGCGGCCGGTACGAGCGATGGCGCCACCGGGCAGAGTCCCGAGAGCATCGGCCAGCGAGACAAGCTGACGCTGGCGGATTTCGTCCGTCGTGAGGACATCGACGGGAGCGGGAGTCTGGCGGACTTCAAGGGGCTGAGAGTTGGCGGTGACGACGACGTTTTCGGAGACTTGGGCGATTTCCAGCTTGACGTCGAGAGTGCGGGAGTCTGAAACGGCCAGCGAAAGAGAAAATTCACGAGGGACGAAAGCGGCGCGTTCGAAACGAATCCGGTAGTGTCCCGGAGGCAAGATTAGTGTAAAGACGCCGTCCGCGGCAGTGGAATTGGAAACCACCGGTGCCGCAGCATTTTCCGGTTGAGCGGTGATTCTTGCGTTCGCGATGGTGTAGCCGGAAGCGTCGCTAACACGGCCGGAAAGACGGGCATCACTGGAATTACTTTGCGCTTGCAAGGGAAAACTGACTACAGAAACTGCGAAGAAAAGAAAGGCAGTTCGAAGAAGAGACGTATTCATTTTATCCTCCGCTCCCTCTCGCGCGGGAGTTGAAGGTTGACCTGTGCGAGCAAGATGAATCGCACGGCTGCGAACTTCGCCGGTCTCCTGGCTTGGCGGTAGCTCCGGCCCTTTCGAATGAGGACCGTTGCGGGGCCTTCCCGCGGTGTCGCCCAGCGATGGAGCGACTGGCCGCAGTGGCCCGCGCATACACTTAATCCGCCCTACAGTCGCGCGGCGGCGACGGCTTTTCTTGAATTGGCGATCAGATTTCGCTAAGACGGCATTCGCGAAAATCAACAATTCAAGTGCAACCGCTGAGCGGTTGCCCGTCTTCCCGAGCACGAAGTCCACGGTGATTGTGGTCTGCAGCACAAGGCCCGCAGGGTTGGGGTTAACGAGAATACAGGCGCCCGCCGCAGCGGACGTCCTGCACTATGTTCCAGCTAGAACGGTGACACGCGGCCGGCCGGAGGAGCCAAGCTCCACGGTGAGCGGCGTCTGGAAAACCTGCTCGAGCAATTCGCGCTGATAAATGCTTATGGGCGGACCGACACGCAAGCAACGGCCACGCTGCATCAAGACGACTTGGTCGGCATATTCGGCGGCGAGATTCAGCTCGTGCGTAACGACGACGACGGTGTAACGATTTGCAGAGGCAAGGCGGCGGAGAGCGTCGAGCAAACCGATCTGCGCGGCAATGTCCAAGTGGAGAGTGGGCTCATCAAGCAGCAGGAGCAGGGGTTGTTGAGCCAGAGCGCGGGCGAGAATGACCCGCTGTTTCTCGCCGCCGGAAATTTGGTCCATCCAGCGATCGCCGAGGTCGGCGGCGCCCACCTGGGCGAGAGCGTTCTTTGCGATGAGGACGTCGTCTTCGGATTCAAAACGCAGCGAACGCCCATGGGCATGGCGGCCCTGGAGGACGAATTCCCAGGCGCGGGCGGGGAAGAGCAATCGGCTCTCCTGCTGGACGACGGCGATGCGCTGTGCGCGGGTGCGCGCCGTGAGCGAGTGAGTGACGAAGCCGTTGAGCAGAATGCGGCCGGAGAGCGGCGCGAGCGCACCCGCGATTAATTTCAGTAATGTGGATTTGCCGCTCGCGTTGGGGCCGAGTATGGCCACAATTTCGCCGGGCCGCGCCTGAAAGCTGGTGGCTTCCAGGGTGAAGAGCGGTGCTTGCACCGGGTTCGCGGAATACGCGTAACTGACTTGTTCAACACTCAGGCGTATTTCGTTGGCCAGGCGGCCGGCTTCGGCAAGATGCCGCGCGTGAGACGAGCCGGGGCTCATGCGAGCCTCCTGCGCAGGAGGTAAATGAACAGCGGCGCGCCAACCACAGCGGTCACGGCGCCGACGGCAAGTTCGTTGGGCGCAACGACGGTGCGCGCGAGCGTGTCTGCGAATACAACCGCAATGGCTCCGCCGATCGCGGCTGTCGGCAGCAAGGTGCGATGGTCCGAGCCGAAGATGAGACGCATTGCATGCGGAACGATCAGGCCGACGTAGCCGATGGCGCCGCTCACGGAGACGGCCAACCCTGTGAGCAAGGATGCGGCAATGTAAACGACCAGGCGAACACGGGGGACATCCACGCCAAGATGCATGGCTTCTTTTTCTCCGGCGAGGAGAAGATTCAGGTCGGAGGCGGTAGTGTAAATTGCACCGGAGGCAGCGACGAATCCAATGGCAAGGAACCAATACACGCTCTTCTGCAGAGGGGTGGAAAGATCGCCCATCAGCCAGAAGGAGAGGCCACGGAGATTTCCCGTGAGCGTGCTCATGAGGAACATGATGATGGCGGAGATGAAAGAGGCGGTGATGACACCACCGAGGAGAAGAGTAGTGCTGTCAATCTGGCCCTCGCGGCGACCGAGAAAATAGACGGCAGCGACGGTAGCGGAGGCGCCGAGAAATGCCCCGAGAGGAGTCAACAGCGCCGCGAACACTGGGGAAAGCGTGACGTGGGGTTCGACGATGAGCGCAAGGATGGCGCCGAGGCCTGCACCGCTGGAAACGCCTAGGACGTATGGATCAGCCAAAGGATTGCGAAGGAGGGCCTGGAAGCTGGTGCCGGCAACGGAGAGAGAAGCGCCGACCATGATTCCGAGGAGAATGCGGGGAAGGCGGATATTCTGGATGATCAGGACATAGTCGCTGGAGATATTGGTGCGCTGGTGCAACAAGACGTTCCATAGATCGCGGCCCAGGGCGTAGAGGGAAACGGGGACGGCGCCAAACTTGATGGCGATGACCACGACAACGAACAGAATCACGAGCAATGCGAAACATTGGAGGAGAAGACGCCGGAGCGTCAGCGGGCGCATGGGCGGCCTCCGGAAGCTGATCCATCGGCGAGTAGTTTGCCGGAAAGAAGAGAAAATGCGGGGCGGGGCGGCTGAATCGGCGGAGGAGCGGGCTTTTCGTTTTTGTCCTTTTCGCTTTTTTCTTTCTCCACTTTTCCCTTGGCAGGCTTCTCACTGAGGCTTTCCGGTTTTTCAACAAAGGCATCGGGATGAAGCTGACGGGCAAGCTCTTCAATGGCCGAGACGATGCGCGGAGCGGGACGGTTCACGGCGTCACTGATCACCGCATAACGGTGGTTGCTGACGGCGTGCATGATGCGCCAGCCAGGAAGAGTGGAAAGGGCTTCGAGACCGGGAGGAGACGTTTCCGAATGCGAGGCCGCAAAGACAAGGTAGTCGGGTTGCAGGCGAGCAGCTTCTTCGAGGCTTACCTGCGGCCAGTCCTGTTCAGCATCAACGATGGAGACGGCACCTGCATGGCGAAGAGCGTCGGCGATGAAAGTGTGCCTGCCAACAGAGATGAGCGGCTGGTGCCATACAACGAAGAGAACACGCTTTGCGGGAGAAGACGCGAGGCGTTGCTGCAAGGCCGCAAGCTGCTGTTCCATTTCAGCGGCGACGGATGCGCCGGACTCTGGAACGCCGAAGAGATCGGCGAGCTTCTTCGATGAAGAGATGATGTCATTTACGGTGTGAGGGTCGGTGGCGTAGGAAGGGATTCCCAGGTTATCCAGAGCGTGGACGGTTTCAAGGCGATTCAGACCTTTGGTAACAAGGACGAGATCGGGATGGAGGGCGGCAATTTGTTCCAAGCTTGGATTGATTGCGCCGCCGACCTTGGTTTTTTTCTGGGCATCGGGCGGATAGTCGCAAAACTCCGTGTCGCCGACGAGATAGTCCTGCAAACCGAGCGCGTAGACGGTTTCGGTGAGGCTTGGAGCCAGGGAGACGATGCGACGAACGGTTTGAGGAATGCGCACGGAACGGCCGGTTTCATCGGTGACTTCGCGGTAGACAGAGGAGGCGGGAGAAAAAACAGAAGCACCTTGTGCGTGAGTGGGCGTTGCGCCGAGCAGCAAAGCCGCGGCGGCAAAAACCACCGTTTGCAAAAGTTGGTTGCGTGACTCGCTCACGAATCTCCCACGGCGAGGAAAGTCCCATTGTCCAACAAAAAAGCCCCACGAGGCACTTTGGGGCTTCCGGCATCGCTCCTTCTCGCGAAGAGCGCGGCCTTCTGCGGCACGGGAGGGTGGCCTGGCTTACGGCTCTTGAGCCGATCACAGTGGCGGGACCGCGGCCGATTCACACGGCCTTCCCCGCTGCCCTTGCCTGCAAATTGAATTTTGAGTGTAAGCCGCGCCCGCGGGAGTGTCAACGCAAGACTGGAAACGGCACGATTGAGTTCGAAGTCAGTGAGAAAACGCCGCGGTGTTCAGCGATTCTTCCAGTTGGGCTTGCGCTTTTCCACGAGGGCGCGTAGACCTTCCTGCGAATCCTCAAGGCGGTAGAGCTCGTTCAAGAAAATGTTCATCGAATGCTTGAGGCCGTCGCGCAACGACAATCCCATGCCGCCGAGAATCGCTTTCTTAGCCATGGTCAGCACGGGACCGGAGTGGCCGTTTATCCGGCCGACGAGATCGTTTACGGTTTTTTCGAGTTGGGCCTCCGGCACGAGGCGATTCACCATACCGAGTTCCAGGGCGCGCTCAGCGGTCACGGGCTCGCCGGTCAGAACAAGCTCGAGGGCAATCTTGGGTCCGACGAGAAATGGGAGAATTGTGGATGCAAGCGGCGGGAAGACGCCGATGCTGATTTCCGGCTGAGCAAAACGGGCTTTCGGCGTGGCAATCACAAGATCGCCGAACGCAGCCAGCTCCGCGCCGCCGCCGATCGCGGGCCCGTTCACTACGCACACGACAGGCTTGCCCACTTCCAGCATTCCAGCGAACGCTGCGTGAAATGCGTCGAGCATCTGAAACACGCGTTGCGAGGTATATTCACCGATGTCGATTCCACCGCAGAAGACTTTGCAGGCGGAATCGAGAACGATCAGCTTGACGTCATCGCGCTCGCCGGCATGAGTGATTCCCCCGGCAATTTCGCGGAGCATGGCTTCGTTGAGAAGATTGTGCTCCGGACGGTTGAGGGTCATCTTCGCGACGCCGGACTCAATGCGGAACTTCACATGCTCGAACTGCTCCGGTTTGCGGCGTTCCGGTTGCGCAGTGAAGTCTTGGGTGTCAACTGGTTCAATCATTTCCCTGGGCTCCTGAGCGTTCATTGCCGCTCTAAACTAAGAAATCGAGGAAAGAGGACAAAATTGATGTTAGCACTGTGATCCGTGGTATCTAGGATGAGCTAAACGGATGGTGCGCAAACAGTTTGCAGGCCGGCGGGACAGGGTTCAGGAAAAGGGGGGTAAAGCTATAACCACTGAAAAAAATATCCGCTGTGCTATCGAGTTTTTTCTTGTGCATCTCCCAGCATTGGCTATTCTGTGAGTTGTCCCAAAGTGGGAGTGCCAGAGAGCACGCGGGACAATTCGCAAGAATTCCTCCATACGAAGCTATGTCCCAAGAACGAACCGCCTTGGCCGCTCGAATGATTGACCCGCTCGATGCGGACGGATTCCCGTCTTCGTCGTCTTGGGAGCTTTCGGCGCCTCTGCGCTTCAATAAGGATTGGCAAGGCAAGAATGCTGATCCCGAAAGAGAGACGGAAGTTCGGCTACTGTGGACGCCAGAGACACTCTTTGTACGATTCCAGGCGAAGTACCGAGTCACCACAGTGTTCCCCGATGCCGAATCCAATGGCCGCCGCGATCAACTTTGGGACCGCGACGTCGCGGAAGTTTTTCTGCAGCCCGACGCGTCTCAGCTTCGCCGATATAAGGAATTCGAAGTGAGTCCGAACGGATTTTGGATTGATCTGGACATCGCACCAGGCGAGAAGTGCGACCTGAAGAGTGGTCTGCGGCGGCGCGTTCTTTTGAACGAAGCCGCCAAAACATGGGTCGCGGAACTCGCGCTGCCGATGATAGGCCTCGCCGCGCACTTCGATCCTGCAGTTACCTGGAGAGTGAATTTTTACCGTGTCGAAGGAAGTACCGAGCCGCGCTTTTATTCCGCGTGGCAGCCTACGAAAACGACCGTCCCTAATTTCCATGTTCCGGAGGCGTTTGGAGAATTGGCGTTCGCGCAGCGCCCTCTGCCGCGAAAGTAGCGGACTTGTCCAGTCGTCTGGAAGATCAAAGCTGGCATCGGACCTTGCTTTTCCTTATGCTTTGCGTGAAAAAAAACTCACCACCGTCTCGGAATTTCGTGGCCAAGCGATTCCACCGGTTCCTTTTCTCAATAGTTTTTGTTGTCGTGCTCTCTTGCGCGGCTCCGACCGCGATCGCCCGTCCGCAGCAGGCGACCAAGGAAACCGGTCCTGCCGTGACAAAAGTCGAACCTCCGAGTTGGTGGGTGGGATTGACACCCGAAGTGCTGCTGCTGCTTTCCGGGCACGATCTGGAAGCGACGCACGTTGTTTGCAATCTGCCGGCTCTTCGCGTCTCGCGCACGCAGGCTGCGGCAGGCGGGAACTATCTCTTTGTGTGGCTGAAAATTGGGGCGGATACGAAGTCTGGAACCGCCGTCTGCCGGATTTCTGCGCCGAAGGGAACAACGTCTTTTGAACTGCCATTCTCGGCCCGCGTTCCGACCCTCGGAAAGTTTCAAGGGCTATCCCAGGACGACGTGATGTACCTCATCATGCCGGACCGGTTCGCAAACGGCGACCCGACGAATGATGAACCTGCAGAAAGGCTCGGCTCGCACGATCGCTCGAAACCGCGTGCCTACCACGGCGGCGACCTGCGGGGGATTCAGAATCACCTGTCTTATTTGAAGGATCTCGGCGTGACCACGCTCTGGCTCACGCCCATCGTGAAAAACGGAGCCGCACAGGACTATCACGGATACGGCGCCGTGGACCTTTATGCCGTCGATCCACATTTAGGAGCGCTGAAGGATTATGTGGACCTCGTCGCAGCCGCGCACAAGCAGGGAATGAAGATTTTTTTTGACGTGGTGCCGAATCACGTTGGACCGAAGCATCCCTGGGTTGCGAATCCGCCTCTGCCCGATTGGTTGCACGGTACCCTACAACATCACATCGATTCTTTTTCGCCGCTGAAAGGGAGTTTTTATGGCAAGCCGAACGGTCAAGCCATCGGGAACGATCCGTTCGAATCGTTGATCGATCCTCACGTCCCGATGAGCATGAAACGAAATCTAACGGAAGGCTGGTTCTTCGGAATTCTGCCCGATATGAATACGGAGAACCCGGTGGTCGAGCAATATCTTCTGCAGAACAGCATCTGGTGGGCGGAAATTTCCGGTCTGGACGGGTACCGCGTCGACACGTTTCCTTACGTGGGCCGGAAGTTCTGGGCGAACTGGCATGCGGGATTGCGCAGGTTGTATCCAAACCTAACGACCATCGGCGAAGTGTTTCATCCCGATCCGAGCGTGACATCGTTTTTTGCTGGCGGCGTAAGGCGCTACGACGGTATTGATAGCGGACTTTCCACGGTCTTCGATTTTCCGATGTTTTTCACGCTGCGTGACGTGTTGCTGAAGAATGCGCCGGCAGGCCGCATCGCGGACGTGCTGCGGCGCGATTTCTTGTATTTGCGTCCCGAAATGCTCGTTCCGTTTTTTGCGAATCATGATGTGCCACGGTTCGCGAGCGCTGAAGGCAGCTCTCCTGCGAAGCTGAGGCTGGCGTTCGGGCTCGCGCTCACGCTGCGGGGCATTCCAGAGATTTACTACGGCGACGAAATCGGGATGCCGGGGGACGGCGATCCGGACAACCGGCGCGACTTCCCAGGCGGGTGGATTGGCGATAAGAACGACGCGTTCACGCAAGCGGGGCGAACGAGCGATCAACAGGAGATTTTCGCTTACCTGCGGGGACTGCTGAAGCTTCGGCGCGAACACGCCGCTTTGCGCAGCGGCCAGTTATGGCATTTGGCTTCCGATGAATCATCTTACGTTTTTGCCCACGAATTAGAGGAAGAACGTCTTGTGGTCGCGTTTAACAATGCCGATCAGCAGCGGGAGCTACACATTCCACTGGCGGACACGCCAGCGCAGAAGGCAATGGCAATTACACTGCTCTTCGGCGAAGCGAAAGGTGAGTTGGTTGGGAAAGAGCTCCACGTTGCTTTGCCGGGACAATCTCTTTCGATTTTTTCTCTGAACTGAACGCGTCGCGCGTACCGCTTAATAGGCCAGGCGAACCATCCAATTCTTTGCGGCGTCGGGCACGGTGAGCGTAACGGTGTGAGCCAGGCTGTCATAGCGCCATTCGTGGGTAATCTGTTCGCCAATGCGAACTTCTTTGGGCGCAGCCGCAGCACCGAACAGCGTCACCTGCGCGCTCTTCCACCAGGGCTGATACGCATTTTTTTCGACGTTGCTCGTCACCGTTACGGAGCCATTCGAAACCTGGCAGGAATAATTGACGCGCAGGATCTCGCCCTTCTGGTACGCAATCGTGTGTCCGTCGTCCTGATAAAGTGTTCCACGGCAATCGTTGTTCGACGCGCTGCCGGGCAGATAGACGCGCAATTCGAGCGGTCCATTCGGCTTTTCCTCCGTGGATTGCACCAGGGGCTGCATCGGGACAATGGCTCCGGCGCGCACGTAGAGAGGCATCTCGTCGAGCCTGGGATGCAGCGAAAGCTTCTCCTTGCTCGACAGCTTAGTGTTTGTCCAGAAGTCGTACCATTCGCCCGGAGGCAATGAGATTTCTTCGGCATCCACCATTTCCGTGGTTACCGGCGCGACAAAAAAATCCCGTCCAAAAAGAAAATCCCGATTATCTCCGTAAAAATCCGATGCCTGCGGATATTCGAGAAATACGGGGCGCATCAATGGCAATCCGGTGCGCGAGGCTTCTTCGATGCCGGTATAGAGATAGGGCATCAGCACGTAGCGCAGCTCGATGTATTTTCGGCGAATGGCTTCGTGTTCCGGGCCATGCACCCACGGCTCCTGATCCGCGGTACCCTTCGCGGTGTGATCGCGGTAAATGGGATTCAACGCTCCGACCTCGAACCAGCGCGTCAACAGATCAGCCGTCGGCGAGCCGGCAAAGCCGCCGATGTCATCGCCGATAAGCGGGAAACCGGAGATTCCCATGCTCAAGAGCATCGGCGTGCTCATCTTCAGATGATTCCAGGTGCTGCTGTTGTCGCCCGTCCAGGTGGCGGCATAGCGCTGGGCTCCAGAATACGCCGCGCGTGTGAGCACGAACGGCCGCTCGTTCGCCTGCAGTTTGCGCAACCCGTCGTAAGTCGCTCGCACATTTTGCATGCCGTAGACATTATGGAGGGCGTGATGGTCGAGCGTGGTTCCATCGTCAAGGCGATGCACAGTATCAAGCGGCATGGTTTTATCGGCGCGAAGAAACAGCGCCGGTTCATTCATATCATTCCAAAATCCTGCCGCTCCCATGCCGACGAAGTCTTTGTAGAGACCGCCCCACCAGTCCCGCACGCGAGTCAAAGTAAAATCTGGAAATACACTTTCGCCGGGCCAAACCGTACCGACGAAAACCGATCCATCGGGATTCTTCACGAACACATCGTTCGTCATGCCCGAATCGTACGGCGCATAGCCATGGTTGGGGTCTTTCTTGATGTGAAGGTCGGTGATCAAAATCGTATGCATTCCCTGAACACGAAAATCCGAAATCATTTTCTCGAAAGTCGGGAAATATTCCCGGTTGACCGTGAAAGGCGCGTTGCCCTGCTGATAATCAATATCGAAGTAGATGGCATCCGCGGGTATCTTTTTCTCGCGAAGCGTCCTGACGATCTCGCGCGCGCGCGATTCGGGATAGTAGGAATAGCGTGATTGCTGGTAGCCGAGTGTCCATAGGGGAGGCAGCGGAGAGCGTCCCGTCATGGCGGTGTATTCTTCGACGATTTTCTTGGGATCTGGCCCGGCAATGAAGTAGTAGTTCAGCTCTCCACCTTCGGCGCCGAAGGAAAAATAATCTCGCGACTCTTTGCCGAAATCAAAAACACTTCGATAGGGGTTGTCGAAGAAAAGGCCATAAGCCATGCCGTTGCGCAGCCCGATGAAAAACGGAATGGTCTTATAAAGAGGGTCTGTCGACTCTTGCCAGCCGAATTCATCGGTGTTCCAGTTTGTAAAGGCGCGGTTCCGGCGGTTCATGGGGCCGGCTTTGTCGCCCAACCCAAAATAATTCTCATCCGCCGGCATTTTTTTCCAGACATGCACGCGCTTGCCGTTCCAAGCCATCGGCAGTCCCGGCTCGTCGGCGAGCACAACGTTTCCCACAGCATCCGAGAAATTGATTAGCAGCGGCGACTGCTGAACGACGGCGACCGCGCTGCCTGCGGCGATTCTTATTTCCTTCTGGTTTTCTTCGAGCTTGACTGCCGGCGGCTCGGGCGATTCGATCACTGCCCAGGAAAAGTCCTTGGGAAAAGTGCCGTTCGGAGCGAGGCGCACGCGGAACACGCCGTCGCGAAATACCGTGACGCGTACTCTTGCCGAGCCAGAAGTAAGTTCAACGCCGTCTTTCAACCTTTCGACGCGCTGAACTTTACCAAGGTGTTGCCAGCCTTGCGCGAAAACAACTCCGCTTGCTAGGGCGTAGGCAAACAGTCCGATTCCGATGCTTCGAACAAAACTTGTCACGGCAATCCTCCCCGGGAAGCGAAGAAAGTGAAGACGACCAGGCGAGTTTCCTAATTGCGCAGAGATGATCCGGCTCCGACCTGTCGTATCAAGCTGCGAGCCACTGTTCAAAGAACGCCGATGCTTTTGCACCTTCGATTCGGCGTCTAACCGCATCCATCACGCGACAACGCACCGATCCGCCACGCTCGTGGAAACCGAGCCAATACGGCAGATGCAACTCGCAGCCCACGGGAGTGATCTCAAGACGCGCGTCGCGAATCTTGAAAAAGCCCTGCTGGAAAATGACGCGCAAGACTTTGTCGCGCAACAGCTCCGCAGCGCGCTCTTCGGTCAGAGTCGCGGTCAGCCGGTTGCGTCCTTCCAACGCCTGCAACTCCCGTTCAACGGGGATACCCGGAAATTCGAACAGGTCCAGCGACCCGTCCACCGCATCGATGGCGAAAAGCCGTACCGGTGCGCCCGCGCATTTCACCCGGTACAAAAAATAGGGAACGTAGGCGTCGGCGATTCGCCGCAAAGGGCCGCTGCGCATTCGCCAATAAAACGCGGAAACGCCGTTGCCGGAAAATGCGCGCACGGCCTCCTCCTGTGTCACATTCGGTTTCAAGGCGCGGATGGCGCTTGCTCTCATCGAATCGGTTCTCTGCTGGGCCCTATCGGAAATAAATCCAAAGCCCCACGACGGTGGCTAGCAAGATCAGGCTGAAAACGACGTTGATAGCATGTTCTGCGGGCGTCTCATGCGCGGGCTTGCGCTGCGGTATGCCGACAGCGACGGTCTCCATTTTGTCGTCCACGGTTGCGAAGGTCAGGCCGGCGAGGCGCTTGCGGTCCGGGGCCGGCGTCATCAGGCTGACCCCGATCAGCACGACGGCACAGACTACGAACATGAAAATCGCGTAATGCAGGAAGTTCATGTCGATGAGCCAGCGCGCAGCAGAGGATTCAAAGTGGCCGCCGCTAGCACGATCGGCAAGCTCCATGATGAAGCGCGTGGCGCCCAGGACGAAGCCGGTAAGCAGCGAAGCGATGGCGCCAGAGCCGTTAAGGCGCGGCCACAGGATTCCCAGGATGAAGCAGGCGGAAATTGGCGGGCTGATATAGGCTTGGACGCTTTGTAAATAGATGTAGAGCTGGCTGCTGATGTAGTGGATGAATGGCACCCACAGCAAACCCAGCAGCACCATTACGCCTGTCGCCACACGGCCAAAATTCACGAGCTGCTTCTCGGAGGCTTGCGGACGGAGCTTCTTGTAGAAATCAAGAGTGACGAGCGTGGAAGCCGAATTGAACACCGAACTCATCGCGCCCATGACCGCCGCAAGCAACGCAGCCATTACCAAGCCAACGAGTCCGACCGGCAGGAGGTTGAGGACGAGAGTGGGATAGGCGAAGTCGGGCTTCTTCACCTGTTCGGGAAACAGCGCAAAAGCGATGATGCCTGGAAGGACGAGCATGAATACGGGCAAGATCTTCAAGAAGCCGGCAAATATCGTTCCGGCTTTTGCGTGTCCCTCATCGCGCGCCGAGAGCACGCGCTGCACGATCACCTGGTCGGTACACCAGTACCAGATGCCGAGAATTGGCGCGCCAAAAAAGATACCCGTCCATGGGAAGTTCGAATCCGAGGAAGGCTTCATCATATGGAAAAAATCGGGAGGGACCATGGTGCGTAGATGTTCCAGGCCACCAACGCGTCCCAGGCCAATGATAGTGAGGGCGACGGCGCCGGTGATGAGGATCAGGGTCTGCACAGTGTCCGTGTAAATTACGGCCGCTAATCCGCCTGCGACAGTGTAAATGCCGGTGGCGATGACGAGAACTACGGCCGTCTCCCACAGTTTCCAGCCGGCGACGCGCTCAAGCACCACACTCGCGGCGTAGAGCTGCACAGAAATTTTCGTGAAGATGTAAGCGATGATGGAGATCGCGGCCAAATAGACGGCGCACTGCCGGTTGAAGCGGCGTTCCAGGAATTCCGGCATGGTGAATACGTTCGAGCGCAAATAAAAGGGTACGAACACCCAGCCGAGAATCAGCAGGATGAGACACGCCAGCCACTCAAAGTGTCCGACTGCCAGTCCGGACGAGGCGCCGGTGCCGGAGAGGCCGATGAAGTGTTCCGTGGAGATATTCGAGACGAACAAGGATGCGCCAATGAAGAACCATCCTACGTCGCGGCCCGCGAGAAAATAATCCTCGGAAGTGCGTTCCTTCCTGGCAAAGTACATGCCAATGCCGAAGACGATGGCGAAATAAACTCCGATGATCACGAGATCGACGGTTGCGAGCGCTCGGTGGGATACCGCGACAGAAGACGCAAACAGCATCCATGCCTCCTTGGCGCCGTGGTCATGAAACTGGCCCCGGCGTACCGCCTCAATGAGACTCCAATTACTTTTGCGAACTGGGCGTGGTTGTCCCCTCTAAAACGTTATTCCTGTCTCTTGCCAGCCAGGCCCCTGAAGAGAGCGTGTGAAAATTGGTGACTGCGAAGTCTATAACAGGAGTAACCCAGGCTCAATGCTAGTTTCCTGAAAGCGGTCTATCCGAGCCGCAGGCATATTCCCGCTCGGTGCCCTTCAGTCGCACCGTATAATCGGTGAGCCACGATCTGAGCAATAGGTGAGAGTGTCCTGCCCGCGAATCCATATGCCGATTCTTTCGCTGCAAGAGGTCTCAAAAGATTATTTGACGGACGGCCAGCGCGTGCATGCACTCAGCAGTGTTTCCCTGAACGTTGAACGCGGCGAGTTTGTGGCCTTGGCAGGACGCAGCGGCTGTGGAAAGTCCACGTTGCTCAATCTGGCAGGCGCGATGGATTTTCCTACGTCGGGCAACGTGCTTCTGGATGGAGTTTCGACCTCGTCGTTGAAAGATAGCGGCCTGACGCAGTTGCGCCGAGAGCGCATTGGCTTCATTTTTCAGTCGTTTCAATTGCTGCACACGCTGACGGCATTCGAGAATGTCGAGCTGCCGCTACTCCTCGCCGGGATGTCTAATCCGCGCCAGGCGGCACGGGAACGGCTTGCCTGGGTGGAACTCGAGGGCCTCGGCGATCGCTATCCCCACCAGCTTTCGGGCGGGCAGATGCAGCGTGTCGCGATTGCACGCGCGCTCATCCATTCACCATGTATCCTGCTGGCCGACGAGCCCACTGGCAATCTCGACACCACGACGGGCAGCTTGATTCTTGAATTGCTCCGGCGACTCACCCGAGAGCAGAACACCGCGACCATTATTGCGACTCACAGTCTCGAAGCTGCATCGCTTGCGAACACGCTCGTTCGGTTGCGAGACGGAAAAATTCAGGAAATCACGCGGCGCTGAAATGACTCTGCTTGTGCTCTTTTACCGGTTGATGGTGCGCCCGCTCTTCCGTGAGCCGGTCCGCACCTCGCTAACGATCCTGGCCATCGCCCTGGGCGTCGCGGTTGTGCTGGCTATCGATCTTGCGGGAGGCGCTGCCACCGGCTCGTTTCGCAGTTCGATGGAAACGCTGGCCGGCGATAACGATCTGGAAATTGTCACTTCCGGAGGCGTACCGGAAAGCATGGTTGGCACGCTGGCAGCCCTGCCTTATCCGATCCGGGTTTCACCGCGCATCGAAGACTATGCGGTGATCGTGAATACAAAAAAGTCGCTTCCTCTTATCGGGCTGGACCTGGTCGCAGAAGGCAGCGCTTTCGCGCAAAGTGAATCCCCAGAGATTGCGGGGTCCCAGCCGCAGAACGCTTCGGAACAGGTGTTCGAACAACTTGGTGATTCAGACAGCATTTGGGTGGGGTCGAGCGTTGGCTACAAGACGGGCGACCGCGTCGAGCTGCTCATCAACGATCAAGTTCACAGTTACAGCGTGCGGGGCGTTTATGCCGATTCAAACGGCAACGAATCCGCCATTTTGATGGACGTCGCAGCCGCCCAACGCGTTCTGGCGCGCTTTGGCCGCGTCGATCGCATCCTCCTGAAAGTGCCCGAGACTCCTGGCCTGGAAGAGTGGCAGCAGCGTTTGCGAGGCGTGCTTCCCGCTGGCGTGGAAGTTCGTCCACAAGGAACGGGCACGAACGAGAATCGTCGCATGCTGGCGGCCTTCCGATGGAACTTGCGGCTCCTGAGCTACATATCTCTTGTTGTGGGTGCTTTCCTCATCTACAACACGATTTCTGTTTCGGTGGTTCGCCGTCGCCCGGAAATTGGAATCGTGCGCGCCCTCGGCGCCAGCAGGCGTGTCATTCTCTCCGCATTCGTCGGCGAAGCGGCCTGCTTCGGCATTGCAGGGGCTTTGATCGGGATTCCCCAGGGCCGCTTCATGGCGACTGGCGCGGTTCGATTGATGTCTGCCACGGTGGAATCGCTATACGTCAGCAGCCGCCCAGGAATTATTGAGCTGAATGCCGCATCTGTTTTTCTAGCGATCGCGATTGGCGTGGGAGTTGCGGTCGCGTCGGCCTATTCCCCGGCGGGTGAGGCTTCGCTGGTCTCGCCCGTAGAAGCAATGGCGCGGGGCCGGCGGGAATATGATGTGCGCGTTCGAAAAGCGCGAGACTTATGGATCGCTCTTGGGTTCGGTCTGGCCGCAGCCGCCGCTTCTCGCGCCCCCGCGATCGCCGGCAAACCATTGCTGGGCTATCTCGCCGCGATCCTTCTTGTCGTAGCATCGGCGCTAGCCATTCCGGCATTCGTTGACGCCCTGACTTCACTTTCTTCCAAACTTCTTGGCAAGCTTCTCGGCGTGGAAGCGATGCTCGCTTCGAGAAGCCTGGCTGCCTCCTTGCGCCGGACTTCCGTCCTGGTCGGCGCGCTTTCAACCGCCATTGCGATGATGACCGCGGTTGGCATCATGGTTGGGAGCTTCCGCCAGACTGTCATGGTTTGGATGGGAGACCAGTTGCCCGCCGATCTGTACCTACGTCCGGCTGGTTCCGCCGCCGCAGATCGTCACCCGACGATTTCACTGGGACTGGCGGAAGAGATTGCGAAATTGCCAGGCGTGGCGACCGTCGATCGCCTACGAGCCTACGAGATCAACTTTGAGAACATGCCGGCTACACTTGCTTCCGCGGACCTGAACGTCCTGCGCTCCTATCACAATTCAGATTTTTTTTCCGGACGGCCTAAGGAACAAGTCCTCGCCGAGCTCCGCGATTCGAATACTGTCATCGTGAGCGAGCCGTTCACTTACAAGCATCATCTGAAGGCTGGCGATTCGCTGACGCTTTCGCTTGGAGAGGCGCGGGCAACCTTCCGGATTGCCGACATTTATTATGATTACTCCAGCGAGCGTGGCGGCATCCTCATGGACCGCAACACCATGCTTCGATATTTGCCCGATCCCGCGCCCTCGAATCTCGCCATTTATGTTTCTCCAGGCGCGCAACTAGACGTGGTTCGAGCTGAAATCGAAAGAGTCTCCGTCGGCCACCGCGTGCTGATGTTTTCGAATCGAGACCTGCGCGCGGAAGCAATTCGCATCTTTGACCGCACCTTTGCCATTACCTATGCCTTGGAAGCGGTCGCCGTCATTGTCGCAGTGATGGGGATTGCCGGAGCGCTTCTTGCTCTGGTGATTGATCGCCGGCGCGAGCTTGGCCTGCTGCGATTTCTTGGCGCAGCCACAAGGCAAATTCGCAAGCTGATTCTCGTCGAAGCCGGTTTGCTCGGACTTCTCGCCAATCTTGCGGGCGTGGCTCTGGGCTTTGCGCTGTCACTGATCTTGATTTACGTGATCAACAAACAGTCGTTCGGCTGGACGATCCGGTTTCACTGGCCCGTGGAGATTCTGCTTGGGGCGCTGATGGTCGTGTATTTGGCGACCGTGCTTGCGGGACTCTACCCGGCGCAAGTTGCGGTGCGCTTGAATCCCGTCGAGGTCGTGCATGAAGAGTAGGATCGCGTTCATCGCTGTCGCGGCACTTCTCCTGCAGCCTCTCGCGCCGCAATACCGCAGCGCCTTGCCGGGATATCGTTACGAATTCCCGCGCGATTATTTCAATCATCCGGATTATCAGACTGAATGGTGGTACTACACTGGAAATCTGAGATCGTCGGATGGCCACCGGTTTGGATTTGAGCTAGCTTTCTTCCGGCAAGCGGTTAGCCGCGATTCCGCGAAGACTGCTGCTTGGGACCTACGGGATGCCTATCTCGCGCATCTCGCGCTGAGCGATCTCGACGGCGGGAAGTTTTATCACTCCGAACGAACGAATCGATCCGGCCCAGGTATCGCCGCAGTGAATGAATCCCTCGGTCGCATCTGGAATGGCAATTGGCAGATTCAATGGCGCGGCAAGGACCAGGAGCTAAGAGCGATCGACGAGCGTTTTCAACTGCACTTGACGATGCACCCGGAAAAACTTCCCATCACTCACGGCGAAAACGGCGTCAGCCAAAAAGCGGAAGGACCTGGCCGCGCTTCACACTACATTTCTTTTACGCGGCTCGCGACCTCCGGTGCTGTCGAACTGGGCAAAAAGGAATTTGAAGTGAGCGGCACCAGTTGGATGGACCACGAATTCTTTACACACCAACTTGAGCCTGAACAGACTGGCTGGGACTGGTTGAGTCTGCAACTCGCGGACAATACGGAGTTGATGCTCTTTCGCATTCGCCGCAGGAATGGCTCGATTGATCCCTACTCCGCCGGCACATACGTGGACGAAAAGGGAAAAACATTGCATTTGCGCTCGGCTGACTTCGCGCTGCAGCCGGCAGGCGAAATTTGGACAAGCCCAATTACCGGCGCGCGCTATCCAATCCATTGGAGCGTTACGATTCCAAGATTGCGCATCGAACTGGAAGCGAAGACTCCGCTCGAATCGCAGGAATTGACTGGCAAAACGGGATTCGCTCCAAACTATTGGGAAGGCGCCATCGCTCTCACTGGCCGGCGCGGTGCGCAATCGCTGAGTGGGGTGGGCTATCTGGAAATGACCGGCTACGATCGCCCCGTCCAGTTTGCGAAATAGAATTAAGCCGCGCCCACCAGCAGTTCCGCCATGCAATGCCGAGAAAAACTAACGCGAGCAGGAAGGCCAACGCATACCATGTACTTCCACATGGGCTGTGATAGATGGTAGAAGTAGGAGGCATGCTATGGCAGAGAAATCTGTAGGTTGTCGCTCCGCATCACGACTGCTCCGACGAAGGAAACTGAAGTGGTGTTCAGCAAACTTGGCGGGCGTCCGGACCTACCTGCTCTCTCTTAACTCTTCGAATCCATCCTGGGCCCCGCCTCGCTCTTGATACTTCGCATTCGAAGACGAATTCTCTCCCCTTGACAATCAGTAGAAGGGATGTATGAGTTTACCTTTCGCGGTATTGTTACCCGCCTAGGACGCGGGGATCGAAACCGTCCGGCCTACAAGGGAGCCCTGAGGCGCCACATTTTGCTCATAAAACCCAGACTCAGGGGGATGCATGCATGCACTAATCCAAAATCTTCAATTTACATTTCGCCACCTGCGAAGAACACCTGCATTCACACTCACGGTCGTCCTCACCTTGGCCCTGGGCATTGGCGCCACCACCGCGATCTTCTCGCTCGTCGAGGGCGTCCTGCTGCGCCCACTTCCGTTCCAGGACGCCGACCGGCTTGTATTGTTGGGAGATCATCTGGGAGGCCGGCCAGGCATGTCCGTTAGGGCTCGCGAAATCGAAACGTACACATTTGCGACCGGGGCGTTTTCCTCTTTGGGCGGCTATATCACGACATCGTTTGAGCTTTCTGGAGGCGCACAGCCAGAACAAATCAAGGCCGCACGCCTCAATTCCCAAATGTTTCCGACGCTCGGCGTTCAGCCCATCCTCGGCCGTGTCTTTACCACGCAAGAAGACAATGCGCGTCAACCGGTCGCCGTGATCAGTTACGCGCTGTGGACTGACCACTACAACCGCGACCCGCACGTCCTCGGCGCTTCCATCATGCTCGACCGCAAACCCTACTCCCTTATCGGGGTGATGCCGCGCGGCTTTGAATTTCCGTTACAGCTCGGCCGCTTGTACCAAGCACAGCTTTGGGTTCCTTTGAGTCTGAGCCCCGACGAGCTCTCCGATCAACATTCGGGCTTTTGGGGCTACCACATGATCGCCCGGCTGAAGGATGGAGTGTCCCTGTCGAAAGCCGCTCAGGATGCCGACCGAGTGGCGCACCAAATCATGCGCGATTTTCCCGCAAGCATGTCGGCGATTCAGATTCAAGGCGACGTCAGACCACTGCGCGAAACCCTAGTCGCCGACGTCCGCCCGGTGTTGCAGATGCTGTTTCTGGCTGTGACCATCGTGCTGTTGATTGCCTGCGTGAATGTCTCCAGCCTGCTCTTGGTCCGGGCCATCCGTCAGCAGCGCGACTATGCGGTTCGCGTTGCGATTGGCGCGAGTTCCAGCCGAATCATCCGCGAATCCTTGGTGGAAGGACTCCTGCTGAGCATGGCTGGTGGCCTGCTCGGTCTGGTGTTCGCCGCAATCGCGATTCGCACCACCTTGCATCTAATGCCTGATTCCATGCCTCGCATCGATTCCGTCTCGATGAACCCCATCGTTGCCGCATTTACACTTGTCGTCGCCGTTGCGGCCGGCGTTCTCTGCAGCCTTGTGCCCGCCTTCGCAGCCTTGCGTATCAATTTGATAGAAAGCCTCAAAGAGGGCGCGCAAATCGGCGGCAACGCAAGCCATACATGGTTACGTTCCGCATTGGTTGTCTCGGAGGTTGCCATCGCGCTGGTGCTGCTCACCCTATCTGGCGTTTTCCTGCGCAGCTTACAGAAGATGCAGCAAGTCGATCCAGGTTTCCGTGCCGACCACGCTCTGATTGCAGGCTACCAACTTCCGTTGGCGCAATATCCCACCACAGCGTCTGTCGGCGCGTTTAACCGAGCGGTTATCGACCAACTGTCGAGCAAGCCGGGAGTGATCGCTGTAGCCATCAGCAACGCGGTCGCCGCATCCGATGTTTCCCCGCGGTCTGCGTTCACCGTCGAGGGCGTTTCCGCGGATCACTGGAAGCTGAAATTCGCCGCGTTTACCAGCGTTTATGGGGACTACTTCGGCGCTATGGGCATTCCTCTGCTCGAAGGCCGAACCTTTACGATGCACGACGATTCCAACGCGCCGCCCGTGGTAATTGTGAACCAATCGATGGCCAGAGACTGCTGGCCGGGCCAGAGCGCTATTGGCAAGCGTATGCACGTCGGCAACCCGCGGAAGGAACTCCCGTGGGCAGCCGTCATCGGAGTTGTCGCCGACACAAAGATGCCTCGCGATGTGCCCAACATCGATCAGTGGTACACGCCGATGGATCAACCCGCCACTCTGTACGGCTCGGGAACTCCGGGAAACCTCAGTGGCCCGCCGAGTGGATACATCACAATGCGCTCAGCCCTTGATCCTCAGTACATGATCCAGACACTCCGGTCGACCATCGCGGAGATCGATCCACTCCTGGCTTTGCAGGAGGTGCGGCCCGTCACGGATGCGGTTTCTGCAATTGAGGCACCGCGACATTTCAACACAGACCTGATCACGGCTTTCGCCTTGGGCGCGCTTCTCCTGGCGATCACTGGGATTTATGCGGTGATGACCTTCTCCGTGTCCCAGCGGACGCAAGAGATTGCCATTCGCATGACTCTGGGCGCGCCTCGTGCCGGCATTGCGAAGCTCGTGCTTGTTTCGGGCGTGAGGCTCACGCTCCTCGGATGCGGCCTCGGTATTCTTGGCTCGTTAGCCCTCTCTCGACTGGTCAGCTCCTTCCTGTTCGGCGTCAGCGCAACTGACCCTCTCATCTACATACTGTGCGTCCTAATTATGATGATTATGGCGCTGCTGGCATCGACTCTTCCCGCATCCCGCGCCGCTTCCGCTAATCCCATGGACGCTCTACGCTCGAGTTAGGAACTCATCTGCGACTAGGAAATAACCGCCAGATTAGTATTTCGTTCGGGATATCAGGCACTCCTTCCCGGGCCCCCGCCAGGCTGGACAGCCAATCCGCAGTGTGAAAACCGCGTGGCGGGCCACACTGAGGCGAGCTGCGATTTCCAGAGATGAATCGTGAGAATGACGTTTTGTAACTGACTGAAAGAGAAGGAGAATTCGGCTCCCCGGGCTAGATTCGAACTAGCAACCCTTCGGTTAACAGCCATCGACGTTATTTAATCAAATCTTGCCGGAAGACAGGCTAACCGGAGGAAGAACAGCAAGTTCCGACGAAACCTAGTGAATCAACTTCTCCTTCGTTATTCACGTTTTGTTCGCAATTTGCCACGATTCACCACCCTTCGCGTGACATTTTTGTGACAGCCGAGGAGCCGCTTGCCTGTCACACAGGAGATCGCGGGTTCCGGTGCCGCGATACGTCGACTTTCCATTTATCACCGGCATAGATGCCGCCGGTGTCGTGGAACGCAAGTGCATAACGTCCGGCTCACCGTAGCGGTCAAAAACCATTGCGCGCATATCTACTACCTCTCGTACCTGTTTGGATTAGCTCCCATTGCCAAAGATCTATTTAACGGCCCCGCTAAACGATTAATGCGAAGATCGCGCATCGCGGTTGACGAGCCGAGCGACTGTTGCAAACAGGACGCTCACGGATATTCCGCACATCAACACGCCGATGATGCTCTCGAGCGGCCCCAACATACGCCAGTTTGACGGCAGGACTATGTCGCCATAGCCTACCGTGGCGTAGCTGCTTGCCGAGAAGTAAAGAGCGGATTCCCAAGATGAGAAACAAAGCCAGCGATAGCAGCCGGCCCAGAATAGAATTAGTACACCGTGCAAAACGATCACCGTGGCTGTGAGTTGCACCACCAGTGCGGTAGAGCGAAACGGCCCGAGTCTGTGGAGATCACCGGCTACAGCGCGTCTAACCCAAAATATGAGTGCCGCGAGCCCGGCAGACTCCAGCCAAAGCGTAAGTATCACCAGCAAAACCGTGGTGCCGATTTCACGAAATAAGGTCATCGTAAGAAGTACGTCCTCAGTGAACGGCAACCTCGCCGCCCTTGCCGGGCTCGTTCTTGGCAAGCAGGAAGCACAACAAAAACATCACCGCGGAAGTCACAGCGAGCAGCCAGTAGATTTCGACGTAAGACAAAGCTTGAGCCTGTGTGATCACCAAGTTGTACATTCTGGCCATTGCTTGTTGCTGAGCCGAGTGCATGCTTAGACCAACATGGGTTAGACGGTTCGCCAAGCCTGCGACGGCCGCATCGAACCGATGAGAGCGTGTGTACTCGGAGAGAACAGACTGGTGGTATTGACCTCGGCGTGCAAGCAACGTAGTCACAGCCGAGGTTCCTACGCTCTGCCCGATATTGCGCGTGAAGTTTATCAAACCGGCCGCTGCGTTGCTTTTCGACTCCGGTAAGCCGACGTAAGCGGCCATCGTGAGCGGAACGAATAGAAATCCAACCGGGAGATACTGCCAAATGCGCATCCACGCAGCAGCACGAAAGCTGATGAGTAGATCGATGTGCTGGCATGAGAAATACATGCCCGCAGCGAGTGCGATCCAGCCGAAAGCGAGAAGGTGCCGGGCTTGAAAGAGTCCGGCGAGGCGCCCGACCAACGGTAAAAGAAAGACCAGAAGAATAGCCGCCATCGAGATGACCATGCCAGCATTCTGCGCCGTGTAACCCATGAGCGTTTGCAAAAACTGAGGAAGAAGGACGGTTGAACTGAAGAGAACGGCGCCAAGCACGAACATCATGAGATTGCAGCTCGCAAAATTAAACTGTTTGAACAAATGGACATCCACGATGGGTTCCTTGTGGCGCCATTCCCAGATCACGAGGGAAACCAAACCCATGCCGGCAAGAATGATCAGTGTGGTAATGAACCGCGACCCGAACCAGTCGTCCTCTTGTCCTTTGTCAAGCGCTACCTGGAGAGCGCCTACCCCGACGGCGAGCAGGCCAAACCCAATGTAGTCGAATTTCGCCATGGTAGCTTTCAGACGGGACAAGTAGGGTGGATCTTCGATTAGCTGAGAAACCAGCAAGACGGCCAGAATTCCCACGGGAACGTTGATATAAAAAATCCACCGCCAGGAATAGTTATCGGTAATCCAGCCGCCCAGCGTAGGACCAATAGCGGGGCCACAGATGACCGTGATTCCATACAACGCGAAGGCCAACCCGCGTTTCTCCGGCGGGAAAGTGTCCGCCAGGATTGCCTGCGTCATCGGCTGCAGTCCGCCACCGAAGGCGCCCTGCAGCACACGGAAAAGAAGCAGCATGCCGAGACTCGGCGCGATGCCGCACAAAAACGAGCTAGCTGTAAAAAAGGCCACGCACATCAGAAAGAAACGCTTGCGTCCGAGCCAGCCAACGAGGAATCCGCTAATAGGAAGCACGACGGCATTCGACACCAGGTAACTGGTCAACACCCACGTGCTCTCATCATTGCTCGCGCCCATGCTGCCCGCAATGTGTGGAAGGGCCACGTTCGCTATGCTGGTATCGAGCGCCTCCATGAACGCAGCCAGCGAAACCGCGACGCCGATGATCCACGGGTTGACCTTTGGATGCGACGTGGCTTGCTCAATCGTCAGAGGGCCCCCTGTGCTCATCGCACCCTCACGTCTGGCAAGACTGACAATCCCGGCTTCAACAGTCCCTCTGCGTTGAAGTCCTGTCCCTCGGTGCGATCGAAATCGATCCGAACCGGCACCCTCTGCACGACCTTCACGTAATTGCCTGTCGCGTTCTCCGGAGGCAGCAGACTAAAAACCGATCCCGTGCCGCCGCCCATGTTGGACACGTGTCCGTACCACGTACGCCCGTAGGCATCCACCTTGATTTTCACGCGCTGCCCAGGTCGCATATGCTCGAGCTGCGTTTCCTTGAAATCGGCGGTAACCCAGATGTCATCGAGCGGCACAACTTCCAGCATCTCTTGGCCGACACTCACGTTCTGACCGACTTCGGCGCTCTTCTTTCCAATGATTCCCGTCACCGGCGAGCGAATGACGGTGTAGCTGAAATTCAGCTGCGCTTGGGCCAATTGAGCACGGCGTTGGTCGACCTGCGCATCCGCGGCGTCCGCCTGGGCGCGCCTCAGGGATACCTGTTGCGGCGCGGTTTGCGCGCTGCGCAGATCGGCCTTGGACTGCAAGAGTTTCCCTTCCGCCTGACGCACGGCCTGCTCGGCGGCCAGCAGTGCGGCGGCCACTGAAGTGACTGCGGCCCGGTTTGCCGTTGCTGTCGCGACCGCCTGATCGTATTGCTGGCGGGAGATATCTTCTTTCGCCACGAGTTGTTTGGCGCGTTCGAGGTCTGCATCACTCTTGACCGCATTAGCCTCGGCCTGCGTCAGCGCAGCCTTAGCCGACTCATGGTTTTGCTCGGCTGCCCGGAGCCCCGCCTCTGCGTTGACCACGGCGGTCTGCGCCGAATCGAGATTGCTTTGGGTCGTCACCGAGGTGATGGGCACGTACCAGTGGGAGCTCGTGGCGCTGGCTCTCGCGTCCTCCAACGCTGCCTGGGCCTGAATCACGGCAATCTTGTAATCTTCCGGATCGATGATCACGAGTACGTCGCCCTCATGAACCAACTGGCCCTCGACGAAGGTCACTTTCATTATCTGGCCGTTGATGCGCGCGCTCAAGGGCATGATGTGCCCGTCTATCTGCGCATCGTCGGTGTCTTCGTAGCGAAAAGCATTCCAGGCGAAATAGGCGGCTACGATGGCAACCACGATCACAGCCGAAATCACGAGGGCTTTCTTGCGCCGGCTTGTTGAGGGTTTGTCGGTTCTCTCTTTCGACGGTGAACCGGCTTTATCGTCCGCAGGATTAATTGTTAGCTTTTCATCAGGTTCCATGGTTTGCGTACCATTCTTGTTCGGCATTACTTTGCTCCCAGATATTTTTCATAATTCGTGCGTGCTACTCCGAGTGCACGAGCCAGCGAAAGTTTTGAGAAGTTGTGGTTGTAGAGGCTGGTTATGTATTGATCGTTGGCGCTGGCGAGAGCCTGCTCGGCCTGGACCACTTCTACGCTGTCGGTCACTCCGGAAGTGAAGCGATCTTTCGACCGAGCAAGGCTCTCATTGGCAAGTTCGACGTTCTGCTTCGCAACTGCCACTTGTTCTTTGGCTGCGTTGAGATTGAGAAAAGCCGTTCGCACGTCATAGTCGATCTGGCCCCGAAGGTTTTCTGTTTCGGCCTTACGCTGGCGCAATTCGGCCTCAGCCTGCGTGATATCACCTTTGATCCGACCGCCGGTGAAGAGCGGAACCCTGATCCCAGCCTGAAAAGCGAAATCTCCGTGCGAGTGGCCGAACGTTGGCCCTATATCGCCGTAGTCGCCGTTCACGGCTACGACGGGATATGGTTCGCCTTTAGCAGCCGAAAGCGTCTGTGCGGCGGATTTTTGAGAATCGAGAGCTGAACGGAAATCGCTCCGTGCTTTATACGCGATGTCTAGCGCTTCGACGGTAGTGAGTGGAGCGATGTCGGAATAGGGGAGTGTGTCGGCAAGCTCAAACTGTTGCCCGAGCGGCAATCCGATGGCACGCCCAAGGGCTAGTTTTGCAATCCCAAAATTGTTGCGGGCAATGCTTAGGTTATATTCCTCAGTGTGCAACTGAACTTCGGTGCGTGTTGCTTCGATTCGTGGGGCCGTACCGGCCTGCACTTGATCGACCGCGCGATCGTAAAGAGCTCTCGCATTCTGTACCTGGGCTTCCTGCGCCTTAATTCGAGAGTCTGTCTCGATGATCTGCAAATAGGCGTTGCCGACGGTGAGAGTGACCACATCCAGGATGTCTTGATAGCTGAGTTGCGCGGCCTGTTCGGCTGTGCGCGCCGCGCGAAACCGCTGGATGAATTCATAGCTAAAGAGTGTTTGGCTGACGCTTCCATCCACCGAGCTGTAGCTGAAGGGTCCAACAACATTGGGAATTCCTGCGGTTTCAAATTTGTTGAACCCGAAGGTCGCGAGGTTCACTTGCTGGACGTTCTCCGAAGCGCCTGCGCTTACCTGTGGCAGCAGATTGCTAAGCGCAAGTAGCCGCTGACCGCGAGCAATCTGAGCGTTTTGTCCGCTTTCGATCACTCCGAGGTTGTATCGCAAGGCCATTTTGACGGCGTCTCGGAGAGTCAGCTGGAGAACTTGATCGCTGGCAAGGCCGCTCGGCACGCTTCCGGTGACCGCAGTGTTCTGCGCTTTGGCGGTTGCGCCGCCAATGAGGACGGCGAATACTGCTACCACAGCAGCAAAGAAAAATCCGGTAAGCCGGTTGAGGACGGAGCCTTTGCCTTTGATGGTTAATTGCTCAAGACCGCGTTTGATGTAGACACCAGTGGCAATGCACTCCGCTCCAAAGCGGACGGCGAATGCCGCTACCACAGCCGCAAGGAAGAATCCGCCAAACCGGTTGAGGACCGAGCCTTTGCCTTTGTTCGTCAATTTCTCAAGAACATATTTGATGTAGATCCCCCTGGCGATGCATTGCGCTCCTTCCCTCACCATGACGCGCAGAAGTCGCTCGCCGCTCTTGTCGACGAACGTGATTTTGTTGAGGTCCACGATGCAAGCACGCTCCTTAGCTGTGCGATGATTCCTCTTCCAGCTTGTCCGCACTTCTCGAACCCAGGGCTCAGTGAGGCGGCCCTCTAGAATCCATTTCTCTTCAGTAGGTACTTCACTAAAGCTGATCTTCAACATGTTGTTTTCCTCACAGAGCAGAAGCGTTGCAGAGCTGACGTTGCGGAATGTGTCCGGCGGTATCGCCTATACCTGTAGTGTCTTTCCCATGCGTCGAATTGGACTTCAGACAACCGCTCAATTTTTCTTGTAACTTCTTTCTCGCATGGAAGAGCCGTCCTTTGACGGCCGCGACCGAGACACCCATACGCCGGGCAGTTTCCTCAGTCGATAACTCTGCGAGCTCCCGCAACTCGATGGCTTTCCGCATTCCCGGCCGCAAATTCCTAATCGTCGCGGACAGAATTTGCGCTCTCTCCCGCCGCAGGTAACTGGTTTCGGGGTCCGGACTTGAATCGGACATTTCCAAACTGGCTGCATTTCCTTCGGCCTCACTGTGATCGTCGACCGACACCTCGCGCAGCGCGCGGCCATGGCGCAGTAACATCAGGGATTCGTTGATAGCAATCCGCGTTAACCAGGTGGCGAAGGAGGATTTCCCTTCGAACTTGTGCAAATGGACGAAAGCCTTTTGGAAGCTTTGTTGAACAATATCTTCAGCGTCTTCCCTGACATGTGCGTATCGCAGCACAATCCGAAGGATCTTTTGGCGGTGACGCTGGAAGAGAGTTTCAAATGCCTGTTCGTCTCCGTTCTTGGCGGCAACGACGAGCATTTGTTCCGCTCCAGGATCAGTCAGGCAAGCAATAGTTGGTTCTGCGTTGTGGTTCATAGCGGGCCTCCCGATCAGCTATGTGCCAGCGAAAGGCGTGCCCAGATCTTGAACACTGCGTTTCGGCTACATACGGAATAAGGGCAAGACCCGCGCCAAACTAACAAAACCGTAAGTCGCTGAATTTTCAGGAGGAGATTGAGTGGAAGTCGAAAGTGTCGAAGCGAAGCGATGTTGAAAGTGTTGAAACTGTCGAAGCTGGCGAAGCGACTCGGAATGGCTACTGTAAGTAGGAAGGTAAGCCGCGACTCATGGACCAGCATACCGGGAGTCGAATCCTTGGGGGCAGCCAACCTTTCTAGCTATTTGCGGTCAAAATTCGCGCGTCCCATTCATTCCGGGATGCCGAGATCCCAGGGTCACTTAATGGGATCATCGAGTCCAAGAAATCTGCGGAGTGGCGGAACGTAATAAACGGTAAAAACCGCGAATGGACCGATAGTCCAAACCAGCAAAAGTCCCAAACTCAACCAGACTACGACCTCGCGCATATAACTTCGATGCGCAAAACGCGCACGAGATTATTTTTTTACACTGACAGTCATTGGCCAGCTTTCTATCCCATGGAGTAAGCTGGCAGCGAATCAGAACGGCCGAAAAGAGCGTTGATCCCGGAACTTGCGACACTTCGCCCGGCTTCCTTTGGTATTCGCACCGCCGATTCCGACGTGAATGATTGTTTGAGGCTCTTGCTCAACAGGATTCATCTAAAGCACTGATATCTATGAAGAAAAACTTGACATGTCAGCTTGTCTGGATAAGTTTCCTAATCATCAAAAGGGAGCGTCTCAATGGACGCAGTCAATGAATCACGGGTTGTGAGTACGCGGCCCAATCGGCGGGCTTGAATAGCCATGAGCACTGAAACGAAACTTCAACGTCAAAACGAGCGGCTTGAGCTGCTCCTCAATCTGACGAGCAAAATCACGTCGAGCCTTGAGGTCCGGGAGGTCTTGCGGGCGATTGCGGCGAACATACGCGAAGTCATACACGCTGATGCTGTGGTCGTGTCGCTGCCCGACGCAGCGTCGGGAAAATCTAGAGTAATTGCTGTCGATTTTCCGCATGGCAAGGGGGCGGTGAAGGAAGAGGTGACGGTCACATTAAGCCCTGCTAATAAGAAAGCCATAGACACATTGAAACCCGTGGTGATTTGCACGCTGGAACGTGAGGAACTCGCGGCCGAGGCATATGAGATTGTTGCCGCAGAAGGCATAAAAGCCATTTGCCTTATTCCACTTGTAAATCGCGGCCGAGTCCTCGGAACCCTGTCGATCTCGCGCACGACAGAGACTCCGTTTGTCCCAGAGGATGTCGATTTCCTCAGCCGGGCGTCAGGGCAGATAGCCATCGCGATTGAAAACGCGTTGGCGTACCGGGAAATTTCCGAACTCAAGGACAAGCTCGCCCAGGAGAAACTCTACCTGGAAGAGGAATTTCGCAGCGAGATGGGTTTCGAGCAGATCATCGGGAACAGCACGGCGCTAAAGCACGTTTTGCAACAGGTGGAAACAGTTGCCACCAGCGATTCTACTGTACTGTTGCTTGGAGAAACCGGAACGGGGAAAGAGTTAATTGCACGGGCGATTCACGACCGTAGCCGCCGTAAACAGCGGACCCTCGTGAAGCTGAACTGCGCCGCCATACCAACCGGGTTGCTGGAAAGCGAATTGTTTGGGCACGAAAAGGGAGCGTTTACGGGCGCGATCTCCCAAAAAATTGGACGGCTGGAGCTCGCGGATCAAGGCACTCTGTTCTTAGATGAAGTGGGTGACATCCCCCTTGAGATTCAGCCGAAGCTGCTGCGCGCGTTGCAGGAGCGGGAATTTGAGCGCCTGGGAAGCACACACACGCGAAGAGTGAGCGTACGCTTGATCGCAGCCACCAACCGCGATCTCGAAAAGATGATTGCGGACCGAGAATTTCGGAGTGATCTGTACTACCGTCTGAATGTGTTTCCAATCCGCATTCCGGCCTTGAGAGAGCGCAAAGAAGATATTCCTCTGCTGGTCAGTTATTTCGTCCAGAAATTCTCAAAGCAAATGCAAAAGAAGATCGAAGCGCTTCCCACGGCTGTAATGAGGGGACTGACGGCCTGGGCCTGGCCGGGGAACATTCGTGAACTGGAGAATTTCATTGAGCGTGCCGTGATCCTGACGCGAGGCAGCTCCCTTGAGGCTCCACTCGGAGAACTCCGAAAGACAAACGCGGACAAGCCCACACACGCTATCCTCCAGGAACATAAGCACATCGCTGGAGAAAGCGCAGGTTGGCGAAAGGACAAAAACGGAATTGTTGAGGAATACGCAAGGAAGCAGCGCGACGAGATTGTACGCGCACTTTCCAAGTGCCGGGGTCGCGTCGGTGGCGCTGATGGAGCTGCTGCGCAGCTTGGCATTAATCGCACAACGCTCCTTTCTCGAATGAAGAAATTTGATATCCACGCCAAGCAGTACGCTTAATCTGCAGTCCGCCCTTTTGCTATAGCCTCACTGATAGCCTCGACAGTTTCGACGCCTTCAACTTCTTCAACATCGACATTTTCGACTTCTAGCAATCTTCTCCTGAAAATTCAGCGACTTACGGGACGGCGGGTTTGGAGCGGGCTTTGCCCTTACCGGCGGTGCGAGCAAAAGCAAATGTTGAAGATCACCATTCTCGATACCCCCGGTCGGCGACGGTTGGTGCTGGAGGGCAAGCTGATCGCGCCGTGGGCGGCTGAGCTAAGCAAAGAGTGCCGAGAGGCCGCAGCGGACCTACGGGGTCGTGAACTGGTGATCGAACTGAGGAACGTGACCTGCATCAGCGAAGACGGACAAAACGTATTGCTTGAGCTGATGAAAGAAGGGGTCAGGTTCCGCTCCTCAGGTGTGTTCACAAAACACGTCATGAAACGGCTCGCCCACAACATTCGCGGAAATGTTAAGGAGCCGGGGAGATGACCAGCATTAGGTATCGGCTGGCCCGGCGCCGTTTGCGCCCTGCAATTTTGGCGACGAGCTCGGCATCTATGCGAAGCGATACGCCTGAGTCGCGCTTCCCCCTTTTTCACAGCCATCCGAATCACGTCGACACTTTCCACTCTTTCGACATCTTCAACTTCGACATTTTCGACTTTGTTGCGTCTTCTCTCGAAAATTCAGCGACTTACGATTTCGGTAGTTTGGCGCGAGCGTTGCCCTTGCTGTACGTGTAAGGACGTAACGCAGGTGAGAGGGAGGCGCTATGCCACTGGTTCTCAAATTCATCCGCAAGTGGAACAAGTGGTACCGCGTTCTGCGGTATCGCAAGGGATTTGGACTGTTGGATTCCGTGCGCTATGGCCTTTGGCTGGCGCATAGCTGACCGGAAGGTGCTGCCATGAATGACGCACACTCAGTGAATGTGAGAGCGGATCTTTGGCCAACGTTTGCCGGCCGAGGCGCACGTTCCTTGCTCGAAATCGACGCTTGGATACCAAGCAAGATCAGCGCGATCTCGCCGCTAGTGGAACGGCTGATGCGGCTCATCGAAGGGTCTCATTGCATCACGTGCGAGGAAACCGCCGTCGAACTGGCGCTCCGGGAAGCTCTTAGCAACGCAGTCGTTCACGGCAACCGGCTGGATGCTCACAAGCTAGTTCACGTCCGCTGCCGCTGCAAGGTCGGGGAGGGAGTCTCTCTCGTTGTTTCAGACCAGGGTCAAGGGTTTGATCCGAGCGCGGTTCCTGATCCCCTGTCAGTCGATAATCTCGAAGCCGAGCATGGGCGCGGCATCCACCTGATGAAGCTGACGATGGACGAGGTTTCGTTCGAACAGCGGGGCGCCGAGGTTCACATGTTCAAAGGGCCGGCAAATGATGTAAGAGCAAGCTGAAAACCTTCAACGAATCAGGCAACAGTAAAACCAAAGCAATCCTCAGCACTGATGCAAGCAAATGGAGTAGCAAGCAGCACCGGCTAGCAGCGTGAAGAGCGCCATCACAATTTGAAACGCGTAGGGCGAAGCAACAAGCCATCCCCATTCGCATGCCGGTAGTCGAGATCACGGAGGTGGATAACGCGGGCGGCGAAACTATCCTTGATGAATTGAAGCACATTCTCATTCAGTTTGATCTGCGTGCCCGCTACTGAGCCAACCTTGCCCGGGAGCTAAAGCCCTCGATATAGTAGGTGACTGATGGGAGGCTGAGATCGTTCCTCCCTGCCTTACCCCAACCGGCGGAGTTCGTTGTCACTGTGGCGAAGACGAGCGCGACCAAATCGAAGGAATCAGAGAGCGGTAAATTGCGGATCGGCGATGATTGGAATGCTATCCGTATCATTGCCCTGTCGCAAAGCAATCCGCTTAAGGCCATCGCCGAGTTGGTCGAAAACAGTATCGATGCGCATGCCAAGACGATTGCCATCACGCGCGGCCGCGAGCACGGCGAACACTATCTAACGGTCAAGGACGATGGCGACGGCGTTCCCCGCGATGCGAACGGACTGCCTGACTTCAAGTACGTCGCAACTCATATCTGCGACTCGGTCAAGCGACGCTTGAAGGCAGACGGTGCTGGACTCGGCTTACAAGGGGAATTTGGCATCGGGCTGTTGAGCTTCTGGACCGTGGGCGACACGCTCACGATGACTTCTACCAGTTCCGATGAGCGTGTCTACCAGATGGTTATGAACAAAGGGGATCCGCGCTACGTCGTCAAGCCTCGACGCGTGCTCTTTTCCGAACGGGGCACCGAACTCAAGATCAGGCCCTTGCTCGAGGGCATCCGCGGACTGAGCGGCGAGAAGATTCAGTGGTATCTGGCCTCGGAGCTGCGCGATCGTATTCGCAATACTCAGGTTCGCGTAACGGTGATCGATAAACTTGCGCGCAAGCAGTACCAGGTCGAGCCGCGACAGTTCGAAGGCCGCTTGCTGCACCAACTCCCGACGGTTCGCTCACCATTCGGCGAGGCGTATGGCGAACTGTATCTCACAGAACCGGACGAGGACTGCCGGGTCGCCCTTACCCGAGACGGCACGCGGGTGATTGCCGATATTGGAACGCTGCCTGGTTTGGAGCGCGCGCCGTGGAGTTCTCGTTACCTGCAGGGCCTGATCGACGTGCCCTACCTTAGCCTCACTCCCGGCACGCGTTCCGGGATCGTCCACGATGAACGCTATGGGGCCTTCGTGGAAGCTTTAGTACCGCTGGAAGCACACCTCAATGGGCTCATCGAGGCCCAACGACGCGCTGAGGAAGAACAGGCAAGCCGGGAGTCCCTACGTGCCATCCAACGTGCGTTTCGCGAGGCCATGCTGGTCTTGCCGCGCGAGGAATACGACTGGTTTGACATCCAGTCACACTCACCGCAAGGGTCCGGTGGCGGCGAGCCACCCGGGCGAGACGTGGAGGCCTCAGTTGTGGAGGGAGAGGGGGGCGTTCCAGAACCGAGCGGAGGCAAACCTACACAGCGCCAATTCTTTGACTATGCAGGTCCTTTGCACGCCGTTGTGATTTCACCTGCGGCAAGCACATTGGCTGTGAGCCGACGTCGGCGGCTTCGTGCGTTGCCCCGGGATCGCTCGCGCCGGCGGGTCGAACAGGACTTGACATTTACCTGGGAGATCGTCGAAGGGGGTGGCACGCTCTTGTCCACGTCTGATCAAGAAGTGAGCTTTGAAGCTCCCGCGTCACCCGTTCTTGTACGTTTGTCCGTTGCCGTCTCACAGCGCGACATACGCTGCAGTGCCGAGGCGTTGATTACCGTCACCGACGGCCTTGATGTGGCCATCGGCCCGACTGTTGTCAATGCGCGCGGCTTACCGGGCTACACCTTTGAACGGGCCGCCGGGGAACTGTGGCGCTCGCGATTCGATGCTGAACGCAACCTGATAGTCGTGAATAGTGGTCATCGCGATTTTGTCTTCGCCACGCGCAGTCGTGCGCTCCAGCTGCGTTATCTTGTGCGGCTCTACGTCAAGGAGTTGGTGCTTAAGAACTTTGCTGGTCAGTCGGCCGAACAAGTCGCGGAGCGCATGATTGAGCTCTCGCTGTATGTCGAAGAGAAATTGAAATCCATGTGAAGGGTCGTGCTGGAGACGCAGCCTGAAGGGAGTTTCTTAAGCACTGGCGGTCGAAAAATCTTCCGGCAACACAAATAAAGATGGTACCGGCAATATACGTAGCCAATGTTATTACTGCAAGATGCCGAGTGAGGTCCTTAAAGGGAGAGGCTTGCGTTCGAGCACAACCCTTTGCGCCGACTCAAGAGATGCCTCGTAATCAAAGTCGTAAGAAGCCGGATTGACGACCTGAAATCCAAACTCAACCGAATCTTGATGGGCAAATTCAGCGCATTTCGTCAGCGAGCGAGATGAATTCCTCGGGAAGTAGCGACGGCATTCCGTCGGACAGCGCTTTGTCCGGCTCGTGATGGACTTCGATGAGCAGGCCGTCGGCGCCTACGGCGACGGCTGCGCGCGAAAGCGGCAGAACTTTGTGGCGCTTGCCCGTTCCGTGGCGGGGATCCACAAAAATCGGGAGATGGCTGCGTTTTTTTACCGCCGGGAACTACGGCCAGATCCAACGTGTTGCGGGAAAAGTCGGAGAAGGTTCGAACGCCGCGTTCGCATAGCATCACATTGTAATTGCCCTCGGAAAGCACGTACTCCGTGCGGCCATGAGGAATTCGTCGAGCGTGGCGGACATGCCGCGCTTGAGAAGAATGGGTTTTTTGGCGCGGCCGGCGCGCTTGAGCAGGGAAAAATTCTGCATGTTGCGTGCGCCGATTTGGATCACGTCGGCGTACTCTTCAACCAGGTCGAGCGATTCGTTGTCAATCGCTTCGGTGACTATCCCGAACCCATAGCAGCCGCGAACTTTCGCAAGAATCTTGAGGCCCTCTTCACCCAGACCCTGGGAGCTGTACGGGGAAGTGCGCGGCTTGTAAGCGCCGCCGCGGAAGAGGCGCACACCGGATTTCTTCAGGCGCTCGGCGATGGCCAGGCATTGTCAGTCAACGCGGCTACACATCCAAGTGAAATCGAGGCAAGCCTTTACGCCGTGGCGTGTCGTGTGGGGTTATCGCCCCGGCGAAAGTCCCTTGGACTAAATGGGGGATTTTGACTTCTCCCCGCCTGCTAGTCAGGTATTCACCTGGTCTTGATTTCATGAATCCGCTCGATTCTATTCCCGTTTCCGCATCTGTAGTCTTCCTGGCGAACTCCACTCCCCGAGGGGTTCTCGGCGAGAAGTTTATCTGCCTTAGAAACATCGCTCGACGGATTCCTCGGACGGAGGGCAACACATGACGCAAGTGGCCGAACTTGAGTTCCCGCAGGTGGTAGTAGGAGAGCTCTCCTATGGAGAGTGCACGCCCTCGCCGCCAATCTTAAGACCCCTGGTGGGCGGATCCCGAAGCATTGGAAGGTCGGAAGCTCGCGACCGTCTGAGCACCTCCATGTGGGTGACCAGCCTTCAGAGGCCAGGAGTCTTTGAAATCGTTCCTACGGAGAATATCAGCAGGTCTGGCATGCAAGTGGTCACACAAAAATTCTGGAAACCAGACGAGTTTGTACTGGTTTCATCACCGCCTGGATTTTGCGTCCAAGGCTCGGTCGTATATTGCAAAAAGCTCCCTAGCAACGATTATTTCGTGGGCATCTCGCTCGAGACGCCGGTCAAGGATTGGGCCGAGAACCACTCGGATTCGGGGAATCCTGACGAACCTTAGTTTAGAGCGGGGGGTGAAGAATGCCTGGCTTTCCTGTCCCCCAAGGCCGCCGCTCGATCCATGTGATGTCGAAGAGACGCGCCAGCCTGGTCATCAATCTGGATCGCACGCCGAAGAGACTTTCCTGCCTCGTCGTTGATCATTCGAGAGAAGGCTTCCGACTGCGCGGAAGTTTCGATCTTAGGCGTGGTCAAATGGTCGAACTTATCCTCGATGAAGACATGCCCAGCCCCGAACGCTGCCGGGTGGTCTGGGTCGGCAAAGCCGGCTCCAAGCAGGAAGGAGAAGTCGGCCTGGAAACCGTCTAGGCGATCAGGCAGTCGATAAACACGGGAAGCCGTAGCTAGGTAGCGAAAAACGAAATTACACGGCTAAGTCCTGACCCCATCGGGTGAGTGAAGATTGAGTTTACGGCAAGCTTTCAGGGGCCGCAAATCTTGAGCATGCGTTGTCTGCGGCCAGTTTCCGATGTCTCCCCGGAAAGGACTTTGGCGTTTTTTGAATTCCATTGACGGTGGCAGACGAAAAAGCATTTAATATTCTGGTCATCTACTTTAGCCCCAGCCGGGAGGAAACTTTGCTCTCGGATCGTGTTTTCTCGTTTCTCGGACGGACCATCACTATCACCTGCGGT
>WNGJ01000425.1_pt1 | contig 37780 bp, 37 predicted proteins | sample 5400611 | NCBI WGS metagenome assembly WNGJ01 (sample SAMN13153375, study PRJNA577476) | soil metagenome | isolation source: 40 cm soil or saprolite under Garry oak tree replicate 1 | place: USA:California | collected 2016-06-15
GGCATCGAGCAGATGGCGGTCGCGGGCGGTACGCCCCAGCGTCACGACGGGCGGGTGCTCGAGCAGCAGCAGCAGATCGTGCTCGAGTCGCCCCTCGATGCGCGCCTGTGCGAGGCTGCGCTGCCAGGCCAGCGCCTCGCAGTACGGCACCCGCCCCGCCTCCACGACTTCGAGCAGGCGCTCGGTCACGAGGGTGCGCTGCCCCCTTCCCCGTCTCCTTTGCCCCGAATGGCCCACGCGCTCCCCGCGAAGCCGAGCGCGAGGTTCGCCGCCGCCCAGACAATGAGCCCGGGGAAGCGCAGGAAGTGCCAGAACGGGACGGCGAGGAAGGCCATGATGAGAGCGCCGACGGCCGAGAGGACGCCGATCACGCCGCGCTGCCAGTCGTTGTCCAGCGGGCGGCTGCGGCGCCACCCGAAGACCGCCGCGAGCGCGATCCCCGCCGCGAGGCCGGCGGTGATGTCGAGCGACGTGTCGCTCACGGCCTCGCCGTAGCGCGTGAGATCGACGTGCTGGAACGCCCGCACGGCAGTCAGGGTAAGCGCGATCGCGCCGCCCCCGAGGCCGACGCCGCAGGCGAGCGCGCCCAGCCCGATCGCGAGCGGGTCCTTCTCGCGTGGGCTCAGATGTCCACCGCCCGGCCCAACGAATCGAGGGCCGCTTGCGCCACGGCTTCCGACATGGTGGGGTGGGCGTGGATCGCGAGCTCCACTTCCTCGACGGTGTATTCGTTCTCTCGCGCCACCGTCAGCTCGTGGATGAGCTCGGACCCGTGACTCCCCACGATGTGCGCGCCCAGGATCTCGCCGTACTTCTTGTCGCGCAGGATCTTCACGAAGCCTTCCGTCTCCCCGGTCCCGCGGGCGCGCCCGTTCGCCGAGAAGGGGAACTTGCCGGCCACGTAGTCGAGCTTGCGCTCCTTGCACTGGTCCTCGGTGAGCCCGATGCTCGCGACCTCGGGATGACAGTACGTCACGCTCGGCACGTTGTCGTACTTGATGGGATGGGACTTCTGCCCGGCGAGCTGCTCAGCGACGAACACGCCCTCGCGCATGCCCTTGTGCGCCAGCATCGGCGGGCCCGCCACGTCGCCGATCGCGTAATAGCTCGGCGCCGTCGTCTGGAGACTCTTGTCCACTTTGATGAAGCCGCGGTCGGTGAGCTCGATCCCGGTTTCCTTGAGGCCCAAGTTCTCGGTGTTGACGGCGCGTCCCGCCGCCATGAGCACGACCGCCGTCTCAACCTTGCGGTTCCCGCCTGCGATCTCCACTTCGAGGGTCACCTTGTCCTTGGCGACGGTCGCCTTCTTGACGTTGGCTGCCGCGAGTACCTCGATCTTCCGCTTCTTGTAGCTCTTCGCCAGGGCGTCCGACGCCTCGGCGTCCTCGAGTGGCAAAATCCGGGGCAGCGCCTCGATCAGGGTGACCTGCGTCCCGAACGCGTTGAAGATGTCGGCGAACTCCATGCCGACGGCGCCGGCGCCGATGATCGCCATCGAGGGGGGCGCCTGCTCGAGGAAGAGCGCCTCGTCGGAGGAGATCACGGTGGTCTTGTTGATCTCGAGTCCGATCTGGGGAAGTCCCTTCACGCGCGACCCCGTCGCTACGAGCACGGCCTTCTTGGCCTCGTAGACGTCGCTGCCGACCTTCACTTTGCGGCCGGCCTGCAAGACTCCCGTCCCCTTCACGACGGCGATCTTGTTCTTCTTCATCAAGAACTCGACGCCCTTGGAATTCTGGTCGCTCACCTTGCGGGAGCGGTTCATCGCTGCGCCATAGTTCGTCTTGACGCCGGCAACCTCGACGCCGAAGTCGGCGGCATCACGCAAGGCATTGGCGAGGTACGCGGAGTGCAACAACGCCTTGGTCGGGATGCAGCCGATGTTCACGCACACCCCGCCGAGCTTGTCGCGCTCGATCAGCGCCGTCGCCATGCCGAGCTGTGCCGCGCGGATCGCGGCGACGTAGCCCGCGGGCCCCCCACCCACCACGATGACATCGAATTGATTGGGCACCGATCCACCCCTCCCCTAACGCGGAACGTGGAAGTGGGAAAGCGGAACAGGTCGGCATGTTCCGCGTTTCGCGTTCCGACTTCCGCGTTCAGAGTAGCATGGCAAGCGGATTCTCCAGCATCTGCTTCAGGGTCCTCAGAAACTCCGCCCCCGTCGCTCCGTCGATCACCCGGTGATCACAGCTCATGGTGATCCGCATGCGGCGCCGCGTCGTCACCTGGTCGCCCACCACGACGGGCTTCGCCACCACAGACCCCACCGCCAGAATGCCGGCTTCGGGCGGGTTGATCACCGCCGTGAATTGATCGATGTCGAACATGCCAAGGTTCGAGATGGAGAACGTCGACCCCGTGTACTCAGCCGGCTGGAGCCGCCGCGCGCGCGCTTTCAAGGCGAGCTCGCGCGCCTCGCGGCTGATCTCGGACAGCGTCTTCAGGTCCGCGTGGCGGACCACCGGCGTGATGAGGCCGTCCTCCACCGCGACCGCCATGCCGAGGTGGACCTCGTTCCAGTAGCGGATGTGGTCCTCCTGGAACCAGGCGTTGCAGGCGCGGTGCTGCCGGAGGGCGAGCGCCGTCGCCTTGAGGATCACGTCGTTGAAGCTGACCTTGTCCTCGTCGCCCAGGGTGGCGTTGAGCGCGGCGCGCGCTTCCGCCGCACGCTCCATGTCCACTTCCGCGGTGAGGAAGTAGTGCGGGATCGGGCCGAGTGACGTCGCCAGCCGCTTGGCGATTGTCTTGCGGATTTGCGTCAACGGCACGTCTTCGTAGGCGGGCCCGCTCCCACCGCCCCTCCCCTCGGGCGGTCGGGCGGTCGGGCGGTCCGCCGGCCGCAGACCGCCGCCGGCGGCGATCGGTTGCGATTGGGGCACGGTCATGGCGACGGCGCTGCGCCCCACGCTCTCGACGTCCCTCTTCACGACCCTCCCCCCAGGGCCCGAACCCGGGACGAGCTTGAGATCGACGCCCGCCTCCTTCGCCATGCGGCGAGCGAGCGGGGACGCCTTCACGCGGGTGGCATCGGCGGGAGTTGGGGATGCGGGAGACGGGATGCGAGATGCGGGATGCGGGGCCTCGGTTGCCGCCGGTGTTGCGCTTCCCGCATCTCGCATCTCGCTTCTCGAGGTGGCTGCGGGGGAAAGGGTATCGCCCGGCGCCGCGATCACCGCGATCTCCGTCCCCACCGGGACGGTCTCGCCTTCTCGGGCGGCGATCCGCCCCAGCACGCCGTCCGCCCGCGCCACGAGATCCATCACGGCCTTGTCGGTCTCGACCTCCGCGAGCGTCTCCCCCGATTTCACCGCGTCCCCCTCCCGCTTGTGCCATTTCACGAGGCGCCCCTCCTCCATCGTGGGCGACAGCGCTTCCATGTAGACAGGGGTGGGCATCGTCAGTCGAGGTAGAGGACGCGCCGTGCCGCCGCGACAATCCGCTCCGGAGAGGGCTTGGCGGCCCGCTCGAGCTGCTTGTTGTAGGGCATGGGGACGTCCGCCTGGGTGACCCGCACCACGGGTGCGTCGAGGGAGTCGAAGGCCTCCCGCTGGATCACGTCCACCACCTGCGCGCCGATCCCGCAATGCGGCCACCCCTCCTCCGCGACCACGCAGCGGCCGGTCTTCGCGACCGAAGCCAGGAGGGTCGCCTCGTCGAGCGGCCGTAGCGAGCGCAGATCCACCACTTCGGCGCTCACCCCGTGCTCGCCGGCGAGCAGGTCGGCGGCGCGGAGCGCCGGGACCACCGTCTTCGAGTGGCACACGATCGTCAGGTCGTTCCCCGGGCGCTTCACGTCGGCCGCGCCGATGGGGACCAGGTGCTCGCCGTCCGGGACCTCGCCCTTGGTGTTGTAGAGCATCTCGCCTTCGAGCACGACCACGGGGTTGTTGTCGCGGATCGCCGACTTGAGGAGCCCTTTGGCGTCGGCGGGCGTGGCAGGGCTTACCACCTTGAGCCCCGGAATGTGCGCCAGCCAGGACTCCCACGCCTGGGAGTGCTGGGCGGCGAGCTGCAGGGCGGCGCCGTTGGGCCCTCGGAATACGATCGGGATCGGGAGCTGGCCTCCCGACATGTAGAAGATCTTGGCGGCCGAGTTGACGATCTGATCGAGCGCGAGCAGCGCGAAGTTCCACGTCATGAACTCCACGACCGGGCGCAGTCCCCCCATGGCCGCTCCCACGCCTATCCCTGCGAAACCGAGCTCCGCAATGGGCGTGTCGACTACGCGCTGGGGTCCGAATTCTTCGAGCAAGCCCCGGCTCACCTTGTAGGCCCCCTGGTACACACCCACTTCTTCACCGATCAAGAAGACGTTGGGGTCGCGCTGCATCTCCTCGCGCAGCGCCTGGTTGAGGGCGTCCCGGTAGGTGAGCGTGGCCACGTCAGTCGGCCAGCACGTGCGAGGTGAGCTCGGCGGGGTCGGGGTCGGGGCTCTGGTCGGCGAACGTGACGGCGGCGTCCACCTCGGCGCGGACGGCCGCATCCAGCTCGTCGAGACCGGCTTGGTCGAGCACGCCCTCGTCCTTGAGCCTCAAGGCGAGCTGCGAGATCGGATCGCGCCGCTTTTGCTCCTCGACCTCGTCCTTGGTCCGGTACACGCCGTGCAGCGGGTCGGACATGGAATGCCCCATGAAGCGGTAGGTCCGGACCTCGAGCAGGGTGGGATGCCCGCCACCGCGAGCGCGGTGAACGGCGCGCTCGGTGGCGCGGTACACCTCGAGCACGTCCATGCCGTTGACGAGCTCGGCCGCCATGTCATAGCTGCACGCGTGCTCCACCACGTCGGTGACCGCCGCGACGCGCTCGAACGCCGTCCCCATCCCGTAGCGATTGTTCTCACACAGGAAGATCACGGGGAGCTTCCACACGGAAGCCATGTTCAGGGCCTCGTGGAAGGCCCCGATGTTCACGGCAGCCTCGCCGAAGAAGCAGAGGCACACCTGCTCGCCGCCGCGATACTTGATCGCGAAGCCGAGGCCGGCTGCGAGCGGGATGTGACCCCCGACGATCGCGTGCCCGCCCATGAAGCGGCGCGTCGCGTCGAAGAGATGCATCGACCCGCCCTTACCCTGCGAGCAGCCCGTCGCCTTGCCGAACAGCTCCGCCATCACCGCGGTCGCGGGGATGCCGCGCGCCAGGGCCTGCCCGTGCTCGCGATACGACGAGATGACGTAGTCTTCCGGCCCGAGCGCCGCCAGCGCCCCGACGCCCACCGCCTCCTGGCCGATGTAGAGGTGACAGAACCCCCCGATCTTCCCGAGGGCGTAGGCCTCCGCGGCTTTTTCCTCGAAGCGGCGGATCAGGAGCATGTCGCGTAGCAAGCGGCGCTCGAGATCCGCTTCGATGCCGTGCTTCGTCGCCTGCGTGGTCGCGGTGGCCATGAGGGAGGGGGAGGGGGATCGTCTCAGGCCGGCGCGGTCGCGCGTGCGACCTGCTCCCAGGCGTGATAGCTCGAGCGCACCAGCGGACCCGCCTCGACATGGCGGTACCCCATCTCGAGTCCCAAACGCCTGAGATCAGTGAACTCCTCGGGCGTATAGTAGCGCGCGATCGGCAGGTGGCGGTCGGAGGGGCGCAGGTACTGGCCGAGCGTGAGGATGTCGACTCCCTGGGCGCGGAGATCGCGCATCGCCGCGAGCAGCTCGTCCCACTCCTCGCCCAGGCCGCAGATGATCCCCGACTTCGTGAGGAGTCCCCTGTCTATCTCCTTGGCGCGGCGCAGCAGCTCGAGCGCCCGCGGGTACCGGCCGCCGGGCCGCGCGAGACGGTACAGACGCTCGATGGTCTCGAGGTTGTGGTTCAGGATGTCGGGCCGCGCGGCGACCACGACGCTGAGCGCCGCCTCACTCCCCTTGAAGTCGGGGATCAACACCTCGACCGACGTCCCGGGGACGAGGCGCCGGATTTCGCTGACGCACGCGGCGAAGCTTTCGGCCCCGCCGTGCGGCAGGTCGTCCCGGTCCACGCTCGTGATCACGACGTGGCGCAAGCCCATCCGCTGCACCGCGGCCGCCAGCCGGACCGGCTCGTCGGGGTCGAGCGGGCGCGGCGTCCCGTGCGCCACGGCGCAGTAGGCGCAGTTCCTGGTGCACACGTCGCCCAGAATCATGAAGGTCGCGGCGCGGTGCTCCCAACACTCCCCCACGTTGGGGCAGTGCGCTTCCTCGCACACGGTGTGCAGCCGCAGCTCCCGCATGAGCTGTTTCAGGGCGACGTAATTCGGGCCCCCGGGAGCCTGGACCTTGAGCCAGGCGGGCTTCCGCCGCGCTCCTTCGGGGGCGGGGGCGGGGGCGGCGGCGGGGCGGGCAAGCGCGACGAGCTGTACGAGAGGTGCGGGCATCGGGTCCTTGGAAGCGGCGCAACGAGAAGATAGCCGCTCCGGGGATGGGCGGGTAGCAGGAAATCAACCGTGCGGTTGATCGCCTCGCTGCCGGCTCTTGAGTCGCTGCAGCTGCTCCTCGAGCGCGGGCGTCGTGGAGAGGCTGCCGTCGGCGATAGCGGCGATCTCCTCCGCGTCCTGCCACTGTCGCTCCAGCTCCGTGATCTCCGCCAACTCGTCCACCGCCATTTCCAGGGCGATGCGGCGCTCGGGGCGCAGCGCTCGCAAGGTCAGCTCGCGTCGCGAGACGTCGTGGATGAGTCGATCGGGCCCGCCTACCTGGTCCACCTCGCGCGCCGCGACCTCGGCGCGCCGCCGCGCGCCTCGCGACGCGTTCAAGTAGGTGAGCCCGCGACGCAGGGCCTGCGCGGCGTCGGCTCCCGTCAGCAGCGCCCCCTCCCCGCCGCACGACGGGCAGCAGACCACGAGGGCCAGATCCGCGTGGCTCTCCTGGACGAGCCGTGCCCGCTTGAGATGCCGCGCGCGGAGCTGCATCACGCTGCCGCACGCTTCACACACGGGTGGCTCGGCCAGCGTCACGCGGCGATGGCCCACTAGGGCCACGTAGGCGCCGTCGGCGACGCGGGCGAAGTTCCACACGAAGAAGCCGAACGACCCTCCCGCGGCGACGTTCGCGGCGAGCGCCAGGCCGACGGCGGCGAGAGTCAGCGGTACCACGACCCTCGCCCGCTCGCGCTCCCGGGCTCTGAGCCGCTCCCCGTAGCGCCAGCCGGCGAGCTCGACGCGCGGCGGTTGCCCGACGCGCACCAGGTCGTACGTCTGCCACCGCAGCAGCGCGACCTGCCCCGTCGCGGCGAGCACCCGTCCCTGACGGGCGGCGCGGGCAACGGCCTCGATGCGCTCGAGGCGGTCGTCGAGCGGCGTCAAGTTCCAGCGCCCGCAGCCCTGGCAGATGACCCAGAGGCGGCCGCGCTCCTCGTCGAAGGCGAGGCGCGCGCCCACGCCGAGCCCCGATGGCCCGCCGTCGCCGCGCAGCGCCGCGTTGCAGAAGGCGCAGGTCCGATACATCGCGCTAGACCCCACGCTCGAGCGCTCCCTCCCGGGCGGGACTCCAGGGCGTGAGGTCCACAGCCGTCTCGCCTGTGGCGAGCAGGTCGCCCACGACCTCACCTGTCAACGCGGCGAGGAGCACGCCGTTGCGGCCGTGTCCGGTGGCGTACCAGAGACGCTCGACGGTGGGATCGGCGCCCACAATGGGGCGGCCGTCCGGTGTCAGCGGGCGGAGCCCCGCCCACATCCGCGACACCGGCTGGCTCAGGAGGGCGGGGACGAGCCGGATCGTGCCGCGGAAGATCTGCGCGAGTCCCTCGTTGGTGACGCGGCAGTCGAACCCCGCCCGCTCCATGGTGCTGCCGAGCAGGGCTTCGCCGCCGCGGGCGATCACGTAGCAGTGCTCGTTGTAGAGGATGGCGGCCGGCAGCTGGGGTGGCCAGGGCGTCGCGGCCATCTGCCCGCGCACCGGCTCCACGGCGGGCGGGCGAGGGAGCGCGCCGATCGTCTTCGACCAGGCGCCGGCCGCGACGACGACGTGCCCCGCGGCCGTGCCGCCCTGGGGCGTGACCACGCCGGTCGCCGTGCCGTCCACGATGGTGACGCCGCGGACCTGCTCCGTCACGAGCGTCGCGCCAAGCCGCCGCGCGTCCGCGAGGCAAGCGCGCGCCAGCGCGTGCGGGTCGAGCGCCCCGTCCTCCGGCGCGAACAGCGCGCCGCGGCAGTCGGCCGCTGCGCCGGGCCAGCGCTCCCGCACCTCGTCGGCCCCGAGCCAGTCGCAACGCAGGCCGGCCTGGCGCTGGGCCGCCACCGCCGCCTTCAGCCGGTCGTCGCCAGCCTCGTCGAAGGAGAGGGACGCGATCCCCGCCTGCCACAGGTGAATGTCGATCCCCGTGGTCTCCCGCAGCGTCGGCGCGAGGGGCTGATACAAGTCGCGCGCGCGCACGGCCAGGCTGAAGGAATCGGCGGGGCCGGACTCGATCTGGGCGGCGAGCATCCCGGCCGACGCTGGGGAAGCCGCGCCCGGCTCGGGCCCCGGCTCGAAGACCGCGACCGAGAGACGCCGGAGCGAGGCGGCGCGGGCACACGCGGCGCCCACGACACCCCCGCCGATCACCACGACGTCATACCCCTGCATGGCCATACGCTGGCACCCACGTGAAACCCGCTGCTACATTGCAACGTAGAAAACAGGCACTGAGGTTCACGGGGGGTACCATGTTCCGAAGCATACTCGGATTCGCCGTCTTCGCCGTTCTCGCGCTCATCGGCATCAAGTTGCTGTTCAGCGTGTTCGGCATCGTGATCGGGCTGGCGGCCACGCTGCTGGTCTGGGCCGCCTGCGGCTCCCTGATCTACCTGGGCATCCGGCTGGTCAGCCCGAGCACGGCGGACAAGCTGCGCGAGCTCATCAAGGGCCGCCGCGCGGACGCTTAGCGATCCCAGGGGAGGAGCTGGCTCGAGTGCGCGTGGATGATCTTCCACGCGCCGGCTTTCTGCTCGCAGATGAACGTCGCGCGCCCAGCCTCGGCCTGAGGTAGGTTGACCCACCGGTAGTCCACCATCGCCCACGCGAATCGTCCCTCGAGCGTCACCGTCGCTGCGGCCACGGTGATCTTGCCGCCGGAGCCGACGCCGGCGAACCGCGGCGCGGCGAAGCGAGCCCGCGCATTCGCCACGACCTGTGCCTCCGGCGCGTACAGCGTGTCGGCCGTCCGATCCCCCGCCGCATCGAGGGCGAGGGCCTGACGCACCAGCCGGTCGATACGGTCGGGTGTCCCGACGGCCGTCGCGGCCGGGGCGGCGGCGCGCCCGGCGCGCGTGGTGCGCGTCACGCACCCCGCCGCGGCGAGCAGGCACCCCAGCAGGGGGACGAAGGTGCGCCGCCTACGGCGCATCCAGGTGAGCGAGTACCGCCCAGCACAGCAGCGGAATGAGGAGCTCGTGGTGGCCCGTGAGCTGGACGCCCCGTCCGCCGGCCAGGGTCGGCCGCTCCACCACGTTGACCCGCGGCCGGTAGTGGCGCTGCATGTCGCAGTCGCAGGCGGTGAACCCCGTCGGCTTCCCGCCGTGCAGGTTGCGGGCAATGGCAAGCGCCTTGAGGAAGACCTCCGGCATGACCACGGCGCTTCCCAGGTTGAGCACGACGCCGCCGCCGTCGAGCCCCGGCAACGCCGCGGCGAGCCGCTTGAAGTCGCGGTGACTCGTGGCGCCCAGCGCGGCCCCGTCGGCCGTCGGGTGCTGGTGGTTGATCTCGGCGCCGATAGCTGCGTGCACGGTGACCGGGACGCCGAGCCGCGCGCAGGCGACGAGTACCGAGACGTCGGACGCCGCGAGCGCCGGACGCCGGCTCAGGTACTCGGCCAGCGCTTCGCCCATGCCGCGCCCGTCGCGGGCGCCCAGGGCGAGACAGGCGTTCATGTCGCGCCCCGTCTCCTCCGCCATGCCGAAGCTGCCGTCGGCGAGCCCCGCGGCCACGTCCTCGCTCGTCCCGCCGTAGGCGGCGAGCTCGAAGTCGTGGATCGCGGCGCTGCCGTTCATCGCGACGTGAGTGATCACGCGGCGGCGCATGAGCTCGATCAACAGAGGACCGAGGCCGACCTTGATCACGTGCCCGCCCAGCATCGCGACGACGGCGTGGTGCCCGACGGCGCGGACCAGCTGCTCCACGACGTATCGCAGGTCCTGGACCGCGAGCACGCCAGGAAGCGAGGTCCAGAAGGCCCTGAAGCTCGGGTCCGAGCCGGGGGGATGCGCGAGCATGCCGGGGGCGACTTTGTTGGCGCGGTTCGAGACTGAAACGGTCTTGAGCCGGGTGAGATCCGCCTCGCGATACTCGGTCATCGGTGCTCCGGGACGGAGTACTCCTTGAGCTTCAAGGTCACCACGCCGAACGAGAACTTCGACTGGAGCGCCAGCATCACCCGGTCGCGGTCGTCGGAGAGCCACATCCGGGCCTCCGCCTTCTCGGCGAAGATCCCCCCGCCGTTCGGGATGCGGGGGCTCAATACGATCGCGTTCCACTTGCGGCCCGCGACGTTGACCCGCTCACGCTTCAGAACATCCACCACCACGGGATTGCGCTCCGGCCGGAAGTAGCGCCGGTACTCGTAGTGCCCGCCGATCACAAGCGGCACCGTCCGGATCCAATACAGGAACGCGGCGTCGTCCAGGGGATCCCGCACGGTGGGGAGCGTCGTATCCCGTCCCTCTTCGCGATAGATCCCGGAGTCGGGCAGGATCTCGAACTTGTGCTCCCACGCCTTGCCCTTCTCCTCCGTCGCGTTCCAGAAGCGGCGGGAGCGGAAGTCAGATTGGCCGACCCAGGACTCGAGCGTCTGGTTCAGGTGGTACCACAGGGCGCCTCCCTCGATGTGGAAGCGGAAGTGGACCGTGGACGTGCCGCGCACCGTGTCGCAGCCCGCGACCTGCATCGAGGCTTCCCCCACGCTGAACACGCCGAACCGCGCGGCGTACACCAGCCGTTCCCCTACGGGGAACGGGACGGCGCCGGCCGTGCCGCACGAGTCGTCGCGCGCGCGGCCGTACAGCGGCGCCACGCCGAGCAGCAGCAACGCGACGATCACGCGGCTGGCGCGGATCACCGCGCGGGCCCGCCAGGCTTCGACCAGCTGTCGCCACGGCCGGGTGCGGGAGGGGCGCTGCATCAGGTCGTAGCGGGTCGCCGCGGTAATCGTCTCGACGCGACGGGCCCGCGCCAGCAGCCGCCCCAAGAGCTCCGCGTTGGCGCACCACCCCTCGGTGGTCAGGACGGCTCCGGCGTCGCCCCCTTGGGCCTGTCGCCACACGATCAGCCGGAGCGCGACGAACCCCGACACGGTGTCACGCAACCCCGGCAGCCGCAGCAGCCGGGGTGCCCAGCGGCGCGCCCAGCGCAGCGCCCAGGGCGCGCGGCCGTTCCCTTCCTCCCCCCTCCCCCTCCGCGCCTCGAGCAGCTCCGCGACTACCACGTCCGCTCCCGATTCGAGCAGGCGCACCATCTCGGGCATCACGTCCGGCGAGTGGCTGAAGTCGGCGTGCAGCACGATGGCGCAGTCGCGCCGCGGGCGGTCGGTGCGCTGCCCGGCGAGGCGGAGCAGCTCCTCCAGGCTCCTCGCATATCCACGGCGCTCGCGGTGCGTGACGACGCTCATCGGCAGCACCTTCGCATACGACGCGAGCAGCTGCGCGGTGCCGTCCGTCGAGCCGTCGTCGCATACCAGCAGCTGATACTCGCGCGGGAAGGCGGTGAACACCTGCCGCACCTTCCAGAGCACCAGGCCCACGGTGTGGGCCTCGTTGTGCGCGGGAACGCACACGTAGATCATGGCCCTGCAATCTAGACGAGGGCGCGATAGACGGCCAAGACGCCGCGCGCCATCGCCGCCGCGCTGTGAGACGGCGGAAAAGGGATGGGGGAAGGGTGGTCGAGGGCTGCGACCACCTTGTGCGCGAGCGCCTCCGCGTCGCCCACGGGCACGAGACACTCGGGGGGCACGATCTCGGGCAGCCCGCCGCCGCGCGTGGCGACCACCGGCCTGCCGAGCGCCAGCGCATGCAGCACGACGCTGCCAAGACCTTCCTGTTTCGAGGACATCACGAACACGTCGGCCTCGCGGATCAGGGCGTCGGCGTCGGCGACGTAGCCCAGCAAGTGTACGCAATGGCCCAGGCCGGCGCGCGCGATCTCGCGCTCCACGCTGCGGCGCAGCTCGCCCTCGCCCGCGACGGCCCAGTGCAGATCGGGGCGGGCGGCGCGGGCGGCGCGGGCGGCCCGCACCAGGGTGTGATGGTCCTTGTGGCCCACGAGCGCGGCGACGTTGACCGCGAGCGGAGTGCCGGCGGCGAGCCCCAGGCGCCCGCGAATGTCGAGCGGGCACGCGGCAGAGCGGCGCACTTCGTCGGGATCGACGCCCGAGGGCACGACGCTGATGTCGCGCTCGGGCACACCGTCCGCCATCAGCACGCCTTTGACGGCGGCCGAGATGGCGATGACGCGAGCCGCGCGGAGCCAGGCACTGGATCGGCGCACGTGGAAGTCCACCCGGCGCGTGCCGACCAGAGCCGGGATCCGAACGGTGCGGCTGGCGAGCCGCCGGGCCCAGTCGGCGAGCAGGAGGGCGTGGCTGTCGTGCGCGTGCACGAGGTCCGGCTGCCAGCCCGCCACTTCGCGGTACAGGCGCCACAGCGCGCGCGGGTCGAGCGCGGGGCCCCAGGGCACTTCCCGGACGGCGACGCCGTCCTGGGTGGCGCGGCGCGCCAATTCGCTCCCGCGTTTGGTGACCAGCCGCTGCTCCACGCCGGGGGCGCGCGCCAGCTCGCGGGTGAGGAGGCGGACCTGGTTCTGGCCCCCGCGCCACTCGCGGCCCGAGTCAACCTGGAGGACGCGCAGCGCGGTCAGCCGGGCTGGGGACGGGGTCGCGGCGCCACGTTGCTCAGTACGCGACGCAGCTCGGCGAGGGTGAAAGGCTTGTGGAGGTAGGGCCGGCCCAGGCTCTCGAGGAACTGCAGGGTATCGCCGCGCACCGTGTCGCCGGTGGCGAAGATGATGCGCTGGGCCGCCTGGGGATCCTGTCGCGCGAGGCGCTGATACATCTCCCGCCCCCCGAGATGGGGCATGCGCAGATCGCAGATGATCGCGTCGAACGGGTCGGCGATCGCCCGCTCGAGCGCGTAGGCGCCGTCGGTCGCCACCTCTACGCTGTGCCCCCAGCTCTCGAGCGTGGACCGCATGTAATAAAGGATATGCGGCTCGTCGTCCACGACGAGGACGCGCAGGGCGCGCGGCTCGGCTGTAGGCACGCTGACGGACGGCGCGTCGGGCGCGTCCGCCCGGCCCGGCAGCTCGACCGTGAATGTCGCGCCCGTGCCGGGCCGCGCATCGAGCGTGATGCGGCCGCCGTGCTCCTTCACGATGCCCTGAGAGATCGAGAGTCCGAGCCCGGTGCCTTCGCCTTCCTTTTTGGTGGTAAAGAAGGGTTCGAACACCCGCGGCGCGACATCTTCCGGGATGCCCGGGCCGTTGTCGGCCACGCTCACGGCCACGCCGTCGAGCCAGCGGCGGGCCGTGATCCAGATGCGACCGCTGATTTGGACGCTCGCGATCGCTTGCGCTGCATTGTTGATGACGTTCACGAATACCTGCTTGATCTGATTCGCGTTCACCTCGAGCTGGGGGAGGCCGGCCTCCACGTCGAGCGTCGCCTCGATCTTGTGGGCCATCAGCTGGTTGCGAAGCAGCGCGAGCGTGGACTCGAGGATCGGCTTGATCGGCTGTACCTGGCGCTCGCCCTCCTGGCTGCGGGCGAAGGAGAGGAGGTTCTTGACGATGGTCGCCGCTCGCTCGGCCTCCTGGCGGATCACCTGGAGTGGCTCGGCGAGCGCCGCCGAGATCTCCCCCGTCTCGGCCAGGAAGTCGGACAGGCCTACGACCGAGGCGAGCGGGTTGTTCAGATCGTGCGCGACGCCGGCGACCAGTTGACCGATGGCCGACATTTTCTCAGACTGTATAAGTTGTTCCTGGAGCCGACGCTTGTCCGTCTGGTCTTCGAACACCAGCACGGCCGCGCCCGGCTCGGCGAGCGGGATCGCGCTGAAGAGCAACGAGCGCTCGGCCGAGCGCAGCTCCGTCGTGCTCGGTGTGCGCTCCGTCACCGCACGGCTGACCTGGTCCGCCCAGGCTGGAGGGAGGAGCGTCACCCAGGGGCGGCCGGGGAGCGCCGTGACGGGCGTGTGCACGAGGTTGGCGAACACGCGATTGGCGCGCCGCACCATCCCGGCCGGGTCGATGATGCAGATGGCCTGGGTGATCGCGTCCACCGTTTGCTCCCACTCGCGCTTGGCGCCCGAGAGGAGCTCGACGAGGCGGGCGTTCTCGAGCGCGATGGCGACCTGTGCCACGACGGCACGGACGATCATCAGATCCCCGGCGCCGAACGCGTCGGGCCGGTCGGCGACGAGCGACACGGCGCCGATGGCGCGGGAGGCAGCGAGCAGCGGCGCGCCGATCCACGAGCCGGGAGCGGGTGCGCTCCGCTCGAGCTCGGCGCCCTGGGCTCGAGCCGCCGCCGCCACGTCGCGGGCGAAGAGGAGCGGTCCGCGGCGCAGCGCCAGCTGGAGCAGCGGATCGTCGGTGCGCACGACCTCGGCCGTGGAGTCGAACGCCGCGGCCAGGCGGTTGGTCTCCGCGTCGAGCAACACGACCGACAGGCGGTCGGGCGCGAGCAGGTCGGAGAGGGCCCGCGCGACGAGCTCGACCGCCGTGGCAGGCCGGAACGCGCCCGCGAGCTCCTGGGACAGCGTCGTCAGACGCGCCAGCAGCTCGGGGGAAGTGCCGCGGTGCGGGGAAGTCCCCCCGCTGGGAGGTTGGGTCATGATTCTCGCCAACGTGCGCGGCCGCTTGCGGGCCGCAGATCTCCGGCTCGTGGTCCTCGCGCTGAGTCGCGGAGACCCGGCGCGCCGGGCGCGCTACGAGCGCCGTTTAATCGAGGAGGGCCCGGATCCCCTGCTCGACGATCCGCAGCTGCTCCCCGCCCTGCTCGCGGTGCGTACCCTCGTGGCGCCGTCACCGCCGCTCTTCACCTACGTCGCCGTGCGCCACACGCTGCTGGTCGGCGGCATCGCAGACCAGGCCCTCGCGGACTACCTCGCCGCCCTGCTACTCGAGTTCGGCGACCACGACCGGCATCACCGCCTCCGGCGCAACGACGACGAGTCCTACGCCTACGTCGTCGACCTCGTGGCGGACCTGGCCGAGCAGGACGAGACGGGAGAGCGTGGCTTCCTGCTGCAGGCGCATCTGGGAAACTACAGCCTCTGGCTCGCGGGGCTGTTTCCCGACTACGTGGCGGCGCGCCGCCACCGCACGGGCGGACCCGATCTCCCGTACTACGACGAGCTCGGACGCCACGGCTACGACCTCGCCTCGCGGCATCGTCTGGCGCAGCGCTTCGGTATGGCCGCCATCTTCCGCGCCGCCGCCGACCGCTTCCCGGCACTGCGGGCGGCCTTCAATCGACTGAGCGACCGCGTGTTCTTCCCGAACGTGCTGACGCCGGACAAACTGCTGCGCAATCTGTAGCCGTGAGCCATCAGCACTCAGCGATCAGCTGATTGCTGAGGGCTGAAAGCTGACAGCTGCCGTGTCATTCATCGAGAAACCGCGTGGGGACGGTGGTCGCCGCCTCCACCAGCAACTCGGCCGCCCGCAGAAACCGCACCATGATCGCGAGCGAGCCCTGCAACGCCACCTTCCGCTGCATGATCCCCGCGATCGGCCCCAGCTCCTTCCGGAGGATCTGCTTCCAGCGAGCGTAGTCGCTCGAAAGCACGAAGGGCGCCTGCTTCGCCTCCTCGAGCGACACCATCTTCGCCGCACGACACTCGCCGCGCTCGAGATCGAGCCAGATCCCCGCGGCGTCCGCGAGGCCGATCTCCGGCCGGGCATTCACCACCAGCGCCACCGGGCCGTGCGTCCATCCGGTCGCCGCCTGCCGGTACGCGCCGCTCGCGTTGATCGCCGTCACGTACGCCGCCACCCACTCGGGCGACGGAAAGGGCAGCGTCATCGCACCGCCTCCGCCAGTGCCGTGAACAGGGCGTCCCCCTCGTTGTCCTCGGGGTGCCACTGCACGGCGAGCGTCCAGGCGCCTGCACCGTCGATGCGTTCCACGCCCTCGATCACCTCGTCCTCGGCCCACGCCGTCGCACGCAGACTGGGCGCGAGGTCGCGGATCGCCTGATGGTGGCGGCTGTTGACCGACACCTCGAGCGTACCCACCGTGCGGTGGAGCAGCGAACCCCGCTCCACGCGGAGCGCATGCCGCCGGGTCTCGTCGGCGTGGTGGATGGTGCCGGGGTGCTCGCTCGCGAGGTCCTGATACAGCGTCCCGCCGAGCGCGACGTTGAGGATCTGGATCCCGCGGCAGATACCCAGCATCGGGAGCCGGCGCTCGTGCGCCGCCGCGATGAGCGCAACCTCGAGGGCGTCCCGGGCGGCGTCGGTTTCCTCGAGCTTGGGGTGCGGCGCGGCGCCGTACCTGCGGGGATCGACGTCTGCGCCGCCCGTGAGGACGAGGCCGGCGACGTGGTCGAGCAGACCCACCGCGCGGGCGGGTTCGAGCATCGGCGGCACGACGAGCGGGATGAGGCCGGCGCCGGCGAGTGCGGTGACGTAGGCGGCGTTCACGGCGACGCGCTCGCGGTCCTCGTCGGTGCGCCGCGAGGCCGTGACCGCCACGACCTTGCTCATCGGCTCCGGGGGGCGGGCGTGGGAGCAGGGCCGAGCAGCGGACAGCGAGGGTTGCTCACTCCCGCCCAATCCACGCGCACGCCGAACAACGGAATGCTGCGGTCGCTCCCCGTGACGGCGCCGAGCTGCGGCAGGCTCCTCGGCGCATCGGGCTCGTACAGGAGGACTCCCTCCACGCGCTGCGTCGAGTCGTCCACCACCAACACGGCGTAGCCTCCGGGGCTCGGTGGGAAGCCGGCGCCCTGGTACCCCATCACCAGGCGGGTCTTGTCGTACGCCACGAGCACTTCCCCCTCGATGGTCTGTCCCGCGACGTGCGCCGGGAGGGTGGCGGGCAGCCCCCGGGGTGCCTCGCTGAGCAGATAGGCGGCGTTGGTCATGCGCTGCTGCACCATGGTCGGACCCACCAGCTGAGCGATCCCGCAGGTGGGCGAACGCGAGCGGTCGCCCGCGCAGCGCGCGAGCACGACCGTGGCGAGCAGCACGGCGGCAGGGCGGCCGGCCATCGGACCAATCTAATACGTCCACGTCAGCGTCATTGAGACGGTGCGCACGGGCGCGAGCGTTTGCGGGACGAGATTGTAGAGGTAGTTGAGGGCGTTCGTGACGAGCAGCCGCACGGCAAGCGGGCCGGTGCGGTAGCCGGCGCGCACGTCGAGCACCTTGGGGGCGACCTGCGGGTCGGTCGGGGGGTACAGCTCCACGCGATCGTAGCGGCTCATGAAGCGGAAGTCGGCGCCGACGCCGAAGGCGCCGTAGGCGTAGTCGGCGGTGACCGTCAGGAGGTGCGTCGGGCGGAAGGCGAGGGGCCGCAGTGGCACCGTGTCGTGCGCCAGTTCTCGAGCATAGAGAAAGGTGTAGGCGAGAGACGTCGACAGGTGAGGCGCAAAGGGAGAGGCGTAGAGGGCGAGGTCGAGGCCGGCGAGCCGCGCCCGTTGCAGGTTCTGGAATTGGACATGTACCACCTGGATATGCACCGAGTTCACGACTGAGTCTTTTAGGACCAAGGCGGGTTCGATCAAGTCGCTCGCCTCGGTCCAGAACAGGGCAACATCGCTGCGGATGGCGCCGAGCTGCGCGGCGTTGCCGAGCTCGAACGACCACGCAGTCTCGGGGCCGAGGTTCGGGTTTGGGTCCACGGTGATCCCGCCGCCGAGCGAGGTCTGCACGAACCGCTCCGCGAGCGACGCATCCCGGAAGCCCCGGCCCGCGGACGCGCGCCACACCACCGGTCCGCCGGGTAGTACCACCCCTGCGCGCGGACTGACGACGGCGCGCAGACTCCCTCCGTCCACCGCGAGGTAGTCCACTCGAGCGCCCACGGTCGCACGCACGGCGCCCAGCCGCTGCTCGCTCTCGCCGTAGGCGGCGACGGCGTCCTGCGAGTGATCCTGGAAGATGTCGCTCGTCACGTTCGAGTGAGTGATCTCCGCTCCCACGGTCACGACCCGGCCCGTTTCCCCCACCCCCTCCGCGCTGTCCGTTGGACGCACCACCCCCCGCACCTCGCCGCCGTACGCGTTGGCGACGCCGAAGTCGCCGGCCGGCTGGCGGCGGTCGGTGAAATCGGTTCGCAGCCACGAGCCGCGCGCGAGCCACGCCAGCCGCGGCGACGCGGTGCGCTCGAGGGTGGCTGCGAACAGGCCCTTATCGGAGCGCGTGTACGCCCCGCGCTGCTCCCTGTCGATCATGAACGGTTGATAGGACTGTCCTCGGTCGTCGCACTGCCCATACTCGCACCACAGCAGGGGCGCCTGGTATTGGTTGCTCGCCCACGACCCGGTGACGTGGAGCCGCGTCGCGGTGGACGGCAGCCATGCGCCCGTCCCGACCACGTCCCAATGATCGCTCCGGTCCTGCTGGCGGTAGCCGTCCGAGTGGCCGCCGCCCGCGGTGAGGCCTGCACGGACCGCGTCCCCGCCGTAGGTCGCGCCGGCGACGAGGTCCTCGTGCGCGCCGGTGTAGTCCCGGAACCGCCACACGGTGTCGGGGGGATTGGCGAGGGTGCCGCCCGTGGCTCGGACGCGCGCATGCCAGCCGGCCGGAAGCTCGCGCGTGATGAGATTCACGACGCCGCCGAGCGCCGCGGAGCCGTACAGCGCCGAGCCGGCGCCCTTGACGACCTCGACCCGCTCGATCTGGTCCACGGGGAGCATGTCCCAGTTGATGCCGCCCCGGTCGGCCTGGTTGGCGGGCACGCCGTCCACGAGCACCAGCACGCGCGCGCCCAGCCCCTGCACGTAGCCGCTCGAGCCGCGGATGTTGATCTGGCCGTTCAGGAACTGAACGCCGGGCGCCTTATCGACCGCCTCGTCCACGGTGCCCACGGCGCGCCGCGCGATCTCCGAGTCGGAGACCAGCGCCACGCTGGCGACGACCTGATCGAGCAGCTGGGAGCGTTTCCCGGCCGTCACGATCACGGGCTCGACGTGGAGGGCACTCGCCCGCAGGGTGAAGTCGGCCACGCTCGAGTCCCCCGGCGCGAGCGTGAGCGTGTCGGCCGCGGGGGAGTAGCCGAACCGCCTGACGCGGACGACCACCGTGCCCGCGGCGAGGCCGCCGAGGACATAGCGGCCTGCGGCGTCGGTGAGCACCGTGCGTCCGCCGGGCGATGCCGTGACCTGCGCGTCCTGAAGCGGTTGACGGGTGGCGGAATCGCGCACCGTCCCGCGCACCAGGGCGGCCTGCTGGGCAGCCGCGCCGCGTGGCGCCGCCATGAGCGACGCGAGAACGAGGAGACGCTTCACGGGCAGGGCGGGTCGTAGTACCGGCAGGGCGGGTGTAGCTGTGCGAAATCGATGACGAAATCGATTCGTGCCGCCACTCCCTGGTCGGGGACGTTCACGACGCCCGCCAGGCTCGCATCGGCCGGATCGCGGTAGTAGCCCGCTTCGCGCAGCGTCGAGTCCGCGGTGGCGAGGGTGAATGTCTGCTTCACCCACACGGCCACCACCCATTCGTAGCGCCCCGCCTCCACGGGAATGGCGTACACTGCGGAGTCTCGGCCCAGCGGCAGGTTCTGGAGCAGGTTGAGGGCGGGCTGGAACGTGAACAAGTTGTCCCGCGAGTTGGGGAAGGTGTGGTACGCGACCACGTAGACGGCCTGGGTGCTGTCGGGCACCGCGCCCTGGAACGTGACCGTACCGCAGATCCCGACCAGCCCGCTGGGGCAAACCGGCACGGGCTCCAATCCGGCGTTGCACGCGACGTCGCAGACCAGCGCGACGAGTGCGGCCAGGGCGCGCCGACGCATGCCGCAATCTGGATGGAGCGCGGCCGCCGTCAACTTGACCGCCGTTTCCGCTGGGAATAACGTTGATTCCCCATGCCCATCTACGAATACGTTTGCACCAAATGCCGGAAGCGTTTCAGCCACGCGGAGCCGATCGCCGAACACGGCCACCGCCGGCCCGCGTGCCCCAAATGCAAGTCGCGAGCCGTCGAGCAGGTGTACACGGCCTTCTTCGCGAAGACGGTCCGGAAGAGCTAGCCCGCCTTGTTCGAGCGCCTGCGCGACGCGCTGCGGGCCGCGCTGGATGCGGCGACACCGGCGGGTGACGTGCGTGACCTCGCCCGGCAGATGCGCGAGGCCGTGATCGAGGCGAAGGTCGCGGTGCGGGAGATGCGGGAGGCGCTGGACCGCACGGACCGCGAGCTGGCCGCGGAGCGGCAGCGGCTCGCCGACGCCGAGCGGCGGGGCCGGCTCGCTGGAGAGATTCAGGACGAGGAGACCGGGCGCGTGGCAGAGCGCTTCGCGGCGAAACACCGCGAGCGCGTCGGCGTACTGGAGCGCAAGCGCGCGGCGCAGCGGGACGAGGTGGCGCTGGCGGACCGGGAGCTGGGTGAGATGCAGGAGCAGCTGCGGCGGGCCGAGCGCGACCGGCCGCTCACCGAGGCGGAGCGCAGCGCCGAGCGCGCCTGGCGTGATCTGCAGCAGGCAGGCGGCGTCCGCCCCGGCGTCGATCCGGCGCGCGACGGCCTCAAGGCCGATCTCGATCGTGCGGCACGGGAAGCCGCGGCCGACCGACAGCTCCGCGAGATCAAGAAGCGCATGAAGAAGGACTAGCGATGCTGCTCCTGCTCGCCGCCCTCGCCTTGCAACACCCGCGCCCGCCCGATCTCCTCAAACGCGCCCACACCTACAGCATCGTTGCCTACGACTCGGCCACCGGCGACTTGGGGGTCGCCGTGCAGTCCAAGTTCCCGAACGTCGGCGGCATCGTGCCGTGGGCGAAGGCGGGCGTCGGCGCGGTCGCGACCCAGTCGCTCGGCAACACCGACTATGGGGAGAACGGCCTCGCGCTCATGGCCCTGGGGGCCGGCGCCCCAGAGGCGTTGCGCATCGTCATGCGGGGCGATCCCCGACCGGCGCAGCGGCAGGTGGGAATGGTGGACGCGCGGGGCAACGCGGCGAGCTGGACGGGCGACTCGTGCTTCGACTGGGCGGGAGGGAAGACGGGCGGTCAAGCGGTCGGGCGGTCGGGCGGTAAAGGGGTCTTGATCTCCGGGAGGACGTACGCGGCTCAAGCAAACATCATGGTGTCCGATCAGACCGTGAAGAACATGGCGGAGACGTTCCAGCGGACCATGGGGTCGCTCGCGGACCGATTGATGGCGGCGCTCGTGGCGGGGCAGGCGGGGGGCGGGGACCGGCGCGGGATGGAGTCGGCCGCCCTGCTCGTGGTGCGAAAGAACGCCGGCTATCTGGGCTCGAACGACCGCTACATCGACATCCGGGTGTACGACGACACCAATCCCCTACGGGAGCTGGCGCGCCTGTACCGGCTGCACCAGCTCTACTTCTTCACCAGTCGGCCCGAGGACCTGGTGCCGCTCACGCGGGCGATCGTGCGGCAGCTCGAGCCGATCCTGCTGCGCGAGCCGCTCGGCCAGGCGCAGAAGTGGCTGGACACCCCGCAGGGCGTCGCGAACGACAAGTTCCTGAACGCGCTCGCCAACTTCATGTACTGGGAAAACTACGACGTGCGCGTGCGGATGGACGGCAAGATCGACAAGGTGGTCCTGGACGACGTGCTGAAGCGGCGGCAGCCGTGAGCGTCCTCGCTCGGGTGCTCGCGTGGTTTCGGGACGCGTACGTCGGCGCCCGAGCGACGCACGATGGGCGACGTGCCGGAGGCACCATGGAAATCAAGCGCGACCGGATGGTCTTTCTCGGCTATGGGAAGTACTGGCGCTCCGACGCCATCGTCGGCCTGATGCCGATCGAGGAAGAGCGCGGTCCCAAGCGCCGGACCAACGTCTTCGTGGCGGGCCGCGCGGAGGCGATCGTGGCCTCGCGCACCGAGCAGAGCATCCTCGCCGACATGGGCGGCGGCGACAGCGGCTTCCAGGCGGAGGCGCTGCGGGAGGCGATCACGGATCTGTTGACGGCGTTCCACCCGTTTTCGCCCGTGCTGCGCCGCACGCTCCAGCAAGAGCACCACTTCGACGTCGAGCAGTGGGAGCAGCGGCTGGGCGAGACGCTGCGTGCGGCGGCCCCCCCTGCTCCGGAGTCGGTGGAGCAGAACGAGCTGTTTGATTGACCATGACTACACCGCAAGGCTGGCTCGGCCACCCGAGCGGCCTGTCCACGCTCTTCTTCACGGAGATGTGGGAGCGCTTCAGCTACTACGGGATGCGGGCGTTCTTGATCCTCTACATGACGGCGCCCGTCGCGGCGGGGGGGCTCGCGTTCGACGTGAGGCACGCGGGCTCAGTCTACGGTACCTACACCTTCAGCGCCTGGGCGGCGCCGATCCTCGGCGGCATCGTCGCCGATCGGCTCCTGGGGCAATATCGCAGCGTGTTGGTGGGCGGGAGCCTCATCGCCCTCGGCCACTTCACCCTCGCCCTCCACGCGTTGCCGTTCTTCTACGCCGGCCTCGCGCTGGTCGCCGCCGGCACGGGCCTGCTGAAGCCGAACGTCAGCACCCTCGTGGGCTCGCTGTACGACGCGGGCGACGCCCGGCGCGACGCCGGGTTCTCGATCTTCTACATGGGCATCAACACGGGGGCCGCCCTCGGCCCGCTCATCGCCGGTTGGCTCGCGCAGAAAGTTGATTGGCACATCGGCTTCGCCTGCGCCGGCGTCGGCATGCTACTCGGGCTCACGCAGTACGTCGTGGGCCGCGACCGCCTCCGGCCCGCGCTCGAGCGCCTGGCCACGCGGCCTGCGCGCCCGGCGGGGCCCGCGGCACCGGCAACGGCAAGGTCGGGTGAGGGGGAGGGCGAGGGGGAGGGGGAGGGGGAGGGGAAGGCCGGATTCCTGGGGTTCACCACGATCGAATGGAAACGCATCGCGGCCATGCTTGTGTTCTTCGTGTTCGCCGCGGTGTTCTGGACCGCCTACGAGCAGGCGGGTTCGACCCTGAACCTCTTCGGGGACCGCTACACGCGGCTCTCGGTCCTGGGGTTCACCTTCCCGTCGAGCTGGTTCGTGGCGGTGCAGGCCATCTTCGTGATCCTGCTGGCTCCCCTGTTCGCCTGGCTCTGGGTCCGGCTCGGCCCGCGCGAGCCTTCGAGCCCGGCGAAGTTCGCCGGGGGGTTGTTCTTCATCGGTCTCTCGTTTGTGCTGCTGATGCCGGCCGCGGCCTACGCGCAGAGCGGGTCGGGCGTGCGGGTGAGCCCGCTGTGGCTCGTGGGCTGCTACTTCGTCCAGGAGCTGGGCGAGCTGAGTCTCTCACCGGTCGGCCTGTCGGTGTTCACCAAGCTCGCTCCGGTGAGGATCGTCGGCATGATGATGGGCGTGTGGTTCCTTGCGGACGCGCTCGGCAATAAGCTCGCGGGGTGGACGGCGGGGTTCTTCACGTCGATGCCCCTGGTGCAGCTCTTCGGCACGGTCGCTGCCGTATGCCTCGGCGCGGCCGCGATCCTGTCGTTCCTGGTCCGACCGGTGCGACGCCTCATGGGAGGCGTGCGCTAAGCGCACCTAGAACTCGCGCTTCTTCATTTCCTTGAAGAAGTCGTGCCGCTCCAGATCCTCGTCCGTCGTTTCGGGCGGCAGCGTGCTGTCGTACTGACGCTTCACTTTGCGCTTGGCGGCGGCGGCCTTGGCGGCGTTCTTCTTCACCAGGGCGGCCAGTTTTTGCTCGTCGCTCTTCGATGACATCCCCTGCTCCTCCGCGTGAGAACTGTGGGAAAAATGCCGAGTCCCGAGCCCCGACACCAGGGGCCTCGCACGCTAGCGAAGGCTCTCGCGGTCCCACTGATCGCGGCCTACATTCGGGGCGCTCCTATGTCTCGCCTTCTCCTTGCGTCGATCGTCCTGGTGTGTCGCGTCGCAACCGCGTCCGCCCAGGTGCAGAGCCTGGCCGATCTCTCCTTTGCGGTCCCGCCCGGCTGGCAATACGAGGCACCGGTGAGCGCGGACCGCGCCACGATGACGCTGGGCTCTGGGGACAACGTCGCGGTCATCGCCATCTTCAAGGCGCTGCATGCGAGCGGCAACGCCGAGGGGGACTTTACGGCTGCCTGGGCGCAGGTCGTGCGCAGCATGCCCGCCCCCGAGCCGATCTACAGCTACACCGCCGCCGCCGGCTATTCCGGTGCCTACGGCAGCACGTACACGGCGGACGGCAGCCATTACGTCTGGCTCTACCTGCTCGAAGCAGGTCCTGCCGCCGTCCCGGTGCTCGTCGTCACCGGCAACCGGCGGATGTTCGATGACCTTCAGTCCCCCATCTCACAATTCGTCGAGGGGGTGCGCCGGGCGCCACTCCGGGCCGAGGCCGTGAAGACAACTATCACGCTCGCCGACCTGATCGGCGAATGGCGCAGCGGCGGTGAGAGCAGCGTAAGCTACGTGACTCCTTCCGGCGCCTATGCGGGCAGCTCCACCGTCGCTCACGCCGCGACCTACGTGATCGCCGCGGACGGCAGTTTCACCGACCGCTACGCCGGTGTCACTAACCGCCAGACGGTCCGCGGTCAGGGCTCCGGCCGGGTCGAGTTGGGGCAGGGATTCGTCAGTTTCCGCGAGGCGGGCGAGGGCCGGGTCACGCGCTATCACATCATTTCCTACCAGACGGCGCTCAACGGCGCGACGGTGCTCACGTTGCTGACGGACAGTTATGAGCCGACCGGGGTCAACATCGCCTACTACGGCGAGAAGTGGATCCGCGGCGGTAGCTGACGGCACGACCTGTCATGAACGCGCCACACGCAGCTCGGCCCACTCCACCTCACGCGCTTCGACGACGTCTCGGACCTGACGCTCTCGACTGGTGAGACCTGAGACTCCCGTTTTGACTTCGAGAAATACGACGCGGCGCACTGCTCCGTCCGCGAGGCCGTCGAAGACCACGAGGTCCACGGGAGTGCCGAGGAAGCGCGCATCTTTCGGATTGTAGGGGAAGTCCGGAAGGTACGGGATCAGCTGTTCGTGCACCTTGCCGGCCGTGACGGCCAAGCTTCTCTGGACGGCGTCCTCGCGTATGCCGGCCGTATAACGCGCCTTCCACGTCAGGACGTACAGCCACGCGATGAGCAGCCCGATCGCGATGCCGACGAGCAGCCCGAGCAGGGCAGGTGACACGGAGAACTCGTGGGTGGTCATTTCTCCTTCCCCATTTGAATCCTCAATTGAATCCCGTCGTCCTCCACAGGAGCCACCCTGTCCCGCCGAGCAGGGCGAGCGATGCTCCTACGAGCGCCGCCATCGCGCCGCCGCCTACGGCGAGCTGCGGTACGCGAGCCACGAGCCCGAATCCCACGAACACCGCGGTGGCGGCGATCAGGACACCCCAGTCGAGCCAGGTGCGTTGCCTGGCGCCTGGTCCCTCACCGGCGAGGCCGGAGCGGATGTAGGTCGGATCCACCCCGTAACGCTCCCCCTCCCGCCTCGCCGCCTCCTGCCAGTGCCGGTGCTCTTCTGGGCCGGCCGTGGCGAGGGCTATCGCCGCTGCGCCCAGCGCCATGAGGAGCGAGCCCCCAATCACCCGCGCGTAGCCCGCCGTTCCACCGCCCTGCAGCTCTCCGAAGACGAGGATCCCCCAGAGGAGGCCCCAGAGCTGGTTCGTGTTGGAGAGCGGGATCCCGCGGCTGATGCCCACGTACTTCGCGGCGTACTGCTGGAACAAGTCTCCCACCACCCACACGAAGCCGCCGCACAGCAGCCAGAAGAAGACGTCGCGCGCGCGGCCCAGCTCCGCCACGAGCGCGGCCGGTCCGCCCCGATCGCTCACGGCGAGTGCCGCCATCATGACGAGCTCGCCCACTGTGAAAAAGGTGATGAACGACAGCGGGTTCATCCCGGTCAGATAGGCCTTGCGGTAGGGGATGTACATCGTTCCCCACAGCACGCCGGCGGCGAGCGCGGCGGCGACACCGCGCGCGGCATGACCCCTGGCTCCCGGGGTGCCGGCGGACGCCGCGGCGAGCAACCCAGCCCCGCCGAACATCAACAGCGCACCGCCGACCACCCCCAGCCACCGCGCCCTCCCTGCCTGTCGCAGCTCATTGAAGAACACAAACCCCCAGACGATCCCGAGCAGGCTGTTCGAGTTCCAGAGCGGGAACGCGATGGCCAGGCCGATGTCGCGGATGGCGAAGATGGTGAGCGTGTTGGCGACCGCCCACAGGCAGCCCGCGAGCACGGCCCACACCACGAGGTGAGGCGCCTGGCGGACGTCCGCCCTGATCCCCGCCGTGCCGCGGAGCAGGGCAGGCAGGCTCCAGCGGGCGAGGAACACGCCCACCACCATCCCGAGGGAGATGACGACCGGCGGGATGCCGAGGGTGACCATCTTCGTGGGCGCTTCGGCGGCGCCGAGCCAGGCGCCGGCCGTGAAGCCGCTCGCGACCCCCACGAGCTGCAGCGCGCGCAGTCGCGCGTGGTCGATCGGCGGCGCGGGCGGGGGGGGAGGGGGGGGGGCCGCTACCGGATCCATCGCAGCACCAAGAGGCCGCCGATGAGCACGGCCACGGGCACCCAGAACTGGAGGTCGCGGACCAGGGCGCTGAACCTGCTCACTGCATCGGCTCCTCGGCGAAGTGGCAGGCGGCGAGCTGCCCCGGCGCCACTTCGCGCAACGCCGGCGGCTCGGTGCGGCACCGCTCGTTCCTCTTGGGATGCGGGCAGCGCGGGTGGAACGGGCAGCCGGGCGGGGGGCTGGCGGGTGACGGCACGTCGCCCGACAGGACGATCCGTTGCCGCTGGGCGTTCGGGTCGGGGACGGGAACGGCGGACAGGAGCGACGTCGTGTACGGGTGGCGCGGCGCTGCGTACAGCACCGCGGCCGGCGCGCGCTCGACGATCTTGCCCAAGTACATCACGGCGACCTGATCGGCGATCTGCCGCACCACGGCGAGGTCGTGGGCGATGAAGAGGTACGTCAGGCGGCGCCGCTGCTGGAGATCCGACAGCAAGTTCAAGACCTGCGCCTGGACCGACACGTCGAGCGCGCTCACCGGCTCGTCGAGGACGAGGAACTTGGGCTCGACCGACAGCGCCCGCGCGATGCCGACGCGCTGGCGCTGGCCGCCGGACAGCTCGTGCGGGTAACTCGGGGCGAGCTGCCGATCGAGACCGACCTCGTCGAGCAAGGCGTCGATGCGCCGCTCGCGTTGCGCTCCACCGTTCGCGAGGTGGTGGATCGCCAGGGGCTCGGCGAGCGTCTGGCGCACGGTCATCCGCGGATTGAGCGAGCCGTACGGGTCTTGGAATACGATCTGCATGCGCCGGCGCAGGGCCCGCAGCTCGGGTGCCTTGAGGGCGAACACGTCCGCCCCGTCCACGAACACCCGGCCCGCGTCGGCCTCGATCAGGCGCAGGATCGTACGGCCGACGGTGGTCTTGCCGCACCCGGACTCTCCCACGAGGCCGACCGTCTGAGCGGGCGCGATCTCGAAGGAGACCCCGCTGACTGCCTGCACCGCGCGGCCCGGCCGGCCGAACCCCCAGAGCCCGCGGCCTGCCGGAAAGCGCTTGACGAGGTTCTGGACCGAGACGAGCGCCGGCACGCCCGCAGTGGTCACGGCTGCCGCGTTCTCCGCTCCGGTTCGGCGAGCAGCCAGCAGCGGACGCCGTGGCTCGCCGGCTCCCCGGTGCCGGCGTCGAGCAGCGGCGGCTCCTCGGCAGCGCAGCGGTCCCACGCGTACGGGCAGCGGGGGTGGAAGCGGCAGCCCGTCGGCCAGCCCGTGGCCGCGGGGACCTGCCCGGGGATGGCGTGCAGTCGCCGGCGCGGGGTGTCGAGCCGCGGCACCGAGGCGAGCAAGCCTTCGGTATAAGGATGCAGCGGCCGCGCGAACAGCGCCGGAGTAGGCGCCGTCTCCACCACCTGGCCTGCGTACATCACGAGCACGCGGTCCACCGTCCCCGCCACGATCCCGAGGTCGTGCGTGATGAGGATGACCGCCATGCCGAGCTCCGCCTGGAGGCGGTCCAGCAGCTCGAGGATCTGGGCCTGGATCGTCACGTCGAGCGCGGTGGTGGGCTCGTCGGCGATGAGGACCTTGGGGCGACACACCAGCGCCATGGCGATCATCACCCGCTGGCGCATGCCGCCCGAGAGCTGGTGCGGGTAGTGGTCGACCCGCGTCTCGGGATCGGGGATGCCGACGAGCGAGAGCATCTCGATCGCGCGGGCGCGCGCCGCGCGGCGCGACAGGCCGTGATGCACGATCGCGGCCTCGGCAATTTGGTCGCCGGCGGTGAAGACCGGGTTGAGGGAGGTCATCGGCTCCTGGAAGATCATCGCGATGTCGTTGCCGCGGACCGCCCGCAGCTCCCGAGGCGTGAGGGCGAGTAGATTGCGGCCCTCGAATTCGATGAAGCTCCCCGGGAGGATGTGGCCGGGCGGCTCGGGGACCAGGCGCAGCAACGACAACGAGGTGACTGTTTTCCCGCACCCCGACTCGCCGACGACGCCGAGGGTCTCCCCCGCGTGGACGTCGAACGATACGCCGTCCACGGCGCGGGCGATCCCGCCGCCGTGCTCCGTGACGAAATAGGTCTTGAGGTCGCGCACGCGCAGCAGCGGCTCGGTCACGCCGTCTCCTTGCGCGGGTCGAGGGCGTCGCGCAGCGCGTCGCCGACCGCGTTCAGTGCCATCACGACCAGGGCGATCGCGAGCCCGGGGAACACGGTGGTCCAGGGCGCGGTCGCGAGCTGCGAGGCACCGTCGGCGATCATGTTGCCCCAGGAGGGCATCGGGGGCGGTACCCCGATCCCGAGGAACGAGAGGCCCGCCTCGAGCAGCATCACGTTGCCGATCCCGAGCGCGGCGGACACGATGATCGGGGCGGCGACGTTGGGCAGCACGTGCCGGAGGACGATGCGCGTGGGGCCGGCGCCCGCGGCGCGGGCGGCGATGACGAAGTCGCGCTCCCGCAACGTGAGCACCTCCGCGCGCACCAAGCGACTCGTGCCGAACCATCCCGTCAGGCCGATCAGCAGCACCAGCAGCGTGAGGGGCAGGTGCTCCCACAGCGCGATCGCCATCAGCATGAGGAACATGCGCGGGACGGCGAGCCCGACGTCCACCATGCGCATCAGCGCCGTGTCCACCCAGCGGCGCACGTAGCCCGCCACGGCGCCCACTACCGCGCCGACGGTCACCGCGACCAGCATCGCGAGCGCGCCGATGGAGAGCGACACGCGCGACCCATAGACGAGGCGGCTCCACACATCGCGGCTGTAGAGGTCGGTGCCGAGGGGATGGAGCAGCGAGGGAGGCCGGCTCTTGAGGGCCACGATCTCCAGGGTCACCGACGGGCCGTATGGCGCCACCCAGCGCGCGGCCAGCGCCACCGCCACGAAGAATGTGAGGATGAAAAGGCCCCAGGCGGCGGGCGGATGCCGGAAGAACCGCCGTCCCCCGGGGGTTGGGCCGATGCGGCGCCGCACCTCACCCACCACGAAGAGCGCGAGGGCGAGCGCGCCGAGCAGGGCGAAGACGGCTCGCGGGTTCACTCGCCGTGCACCCGGATGCGCGGGTCGGCCACCGCGTACAGCACGTCGGCGAGGAGGTTGCCGAGCACCACCATCGCGCTCGCGGCGGTGGCGGCGGCGAGGACGACCGGGTAGTCGCGCCGGAAGATCGCGTCGGCGGCGAGCTTGCCCATCCCGGGCCAGGCAAATACCGACTCGACGAGCACCGCTCCTGTGAGCAGGAACGGCAGCGACAGCCCCAAGAGCGTGACGAGCGGCAGCAGCGCGTTGCGCAGCGCGTGCACCAGCACCACGCGGCGCTCGGGCAGCCCCTTGGCCCGGGCAGTGCGTACGTAGTCCTGGCCCACAACCTCGAGGACAGCGGCGCGCTGATACCGGGCCGTCGCCGCCGCACCCACGCTGCCCAGCGTCAGGGCCGGGAGCGCGAGGTGCCACAGCCGGTCGGCGATCCGTCCAGCCCAGGGGAGGGACCCATGGAGCACGGGGTCGACCACGCCGCCCACCGGAAACCAGCGAAGCCACTCCCCGAACACCAGCAACAGGAGGAGCCCGAGCCAGAAGGTGGGTACCGAATTGAGGAACAGCGTCGCGAGCCCGAGCCCGACGTCGGGGAGGCGGCGCGCGTGCACCGCCTGATACACACCGAGCGCGAGCCCCAGGAGCAGGTCCAGGGCCAGGGCGGTCCCGGCGAGTACGAGGGTGTTGGGGATGGCGTCCGCCAGGGCGTCGGCCACGGGACGGTGCAACGCGAACGACTCGCCCAGGCGGCCGTGCGCGAGCGCGCTGAGGTACTTCGCGTACTGAATCGGGAGAGGTCGGTCGAGCCCGAACTGGTGTCGCAGCTCCGCGACGATGGCGGGATCGATCGGCGTGTCGCTGCTCGGGAGGAACGGCTCACCCGGCGCGAGGTGCAGCAGCAGGAATGTGAAGGTGACGACCGCGAAGACGATGGCAAGCGAGGCGGCGACGCGCCGCACGAGCCACGTGGTCACCTATCGCTCCACGTGGTCTCGATCGATCAGCCGGTCGGGCGGGATGCGCCAGGTCCAGAGCAGCGCCGCCCACGAGTCGGGGCGGATCGTCACCCCGGCGACGCGCCGGTGAATCGCGGCGACGTTCTCCGGCGCGAACAGGAAGACCGCCGGCGCATCCTGGTTCAGCATCTCCACGGCGGCGCGCCAGGTGCGCCGCGCCTCCGTCCGATCGAAGCTCGAGCTCGCCTGCTCCACCAAGCGGTCGAAGAGCGGGTTGGCATAGCGTAGGTAGTTCGAGTGGCCGATGCCGCCTTGCGTCCACGTCTGCGTCGTCCCCGACGACGGTGTGGGGTCGGTGTTCCACGTCTGAATGAGGGCGTCGAACTCGCCGGCCTGGGCGCGCTGAAGGAAGACGTTGAACTCCACCTCGTCGATCAGCACCTCGACGCCGATCTGCCGCAGCTGTTCTTGGAGCAGGCGCGCGTACTGGCGGCGCACCGCGCTGGTGGTGGGCACGAGCAGGTGGAAGGAGAACTTGGTCCCGTCGCGGTCCCGGATACCGTCCGCATCCGAGTCGATCCAACCGCGTGCCGCGAGGCGCCGCGCCGCCTGCGCCGTGTCGTACGGCAGCTCCCGGGTCTCCGGGTCCCAGATCCACCACAGCTGCGACATCGGCCCCGGGGGCACCTTGACGTGGTCCCCGAACACGTTCTTCACGAGCCCCTGGCGGTCGATGGCCATCGCCAGGGCGCGCCGCACGTCACGGTCCGCGAACAGCGGGTGCGGCCGGGAGGAATCCCCGGGGGCCGTCAGGTTGAAGCCGAGGTAGCCGTAGGCCGAGCCCTTGTAGGGGTACGTCGCGAGCTGTGGCGCCGCCTGGGCGCGCGCGATGTTGTCGGGAGACGGAAGGACTTCCAGCACGTCTGCCTCGCCGGCCACGAGTTGGGTGACCGCGACCTGGAGATCGGGCGTGAAACGCCAGATCAGCCGCCGGAGGTGCGGCCGCCCCAGGAAGAACGTCGAATCTGCCCTCAGCTCGAGGCTCTCCCCCGCCTTCCAGGCGACGAACCGGTACGGGCCGTCGCCCACCGGCGCGCGTCCGAACGCCGTGCTCTGCCACTGGTCGCGCGGGATGTTGCGCAGCAAGTGGCCCGGCAGGATTCGCATCTGGTAGACGGCGTCGTAGAACATCTCGGGGTAGCGCCGGCGAAACCGGAACACGGCGGTGAGCGAATCGCGCGACGTCACCGCGCTGATCCACCGCAGCGCCGTGCGGTAGGGGGAGTTGACCCGCGGGTCGTTGTAGGAGTCGTAGGTGAACACCACGTCGGCCGCGGTCACCCGTTGCCCGTCCTGCCAGCGCGCTCGGGGATCGAGGTGGAACACCAGCGTGAGGGGCCGGTCCCACTCCCAGCGCTCGGCCAGGAGCGGCGTGAAGTCCTCGTCGCCGATCGTGTTGGTCGACGACCCGAGGTCCGCGAGCTTGAGGAACAGCTGGTCGCTCACGTCGCGCGCCGTGGCCGACTGCACCACGGGCGGGAGCAGTGTCTCCGGCTCGCCGACGGACGCCATGACGAGGGTGCCGCAGTACTCGCCGGTGCAGCCCGGGGCGCGCGCACAGGTGGCGAGGGCGACGCCGACGAGCGCAATGAACCCACGCCGGGCGGTGCGGCGGTACGTGGTGGTCGGCATGGCGCCTAACATTGTGCGACGCTGTTAGCGGCGCCAGGTCCAGGCGGGGTCGAGAAAGAAGGCGGTCAGGCGGTCGGGCGGACAGGCGGGCAGGGGCGGGCGGGGGCGGACGGGGGCGGTCGGAGCGAGCGTCGATCCCCACGCGCCGATGATCGCTTTAGCAACCTCCTCGAACGTCACGCGCCGGCCGAGCGCAGCGGAGAGCGTGGTCGCACCCCTGACGTCTGACGTCTGATAGCTGAAAGCTGACGGCTGATGGCTGACGGCTGCGAGCATCTCCTGCGATCCGTCGAGCAGGATCGAGCCGTGTTGCAGGAAAGCGCGTCCGCGCCGCACCTGGGCGGAGCCGACGAGCTTGCGGCCCCATACCAGTACTTCACCGCCTACCGGGGACTCGAAGCAGGTACCGGGGCGGTCAGGCGGTCGGGCGGCCAGGCGGTCGGGTGCGAGGCTCGCGTCCGCGCCGAGGCAGCGCAGCGCGGCCGCGAGGCGCTCGTGAATCGCGCGGTAGGCTGCGCGCAGCGATCCGAAGGCGGCGATCGGGGCCGCGACGGCGTACGTGACCTCGTGCTCGTGCCACACCGCGCGTCCTCCGGTCGGCCGCCGCACGACGTCGAGGCCCAGTCGCTCGAGCAGCGCGCGGTCGTAGCGCCGCGTCGGCTCGTGGCGGCCGAAGGAGAGACACGGCGGGTTCCATCGGTACAGGCGTAGCTGCGCGGTGTGCGAACGGTCGGCTTCCTCGAGCAGCGACTGGTCGATGGCCAGGTTCACGCAGCCGGGCCGACCGTCCGGTTCGACGAGCAGGCGCCAAGTGAACGATGGGGCGGTCAGGCGGTCGGATGAGACGGCGGTCAGGCGGTCAGGAGTTCCGTCACACGCAGTGACCGCCGCTTCACCGACCGCCGCCGTTGCCTCTTGACCGCCCGACCGCCCATTCACCGAACCGCTGGCTCGTATTCGGAGACCGGGGGACACACGCACACGAGATTCCGGTCCCCATACGCCCCGTCCACCCGTCCGACGGACGGCCACACCTTGTGCCGTCGGGTGGCGGGCGAGGGAAACGCAGCGCGCTCGCGCGAATACGGGCGATCCCAGGCGTCGCCGATGACGTCCTCGAGCGTGTGCGGCGCATGGTGGAGCAGATTGTTGTCGCGGGGGCTGCGCCCTTCCTCGATCTCGCGGATCTCGTCGCGGATCGCGATCAGGGCATCGCAGAACCGATCGAGCTCCGCTTTCGACTCGCTCTCGGTGGGCTCGATCATCAAGGTGCCCGCGACGGGGAACGAGACCGTGGGCGGGTGGAAGCCGTAGTCGATCAGCCGCTTGGCGATGTCTTCGACGTCCACGCCGGCCGACTGCTTGAAGGGGCGCGTCTCGATGATGCATTCATGCGCGACGAGCCCATGCCGGCCGGCGTACAGCAGCTCGTAATGGCCGGCGAGGCGTCGCGCGATGTAGTTGGCGCTGAGGATCGCGACCTTGCTCGCCTCCGCGAGCCCTTCCCGTCCCATGGCCGCGATGTAGGCCCAGGAGATCGGCAGGATCCAGGGGCTGCCCCAAGGGGCGGCCGACACCGTGCCGGCGGCGGACCGGTGGCCGAGCGGCACGACCGGATGGTCCGGGAGGAAGGGCGCGAGATGCGGCGCGACGCAGATCGGGCCCATCCCAGGGCCGCCGCCGCCGTGGGGGATGCAGAACGTCTTGTGGAGATTGAGGTGGCAGACGTCGGCGCCGAAGTCGCCGGGGCGGCACAGGCCGACCTGCGCGTTCATGTTGGCGCCGTCCATGTAGACCTGTCCGCCGTGCTCGTGCACCGCCGCGCAGATGTCGCGGATCGAGGCCTCGAACACCCCGTGAGTGGACGGATACGTCACCATCAGGGCGGCGAGGGTGGCGCGGTGCGCCCCAGCCTTGGCGCGCAGGTCGCCGAGATCGACGTTGCCGCTCGCGTCCGTCTGCACTGGCACGACGGTGAGCCCGGCCATGACGGCGCTCGCGGGGTTGGTGCCGTGCGCCGAGGTGGGGATCAGGCAGGTCGTGCGGTGCGCTTCGCCTCGCGCTGCGTGGTAGGCGCGGATCACGAGCAGCCCGGTGAACTCGCCCTGCGCCCCGGAGTTGGGCTGGAGGGACACGGCGGGGAGCCCGGTAATCTCGGCGAGCTGCCCTTCGAGCTGGCGGAACAGCGTCTGGTAGCCCTTCGCTTGCTCGCTCGGGGCGAACGGGTGGAGCCGGCTCCACTCGTCCCACGAGAGGGGCAGCATCTCGAAGGTGGCGTTGAGCTTCATCGTGCACGAGCCGAGGGGGATCATCGCCGCCGTGAGCGACAGGTCGCGGCCCTCGAGCTGCCTGATGTAGCGCAGCATTTCCGTCTCGGAGCGGTGCGCGTGGAACACCGGGTGAGTGAGGTACGGCGAGGCTCGCCGCAGCGGCTCGGGAATCGCCGACTCCGTTTCCGTCGCCAGGTCTTCCACCCGGAAGGGCGGCACGCCGTTCGGCGCGAAGGCGGCCACGATGTCCGCGAGATCGGAGAGCCCGGTGGGCTCGTCGAGCGAGATTCCGATGCGGGTGGGTGAGATGGTGCGCAGGTTGATCCGGCGCGCGCGCGCCGCGTCGAGCACGCCGGGCAGCGCTCGCTCCGGCACCTCGACGCACAGCGTGTCGAAGAACGCCGGGGAGGTGATGCGGTAGCCGAGGCGCCGCAGCGCCGCGGCGAGCCTTCCAGTGAGGGTGTGCACCCGCTCGGCGATGCGCCGCAGGCCCTCGGGGCCGTGGTACACGGCGTACATGCTGGCGATCACGGCGAGCAGCACCTGCGACGTGCACACATTGCTCGTCGCCTTCTCGCGCCGGATGTGCTGCTCGCGCGTCTGGAGCGCCATGCGCAGGGCGGGGCGCCCCGCGGCGTCGCGGGACACCCCGATGATGCGGCCGGGGATGTGGCGCTTGTAGGCGTCGCGCGTCGCGAAGAACGCGGCGTGGGGCCCGCCGTACCCCATCGGCACCCCGAACCGCTGGCTCGAGCCGATGGCGATGTCGGCGCCCCACTCTCCCGGTGGGACGAGCAGCGTCAGGGCCAGCAGGTCCGTCGCCGCCGCGACGAGCGCGCCGGCGGCGTGCGCCGCCGTGCACAGCTCCCGATAGTCCTCCAGATTCCCGTCGGTCCCCGGATACTGCACCAGCGCGCCGATGACGCCCGGCTCGAACCTGAAGCTCCCGGGCGCGCCCACCACCACCTTGATGCCGCGGGCCGCGGCGCGGGTGCGCACCACGGCGATCGTCTGGGGATGACAGCCCTCCGACACGAGGTACACTCGCGCACCGCCGTGCGTGCCGACCGCCTCCGTCAGGTGCATCGCCTCGGCCGCCGCCGTGGCTTCGTCGAGCAACGACGCGTTCGCCACCTCGAGGCCGGTCAGGTCCGACACCATCGTCTGGAAGTTGAGCAGCGCTTCCAGCCGGCCTTGCGCGATCTCGGGCTGGTAGGGGGTGTACGCGGTGTACCAGCCGGGGTTCTCGAGGACGTTGCGCTGGATCACCGGGGGGGTGAAGCACCGGTAGTAGCCCATGCCGATGAAGGAGCGGAGCACGTCGTTCTGCGCCGCCATGCCGCGCAGTGCCTCGAGCACCTCGCGCTCGCTTTGGGCCGGCGGCAGCGCCAGCGGCCGGCGTAGCCGGATGTCCTCGGGCACGACGGCGTCGATCAACTGATCGAGCGAGTCGTAGCCGAGGGTCTCCGCCATCTCGCGAACGTCGTCGGGGCGCGGGCCGATGTGACGCGAGACAAACCCGTCGGCGGGGAGCAACCCTGCGAGAGAGGGGGCCGGCGGCATCACTCCCCGATGTGCTTCTTGTACTCCGCGCTCCGCAGCAGGCCGTCGAACTTCCCGACGTTCTTGAGGCGCAGCTTGATCATCCAGCCGGCGCCGTAGGGATCGCGGTTCACGAGCGCGGGGTCGGCGGCGAGCGCGGCGTTCACGTCGGACACGGTGCCGGGGAGGGGACAGAACAGCTCGGACACCGCCTTCACGGCTTCGATGGTGCCGAACACGTCGCCGGCAGCGAACGAGCTGCCCGGTTTGGAGAGATCGACGTACACCACGTCGCCCAGCTCACCCTGCGCGTAGTCCGTGATCCCGACCTGCACCACGTCAGCGTCCTCGGTCTTCTTCACGTACTCGTGCTGGATCGTATACAGCAGGTCGTCGGGGATCTTCGACATGGCGGTTGGGGCGCTCGTTCGGTGGCGCGGTCGCGGCGAAGGTTACCGGGGCCGGAAAGGCGTGTCAAGCCAACGGGTTGGCCGCGCGAAACAGATCGGCGCGCGGCGCCAATCCAGTGGCGCCCTCCTCGGTGAGGGCCAGCCGCTCGCCGCCCCAGGGACGCAAATCGAGGCGCACGGCGATCGGATCCGGGTCGTCGGTCAAGTAGACGAGGGCGCCGGGGCGCCCGGCTTGCTGCCACGCGTCACGGGCCGCGTCGGCCGCTCGCGCCGTCGCCAGCGTCGCCTGCGGGTGCAGCGCGGCGGCCTTGCCGAGCGCGGTCTTGCCGGCGGCGCGCTCCACGCGCACTCCGGCCTCGGAGTAGCGCGTCGCCACGGCCGCGAGGGCCGGCGGGTCGTCCTTGGCATCCCCGGTCGCGAGCACCAGGGTCGCCGCACCCGCCCCGAGGGCGTGGGTCGCGGCGCGCCGGCGCAGCTCGCGGAACACGGTGCGCGCCTGCGCTTCGATCTCGGGCAGCGATCCCGCGTTCTCGATCACATACTGGCTGCGTTCCCGCTTGCGCTCCGCCGGCATCTGGGCCGCGATCATGCGGTCGGCGTCCTCGTTCGAGAGTCCCCGCATGGCGCGCAATCGCGTGCGGCGCAGAGACGCCGGCGCGTCCACGAGCACGACCACGTCGAACTGCGCCGGGTCGAGGGCCTCGAACAGGAGGGGAATGTCGTTCACCACCAGGACGTCGCCGCGCCGCTGGGCCTCGCGCTGCAGGTCGCTGCGGCGGCGTTGCACCGCGGGGTGGACGATCGCGTTCAAGTCGGCGAGCGCCGCATCGTCGCCCATCACCTTGGAGCGCAGCGCGGCGCGGTCGAGCGCGCCGTCGGCGCCCAGCACGTCGGCGCCGAACCGCCGCACGATGGTGGTGAGCACCTCGCTCCCGGGCGCCTCCGCCTCCCGCGCCAGCTCGTCGGCGTCGATAATCGTGGCGCCCCAGCGGCGGAAGAACCCGACGACCGTCGATTTGCCGGCCGCGATGTTTCCCGTGAGGGCGACGTTTAGCATAGAGGCGCTATCAGCGATCAGCGGTCAGCGCCTGCTGATCGCTGAAAGCTGACGGCTGATGGCTTGAAGACCTGGACTCGCTTGCGCGCGATCGCGGCCCGGCACCCGACACCTGGTTTCGCGGGTGGGAAGGGTAGTGGCGGCGGGGGAGGGGGTCAAGGAAGTGCCCGTATCTTGCGGATTCTCCGGGGATATCCCAATATAGTGCCCGAATCATGCGGGTTTTCGGGGGCACCACCGAGAAAGTGGGCATGGTTGCAGGCGTTCTGGACCCGTCCCTTACCGTTAAGGAGACCTCCG
>WNGJ01000426.1_pt1 | contig 37772 bp, 28 predicted proteins | sample 5400611 | NCBI WGS metagenome assembly WNGJ01 (sample SAMN13153375, study PRJNA577476) | soil metagenome | isolation source: 40 cm soil or saprolite under Garry oak tree replicate 1 | place: USA:California | collected 2016-06-15
TAGTGGTCAAGAACACGGGGTAGTCCTTTGAAACACGAATCTTAGCGCAAGCCAGCACGTCGGCGGATTCGTCAACATTCTTTGTTTCCTCATCCGAATCCCAACTTCTGGCTCTCGAAATTTAAGCCGGTAACCTGGAAATGCGTCTTTGCATCCCAGCCGTCTAAGCTGGGATATTTCAACTTCTTACCGTCCCGTTCGAATGATATCTCAATAATTATTTAACATATGCTTTGTGTCGTGCTATAGTTGTCGGCGTTCGCTGATGCCCAGCCCGGACGATCTCTCGATTTTCCCTTCGGCCTTATCCCTGTTGCCTTTTCCCGATTCCCTAAGTTCTTTCCCTGCCACAAATCTGAAAATTCGCCCGTAAGCGAGCATCCGGTTAGGATGGGAGTCCCGAGCGACCATCGGGAGTCGCGGGATCTCACTTGTCCTTTAAAACCTTTGGCTGCCACAATTGAAGAAAACTACTTAAATCCGGCCATTGCCACAGATCCGAAAACGGCCAAAAATAACCCCTGTATTGGCCACGCTTCGGAGCCCCCCTGGGGGCCCTACCATCCCGTTTTAGCCCGCCTGTTCCGGCCGCCCGAGGAGCGCAACTGAGGAAGCCCATCGTCCTTGACAACTTCCATTCGCGTTCTTTCTTTTCATGCACTTACGAAATGCAAATCTTGCAGCGCCTCTGTTTTGATATTCATCCATGCAATGGGGGAGGGCAGGCCTCCCCGGTTCGCACGTTCAAAACGTTCCGTCCGACTTCTTCCTCTGGTCCCCAAAAGTGTTATATTTTCAATACCATGAGAGACGAATCTAAAATCTTCGCCACCGTCGAAGAAGCTGTCGAAGAAATTCGCCAGGGCCGCATGGTTGTCCTCGTCGACGATGAGGACCGCGAAAACGAAGGCGACCTCGCTATGGCCGCCGAAAAAATCACGCCCGACGCGATCAACTTCATGGCCAAGTACGGCCGCGGCCTGATCTGCCTGCCGCTCACGGAAGAGCGCTGCGACGAGCTCCACCTCCCGCTCATGTCGCCCATCAACACTTCCGTGCACGGCACCGCTTTCTGCGAAGCCATCGACGCGCGCCTCGGCGTCACCACTGGAATCAGCGCTTCGGACCGTGCTATCACCATCCTTGCGGCCATCGATCCAAAAACGAAGCCGCAGGATCTCGCGCGGCCCGGCCACGTCTTTCCACTTCGCGCGCGCAATGGCGGCGTGCTTGTCCGCGCCGGCCAGACGGAAGCATCCGTGGACCTCGCGCGCATCGCCGGACTCAGTCCTGCCGGCGTTATCTGCGAAATCATGAATGAAGACGGCACCATGTCCCGCGTGCCGCAGCTCACCGAGTTTTGCAGGGAACACAACCTGAAGATGCTCACGGTGGCAGACCTCATTCGCTACCGCATGCAGCACGAACGCTACGTGCGGCGCGTGGCCGAAGCAGTTCTCCCCACGCGCTTCGGCGAATTCCGCATGATCGCCTATGCCAGCGACGTGGACCACGATCAGCACATTGCGCTTGTGCGCGGCGAGCTGGAGGGCGCGGAGCCGGCGCTGGTGCGCGTCCATTCGCACTGCCTCACCGGAGATGTTTTCGGTTCCAACGCCTGCGACTGCAGCGAACTGGTCTCGCGCTCCCTGGCTGCCATCGCCAATGAAAACCGCGGCGTTTTTCTATACCTGCACCACACCGGCCGCGGCTTCTCCGTGGATGCCGCCGAGGAGCCGGGGACGCTCCCGCAAATTCATTTTCACAAGCGCGGCCAGCTCGACCGCGAGCCCGCCCGCCAGCGCATGGTGCAGCATGAAAGCGGCATCGGCGCGCAAATCCTGATCGACCTTGGCCTCAAGGACATTCGCGTCCTTACCAATCACCCGAAAAAAGTAGTAGCCTTGGAGGGCTACGGCATCCGCATCGCCGACCAGGTCCCCCTCCGCCTCGACCAACCCAAGCCGACGCACCAAACTCTATGAACCGCGATGCGCGTTCACTTCTGAGCCGTAGGGGCGGGGCTTGCCCCGCCCCTAGCGCATCCTCCCCACCGGTCATTTCGAGCGCAGCGAGAAATCTCTCTTATGGTTTGTCTGGCGGCTTTTCTACCGGAAGAGCGGACTTCGCCGGGAGCGCGCCGCTCTTTGCCGCAGCGGGCTTCCCGACAGTCAAATACTTGCGCATTTTTTCGAGGCGCTTTGGCCCAAGTCCGCGAATCGCCAGTAAATCGTCAACGCTCTTGAACGCGCCGTACGACTAGCGCATTTGCAAAATCTTTTCCGCCGTCGCCGGGCCGATTCCCGGCACTTGTTGCAATTCTTCGGACGTCGCGGTGTTGATGTTTACCGGCTTCGCCGACGGCTTCTTCTTAGCGAGCGCAAGGACTGAGCAGCAGGCAAAAAATCAGAGGAACGCGAATTGCGAAAGAGCGCCAAGGCATTGCGGATGCATAATGCGCTAAATAAATCTCTGAATCAATAACAGAGACGATTCGAGCCGCTAACTCAGCCGCGCGCCCTGGGCGTCATAAACTTCGAGTTCGCCGAAGAGCGCGGCTTGCGATTCGATTTGCGCGCGGTCGCCGACGGCGACGATTTGCATATTTGCGGAATCCAAGTATTTGCGCGCCGTGGCGAGCAAATCTTCTGGAGTGAGCGCGCGGACTTTCTGGCGATACGTCTCAAGATAGTCGTCCGGCAACTCGTTCAGCGCCACGACAGAGAGTTGCGAGAGCAAACCATCCTGTGTCGCAAGGCCTATCGAAAAAAGACCGCTCAAATAATTTTGCGCGTCGGCCAGTTCCGCTTCCGGCACCGGCAAGGAGCGCAGTTTGTCCATCTCATAGAAAATTTCCGTCAGCGACGCCGCCACAACTTCAGTGCGCACCGCCGCCGAAACCGAAAAGTAGCCGTGCTGTCGCAGCGCATTCACGCTGCTGCGCGGACTGTAGGTATAGCCTTTGTCCTCGCGGATATTCATCACCAACCGGGAATTAAATGCTCCGCCGTACAAACTATTCGTAAGGCCCAGCTTCACCCAGTCCGGATGTTTTCGCGTGATCGCGTGGCAACCCGCCAGAATCTGCGTTTGCACGGCGCCGGGCACGTGCACCAGGTAGACGCGGCGGCCGCGCGGATTCGCGGGGGCCGGAGCGACAGGCGTCTCCGGTTTTTTCCCACTCCATTTGCCAAAAACTGTTTCGACGCTCTTCAATATTTCATTCGAATCAAAATCGCCGACGAGCAGCAACAATGCATTTTCCGGCGTGTAGAATTCACGGTACACCGCCTGCAAATCTTCGCGCTTGTACGCCGCCACTTGCGCTTCGCTCGGGGCAACCTGGGCATAGGGATGCGCGCCGAACAAAACTTTGCGCAACCGTTCGCTCGCCAGGAAATCCGGCTCGGTGCGCTGCATTTTTACTTCTTCGAGTTTCTGGCGCCGCTCGCGTTCGAATTCGGCCGGTGGAAACGCGGCTTCCCGCGCCAGTTCATTCACCAATCCCAGCAGCGGTTCCGCAAATTCCGAAAGACCGGAGAACGAAATCGCGCTGGTATCCGCCCCCGCATTGGAAGAAAGGTCCGCGCCGATGCGCCGCAAATCTTCCTCGATCTGGCGGCTCACGCGCTTGGTTGTTCCGGTACGCGCCACGATCGCGGTCATTTCGGCGAGGCCCGGAGCGCGCTGCACGGCAGCGGCGTTTCCGGAGCGAAAGAACAGTTCACCGTGAAACTTGGGAATCGAGTGAGCCTCCGCGAGAATGACTTCGAGACCATTCGAGAGCCGCGCCCTGGTTCGCTCCGGCCACCTCACCGGGCGTTCGGGGGCGAGAGCGGGAACACCGGTTGCTACTTCCACAACACGCGTAGCCATTACGCGGCCTCCTTCTTGCCTGAGGGGACGCTCGCCTTGAGGGGGGTGCGAAAGACGATGGCGCGTTTTTCGTTCCGCAGATACTTTTTCGCGACGGCAAGAATCTCCTCACGCGTGACAGCAAGAAATCCGTCCAGGATTGTGTTCACCAATTGAGGATCTTGGTCGAAGAGCGTGAAACAGGCGAGAAGATGCATCAACCCGTATTTCGGCATGTACCCGCCGCGGCCGCCCTCAAGCGTGGCGTAATAGTCCGAGCGCCACTTCACTTTCAATTGTTCGAGCTCATCCGCGCTGACGCCGCTTTGCTGAACTTCGCGGATCACAGCGTCATACGCTTCCAGCGCCGCCTCGCTTGAATACTCGGGCTTGTGCAGAATGCGGGTGGTCATTTGCGAAGGCCCGTTGTAGCCGAAGAGGTCATCGATTCCACCTCCGGCTTCGACAGCAATCAGTTTCTCCTGCACCAACTCGCGATGGATTCTTCCCGCGCGTCCGCCGTGCAGGGCCTGATCGAGCAAGGCCATCGCGCACCAATCGGCGGTGCGTCTTTTGGGCAGCACATATCCAATGGCCATCGCAGGAAGGGTCCCGAATTTTTCCGCTACCGTGCCGCGTCGCTCTTCCGTTTGTTCCGGCTCGGTGGGATCGGCAAATGGCGGCGGCGGTCCCGGGGGAATATCGCCAAAATGTTTTTTGGCCAGGACAATGCCTTCTTCCGCTTTCACATCGCCAAGGATCAGCAACACGGCGTTATTCGGCACGTAGTACGTTTTGAAAAAGGCTTGCACGTCAGCCAGGTCCGCGGCGTCAAGATCCGCAAAATCACCGTAGAAATTGTGCGCGTTCGCCCAATTACGAAAGGCCACGGGAGGCATGTCCAACCAGGGGAAACCGCCATAAGGCTGGTTCATCACATTGACGCGAACTTCCTCTTTCACGACGTCGCGCTGGTTTTTCAGATTTTCATCATCCACTTTCAGCGCGCGCATGCGGTCCGCTTCGAGCCATAGCACGCGCTCCAGCGCATTCGAAGGCACGGCCTCGTAATAATTCGTCACGTCGTAACTGGTCGAGCCGTTCAGCATGCCGCCGCTGGAATTGACGAGCTTGATGTGCTGCATCTTCGGGGCATTCGCGGAGCCCTGGAACATCATGTGTTCGAAAAGGTGCGCAAACCCACTGCGTCCCCGGGGTTCGAGCCGGAAGCCGATTTTGTAGTAAACGGCTACAGTAACCACCGGCGCTGTGGTATCCGGCGCGACCACCACGTCCAGGCCATTTGCCAGTTTGGTTCTTTCGATTCCAATCTGGAGTCGTTTCACGCGTTGCCCCCTGTCGCCTTTGCTTTTGTAATCGGTTTTATGGAACTTTTGTCCAATTCCGCCAACGTGCCCGGAGTGTCTTGCGCAAGAACACGCGCTGCCAGGCGGCTCAGCGCCTCATAGGCAGGCATAAACTCTTGTGGCGAGTCTCGAAGCGCCTGCAAGTGCGCGTGCACGACTTTAAAATCTCCGCGCGAAAGCGGGCCCGTCCACGCCGTGCGCGGCCCAAGCGTTTCGAAATTGTCCAACACCTGGCGCGTCAAGGGCAACAGGGCACGCATGGCTTCGCGTCGCTTCATCCCTAATGAGACGAGCAGCTGCGTGGCGGCTTCCTCCACGGCGAGAATATGACCGGCGGCCATTGCTGCTGCCGCATGATACAAAAGCTTCTTGCCCCCCGCGACGCGCACAGGTGACCCGCCAAGCTCGCGCGCGATTCGCCGCGCCACTCGCACTGCCTGCGCCTCGCCTTCAATCGCAAAGACTCTTCCTTCGAGCGACGGAACAGTGACGCCGCTGAAGGATTGGAGAGGATGCATCGATCCGACCGTCGCACCGCGCACTCGCAAGGGTTCGAGGGCACCAGAGTCTATGGCACCGCTGGTGTGGAGAACAACTCTCCCGCGCAATTCTTCTTCGCCAATCCGCGCGAGGTCTCGCGCCGCAACGGCGATTTGATCATCGGGCGTCGTAATCAGGATGACCTGCGACGGCAGGATTTGCCACGTCATTCCAGCGAAGGGCTTCCCGGCTCCAATAAATCGAACGGCGCGCCGCGCGCTGGCTTTGCTTCGGGTCAGGACCGCGCCAATCCTCCACCCCGCTTCACGAAGCCGCCGTCCGAGCGCTCGTCCAACACGTCCCGCACCAATGATGGCCAGGCTATTTTGCATCGAGTGTAAGGATAACCTGAGGGCAGCGCTGATACCAATTTCCATGCATCTTTTCGGGCTGGATTGCAGTTACCAGCCCTGGCGGGACTGGGTGCTCTTGCAGGCCCGGAGCCCAGTTAACATTTATCTTCTGTTTAGAAATCGGAGCGTAGCTTTGCTGTAACGGGGCGATCTCCCGCACTCAGGAGGAAACATGAAGACAAGTCTGCTCATAACAATTGCGGTCAGCGAATTGCTGCTCACAGGAGCCACGTCCGCCCAGGAAAAGAAAATCAAGCGCTCCGACCTCCCGCCCGCTGTCGAAAAGACAGTGGCAGCCCAGAGTGCAGGGGCCACCATTCACGGATTCTCGACAGAAAAAGAGAAGGGCCAAACTTTCTACGAAGCAGAAATGATGGTCAACGGCCATAGCAGGGATCTTTTGATAGCCGCTGATGGAACGGTGGTGGAAGTAGAGGAGCAGGTTGCCCTCGACTCACTTTCGCCGGATGTCAAAGCGGGATTACAGGCCAAGGCCGGCAAAGGAAAGATTCTGAAGGTCGAATCCATCACCAAAAAGGACAAGCTGGTGGCGTATGAGGCTCGGGTCGAAACGGACGGAAAGAAGTCTGAGGTTCAGGTAGGACCAGCCGGCAAACCGCTCGATCACGAAGAGTAGGGCGTCATAATCACGCATGCGATTGTTTTGCGCTGGGCTATTCTGCACCCTGAAATCCTTTTGGTCCACCTACCCTGCGGACGACCCCGAGAGCTTCTCTGCTGTCTCGGCGGGAGCGGCTTCGGCTGAAAACAGGCCGGCTAGGTCTTTTTGCTTTAGCGCGCGGATACGATCACGCAGCTGGGCGGCTTTTTCGAATTCAAACTTTTTGGCGGCTTCGCGCATCTGCGCTTCCAATTGCTGGAGCATCTCGGCGAGCTGCTGTTCGCTCTTGATATTCGCAGCGGCTGCGTCGAGCGTAGCGTCGTCCACCGGCACGGTCACATAGTCCGCTTCGACGATTCTGGCCAGCTCCATATCCACGGACTTGATGATGGACATTGGAGTGATGTTGTTCTCTTTGTTGTAGGCGACTTGCTTTGCGCGGCGGCGGTTGGTTTCGTCGATGGCCTGGTTCATCGAGTCGGTCCGGCGGTCGGCGTATAAGATCGCCCTGCCTTCGATGTGCCGGGCGCAACGGCCAATTGTTTGAATCAGAGACGTGGTGCTGCGCAAGAATCCCTCCTTGTCCGCGTCCAAAATGGCCACAAGCGACACTTCCGGCAAATCCAAGCCCTCGCGCAGCAAGTTTATTCCGATGAGCACGTCAAATTCGCCGCGCCGCAAATCGCGCAAAATTTTGATGCGGTCCAGCGTTTCCACTTCAGAGTGGAGGTAGCGGCACTTGACACCGATTTCCGAAAAATATTCGGACAGGTCCTCGGCCATGCGCTTTGTCAGAGTGGTCACCAGGACGCGTTCGTTTTTCTCCGAGCGCACGCGAATCTCTTCCAGCAGGTCATCCACCTGACCCTTGACCGAACGAATCTCCACTTGCGGGTCGACCAGGCCGGTCGGCCGGATCACCTGTTCCACGACCACGCCGCCTGCTTTCGTCAGCTCATACGGCCCAGGCGTCGCGGAAACGTACACAACTTGATTGACGCGGTGTTCGAACTCCTCGAAAGTCAAAGGCCGGTTGTCCAGCGCCGAGGGCATTCGAAAGCCGTAATCCACGAGCGTTTGCTTGCGCGCGCGGTCGCCGTTGAACATTCCGCGCACTTGACCAACGGTCTGGTGCGATTCATCAATGAACATCAGGTAGTCCTGCGGAACGTAGTCGAGGAGCGTGGGCGGGGCTTCCCCCGGCAAACGGCCGCTGAGGTGGCGCGAATAGTTCTCAATGCCGTGGCAGTAGCCGATGGTGCGCATCATTTCGATGTCAAACATGGTTCGCTGGACGACGCGCTGGGCCTCGACAAATTTTCCCTGCTTCTCCATTTCCTTCTTCCACCACCACAGCTCTTCTTGAATGCTGACGATGGCGCGGTCGCGTTGCTCCTGCGGCATCACGTAATGCGTCTTCGGATAAACCGGAACGCGCGACAAATCCTCCTGGCCCGCGCGAACTTCTCCGGTGAGTGGATCGATCTGCCGCAGCGAATCAATCTGGTCGCCCCACATCTCGATGCGGTAGCCGTGATCCTCGTAGGTAGGATAGATTTCGATCATGTCGCCGCGCACGCGGAAGGTGCCGCGGCGCAACTCCTCGCTGCGGTCGTACTGAATATCGACAAACCGCCGTAACAGCGCTTCGCGCGAAGTCTGCTGACCTTTTTCGACCATGACGAGCATGCCGTAATAGGCTTCCGGGGAGCCGAGGCCGTAGATGCAGGAGACAGAGGCGACGATCACAACGTCGCGGCGTTCGAAGAGGGAGCGCGTGGCGCTCATGCGGAGCTTGTCAAGCTCGTCGTTGATGGTGGCTTCCTTGTCAATATAGATGTCGGCGGAGGGAACGTACGCTTCAGGCTGGTAGAAGTCGTAGTAGCTGACGAAATATTCGACCGCGTTTTCAGGAAAGAATCCCTTGAACTCGTGATACAACTGCGCGGCCAAAGTTTTGTTGTGCGCGAGCACCAGTGCGGGGCGCCCGGCCTGCTCGATCAGCTTGGCCATGGTAAAGGTCTTGCCCGACCCGGTCACACCTAGTAGCACTTGGTGCTTCTCCCCGGCTTCCACACCGCTGTAGAGCTGGTCAATCGCGGCAGGTTGGTCGCCACGCGGCTGATAATTGCTGTGCAGCTTGAATTTCATGGGAAGGGTCTCCCGCAGCTTCGACGGCCGCTGCCGAATCGTTCATTATACTCCGGCTTGCAAGCTGTCGCTTTACGGACTCGAGTATGAAACGCAATCGACGCCAGGCGCACTACATGCTAGCGGTTCGCAGTGGGGAATCAACCATGAGTCCAGACGATGCCATAAATCAGATTCTTGAACTTTCAGCCGAGGCCCACACCAAGAGACGCGAAGCCGCTGAGAATTCCACGGCGTTTCACAAATTGACGGGGGCCGTATTAGCCTACGGCCAAGCACTGAACCTCCTCACGAAGCTTCGCAAGAGTGCTACTGGAAGCGAAGCAGCCCTGATCCCAGACGCGTGGGTCAGGCATTCGATGGGGAACGGCGGAAGGTTGGAATCACGGCTGATTCAGAGGAGTTTCCGTCACCAGGAGCACTTCCCCGTGGCTCTTGGCGTCAACGTTGAAGTGCACGCGGTTCGAACCATCGGTTTTGGCGACGACGACATCCATAAATTGCGTGGCCTCTTCCGTAGCGCGTACGACAAGACCGCTCTTCAAAGAAACAAAGGTAATGATTTCATTCGTCCCTCTTGCGGTTCCCGACGTGTGTAACTCGTGAAGCTTAAAATCTTCAGGCGTCGCATCCTTCGATGACGAATTCTGCTTGAGCTTTGCGGTGGTCAGCAGAACCGCGCACGTATCGGAAGGGCCACTGGAGGGAGCGACATCGCCCATAAGCGAGAGTTGGCTCGCGTGACATGGTTCGTCGCGCACATACATGGAATCGCGCGCCCATTGCAATCCAGCAATCGGAGTGCTCGACTGTTCCACTTGCTCCGACTTCCATTTCTCGCCGGACTTCATTCCGTCGGGAGGAAGAACCCATGCCAGAGCGAAACGGGCCACCCATTGCTGCCAAGCTTGCTGCTGCTCGGGAAAAAGAGAGTCCAGACCCTTTACCTCGCTCACCGAGCCGTCGGGAGAAATCGTGAACTCGATGGTCTTTCCCTCGGGATCCACGCGCTGCTTATCCCAATTGGGCTTTTTGTCACGCGGCTCCTTGATCCAAACACCAGTGTCCAGAGTCAGAAACTGACCGCGAGCGTGAATTGCGGGCCTGGTGGCCGTTTGTTGAACGCCGAGGATCTCCACGCGCAGCAAGCCGTGAGCGTCCATTTGCGCGGCGTTCGGGACCATTGGTGCGATAACTCTGCTTTCTGTCTTAACGGTCTTGTCGCTCTGAAAACGGATGAGGTAGATGACGGTCTGGCCGGGCTGCAATTGGGGAAGGAGATGGACGCGTCTATCGCCGGCGCACAGAGTGGCTGCAGCAACAAGCAACAATCCGGCGATGGGAACTAGATTGCGTCTCATGACATCTGCTACTCCGCGACTTCTTCGGAGACTGGTGCGAGTTCAATCACCGGAAACACAATGTATTTAATTTCCCGGCATCTTGAAGCGCCGATCGAAAAAATCGCTGGCCGCATGATAGGCCGCCAGCCAATGCCGGTGCAGCAGAAAATCGTGCACGTCATCCGGGAAAACGAGTTGCTCGATCTCCACGCCTTTTTCGCGAAGGCGGGCGACTAGGTCCACCGTTTGCGTGAAGTAAACGTTGCGGTCGTCATCGCCGTGAATGAAAAGCACCGGCGACTTCCAAGTGTTGACCGAGGTCACGGGAGAGGAATCGCGCGCCAGCTTGTTCAGGTCAGCGGGCACATTCTTTCCTTCCCAATTGTCGGTCGGCCAGTCATGAACGCCATGGAGGTCCACGCCTGCCGCGAACAGATCGGAATCGCGCCCCAGCCCAAGCGCCGTCAAATAGCCGCCGTAACTCCCACCCCATAGTCCGATGCGGTTTGCAGCGACATCGTTGCGGCCCTGCAAATATTTTCCCGCTGCCACGACGTCTTGGTATTCCGTTGCGCCGCGCCCCGCGCGTCCCGGGGCTTCGCGGAATCCGCGGCCGTAGCCAATGCCGCTGCGGTAATTCAGCGCCAGAACAATGTATCCGCGGCTCGCGAGGTATTGGTTCATCGCGTAGGAATTCGAGTAGTAGTACATGTAGTGCCAGCCAAGCAGCATTTGGCGAATCGGGCCGCCGTGAAGAAAAATCACGGCCGGGCGCTTTTCGCCGGGCTTCAATCCTGCAGGCACAAAGAGCTGGCCATGAATCTCCAGACCGTCGGTGGACTTGAAAATGGCTTGTTGAGGTGTGACCAGGCGGTCGGAGGGAAAGTCTTTGGGCCAGGTTTCCGAGGCCAGAGCGCCGGTCATGCGATCCGCATTGAGCGTGGTGATAAATGGGCGGGCGGGGTGCGCTGAATCCGAACCCAGGTAAATCAGTGTCCGCCCATCACTCAGCACAACTGCGGACCACTCGATCCCGGTGCCGCGAGTGAATTGTCCCAGGCTGCCCCCATCAACCGGCGCGCTCCAGATGTGGCGACGATCCACGTCGCCGCAATTTGAATTGAACAGGATGCTTTTGTTATCGGGAGTGAGGGACCACTGCTCCACCTCGCAATTGCCGGAAGTAAGGAGTTTGGGGGCGCCGCCATCCGCGGAAAGCGCATAGAGATGCTGCCAGCCGTCTTCTTCGGAAGCGATGACGAGTTGATTGCCGGCGGCCCAATTGATTACGCCACCTCCAGTATCCTCGGCCATGTGCGGAAAGGATCCTTGCGGTGTCGCGCTGCTGTGCCAGACTTCTTTTGCTGACCCTGCGGAGACATCCGCGATCCAGATGGCCCAAGGATGCGGCTTATCCGGCGCAATGAAGAAACCCTGGGGCGCATCGCGCGCCTCCGCGGGACGCCGCACAAAGGCGATGCGCTTTCCGTCGAGCGACCACGTGGGATTGCCGTCAGAATCCACAGAAGGTGCGATGAACTGCACGGTCTTCGCTGCAACGTCGTAGACGCCGATAAATGCGTGATCGGTTCGCGCCGAAACGAAGGCCAGCCGGCTTCCATCGGGAGACCAACGCGGGCCGAAGTTTTGTCCGCGAACAACCAATTGCTGCGGCTTGTCGGCTCCGTCCAGTGGTGCGAGCCAGATCTGCCCATCCTTCACGTACGCGATTGTTCCGCGTGGAGAAATCTGCGGCGAATGGCCGGCATCCAGGCGCTTGGGCTCGCCGCCGCTCCAAGTCACGGTCCAAACTGCCTGCTCGGCTCCCGCAGGATTGCTCGTAGGATTCGGAACCTGGCCGGCGGCGTTCTTGCCTTCACCGCGGACGCAGACAATCGTGTTGGAGTCCGCGGAAAAACGTAGGTCCAAGAGCTCCTGGCCGTCATCCTCGCTGTATTTTGTAAGCTGCCGCGCCGAGAATGCCGGCCCTTCGGCAACCCAGATATTGCGCCGGCCTTCTTGATCCAGAACCCAGGCGATGCGGTTGGCATTCTTTGCGGCGGTCAAGTTGGAGGGAAAGGGTGCGCTCATCACCTGTTCCAGCGTGAACGGTTTTTGCGCGTTCGCGCGCGGCATGAGAATCAGCAATCCCACTACGCAGAACAGCGCATGACGCTTCATCAATCGTTTCCTCCATGACTTAATACGTCGATTGCATTCAAGGGGCCGAAGCTTAGTCCGCAGGCTGCCGCACACTTGCTTTTTCCACGGAAACTTTTGGACCATCGAGCGGGCCTGAAATCTTCAGCACGCGTCCGGCGCCAAAATCGCCGGCCTTGCGGTCCTTGTTTTTTCGCACGCTAACTGTTTCGATCGCCAGGTCCGCGTTTCGCCCAAAACTGAGCGTCCCATTCACGAGTGTCGACTGCCATCCGCTATTGAGACGAAAGTCCTCCAGCAAGATGGCGCTGTCCTGCAAACGGAGAGAGCCTTCGCCGGTGGCCCAACGCGAGACTCCGGCGTGCGCCTCTCCATCGGCTACACTTGCGTTTACGTCCCAGCCGCGAAATTCCACTTTATTCAAGTGAAAGTCACCGCGACCGGAAAGTTTTCCAAGGAGTTCGTCACGGCCCACACCCTCGGTTTTCACGCGAAGAGTGCCCGTCGCGAAGCCGCCCAAGCGCTCCGCGATGCGGCCAGCTCCCGGCAGTTGGGCGAGGTTGACGCGGTCCAGTTCGGCCGAAATGTCATAGGCGGGCCGCGGCAGGAACTTCGCGTTTATTTTTGCATGCACTTTGCCGCCCGCCCATTCGGCCTGCGCCTCACGCACGTCCAGCTGGAGATCGTGGAGGTAGCCCCTGGCTTGCACTTGTTCCAGTTTCAACTTTTCGATTGTCAATTGCCCGATGTCCAGCTCGCCTTCGGCATTCACGCGGCGGACCAGCTCACTCGCAGGAATGCTCGGCGCCGATCCTCCAAGAAGCGGCGGCAAGAGCCGTTGTAGCCAGCTTGGCCGCGCTCTTGGCCCGACCCAGCGATCCAGGTCTGCCGCGTTCAACTGGTCTACGCGCAAATGAAAATTCCACTTCGGACCATTGTCCTCATTGGTCCTTGCCGGTTCCTCGATGTTGCCTGTCCACATACCGCCAAAGCCTTCGACGCGCATCAGGCGCGCGATACGTCGCCCGTCGACCCAATCGAGAGCGCTTTCGGAGATTTTCAGCGGCTGGTTCAATCCCGCGACAGTTAGATTTGCTTTGTTGAAACCAATCCGGCCATTCCACGTGCCGGCGAAAGGTTGTTTCCACTCCCATCTGGTGACCGCGGTTGCTTGACCAGTCAATTCCCAGCCACGATTCAACTGGCGTCCAAAAGCGGCGGATAGCTTCAGGAAATCTTCGGCCTTGAAAACGTTGCCTTCAATACTAATGCTTCCCGCATGAGTGTTCAAATCGTGCGTGAAAGTCAGGTCCGCCGCGTTTTCCATCGCGAGTGCCACCCTGCGGCGCTTCGGGGCCATTACATCGCGCGCTTCGCCTCCAAGCGCAACACGTGCCGGCCCAATGGTTAGTACGCCTCGCTCGCGCCCTCCGTTCAAAGGCCCGATTCGCACGGGCTGTGGGAAGCCTGGCACCTTTACGATTCCTCCGCTGCTGGAGAGCGCCGCCGATTCGAGCGACATCGGCCAGCCACGCAGAATCATGCCACCGGTGAAGTACTGCTCCGCGGCCACTCCCTCCGCGACGTCCGGATGAAACGAGCGATACCAGGCCAACAAATCCGACGCCTGTATCCCGAGCGAATCCAATCGCAATTCCATTGACGGCGCGTTTCCGCCAATGAGACGAAACTGTCCGCGGAGATTCGATTTCGGACCGTCGACGACGAGTTCTTCGGCGATCAAGCTCCCCGAACCGATGTTCCAACGTCCATTGACTTTAAGATTCAGCCGCGGATTATCGGTACGTTCCGCAAGATCCCAGCGATGGATTTGGCCGGTGCGTCCATGAATTGAAAAACTCCAGTCCTCCGGTAAATCCTCCTTTGCGGCGCCGCTCTTTGCGGTGGCATCCAGGGCGAACGTGCCGCGCACGCCATAATCCTGTCCGCGGAAGAGCCGCAGAACGTCCGCCAGCGACGCATCGCTCCACCGCAGCGTGATCCCCGCAGGCTGCAATCGCGCTGAAGTTCCCGCCACATCGCCAAGGACTTTAATTGTTCCCGCAGATTGCAGGGAAACTCCACTGCGCCATGGCTGAGCCGTAAGTTGCAATTGCCAGCGCCCTGGTAAAATCTGCTCGACACTTCCCGAAACGCCTGTGAACGCAAAGGGCAACTTGTCGTCGCCGGTCTTGAAATTGACACGCCCGTCATCGAATTCAATCTTTTCCAGGCGGTTGACCGGGGCGACTGGCGAGGCCGGCCCGTATACACGTGCGTTTTGCAATGGAATTGTCTTTGCGGGCGGGAGCCACCTCTCTAGATTCCAGCGGCCCTCCGAATTCCGCACCAAAATCAGGCTCGGTTTATTAAGAGACATGGTCCCAAACTCAAAATGGCCGCGCAGCAGGCTCATCAAGCGGAGATTGGCGCTCAGGTTTTCAGCGCGAAGGAAGTATTCGTGGCCGAAGGAGGGGTCCTCTCCTACGGTCACACCGTTGGCATCCAGTTGCGGACTCGGCAGAATCCGCGCATCGAAACTCTCGACTTCCACTTGCCGGCCAAACGCTCTTTCCAGATGTGCTATCAAGTAAGCGTGGCCGCGGTGAGTCCGAACAAGCAGAGACACTCCGACTTGGAAGGCGATGACGATGCACACGACCGCCAGGGCAGGTTTCCACCACTTTTGCAGCTTGTTCATGCCGCTGGGGAAGTTTCGCAGACTCATTCGCAAAAAGGTAGAGGCGAGCCTTGGCCCTGGACAAACCAAAAAGTGCGTTCGCCTCACCCCGAATTGAATTCCTAATGCACGGTGTGGAGCATGCGGCTCCAACGCGTTCGAGACGGCAAGTGCACCATCGTCTCGAAGACGCCCACCAATCTGGACCAGTAGTTGCTCTCTCCGCTGTAGTCGGCGCTCCTCGCGTCCACCGACCAGTAAATCAAAAACGGCCGCCCCATGATGGCGTCACGATCCACAAATCCCCAATAGCGGCTGTCCTCACTGAGATCGCGATTGTCGCCCATGGCGAAATATTTTCCAGGCGGCACGACGATTTCATCTCCATGCACGTACCTCCGCATCTCGTGCGACAGCCAGTTGGTCACTTCCGGCTTCTTGGCAGAAGTCATGAAATGGCTAATGGGCGTCGGGAAGTTGTAGTTCAGCGGATCATAAGGGGCACTGGAATCGTGCACGACATAGGGCTCTGGCAGGATTTTCCCGTTTATGAACATCTGCTGGTCCACCAGCTTCAAATGATCTCCGGGCAAACCGATCACTCGTTTTACATAATGCTGATGTTCGGCGAAAGGATACTTGAAAACGATAATGTCGCCGCGTCTCAGTTGGCGGTAAGGCAACACTTTTTCGTACCAGGCCTCGGTTCCGCCAAAAATAAACTTGTTCACCAATAAGTGGTCGCCGATCAAAAGGGTGCCTTCCATCGATGCCGAGGGAATTTTAAAAGCCTGCACAATGAAGCTTGTGCCGAAGAGCGCCAGAATCACGGTCACCAGCAGCGACTCCAGGTATTCGGAAATCGTGGTCTGGTCCGCGCCGTGCTCCTGCTTTTTTACCGGCACTTGTTCTTCGATTTCTGCTACGGTTTCTTCTGGCATTCCGCCTCAGTCTTTCGCTTCCGCGCGCTTGAGTTGTTGCAAAGCGCTTCGCGCCGCACGCTGCTCCGCCTCTTTTTTCGTGCTGCCTTCGCCTGTGGCCATATATTCCCCGTCAATCCAAACCTCGATCTGGAAAACCTTTTGGTGGTCAGGGCCGCTTTCTCCAGCCACGCGATATTCCGCCGGTGATCGCGCCTGGCCCTGCAAGAGTTCCTGCAGCGCGGATTTGCGATCGGATTCCGAGATGCGCTCACCGCGCTCCTCAAGCGCCTGCTCGAACAGGACCTTTCGCAAAACCTCGCGTGCGGCGCCCAATCCGCCGTCGAGGTAAACGGCTGCAACTACGGCTTCAAACGCATCGGCCAGCAGCGTCTGTTTCTCCCGGCCGCCGGTTTTCTCTTCCCCGCGCCCCAACCGCAAGTGTTCTCCCAGGCGCAGGCGCCGCGCAGCTGCTTCCAGGGAACTTGCATTCACGATGCGCGCGCGACTCTTGGAAAGCTGCCCCTCGCTCCATTCCGGAAAAGTCCCCAGCAGATATTCGCTGGCAAGCAGCTCGAGGACGGCATCCCCAAGAAACTCCAGGCGCTCATTGTCCCTGGGGAGCATGGCAGAGACGGTCTCCACGGCACCCGCTGAACGCAATTCGGGGACCGCCGAGCTATGAGTAAGTGCCCTCTCGAGAAGCTCTCCTGCCGAAAACCTATAACCTAGACGCTCCTCAAACGCACGATCCGCGCCCCGGATGGTCTCATGCATAATTCCGACGTGCCGGCGAGCCGGCTCACTTCGGCGCGCTCAACTGCGTCGCGCCAAGCTTTTTGGCATCTTCCGCCTGGGCCTTGCAGGTTCCCTGCATGGGCCCGGTCATCGCGGCACATTTGTTGAAGGCCGCTACGGCATCATCAAAGTGCGAGGTGATTTTGTTGGCCATTCCCAGCAAGTAGTAATTTACCGGGTCCGGATTCGGATCGATCTTCACAGCCTGCTCAAGCTCGGGAATCGCTTCGGCGTTCTTCCCTCGCCGCACGTAGACCAATCCCAACCCGCTGTGAGCCATCGCCAGCGTCTGATTCTTCGCGGACATGAAGGCTTCATCCGTCAAGTTCTCGGGCTTCTGGAGCGTCGGGGTAATCTCGATGGCCTGTTTGGAATATTGCTCCGCTTTGGCCAGCGTCTGCACGGCTTCGGGTGTGGCCGCACTTCCATGCAAGCTCCGAGGCAGCGTCTGGCCCAGCAGTGCGAGCGTAGAAACGTCGTTGGGCGCAACCGTAAGTTCCTTTTCCCCGTATTCCTGCATCTTCTGTGTGTTTCCAGTCTGCAGATAGGCGTAAGCCAAAGCCCCGTACACCGGAGACTTGAAACGGCTCTCGGGGTATTTCAGCAGGAACGCTTCACCGACTTCAATCTTCTTGGCGGCATCATTCTGGTTAACGGTTTGAAAGGCCTTGTAGGCCGCATCTTCTTCCGCGTTCACCGGCGCCGGGACGTCGAGACTAAGAGGTGTAACGTCCGGAGTCTTCGTTTTGTCGCTCTGTTGGGGCGCAGGCTGGCTCTGGCTTGCCTGGTTATAGTGCAAAACTGCCGCCGCTGCGGCTTCGTTCGCGCATACCAGCAGTCCCGCAACGGTTACCGTTTCTAGCCAAATATTCCATTTGATTCTCATCCTTTTCTCCTCGTTCGTTATTTCTTCACCCGGCCTTTGTAAATGGGGCCACGTCCGCTCCTCAGCCAACACCGCCGGGCAGAAATCGCACCTGTTCACGGTCGCGCTGCAGCCTTATCCCCGCCAGCTCCAGCGAGTCCTTTTTGCGCCGCCTGCTTGGCCTGCTCCGGCCCGCCCTCCACGTTCAATACTGACTGATACTCCATTTTTGCCACTTCCAGATTCCCCTCATCATCATAAATCCGCGCCAGGTAGACGTGGGACCACGCCAGCACCATGGGATCTTGGGTCGCCGCATGTTCCCCAGTGGTCAGGCGCCCGAAGACCTGCTTGGCTCTGGCCGCATCGTGATCCAAGAGTGCCACTAAGCCGATTCCGTACCAGGCCCGCGCCTGATCCGGATACTTCGTGAGAACTCTTTGGAACGAGGCTTCCGCCGCGCGCGGATTTTTCTCCGCAATGCGCCGTTCCCCTTCCGTTAGCGCCGTAATGACCTCAGCATCATTCGGCACCGTCGTTGGCGCCGCGCTTCTCCTTCGTGCCACTTCTTCATTTGCAGCTTCGTCCTCCGCCTTAGCAGCCTCGGCCGGAGCGAATTTCACCGTCGCCAACCGCCTGGCCTCAGCTCCGGTATCGATGGCCCTCACCAAATCCTGAAAAAACAGCTTCATCGACGGCTCGGAGTTTTCGAATTTGGGCAACGCCGCGAAGAGCGGTTTCACTAGCACGTAACCGTCCTCATCGTCTCGATTCATCGCCGCTTCTCGTTCGCCGGGGGAGATACGTTTGAGCTTCAGCTCCACGGCGCGGACCGTGCATTCCGCGAAGTACGACGCATAGTCGTCCTTCAATTCGGGCGCGAGGCGGGGAGCGGGGGCGGCTTTCTCGAATAACGGGCGTTTCACAGCCGTCACGTGCGGATACATCAGGGGCAAAGGGTCCAGCAGAAAATGCAAGAACGCATGACGAATCACGTCCGCCGGGATTTCTTCTCCTCCGCTTAGCACCAGCGCATAGTGATCTCCAAAATTTCTAACGTTGGTGATTCGTCCCACCAGGGGCTCGACGACAACTGCAAATGTCCGCGGTCCGGACGGGTCGAGGATTTCGCGCAGATATGCCGACGCGACGAAAACAATCTGCGACAGCGGATCATGGAGCCGCTCGACTTCGCGGTTATAAACCGGCTGCACTTGCCGCCACAGTTGCCCGATTTTCTGTTCCTGATAATAGCTCGAAAGAATTTCGCTGAATCCTTCGAGCGCAATGACTTCCGGCGGCAGTTCATCGCGCCGCAAAATCGGCTGAAACGCGGGCGCGGGCCCGGAAACCAAGCCAAACCATAAATACCTTGATAGCGTCGCACCGGGATCGCGCAATTCGTGCTGGCGGTAAAACTCCCGTACCGCCTCCACAGCCGGACCCTGTTGCCGGCGCAAGCGTTCCCGCATTTGCGCGCGGAACGCCGTCCAATTGTCGGAGCTGACGTTCGATTCAAAACCCGCGGCGACCAGCGCGCACATGGTGGTGAACATCGCCTCGCTGCCATCAACACTCACGGTGCTGGGCGGAGCAGTCCGTGTGCGCGGCCGCGGCGCAGGCGCTTGGGCCACTGGTGGCGTTGTTGATTGCACTTGTGCTGGAACCGGCGCAGGCGCTTGTCCAGCCGCGGCCGACGCTATTGCCAAGCACAATCCAACCAGTCCGATTGGTCCTTGAAGTTTTTTCATGCCTTTTGCCGCAGTCCTCACTCGGGCCAGTTGCTGTTTCTATCTCCGCGTATCGCGGTTCTCCGCACGGAAGGGCGTATCTGGGAGCGGTCTATGTCCTCTCACAATTCTACGGCATATTGCCAATCTACAAGCCCCCTACGCACTCCGTCAAGGAATCCCGTCTCGCTCCTCGAACGGTCAGCAGGCTAGGTGCCTCTGTTTTTTGCTCGCTCTTCGCACTGAAGATTCCCTCACTCGACTGGGACAACGCTTGCGCCTTCTCCGGGCATCTGCTAACAGTGGAGATGCTTCCTCAGCCGACGCGGGATGGCCGCTCCATGATCCGACCTCTCATGAGAAACCTGACACTTATTCTTGGACTTTCTCTGGCCGCAGCAGCTTTCCCACCCACGTTACAAGCACAACTCGTCCGCGAGAACGCCACGCCGCCTTCGCCGCAGGCTTCTGCCAAAGAAGATTCGCAGAACTCCGCTACCGCGCAAACCCCTCAGGGAAAAAAGCGTCTTTCGCAGGAAGTCCAATTGACCGGCGAGCAATCCTGGATCGACTCCGGCATCGACGTGCAGGCGGGCGAACACGTGCTTATCGCCGCCACGGGCAAGCTCCGCTACCCTGACGCGAAGGAAGACAATGGTCCGGAGGGCCTTCCGCGCAGCTTCAAGGACCTTCTCCGCGTCTTGCCCTTTAATGAAGCGGGGCGCGGCGCGCTGATCGCGCGTATCGGAGATAAGGACATCGCCCAGCCCTTCCCGGTGGGCGCACGCCGCGAGGTTGTCGCGCCGGTCTCGGGGCGGCTTTCCGTGGGCATCAATCAGGTGGCCGACGACACCGGCGACGGGACTTATACCGTGCGCGTCGAGGTTTACACGCCCGAAGGCGGCACCGCGCGGGTGGTTGCCCGGCAAGTCAGTTCGTTGCCTGGCATCGACAACAATCTGTTTTCAAAAATTCCCCGCCGCGTTGGCGACAGGCAGGGGAATGCCGGGGACATGGTGAATTTCGTGATCCTTGGCTCCGAAGCCGCCATGCAGCGCGTCTTCACAACTGCGGGCTGGGTGAAAGTCGATGCTGACGTCAAGGACACCGTTCTCCACGGCCTCATTGGCAGCCTGTCGAAAGAAGCTTATTTGACCATGCCGATGAGCCAGCTCTACCTCTTTGGCCGCGCGCAGGATTACGGCTGGGCGCACGCTGAGCCCATCAGCGTCGTCAGATCGCGCAACCATCTGCGCATCTGGAAAGCGCCGTTCGAGGTGAAAGGTGAGACGCTGTGGGTCGGCGCCGCCACGCATGACATTGGATTCGAACGCGACCAGCGCAACAACGGAGTCACCCACAAGATCGATCCAGACATCGATCTCGAGCGCGACTACATTGAGAAGACTCTCGCTTTCACGGGCCTCGTCGCCGAAATCTCCCACTTCCTGCCGGACAAGCCCATGAAAGAAGCTCAGACTGCGACTGGCGGCACTTTTCATTCGAACGGCCAGCTGCTCATTCTGAAGCTCGACGAGTCCGCGTCTAATCCCTGAATTGCTTCTTCCGCTACTTCGCCGCGTCCAGTTCGAGAACGATCACGCGATCCACTTCTTCCGTTTGCGGCTCCGGCAATTTCAGAACCAGCCCTCCTTTGACGGCGCTGAACTCGACGCTGCTTCCATCACGCAACAGCCGCGCCGAGTGAACCGGCCGCGGGATTCCCCCAAGAGCCAGCACCGGCTGATTCCAATCGAGAACGTGAACGTAAACTGTCGAGCCGCGCTGCGTTGTCACGCCCCACGGCCCCGCCGCCACTGGGCCTCCACGCGTTCGGTAAATCGAATCGCCGTTTTGCTTCATCCACTTTCCCACTTCCGTCAGGCGCTGCACAAATTCAGGCTGGATCTCGCCGCTCGGCATTGGCCCTACGTTCAAAAGAAAATTCGAGTTCAGTCCCGCGGCGCGTACGAGGTAGCGAATCAAATCCGCCGGGCTCTTGTAGTGTTCGTCCGTCAGATTGAATCCCCAGGCGTTGTTCATGGTCTCCGCAGTTTCGAGCGGCAGTGCGCTGACCGATTGTTCCGTGTTGAACCCAGTGGTGTGTTGGCCAGGCAAATCTTTTTCAAACATCTGGAAGTCCTCGTCGGGAAAGGGAGTCTTATGATGATTGCTGCCGACGAGCGCCTGAGGTTGGAGTTGATGAATAAGCCCGTAAGTGCGAGAGAGATGCCAATCCGCGTCGGGCTTGTCCCACATTCCATCGAACCAGATGCCGCCGATCTCTCCGTAGTTCGTCAGCAGCTCGCGCAACTGGCCGTCCATGAAATTCAGGTAAGCGTCCCAATTCCCGGAATCCGGGCGGCCCGTGCGATGTCCCGTGCGCCCACGCGGAAAATAATCCGGAGAATGCCAATCCAGTTGGGAGTGGTACAAGAATAGCTTGATACCTTGCTTGTGGCATTCGGCCGCGAGCATTCCGATGACGTCTTTGCCGTAAGGCGTGCGCGCCACAACGCTCCAGTCCGTCAACTTCGAATCGAACATCGCGAATCCGTCATGGTGCTTGGACGTGATGGTGATGTACTTCATGCCCGCGGCCTTCGCCAGCGCGACCCACGCCGACGGTTCAAACTTGATCGGATTGAAAAACGCCGGCAGCTTCGCGTAATCCGTTCTGTTGATGGGCCGCGTCTCCATAATCCATTCGCCGTCGCCCAGCACGCTATACACGCCCCAGTGAATGAACATTCCGAACTTCGCATCCTGGAACCAGGTGCGCGCCTGTAAGTTCGCTGCGGTGGGCGTGTAATTCTCCTGCGCCGTTGCGCGTGGTCCAGCCGCAGTGGCAATTGCAAATAGAGTTGCGATTACGATAGATCGCGCATGCGTAGTCACGTTCATGTCCATCTCCAGTGGAACCGTTGCTTGTTCTGGCATCAAACACCCGGATTCTAGCGAATGCTTGCAGGAAGTCGAGCAATAACGCACTCGACGTGGCCGACGTTCCAGCCACCTCCCTCTATCGAGTGCTGCTCCTATTCTCCGTTTTGGAGTATGATTCGGCCCTCAGTCAGCGTTCCAAACCGAACCGGAGAATCATGCAGGAGGTGGCTCATGGTTGCCGCAAAGCCAGTCAACGAAGCAGGCAGGATCGCCGCCCTGGAGAAGTACGCCATCCTCGATACTGATCCGGAGCAATCCTTCGACGACCTCACTCTGCTAGCTTCGTTTATTTGCAGGACGCCCATAGCGCTGATTTCCCTTGTCGACGAAGACCGCCAATGGTTCAAGTCACGCGTGGGCATCGATGCCAAGGAGACATCCCGCGACATAGCTTTTTGCTCCACAGCCATCTTGCAGTCTGATGTCTTCGTCGTCCCCGATGCGCTCAATGATGACCGTTTTCGCAACAATCCCCTGGTTGTTTCTGACCCCCATATCCGCTTCTACGCCGGCGCACCCCTTATCAACGAAGATGGCTACGCTCTCGGCACACTGTGCGTCGTTGATCGCGCGCCCCGCGAATTGGCGCCCGATCAAAAGGAAGCGCTGAAAGCGTTGAGCCGCCTGGTTCTCGCTCAACTCGAATTCCGCCGCAACTTGTTTCTGTTGAAAGAAACCCTCACCGACCGCACCAGGGAGGAGCATGAGCGCCAGCGCGAGCTGGTGCACGTCCAGGAAACCCTGATGCGCGTCATGGGGCTGCGTAAATCCCGGGCCTCAGCAAGATAGCGTTAAACCCTCTTGAAATCTGATGGTCATTCTGTTGGTCAACCAGCGCCGGATATTATCTAGCCCGCGTGCTGTTCTTCTACAGTTATCGCAAACAGTAGCGTCCCGGCAACTCCTATAAGCCCCGCAACCACGAAGGGAATTTCTGGACGCACTCTCCAAAGCAGGCCGCCAATCGCCGAAGCCGGAGTAATCGATAAACTCCGCAGCAGGTAATACAGCCCCACGGTCCGCGCGCGGAGTTGTTGCTCCGCGAAGTCCACAATCATGGCCTTTCGTGACGGCTCGCCGATTTCCCGCAAGCCTCCAACAATGGAGGCCAGAACCAGCCCACCGAAGTCGTGCGCGAGGGTAACAGCTATTGGATACAGCGCAAAACAGAAGAACGTCGTAATCACGAACGGTTTCCGGCCAATTCGGGCCGCGATTTTCGCGGATGGCACGTAGATGAGAATGGCGGTCATCAATTGAATGGCCACAAGCACGCCGTACTCTGGAATCGTTATGCCGATGATATTTGTCACGTATAGAACTACAAAAATATCCGCCAGCCCTTCGCACATTCGAATCACGATGTCGGAAACCAGGAGCCGTTTCAGAGTGGGATGAAACGAGTCCCACACTCCGCTCATCTTCACAGTGTCGTCGGCCGAGGTGGGCAGCCGGAGCGAGAAAAGCAGCATTGCCGCACACGCTGCAAGTACCAGTGTGATGACGAGTCCTGTTCGAATGCCTCTTTGCAGGCCGATCGCTCCGATCAACGCGCCGCCGATCAGCGGCGAGACCACCATGGGAATGCGCTTCAGCATCGATTGAATGGTGAAGCCCATTGCCCGGCGATCGCGCGGCAGCGCGTCTCCGATCGTTGCAAACATGGCAGGTGATCCCATGGCCTGCCATGCCATGACAAACGCCAGTCCAAGGAAGAGGTATGGCCAGGCCGGACTCGAAAGATAGATGAGGTAGCCTGCGACGGCCGCCGCCAGAAAAACCAGAAAGGCTCGCTGCCTTCCCCAGTGATCCGCCAACCAGCCACCCGGGTATTGGTAGACTGCGTCAAAAAAATCTTCCGCTGTGCCAAAGAGCCCTACTGCCGCAACGCTCGCTCCCAATGATTCCAGATATTTCGGCAGAAACTTTTTCCAAAGTTCCTCGCCAAGACCGACCAGAAACACCGCGCCGGAAGCCGCCACAACGTTGCGTTCAAATCCCAGAGAGTCTTTTGTGCGTTCCTCGATGCTGCCTCCGGCTTGCTTTTCCCAATTCACGCGTTTCAACTTACTTTTCGTCAGCGGAAGGCTCCGTTCGGCTTTCCGCTCTTCACCATTTCTTTGCAGTAGGAGTACAACGCATCGTAAACAATCCACTCTGCCGCGTTGATTTCGTGGTCGTTCCTAAAATTCAGATGGCGAAACCCTTCCGCGATGGCGTTCAGCCCTGCGCCTTCCGGCTGCTGCCATAACCTGTTGTCGGTATCCGCGCCATTTACGATCTTCCCGAGCAGTACGAGCGCGGCATCCCCGGTCAGATTGTATTTCTTCAGAATCGCCTCGAAGGAGCATTCTTTGCCGTGGTGCCCCAGCTCTACAGCCGGAACGTCAAACGGCGTGGCCCCCAGCCTCTGCGCCTCGCTCATCACTTGCTCCGCCGGCACAAAATGAAATTCCGCCGCGGAGTCCACAAATTTTCGGATCAGCCACGGGCACGCCACTCGATCCACTTTCACGTGTTCGCGCGTGATCCATTTCATTTCCTTCCCCCATACGTCAACTGAAAGCATCGCTTTATCGAGCGTTTCCTTTCTCGCGGAGGCCTAAATCATGCATCTTTGGACGACAAAGAGGGAAGAACCTTCGAGCGGAGAAGAGCCCCGCCAAGGCACCACAGGGACATTTCACGCCGCCTTGACTTGCGCTCCTCGCGGGGCCTAACATTCGCCTCTCGCATGGCCTGTCCCCATGCATCCCTGTTTCCCAGCGGAGGAATTTGTGAGCGATTGGAAATTCGCCCAGCAGGACGTTTCTGAAGAGCTCGCTCTGCTCCATTCTTACTCGGTGAAGAAGCGTCAGAACGGCATCGATATCTGCTTTGTTATCACTGTGAAAGAATTCGCGGCTCCTCCTCCGGGTCAATATGCGCGCTTTTTCGCTCAGGCGGACAAATACGTCAATCAGAAGACGGCGTCGCTTCTTCCCACAGGGTGGGGAAATTCGATGCTGGACGCTCTTTGCGCCTGCGTGCGCATGATCCGCGAGTTCCCCTACGAAGGCGAAGAAGCTGCCGCGGGGAAATCTAGCGGCGCTTAATCAAACTATTTCCGTCGCATCGTGGCAAGAAATTTCAATCGGACGAATCGAGAGTCACAAACGAGTTCGGAAGGGCCCTTTGCAAATCATTAAAAAAGAATTCAAGCCGGGAATCATCATCCTTGAGCTAAGGGGGCCGCTCCAGATTGGAGTTGAGTGCAAACAGCTCGAGCTGGCTTTCGATCAATTGCTCCTTGACCGCCAGACCCGTGTCGTCCTCGATCTCAGTAACTTGACCAGACTCGACAGCGCGGGCTTGGGAAAAATTGTCAGTTGTTTTTCCCGCGTGAAAACGGCCGGCGGCGCGCTATCTCTCGCCGGCACCACCGGCATGATTGATGGAGTCTTGAAATTGGCTCGCGCCGATCGATTCCTGAAAGCCTATCCAACGGCTCTCGAGGCCGCCAATAGCTTTTCGGATTCCTCGGCATCAGCGAGTTAACTCTGACCTGGCAGCCGATTTCATGAGAATAGTCCCCACCGCCGGATCATTCTTTGCCTCACTACTTGCGGCAGTAGCTATCGGATGGATCGCGCACGCAGCAAACGCACTGCCACAGAGCGTTGCGACCGGCAAAGAAAAGCGGGATTGGCCGGCGTACGGTGGCGCGCCGGAGAACAATCACTATTCCGGGCTTGCGCAAATCAATCGGAGCAATGTCAAGCACCTCGGCGTCGCATGGAGCTTCGACACTCAAGAAGAGGGCGGCCTGCAGACGAGCCCCATCGTCATCGCTGGAGTTCTCTATGGAATCACGCCGACACAAAAAGTTTTCGCGCTGGATGCCGCGACCGGCAAGCTCTTGTGGAAGTTCGACTCCGGAATACGGGGCACGCAACCGGACCGCGGCTTGGCCTATTGGGCCGACGCCAACGACAAACACATTCTTGTTGGCGTGATGAATTTCCTTTACGCTTTGGATGCCGCGACCGGCAAGCCCATCCTATCGTTTGCGAAAGATGGCCGCATCGACCTCCGCGAAAATCTTGGCCGCGAACCTGCCTCCGCCCAATCCATTTCCTTGACCAGTCCAGCCGTCGTCTACAAAGACTTGCTGATCGTCGGCGGACGGAACCCCGAGACTCTCCCCGCGCCCCCCGGCGACATTCGCACCTTCGACGTCCGAACCGGAAAGCTGCGCTGGTCGTTTCACACCATTCCCCATCCCGGCGAATTTGGGTATAGCACTTGGCCGAAGGACGCTTGGAAGACCAGCGGCGCTGCGAACAATTGGGCCGGGATGACGCTCGATCCCCAGCGCGGAATCGTCTTTATTCCGACAGGTTCCGCCGCATTTGATTTCTACGGTGCCGATCGCGTCGGCGACGATCTCTTTGCAAATTGCCTGATTGCCTTGAATGCCCAGACAGGTGAAAGAATCTGGCATTTTCAAGGCGTCCGTCACGATATTTGGGACCGTGACTTCCCTTCACCGCCAGCGCTCCTCACCGTCAAGCGCGATGGCAAACCAATTGATGCGGTTGCGCAAACAACAAAACAAGGTTTTGTCTATCTCTTCGACCGCAGCAACGGGAATCCTCTTTTCCCCATCGAGTCCCGCAAATATCCTCAAAGCACCGTGCCCGACGAAGTTGCCGCCCGTGACCAGCCTCTTCCCGCTCGCCCGGCGCCCTTTGCGCGCCAGCTTCTCACCACGGATTTATTAACCATGCGCACGCCGGAAGTTCATCAATGGGCACTGGACAATTTCAAGAAATTCCGTAGCGAAGGTCAGTTCGTTCCCTTCAGCGTCGGAAAAGACACCGTAGTTTTTCCGGGCTTCGACGGCGGCGCGGAGTGGGGCGGTCCTGCCGTCGATCCGGAAACCGGAATCATCTACATCAATTCGAATGAGATGGCCTGGACGGGCGCTCTCGTCCCCAACACCGGCGAGAATAGCCCGCGAGCCATCTACATGGGCCAGTGCAGCGTCTGCCATGGAGAAAAAATGGCGGGTTCGCCTCCAGCGATGCCTTCGCTGGTAGGAGTTTCCGATCGGCTGACGTTCCCGCAAATTGCTACGACGATCAAAAACGGAAAGGGCAGGATGCCCGGCTTTCCCAATTTGACGGAAGATCAATTGTCCGCACTGATCGATTTCGTGCTAAGCGGAGAAAATAAGGAGCTGTCCAGTTCTGCTTCGCCCCCGGTGTCCATGAAGTACCGGTTTACTGGCTATCACAGGTTTCTCGACCCCGAGGGTTATCCCGCGATTGCTCCTCCTTGGGGCACCTTGAACGCCATCAATCTGAATACCGGCGAATATGTCTGGAAGATTCCGCTGGGTGACTATCCGGAACTCGCCGCGAAGGGGAAGAACACCGGCACGGAAAATTACGGAGGTCCAGTCGTCACTGCGGGCGGGCTGCTGTTCATCGGCGCGACCAACTTCGACAAGAAATTCCGCGCCTTCGATAAATCCACTGGGGAGCTGCTTTGGGAAGCGACGCTGCCCTTCTCCGGCAACGCCACCCCCGCCACCTACGAAGTGAACGGCCGCCAATTCGTCGTCATTGCGGCAGGCGGCGGCAAAGATCCCAAGTCGCGGTCGGGCGGCGTCTACGTCGCTTTTGCCCTGCCTAAGGAATGAACTGTTGCGTGGCGCTTAGCTATCTGTCCACACGCGCGGACCCTTTGGCTACTCGATCTGTAGGGTACTTTTTTTCCAATAGCGCGCTAAGCAGACTCGCGAGCTGCGACTCCTGGCGCAGAACAGCTTCCTCATGTGCCGCCGCGCCATCCGTTTCGGTCAAATGCGCAAGCTGTGCCGCCAAGTGGCGCACTGCCACATCATTTGGCACATACGTTCGATTCTTGGGCAGGACCGCCTCCCAGCCAGATTCTGTCCGGCGCAGCTCCCAACGAACCTTTTCGTGCCGCTGTTTGTAATCTGTTTCTCCGGCCGTTATGGTCGCGCGAGAATCAATCTGCAGACGCGCCCATCCGTGATCCCTTTTGATTTCCAGGCGTTCCACGCGAAGGCGTTCAAAAATCACCATTGGCTGCGCCAGTTTTGAGGGCGTCTCCATGCGCAATACACTTCCCGAGGCATTGCTCAATTCAGAGATCGCTTCAGCAACTTGGCTGCTTGTTGGGGGCTTGTTCCCCGCTGCGATGATGATGCTCTCCGGTACCTCAAATGGCATGGCTGCAGCCACCGGTGCACCCGGAGCTGGCAGATCAGTATTCACAACCCTTGCTCGTTCCGAAGCTGTCCGTTCCGAAGCTGTCCGTTCCGAAGCCGTCTTCGGCGGCCGGTCCACAGCAGAAGCCGCCGTCGTGGATTTTTCTTCGATCACCTGCGCAGCTTCATGCGTCTTTGCCAAATTTGGAGTTCTCACGGGCGCCGGGCCCTTCACCGCAGTCAAGACTTCCGCGCTTTCAACTTTGTACCGGTAGAAGCGTGGTCTACCGCGCGACTTCCAATACGGCCCCTCGTAGTTCTGCGCCTCCAGCCCCGTACTCACCAGGCTGTAAAAACTGTGCGCCAGCGGTTCCAGGACGATGCCGACGTGGCCCGGCCACACAATCAAATCCCCCGGTTGCGGGTGTCGTACCCGCTCAAAATTGTCGTCGCCCGCGTAGAGTTCAAACGAACTCGCATAGGCGTACTCAAAACCTGCTTCGAGATAGGTTTGATGAACAAGGTGCGAACAGTCCCGCGCCCCGCGTGTCTTTTGATCCTGATCTCGCGCGGCATCCACGATGGCCCGGCCTTCCTCCGCGCTCAACAATCGAGAATTAGGCGCCGATTCCTGCGTTGCGGCCGCAACCTGAGCCTTTGTCGGTGCGCCCGCGAACAAACAAGCGCCTGCCGCACATGCTACGAAGGTCACTTCGCGTGCCGCCCTCCACTTCCATTCAGTATTCGCGTTGCCCATGGTCCATTCGTCCTTGGCCGTAGCCTGGAGACAGTTTCCCCTCCTTCTAGAATCCACTTAGGGCTGGGAGTGGCAATGGAACTTGTTCTGAGCGTCATCGGCCGAATGGCCAGTCGCCTATTAGGCTTCAAATTCGCTGGGTCTTAGGACTGGACTGGAACGGGATTCGATTCGTCGGCAGGGCTGGGAGTTCCGGTAGGGCTGCTAGTTGACAATTACTTGGACCGTTGTGCTGTGGCTGATGTTGCCTGAAGCTCCCGTGATCGTAAGCGTGTAAGTTCCAGCAGGTGTGCCTGGAGGCGCCACCGCGAGTGAGGCTGTTTTGGTCGCACCAGCATATGAGGCGGTGATCGTGACCGGCGTCGAGACGGTAACGGCGCTGGTGGTCACCGTGAACATCGCACTACTCGCTCCAGCAGCGACAGTCAGGCTGGCAGGCACGCTAGCCGCCCCGTTGTCACTAGAGAGCACGACTTGTGCACCGCCAGCGGGTGCAGGCCCGCTCAGCGTCACTGTGCCCATGGAAGATCCCGCGCCACCAGTCACGCTCGTAGGATTCAGCGTCAGCGAAGAGAGTGTTGGAGCGGTTTGAGCGGGCGCGACCGTGAGTGAGGCCGTCTTGGTCATCCCGGCATACGATGCCGAGATGTTGGCGGGATTGGAGACGGTAACGGCACTGGTGGTCACCGTGAACATCGCGCTGCTCGCTCCCGCAGCGACAGTCACGCTGGCAGGCACGCTAGCCGCCCCGTTATCACTAGAGAGCGCAACTTGCGCACCGCCAGTGGGTGCGGGCCCGCTCAGCGTCACAGTGCCCATGGAAGATCCCGCGCCGCCAGTCACGCTCGTGGGATTCAGCGTCACCGAAGAGAGCGTTGGAGCGGTTTGAGCAGGCACGACCGTGAGTGACGCTGTTTTGCTCGCGCCAGCATAGGACGCGGTGATCGTGACCGGCGTTGAAGCACTTCCGGCGGTGGTGCTTACAGTGAAGTTCGCGCTGCTGGCTCCATCGGCTACGGTCACACTTGCGGGCACCGTTGCGGCAGAGGCGTTGCTGGAGAGGTTCACACTGGCGCCATAGTTGGGAGCTGGCCCGCTGAGAGTGACCGTGCCAGTCGAGGAAGACCCGCCAGTAACGCCGGTGGGATTGAGCGTGACCGACAAGAGCGTTGCTGACCCTGGCAGGCCACCGCCACCGTACCCACCACAGGAATAAGTCAAAAGCGAAATAGCAACGAGTACGGCCGCGGCGGCAAGGCCGGCCCTTTGGCGAGGAACACGGTCAAGGCTGCACACCATCAAAATGATTACGATCAGCGCAAACCACATTACCGGCATCACCCGGAGCCGCGTCGGTGGCAAGTGTCTTGGCAACAACCGTGGCGCCGCCACCCTCGCCGTTGTCGTTAACGTGACCGTCGCCGTCGCTGGAGTCGAACCATTGAGTACAACGGACGACGGCGAAACGGTGCACGTCGCGGCTTGTGGCGCGCCCGTGCAATTCCACGTTACGGTCTGTTTTGAAGCATTCAGCGGCGTAGCGGACACCGTGAAACTGGCCTGCTGCCCTGCAGTGATCGTCGCCGCAGGCGGTGTGGCGGAAACGCTGTAGTCCGGCGAACAGCTCGCTGTGCCCACCGACCCGAGAGCCATGCACAAATCCAGGCGTCCATTGCCCATCCCTGCGTCCGCAAGCGGGACCGCATGGGATAACGCCGTGGCTGCTCCAGACTCGTTAATGGTGCCGCTTAAGTTGTGCAAAAGCACCGCCCCTCCCGAAACAAACGGCGCGCTGAACGAGGTTCCCCATCCCGCCGCATACGTGTTGTACGGGTATGTGCTCACGATGGCTTCGCCTGGAGCCGCCACCCACACAATCGCGTTCCCAAAGTTGGAGAAGGAAGAGCGGGTGTCCTGGTCCGTCGTTGACGCCACACCCATTACGTCGCTTTGTAGCGCGGCGGGATAGACCAGGAGTGGTGGACCTTGGCCGTCGTTGCCTGCCGACGCCGCGCAAATGACGCCCTGCTGGTCGGCATAGTCGAGCGCTTTTTGCAGCTCCGCCGAACTCGTCTTAGTGTCGAAACTCATGTTGATGACGTTGGCGTTGTTCTGCACACCGTAGTAGATCGCGCGCAAAATGTCGGAAAGGGAAGCTGAACCGTCCGAATGAAATGCCTTTAGTGGCATGAGTTTCGCTGTCGGAGCCACCAAGTGGATAATGCCCATCACCATCGTGCCGTGGCCGAATGCCGCATATTGGGTTCCATCGAGCACAGCCGCCGTGGACTGGTCCAGCACCGCCGCCGTAGACTGATTTACTTTCGCCGGCGAGCAAGTCGGGCAAGGGGGAGGCGGACACGAAGCGAATGGACACGGCGAAGAAGAAACATCATTCAGCTCGGAGCCACCGGGCTGGTTCCGCGTGAAGTCGTACCCTTGTAACAGAACCCCCTGCAGCGCTGGATGGGTGGGGTCCACTCCGGTGTCAATATCAGCGACGATCCCCGTACCCATCACATTGAATGACTTCTGCGCATTCTGCACTTCCACGATCGATGCCGCCGGCTGATTGACATAGCTGTTCCATGCCGACGTCGTGGAACCTGCAGGATAGGGAGTAGAATTCCTGTCCTGCATGAGTGTGGGTGGAATTAGGGATGGAACTAGGTTCGTCAGATCAACCAAGCTGAGCAGTTGATTCACCTCGGCATCCACGAAGCCGGTCAGTCCACCAACGGTTCCGCCCAAGAGATTGATGAAAGTCGTTGGATCAAGGGGCGTGGTCACCAGGAACACTTGGCCTAATGTGCCATCAAGCGCTCCAACAATGGTGCACGGCGATAAGGGAAGGCTACAGAAGAGTTGCAGCGCGGAGAGGCCGCCAGTTGTCCGAATGATGATTCCGGTGTCTGCCTTCGCCGGTGGGGCCCACAGCAGGGTCAGGAGTAAGCCAGCCAGCCATACTCGCCCTTTCATGGCTGTCCCCTCCTTTTTACCCGCTGCTTTGCTTTCGCGTTCCCATGCCTTGCATCATTTACCTCCAAGATCCCTTGCCCGGCTCGCTCCAAAGAATTACACATGCGCACGGATTCCCCTCCTCCAAATTCACTCACACCCTTCTTGGAATAGACTTTCTGGCATGCACGGCTCGCAGGATGATGGCATCAGCAGATTTCCGATTCGAATGGCTCGATCATTTCCCGGACTGACCCCCGTCGCCACACTCCCTCGGAGGCAAATCGTTAGGGGCGCGTCATGCGAAGGCCAGTCCGGCTCGTCCCTGTTAGTAAGGTTGAAAATCGGGACAAAAAATAGGAGGAAAACCCTGCAAAATGGCCTAGGGTAAATACCTTATTGGAAGTCCTTGCCCGTCTCGGGCCGACGCATCCAAAAAAACCAGCCGCAGGGTCATGAAGCTTCTGCGTCTTTGCGGCGCAACGCCTCGTTGCTGATGAAGTTCTCTCGCGGCTAGACGTTGCCGATGGCCTGCTTGAGTACTTCGCGCGAAATGTTCGCTCCACTCACCACCAGTGCGACGTGATCGCCGCTGCCGGCGTTACCTTGCAATAACGCTGCCGTGCTCGCGGCTCCGGCCGGCTCCGCCAACACGTGTTCCTCCACAAGTAACGTCCCAATAGCGCACAGCATCTGATCTTCACTCACAAGGACCACCCCATCAACGAGGTTCTTCACTTCACGCACGTTCGCCGCTTCCGGCGTTCGCGTCGCCAGTCCGTCGGCGATCGTGTCGCAGGTCTCGGTTCCAACGACTTTGCCTTCCTTCCACGACAAATAGTACGAGGGAGCGCCCTCCGCCTGCACACCGATGATTTTCACTTGCGGCGCGATCTGCTTCGCGGCCGCAGCGATCCCGCGAATCAGCGCAGTGTCCCCCATCGGCACGACGATCGCACTTGTCTCGGGAAGCTGTTCCAGGATTTCGCAGCCAATCGTCGCGGGACCGGCAGGCAGATCCGTATCCGTTGCGTCGTTCATGAAATATACGCCCGGCCGCTTTGCATGGTCCGCAGCAAGCGCGAAGGCAGATGCCAGGTCGCTCTCTCCGCTTTCGACAATCGTCGCTCCGAGGGACTCAATGCGCTCGCGCTTCACCGGATTGCAGTTCGTCGGCAAAAATATCTTCGCCTGGATTCCAAACTGTCTCGCCGCATAAGCCACCGCCGCCCCATGATTCCCCGTGCTGCAAGCCACCACTTCCTGGATCGGCCCCCGACTCATCCTTTGGGCCAGGGCCCAAAACGCCCCTCGCACCTTGAACGATCCCGTCGGCAGCTCCGTCTCCAGCTTCAAATAAACGCTCTTGCCTGTCGCCTGACTGAGGAATGGCGCGGAAATCAGCCGCGTCCTCGCGAAATACTTCGCGAGAAACTCCTGTGCAATACGAATCGTGGAGATACCAGGAACAATTTGCAATCCAGCTTCGCCCGCCGATGAATTCATCCGCCCACCGCCATGATCAGCCTCCCACCATCTCCAGCACGGCACCGAAGTCAGTAGTTAGCTCTTCCGAAGCCGTGCCGCGTCGTCGAAGGACCAAGCGCGCGAGCGCCAGGCTATCATTCGCCACTTCGAACCGTCCCGAACAATCTGTCTTGACATACGGAAGGCGATGCACAAGCCCTTCACGCCCGCGCACGCTAACTTCCAGGCGCGCGCCTCGCGCATCGGTGCACTCCAGACTCCACTTGAGTTTTTGTGAATCGCGCTGGCTCTCGCGGAATCTTTGAAACGTATATTTCTCGCCTTCGTGCCAAAGCACCGCCGTGCGAGACATCATGCCAAGCGGCATCTCATACGCCAGCGCTTCAAACGTGGAGCCTCGGCCTCGTGCGTCTGGAAAATGGACATGCGTCCAGCTCCAAAAGCGACGGTGCCGGTATCCGCAGTTGTGCCCCTGCATCCCGTAGCCTAGCGGCTCACCGCGAAAGGACCGGTCGTTCAGCGTGATCTCTCCGGAGAATATCGCATCCGAGTGCGCCGTCCGCGAAAACCCAATCCAACCCTTGCTGCTGAGTTCTGCGCGAAATGACGATCGGTATCGCAAATCCCAGCAGATTCTCTGGCCTCCAACTTCTATCCGTCCGCGGCAGCTATCTTCAGCAATCTGGTTTTCGCCGATCTCCAGAAAAAAAGGATTCGCACGACGCTTGCTCAAACCGTCGCGAAGAGCCTCCGATGGAAATCCCTGGATCCAAGTCTCCGGCTTCCCCTCTCGCGGAAACCACGTCGCCCAAACTTGCAACGGCTGTCCCAGCGGATCGCTCGCGCACCCGCCCCGCCCTGGATTCATCAGCAAATACCGGAACCACCACGCCCCGCTCTCATCGCTCAATCCAAGCCGCAAAAACCAGACCTCATACCGCCGCCGCATCGACAGCCTGCTAAACCGCTCGTTGAGCGTCCTCATACCTCACGAAGAATACCACCTGCGCGTCTCGCCATTTCCGTCACCTTCCAGTTAAATGGCCGAAGCCTGATTCATTTAAGTCCCATCGAGAATTTAAGTTTCCGCCACACAACCGTAACGAAGGTTTGCGATTGTCCTTTCGCCGGACCACTTGGAAAAGGAGTGACGCCCATGCAATTCAATTCACACAGAACGCAAGCCACTATTCTCGTCTTTCTCGCTCTTTTCTTTTCGCTGGCCCCTTTCGCTGCGGGGGAGAATGTCACCTACAAGCCCTACATTCAGCCAGGTGATAATGGCCCGTTCGGCGCGGAGGATCAAATTGTAATCGCTTGGAAAACGGATGAAGCGTCGCCAAACCAGAGCGCTTTCACTGTGGAGTTCGGCAAGAGCGTTTCCTATGGCCAAAGCGTGAAGCCTCAAGGGCGTGTCGTGGATAATTATCTTTCCGCTGACCCTGCACTTCCCGTGCCGCCCACAGCTTCCGGCCCGCACTCGAACTATGCCGCGGTCATAAAGGGTTTGGACTACAACACCACTTATTTTTATCGCGTGATCGGTCCAGGGATGCCGAATGGCGGCTTCACCGCCAGTTTTCGCACGCGCAAACGGAGTGACGAATTCTCGTTCCTAGTGCAGGGAGACGAAGGCTTCTTTCCCGCCGAGGCGAATTCGAATCCGCCGCGGCTTGCCGACTTCGAGGCTCGCATCGTGCACTTAATGTACAACGTGCATCATCTCGAAGTTCCCGGCGCGCCCCATCTCCCGCAGCCGGACCTGGCACTCAACACTGGGGACAATGTTTATACGAATGGTGCGGAAGGCAGCTACCGCAACTTTTGGTTTCCCGTCTGGAACAGCGACGTGGACTCCAATGAGACCGGCGCTCCCTTCATCCGCAGCATTCCGTTTTATATCGTCGTCGGCAATCACGATATCGGTGCAACCGGCGTGAACGCCAACATGCTGGGCGGTGACGGCGCAGGCCGTTTCTCCGGGAACACCGACGGCGGCGATGCGCTAGCGTTCTCTAACAACTATTTCCCACTCAATGGGCCGACGGGCGTCGATACGCAATTCACATGGAACGCCGACACCGTCACACCCGACGGGATGATCTTCAGCTTTAAAGGCACGTCTTACACTTCGCCCGCGGCCATCGCCGCCTACCTCGCCTCCACGGCAGTTGACGCCGGGAAAGGCGTCACGCAACAAATCGACCACATGCACAATTTTTCGTTCGACTCGGGCAGCGCCCATTTCGTGTTTCTGGATGCCAACCCACACGTCTTCAACGGTCAATTGGACAACACAGCGCTCTACGCCAAGCCCCCGCAGGCATTCTCCGCGTATCCCTCGGTCCTGCGCGACTGGCTGATTAGCGATCTCGATTCCAGCGCCCAGCCCTGGAAGATTGTGGTATTTCATCAACCCGCCTTTTCCTCCGGTAACGCCACCGTGCGCAATTCGCAAATGCGCGCCGTCGCCAAGTTTCTCGAAGATCATGGCGTAAACATGGTCTTTAACAGCCACGAACATAATTATCAGCGGACTTATCCTCTTCGAGCCAATGCGAACACGGCAGGTACCTCGGTGACAACCGGAAATCCTGCCGTAAACATCGATACGGCATTTGACGGCGTCAATCACACCGTGCCCGACGGCGTGCTCTACCTCGTTGAAGGCGCCGGCGGGAACCGCGACTTTGACGGAGACTTAGGCCCCGCGCGTGGCTCCGGCCTCGGCATCGACCAGGATGATTCCGCGACCGGCACAGCCGCGTTGGCGGGATTTACCTTCCCCAACGGCCCAGCATCCTGGCTGGACACGAATCTTACCAGCGCGGCGTTTTCACCGGTTCTGCCCGGCGCTGGCAGCGGTCCGAAAATCACGGCGAAGTTCAAGGCCAAGGTGTTCTCGTTCGCGGATGTGATCGTCAAGGACAACAAACTCACGCTCTACCAGATCACAGAACCGCTGACTTCGTCGTCCTCGGCAAGCTCCTCCAATCCCGCGCCTTTCGGAACGGATGTGAACGGAGAACCTTTAAATGACCCCATCCCGGACACCCTAATCGATCCAGCGACGGGCAACGTTGTCTCGGCACCCGCGACAGGAGCTTCCGCGCTCCTCGACAAGTTCACGGTTACGAAGCCTGACCTTTCCGAGAGCTTGCGTGTCCATCTTTCGGTTCCTCATTCTGTGGCCCCAGGCGGGCAGCTACCTACACGTTGAGCCTCCAGAATGATTCGTCGCACGGTCTCAACAGCACGCAAGCCGTATTTGAGCTTCCCGACGGTGTGACTTTTGTTTCGTCTCTCGATGGCAGCGCAACGCAAGGGGGTAACCAGGTCGTCGTCACGATCGGGCGCCTCGACGCTGGCGGCAGCGCCATCGTACGTATCCAAGCGCAGGTCAATGCCGACGCTGGCACTGACTTCACGGGGACAGTTCAGCTGCGCTCCAGCACAGCTCTCTCCGTTCTGGCGAACGCAGTCCACACACGCGTAGGCCGTAAAGCGGGAATAGCGTCGGCATTCGAAGATACTTCTGAATTGAAGAATTCAGCGGCTCGCGACGGTCGCGCGAATTCTCTTTCGAGTCGGCAGCAGGGGCGCTAGCGCCCCTGCTTACGAGATAGGCATTTGTAATGAAGAACGAGACATTCTCGGGGGTGAGGCCTTCGCCGCCGCGCGGTCTGCTCACCAACTGAGCAAAGCATAACCTCCCTGGCCAGGCAGGGTAGTCGGAGAAAAGGTCGCCCCTGCTCCACCGCCCCCAAACTGCCCGTTGGGTTGGAAGGCAAAACCGATGACCAGATAGCCGGTTCCTCCACTGCCACTGGCAGAGAACGATGGGGCGGATGCCCCGCTATGGCTGATCATGGCGTTTGCGTCAGATGCCCCGCCGACAGCGCCAGGGAGTGGCAGGCCACACGGTTGAGAGTCGGGTTGACCTCCACTACCGCCATGGGCGACGGCAAGCATCGTGTTATTGCCGTCCGAGACTTGCGTGTCAACTCCACTGCCTCCGG
>WNGJ01000531.1_pt1 | contig 37740 bp, 35 predicted proteins | sample 5400611 | NCBI WGS metagenome assembly WNGJ01 (sample SAMN13153375, study PRJNA577476) | soil metagenome | isolation source: 40 cm soil or saprolite under Garry oak tree replicate 1 | place: USA:California | collected 2016-06-15
CACGTCGCCGCCGGTCCACAAGCATGGGGTGATATCATTGTGGCGCGCAAGGAGATGCCGACCAGCTATCACCTCTCGGTTGTCGTCGACGACGCCCTGCAGGGGGTGACTGACGTGGTCCGCGGCCAGGACCTGTTCTATGCGACAAGCGTGCATCGCCTGCTGCAGCGTCTCCTCGACCTGCCCGAGCCCAGTTACCGACATCATCACCTGATTCTTAACGACATCGGGCAAAAGCTTTCCAAATCCTCCCGGTCGACCGGCTTGCGTGAGCTGCGCGCGGCGGGCGCAGCACCGGCCGACATCCGTCGCATCGTCGGTTTGCCCTAGAGCATGCTACGACCCGATGGGTGGGTACCCGGTTTTTCCGAAAAAGATCATGCTCAAACAACAAGCTAGAGCGCGATGACGATTCATCCTGAAGTCATCACGCTTTAGAATTTCCCGGTGCGTTGGCAAAAGGGTGCCGTGACTCCAGGCGTCCGGCCATGTCATGCTTAAGCCCGCGCGGAGTAAGGGGAGTCATGGCTGTAAAATCGCGCTCGAAGCTCAAGAAGAGGGAGCCGGTGAAAAAGCGCCCTCTCGCCGTCAAGGCACGCAAGCGCACCGCCTCGCCGGGCGTGGTTGAGGCGGCACTCGCCGTTTTCGCTCATGAGGTCCGCACGCCGCTGACGGGGATCCTTGCCATCAGCGACCTGTTGGCGACGTCGGACCTCGGCGAACGCGAGCGGCGCTGGGCCGATACCATCAAGGCGGGCGCAGAGCATCTCGCGAGCCTTGCCACTCTTTTCGTCGATGCCGCAAAGGACTGCAATGCGGCGACCGGGCTCCGCGAGGATTTATTCGACCTGCGGGTGCTGGCGCGCAATGCCGGAGACTCCCTGGCCGGGCGCGCGGCGGCGAAGGGATTGCAGTCCAAGGTTGATATTTCGGAGGCGCTGCCGTCGCTCGTCGTCGGCGATCCCGTCCGGTTGCGTGCCGCGCTGGAAAACCTGATCGACAACGCCGTGAAATTTACCGAGCAGGGCGGTGTTGCGCTCAAGGTTGTGCCGATGGCTGCCGCCAAAGGACGCATGAAAGGCAAGATCGGTGTCGCGTTCGCGGTCTCGGACAGTGGAATTGGCCTGACGCTGAAAGAGATCAAACGCCTGTTCCGGCCATTCTCTCAGGCCAATGTCTCGATCGCGTCGCGCTTTGGCGGCGCAGGACTTGGACTGTCCTCGGTCAAGCAGCTCGCGCGGAGCATGGGTGGCGACATCGAGGTGACGCAACGCGATGGCGGCGGGACCACGTTCACCCTCAGAGTGGCCTTGGCGAGAGCGCGGGCCGCGAGGGCTTCGAATGTGGAAGACGGCAATGATCTATCATCGGAGCCGGTGCCGCCGCTACGCATCCTCAGCGTCGAGGATAATCCGTTCGGCCGCGTCGTGCTCAACACCATCTTGAGCGAACTCGGCCATCAGGCGGAGTTCATCGGCCGCGGCGAGGCCGCCGCCGAACGGATCGCGCAAGGTAGCTTCGATGCTGTCTTGATGGATATGGTGTTGCCGGGCATCGGCGGCGTCGACGCCATCAAACGGATTCGCGAGCTTAGCCCGCCGCACGGCCGCATCGCGATCATCGGCGTTTCGGGGCGCGGCGACGACGAGGCGGCTTCCCGCGCGGCCGGCGCCGACGCGTTCCTGCTCAAGCCTGTGTCTCCACGGGCTTTAGCGACTGCGCTGCTTGAAGCGACACGCCGTGGGGCAGCCGCGACTTGATGATCGCTGCGTTCAGTTCGCCGCCATAGACGAAGATCGCGGCGATGAAATACAGGAACACCAGGGCAATGATGACGGACGCGAGTCCCGCATACATCGTCACATAGTTGTTGGCGAACCGCGCCAGATATTGCCCGAACACGACGCCCGAGATCAGCGACGCCACCATGGTGAAGATGATTCCGGGCAGGATCTGTAGGAAGTTCCGTCGTCCCGCCGGCAGCCAGGCATGCAGGATGAACAGCGCAATCGTCAGCGCGCTGATCGTGATGCCGTAGCGCGCGATATTGAGGATGCTCTCGTTGGATTCGACGATCAGCGGAATATAGCGCCGCGCGGCTTCGATGATGAGGGGACCGAGCACGATCAGGAAGGCCATCGCCAGCGCCGTGAACGCCGCAACCAGCGTGTAGCCGATCGATTCCAGCCGCAGCCAATACCACCGCCGCCACTCGACCACGGCATAGGCGCGGTTCAGCGCCACCCGCAGGGCTTCGACACCGTTGGAGGCAAAATACACTGCGAGCACCGCGCCCACCGTCAGGATGTCGCCGCGTGTCGTGGTCAGCACGTCGTGAATTTCCCCCGAAATGGAGTCGGAAACCTGCTTTGGCCAAACCTGCAGCATCAATCCGGCGGCTTGGTCGGCGAGTTCCTTTGAGCCGAAAAATCCCGCCAGCGATGTCAGCACGATCAGGAAGGGAAACAGCGCCATCAGGGTCGACAGCGCAATATGGCTCGCGATGGCCCAGCCGTCGTCGGCTAGGAAGGTGTAGAACGCATCCAGGCAGACGTGAAAGATGTAGCGAAGCTGCCTCACATTGCACCTTGAACGGCGGGCTGCGTTTTGACGGGATTACCATCTGATAATACGGGATAAAAGGCCAGATCGTTGCGTCAAAACCGTGCCGGCGATCCGGAGATGGCGGAGCGCATGGCGCGGTGTTATGTAGCGACTATGGCCTCTCTTCTCAGCACGTTCGTCCTTCCGATCGCCGTCGGCGCCGTCGCGCTGGTGCTGCTGCTCGGTCTCATCAACATGATGCAGGGCGGTTCGCCGAGCCGGTCCCAGACGCTGATGCGCTGGCGCGTGGCGCTGCAGTTCGCAGCGATCGTCATTACCATGCTCGCAGTCTGGGCCATGGGACGCTAGGATGCGGCGGCAGAGGAGGTCGCATGGTCATTCTTAATCGCATCTATACGCGAACCGGCGATGACGGCACCACCGCGCTCGGCAGCGGCGAGCGGCGGCCGAAATATGATTTGCGCATAGCTGCCTATGGAACCGTCGACGAGACCAACGCCGCGATCGGCGTGGTCCGGCTGCATCTGAAGGACGCGGGCGAGCTCGACGTAATGCTCGGTCTGATCCAGAACGATCTGTTCGATCTCGGCGCTGACCTCGCGGTCCCCCAGCGCGAGGGCAAGGACAAGAGCAAGGAAAAGAGCAAGACGGAGCGCTTGCGAGTGCTGTCGAGTCAGGTCGAGCGGCTCGAGCGCGACATCGACAGTCTGAACGCCAACCTCGCGCCCTTGACCTCGTTCGTGCTTCCTGGCGGCACGCCGGCCGCCGCGTACCTGCATTTGGCGCGCACCATATGCCGCCGGGCGGAACGAATGATCGTGGAACTCGCGGCGAGGCCCGATGAGCCGGTTAACGACGCCGCTATTCACTATCTGAACCGACTGTCGGATTTCCTGTTTGTCGCCAGCCGCGCCGCTAATAATAATGGCGCAGGCGACGTGCTCTGGGTCCCCGGCCAGAACCGTTAAGCGGCCTGTTTCCGGGGGCCGATTTTTGGGCTTCGCGCGTTGACCGGGGTTGGCCGGACCTTTAGGTTCCGCGCCAAGCCAATTAAACCCTAAGAAATTCAAGCGAAAGACGATCGATGAAGGTTCTGGTGCCGGTGAAACGGGTGGTCGACTACAACGTCAAGGTCCGCGTCAAGAGCGACGGATCGGGCGTGGAACTCGCCAACGTCAAGATGTCGATGAATCCGTTCGATGAAATCGCGGTCGAGGAGGCGCTTCGGCTGAAGGAGGCTGGCAAGGCGACCGAGGTGGTGGTGGTATCGATCGGTCCCGCACAAGCGTCTGAGACCATCCGGACCGGGCTTGCGATGGGCGCCGACCGCGGCATCCTGGTCAAGGCGGACGGCAATGTCGAACCGCTCGCGGTGGCGAAAATCCTCAAAGCCATAGCCGATGAGGAGAAGCCGGGCCTCGTCATTCTGGGCAAGCAGGCGATCGACGACGATAGCAACCAGACCGGCCAGATGCTGGCCGCGCTGCTCGGCTGGTCGCAGGCGACCTTTGCCTCCAAGCTCGAGGTCGAGGGCTCCGATTTCAAGGTGACGCGCGAGGTCGATGGCGGCCTGCAGACCTTGAAACTCAAAGGCCCGGCGATCGTAACTACCGACTTGAGGCTGAACGAGCCGCGCTACGCAAGCCTGCCCAACATCATGAAGGCGAAGAAAAAGCCGATCGCCGACAAGAATGCGTCCGATTATGGCGTCGACCTGACGCCGCATCTGGAGGTTTTGAAGACGTCGGAGCCGCCAGGCCGCAAGGGTGGCGTCAAGGTGAAGGACGTTGCCGAGCTGGTCTCGAAGCTGAAGAATGAAGCCGGGGTTTTCTGAGATGACCACGCTGTTGATTGCCGAACACGACCACGAGTCGCTCAAGGACTCCACCAACAAGGCGCTGACGGCGGCGACGCAGTTGGGCGCGGACGTACATGTGCTGGTGGCCGGAGGCGGCGAGGGCACCAAGGACGCGGCGCAAGCCGCCTCAAAGCTCGCGGGCGTCAAGAAGGTGCTGGTCGCCGAAGGCGAGGCCTATGCGCACGACCTCGCCGAACCCTTGGCCGCGCTGATTGTGGCGCTGGCCCCTGGCTACGAGGCCTTCGTCGCGCCCGCGACCTCGCGGTTCAAGAACGTCATGCCGCGCGTCGCTGCCCTGCTCGACGTCATGCAGGTGTCCGAGATCATCAAGGTGGTTTCGCCCGATACTTTCGAGCGGCCGATCTATGCCGGCAACGCCATCCAGACCGTGAAATCCAAGGATGCCAAGAAGGTTATCACGGTGCGAACCTCGACCTTCACAGCGGCCGGCGCCGACGGTAGCGCGCCGGTGGAAACGGCGGCTTCCGCCGCCGACCCCGGACTCTCCAGCTTTGTCGGCGAGGAAGTCGCCAAGAGCGACCGTCCCGAACTGACTTCGGCGAAGATCATCGTGTCCGGTGGCCGCGCCATGCAGAGCCGGGAGAATTTTGCCAAATATATCGAGCCGCTCGCCGACAAGCTCGGCGCCGGCGTCGGCGCCTCGCGCGCCGCGGTGGACGCCGGCTACGCGCCGAACGACTGGCAGGTCGGACAGACCGGCAAGGTGGTCGCGCCGGAACTTTATGTCGCGATCGGCATCTCCGGCGCAATTCAGCATCTCGCCGGCATGAAGGATTCCAAGGTCATCGTCGCAATCAACAAGGATGAGGATGCGCCGATTTTCCAGGTCGCCGACTATGGCCTGGTCGCGGATCTCTATCAGGTGGTTCCTGAACTGACCGAGGCGATCGGCAAGCTCGTAAAGTAACGATGATTCCATTGGCCGGATGCATAATTCCCGGCCGGTGTCTATTTAAGGGGAACGATGAGGCCGGCGCGATGTGCACGCCGTCCCGGTGGATGACAAGATGGCGATGATCAAGAAGGTCGGCGTGATTGGCTCGGGCCAGATGGGCAGCGGCATCGCGCATGTTGCGGCGCTGGCCGGGTTCGACGTGGTGCTCAACGATGTGTCGGCCGACCGGCTGAAATCGGGCATGGCGACCATCAACGGCAACCTGTCGCGTCAGGTCGCCAAGAAGGTCATCACCGACGACGCACGCAACCAGGCGCTGAGCCAGATCAAGCCCGCGGAGACCTTCGACGGGCTTGCCGACTGCGATCTCGTCATCGAGACCGCGGTCGAAAAGGAAGAGGTCAAGCGCAAGATTTTCCACGATCTCTGCGCGGTCTTGAAGGCGGACGCGCTGATCGCCTCCAACACCTCGTCGATCTCGATCACGCGGCTCGCCGCGACCACCGACCGCCCGGAGCGCTTCATCGGTATTCATTTCATGAATCCGGTGCCGCTGATGGAGCTGGTGGAATTGATCCGCGGCATCGCCACCGACGATTCGACCTTCGACGCTTCCAAGGAATTCGTGACGAAGCTTGGCAAGCAGATAGCGGTCTCGGAAGATTTCCCTGCCTTCATCGTCAACCGCATTCTGCTGCCGATGATCAACGAGGCGATCTATACGCTTTATGAGGGTGTCGGAAACGTCGAGGCGATCGATGCCGCGATGAAGCTCGGTGCGCACCACCCGATGGGGCCGCTCGAACTGGCCGATTTCATCGGCCTTGATACCTGCCTGTCGATCATGCAGGTACTGCACGAAGGGCTCGCCGATTCCAAATACCGGCCCTGTCCGCTGCTCGTGAAATATGTCGAGGCCGGCTGGTTGGGGCGGAAGACGCAGCGCGGATTTTACGACTATCGCGGCGCCAAGCCGGTCCCGACGCGCTGACTGCCCGGTTTTTTGCGGGGACGACGTTGCTGCTGCGCAGTTCGGATACCGTCACGAAAGACGCCGTCATCAAAGACGTCCTCATCAAAGACGCCCTTATGAAAGACATGGACACTTTCCACCCGCCGTTAACCCCTGCCGGGTAGGATATGCCGTTTCGATCCGGGGCGTTGCGTTATGGATATGAGTTTGGTGATGGCCGCTCTGTCGGCCCAGGCGGGCGCGGTGCAGCAGCAGGTTGCGACTGCCGCGCTGAAATCGAACCTCGACTCGCAGAAGTCGGCGGTGCTGACCTTGCTCGGCGCCGGCCAGCAAACCCTCTCGCTTGCCAATGTGGCCGACGGCGTCGGCGGCAATCTCAACGTCGCGGCTTGATCATACCGCTCAAAGCCTGAAATACTTAAAGCCTGAAATACTTAAAGCCTGAGATACTTAAAGTCTTGCCGCCGCAGGGCTGACTGCAGCCTTGATCAGCTTGATCGCGTCGTCGCTGTCCCATTCCGCGGGGCCGGAGATGGTTGCGATCTCGCAGCCCCGGCCATCCACGAGAACTGAAGTGGGCATCCCAAGTGCCCGGCCTATGGCCTTAAGGTCTTGAAAAACCTTGGCATTCTTGTCGCTGAAATAGCCGAGCCGGGTCAGCTTGGCGTCTTTCAAGAAGTTTTTCGGCTTGTCAGGATCGCGGGTGTCGATGTTGATCGCGACCACCTCGAAATTCGGCCCCGAAAGCTTGGTTTGAAGGCCGTCCAACGCCGGCATCTCCTTGCGGCAGGGCACGCACCAGGTGGCCCACAGGTTCACCAGCACCGTCTTGCCACGCCAGTCGGAGAGCTTTTTCGGCTTGCCGTCGATGTCTTCGAAGGCGAGGTCCGGAAGCTGCAACGGGGTCGTGGCCATGGTGAGCGCCGCGACCTCGCCATGCGCTAGCGGCGCGAGCCGTTGCGCGGTATCCACCGCCGCTCGGCAGGCAGGATCACCGGTGGACGCGTGTTTCAGCCCGCCGATCCCGTAAATCCCGGCAAATCCGATTGCTCCCCCGATCAGCACCGCCCCAATGGCCAAGGGGATCCGGCGCGTCGGCGCCGGGACGGGTGTGGGGCGTTCGGGCATATCGTTTGTCATTCTGGTCCAGATACGGCTATGCAGTGGCCGATGTTACGGCCGAAGCCCGTGCGTGGCGCGGGCTTCGATGACGAATGGCACACCATAAGCGGCAAGTCATGAGCAACAAAGTCATGAGCAACAAAGTCATGAGCAACAGGTCATGAGCAATAAGATGTGGGGCGGACGGTTTTCGGAACGCCCCGATGCGATCATGGAGGAAATCAATGTCTCCATCGATGTCGATCGTCACCTCTATGCCCAGGATATCGCCGCGTCCAAGGCGCATGCCGCAATGCTCGCCGCCCAAGGCATCATCACGGCAAACGATGCGAAAAATATCGGCAAGGGTCTAGACACAATCCTGTCAGAGATCGGCAAGGGGACGTTCGATTTCAAACGTGCGCTCGAGGACATTCACATGAATGTCGAAGCAAGGCTCGGCGAATTGATCGGCCCCGCGGCGGGAAGGCTGCACACCGCGCGCTCGCGCAACGACCAGGTGGCGACCGATTTCCGGCTCTATGTCCGCGACACGATTGACGAGGCGGATGCGGCGCTGGCGGCGTTCCAGCGCGCGCTGGTGGAACGGGCGAGCGAACATGCCGGCACCGTCATGCCGGGCTTCACCCATCTGCAGACCGCGCAGCCGGTGACGTTCGGGCATCATCTTCTGGCCTATGTCGAGATGGCGTCGCGTGACCGTGGCCGCTTCGCCGACGCGCGCAAGCGGCTCAACGAATCGCCGCTCGGCGCCGCCGCGCTCGCCGGCACGTCGTTCCCGATCGACCGGGACGCCACCGCCAAGGCGCTCGGCTTCGACCGCCCGATGGCCAATTCGCTGGACGCGGTCTCCGACCGCGATTTCGTGCTGGAAACCCTGTCGGCGGCGGCGATCTGCGCGGTGCATCTGTCGCGATTCGCCGAGGAAATCGTGGTCTGGACCTCGCCGCTGGTCGGACTGGTGCGGCTTTCCGACAAATTCACCACGGGCTCTTCCATCATGCCGCAGAAGCGCAACCCGGATGCGGCGGAACTGGTGCGCGCCAAGACCGGGCGGGTGATCGGCGCGCTCACGGCGCTTCTGATCGTGATGAAGGGGCTGCCGCTCGCCTATCAAAAAGACATGCAGGAGGACAAGGAGGGCGCGATGGGGGCGTTTTCCGCGCTTTCGCTCGCGGTCCGGGCGATGACCGGCATGGTGATGGATCTCGTGCCGGACGAGACGCGGATGAAGCAGGCCGCCGGCGACGGCTATGCCACCGCGACCGACCTGGCCGATTGGCTGGTGCGGACCTTGAAAATGCCGTTCCGCGACGCCCACCACGTCACCGGGCGAATCGTCGCTCACGCGGCGAAGGCGGGCGCGGCGCTGCACGAATTGCCGCTCGCGGCCATGCAGGAGGTCGAGCCCAAGATCACCGCGGATGCGCTCAAGGTTCTGTCCGTGGAGGCCTCGGTCAAGAGCCGGACCAGTTTCGGCGGGACCGCGCCGAAAAACGTGGCGGCGCAGGCGAAGGCCTGGGCGAGGCGGCTCGAAAAACAGCAAAAATCGGGTTGACGGCGCGAATTTCGCTGCAATTGCGTGGTTTTCCGGCACTCGCCAGCGCAAAGCAATCTTTGTATGGTGCGGCCCGAATTGGGGACTCTGTCGTGAATCGTAACTTGTGCCCGAAATCTTCGGGATGGGCCTTTATTCTCTTGAGCATGGCCGTGCTGACGCTCGCCGGCTGTGGGCGCAAGGGTCCGCTCGACCTGCCACCGAACGCCAACTCGCCGACGGCCTCGGCCGCCCCGGCGCCTTCCGACACCGCGTCCGAGGCTGCGAACAAGCCGGGCCTGTTCAATCCGTCCTACGGGTCCGATGCCGCGCCGATCGCCCCCAAAGGCCGCAAGAAGCCGTTTGTCCTCGACCCGCTCTTGGGTAATTGATAGCTGGGTAATCGATGCTTGCGTAATCGGTGCTTGGGCAATTGAACTTGGGTCATTGATACCTCTGAGCCAGCCATGAATCACTTCGACTATCGCAACGGCGTGCTGCACGCCGAGGCGGTCAATCTTGCTGAGCTCGCGGGAGCCGTCGGCACCCCCTTCTATTGCTATTCGACGGCGACGCTGGAGCGGCACTACCGCGTCTTCAGCGAGGCCTTTGCCGGCGAGAAGGTCATGGTGTGCTACGCCATGAAGGCCAACTCGAATCAATCGGTGCTGCGCACGCTGGCCAAGCTGGGCGCCGGCGCCGACGTCGTCTCCGGCGGTGAATTGAAGCGCGCGCTCGCGGCCGGCATCCCGCCCGGCAAGATCTTGTTCTCCGGCGTTGGCAAGACCGAGGCCGAGCTGCGCGCCGCGCTCGCGGCCGACATTCTCTGCATCAACGTCGAATCCGAGCCCGAGCTCGAATTGCTGTCGCGGCTTGCCGTCGAGGCGGGCCGGACCGCGCGGATTTCGGTGCGGGTCAATCCCGACGTCGATGCCGGCACCCATGCCAAGATCTCCACCGGCAAATCCGAGAACAAGTTCGGGATTCCGCTGGCGCGGGCGCCCGAGGTCTATGCGCGCGCCGCGAAACTGCCGGGCATCGCGGTGACCGGCACCGATGTGCATATCGGCAGCCAGATCACCGACCTCAGCCGGATGGAGACAGCGTTCCGGATATTGTCCGAGTTCGTGCAGACGCTGCGTGCCGACGGCCACACGATCTCGCATGTCGATTTCGGCGGCGGCCTGGGCATCCCCTATTATATGGACCGCGAGGCGCCGCCGGCGCCCGATGCCTATGCCGCGATGGTCAAGCGCGTGGCGCACAATCTCGGCTGCACGCTGATGTTCGAGCCGGGCCGGATGATCGTCGGCAATGCCGGCATCCTCGTCACCCGTGTCATCCATGTGAAGCCCGGCGACGCCAAGAACTTCGTCATCATCGATGCCGCGATGAATGACCTGATCCGCCCGACTTTGTACGAGGCCCATCATGACATCCTGCCGGTGACGCAGGCGGCCAAGGATGCGCGCACAATCGTCGCCGACGTGGTCGGCCCGGTCTGCGAAAGCGGCGACTACCTCGCGCTCGACCGCACGCTTGCCGAGCCCAAGGCCGGCGATCTCCTGGCGATCATGACCGCCGGGGCCTATGGCGCGGTGCAGTCGGGCACCTACAATACCCGTCCGCTGGTGCCGGAAGTGCTGGTGAAGGACGATCAATACGCGGTGGTGCGTCCGCGTATCGAGGTCGAGGACCTGATCGCGATGGACAAGCCAGCGCCGTGGTTGTGAGTTGGTGTCGTTCCCGCGAAGGCGGGAACCCATAACCACCGATGTTCATTGTTAGCTGAGCTGTGGCTCCAGCCGCGGTCAGCATTAACGCCTGTGGTTATGGGTCCCGGCTCAAGGCCGGGACGTCACTTCGCCGCGTTGGCGCCCTTGCCGCCTCCCACGACGACACCCGCCGCTTTCTCGATCGGCTTGATCGCCGCGGTGAAATCCGATTCCGAGCCCATGTCACGGATCACGACCTCCCACAAGCGCGCGACCGCTTCGGCGACCTCCATCTTCAGCCCCAGCGATTTCATCTCGTCGAGACACAGCCGGACGTCCTTCACCATCAGCCCGGTGGCAAAACCGAAGTCGAAAGTGCGCGGCAGGACTGAGCGCGGAAACTTGTCGCGGCTTGCGGTGTTGAGGCCCGATCCGGCATTGATGACATCGATCATCACGCTCGGATCGAGGCCGGATTTGACGCCCATCACCACGGCCTCCGAGGTCGCGACCATGGCGGTCGCGGACAGGAAATTGTTGGCGAGCTTCATGGTTTGCCCCGAGCCCGGCTTTTCGCCGATGAAGAACACCTTGCCGATCACCTCAAGCGTGGACTTCAGCGTCTCGAAATCGGCTTTCGGGCCCGACACCATTACCGCCAGCGTTCCCTTTTCGGCGCCGCCGACGCCGCCGCTCACGGGAGCGTCGATCTGCACGATGTTGCGCTCGGCCAGGATGCCGTGAATCCGCAGCGCCATCTGCGAGCCGACGGTGGAGAGGTCGACGAAGCGTTTGACTTGGCTGCCCTCGATCACGCCGCCCTTGCCGGTTGCGACCTCCAGCGAGGCCTGCAGCGAGGGCAGGCTCGCCAACACCGTCTCGACACGATCGGCAACGTCTTTCGGGGAAGAAGCCGCTTGCGCGCCCAGCGCGGCCAATTTGTCGACGGCCTCGTTGCGCGTATCGAACACGACGAGCCGGTGCTTGGCCTCGACCAGGCGGCGCGCCATGGGAAAGCCCATGTTCCCCAGGCCGATAAATCCGATGTCCATGATGATTGACCTCAACCCTAGAGCATGATCCGGAAAAGTGGGTACCGGTTTTCCGAAAAGCATGCCCTCGGGCTCCGACCCGGGGGATCATGCTCAAACAAAACGATAGAGCGAGATGACGATTCGAAGAAAAGTCATCACGCTCTTGTCCAGTTCTGCGAACAGTTCGCGCGCGATCGGGAAACTGTCGACGGCGGCGGGCATGCCGCCATAGATCGCGACCTGCATCAGGATCTCGCGAGCCCTTTGTCGAGCGTTTTTTGGTCCATGACGTCGCCTCTGGCGATTTGTCGAGGGAATCTAGGAGGTTGCCCCCGCCTAGTCACGCCTTCGTGCTATGCGGGATTTGGGTGGGATACCGTGAGGGAACGGGTGCCTCACTGCCGCCAATGTGCTAAAGTAAAGTAGCTCAACCCGGAGAGTTTGTTGAACGGCACTACCCCCGAACCGTCAGAGCCGGCGCGTGATGGAGATAATCTTGCTCGGCTGAAGCTGACGCAAGCCCTGCAGCGGGCGAGATATGCGATTGCGTGGGAACGCACGTGGCCGCAGCTCGCGCGCCTGTTGACCGTTGCTGGCCTGTTTCTGGTGTTGTCCTGGGCCGGTCTGTGGCTGGCGCTGCCGTTCCTGGCGCGCGCCGCCGGGCTCGTCCTGTTCGTGGTGCTTGCGCTCGCGGCGATCTGGCCCCTGGTCTGGTTTCGCTGGCCGAGTCGCGATCAGGGCCTGAGTCGGCTCGACCGCGGCTCCGGCATCCGCCATCGCCCGGCAACCGAACTGACAGACACGCTGGCGACCCAGGATCCGGTCGCCTTGGCGCTATGGCAGGCGCAGCGCGAACGCACGCTGGCCTCGATCAAGCGCATTCGCGCCGGCCTGCCGTCGCCGAGGCTTGCGATCCACGACCCCTGGGCGCTGCGTACGCTGGTCCTGGTGATGCTGGTGGCGACCTATTTCGCCGCGGGCGACGAACGGACGATGCGCGTCGTTGCGGCGTTCGATTGGAACGGCGTGCTGTCGCCGGCCAATATCCGGGTCGATGCCTGGGTCACCCCGCCGCTCTATACCGGTAAGCCGCCGATCATCCTGTCGGCCGCAAACAAGGAAGGCACAGCGCTCCCCCAGACGGGACCATTGCCGGTTCCGTCGGGGAGCACGCTGATCGTGCGCTCGAGCGGCGGTACGCTCGATGTCGTGCCGGGCGGCGGCGTCACCGAAGCCGCGGCGGCCGAGCAGGCGCCGAAGGGCACCAACGAGAGGCACTTCACGATCGCTGGCGACGGCACGGTGCATGTCCGCGCGCCCTCCGGCCAGCCGCAATGGAAGTTCACCGCCACCCCCGATCGCGCGCCGACCATCGCGCTCGCCAAGGATCCGGAACGGCAGGCCCGTGGCTCGCTGCAGATGTCCTACAAGATCGAGGACGATTACGGCGTCACCGAAGCGCAGGCGCATTTCGCCGCCCGCGCCACCGACGCGGCGCAGGCCGCTCGGCCGCTGTTCGAGCCGCCGCAGTTCCCGCTGGTGCTGCCGAATGCGCGGACCCGCAACGGCGTCGGCCAGACCGTGAAGGATCTGAGCGAAGACCCCTATGCGGGCGCCGATGTGACATTGACGCTCACCGCAAAGGACGAGGCGGGCAACGAGGGCAAGAGCGAACCCTTCAATATGCGGCTTCCCGAGCGGTTGTTCACCAAACCGCTGGCGCGCGCGCTGATCGAGCAGCGGCGCGTCCTGGCGCTCGACGCCAACAAGAACGCGGAAGTCTTTGAAGCGCTCGACGCGCTGATGATCGCGCCGGAACTGTTCATGCCGGACGAGACCGGGCATTATCTCGGTCTCTACAGCGTGGCGCGGGAATTGGAAGCCGCCCGCACCGACGCTGCCTTGCGCGAGGTGGTCGCAAGCCTCTGGGCGCTCGCCGTCGGCATCGAGGACGGCAATATCACCGACGTCGACAAGGCCCTGCGCGCGGCCCAGGACGCGCTCAAGCAGGCGCTGGAGCGGGGCGCCAGCGACGAGGAAATCAAGAAGCTGACACAGGATTTGCGCGCGGCGCTGGATAATTTCATGCGCCAGCTCGCCGATCAGATGCGCAACAACCCGCAGCAACTGGCGCGGCCGCTCGACCCCAATACCAAGATGCTGCGGCAGCAGGATCTGAACAACATGATCGAGCGCATGGAACGGCTGTCGCGTTCAGGCGACAAGGAGGCCGCCAAGCAGCTCCTCGATCAGTTGCAGCAGATGCTCGAAAACCTGCAGATGGCGCAGCCCGGCCAGTATGGCGACAGCGAGATGGAGCAGGCGCTCAACGAGCTCGGCGACATGATCCGCAAGCAGCAGCAACTGCGCGACAAGACGTTCAAGCAGGGCCAGGATTCCCGGCGCGACCGCATGCGCGGCAAGCAGGGCGGCGATCAGAGCATGGGCGACCTGCAGCAGGACCAGCAGGCCCTGCGCGACCGGCTCAAGAAGCTGCAGGAGGAACTTGCCAAGCGCGGCATGGGACAAGGCCAGCGCGGCGAGAAAGGACAGCAGGGCGATCGCGGGCAGCAGGGCGATCGCGGGCAGCAGGGCGACCAGGGCCAGCAGGGCGACCAGGGCGACGGTGACGATGGTCTGGGCGAGGCCGATAGCGCGATGGGTGACGCCGGCGGCAAGCTGGGGGAGGGCAATGCCGACGCCGCCGTTGATTCGCAAGGCAAGGCGTTGGATGCCCTGCGCAAGGGCGCCCAGAGCCTCGCGGAGGCGATGCAGCAGGGCGACGGCGACGGGCAGGGCGATGGCCCCGGCGATCGCGCGGGCCGCCAGCAGGCCGGCGCCAACGGCACCGATCCTCTAGGGCGGCCGTTGCGCTCGCGCGAACTCGGCGACGAGCTGTCGAAGATGGTTCCCGGCGAAATCGACGTGCAGCGGGTCCGCCGGATCCTGGAAGAACTGCGCCGTCGCCTTGCCGATCCGGCGCGGCCACAGATCGAGCTCGATTACATCGAGCGTCTCTTGAAGGATTATTGATCGCGCCGTCGTTGATCGCGCCGTCGTTGCAAGCCGGCGGCGGTCAGCGCGGCCGATGACGGGCCCCTTAAAGAAATTCAGAAGCACCTGGAGTTAGAAACACCTGGTGTCGAAGCACCCGGAGGGAGGCTGCATTGCTTTGCTGCTTTGCGCTTTTCGATGACGAAGATTGAGAAAGCGACTTTATGGCCGCTTGAGCGCGATGACCCCAGGATGGATCGTCGCAGCGCTCGAGCTTATTGTTCGGGCATGATCTCCGCGCAAGCACGCTGTGTTCGTCGCGAGGGAAAATCGGTACCCACCCATCGGGCCGCAGCCCCAAGGCGTGCTTTTAGCGCATGCTTTTCCGGATCATGCTCTAAACCGTCTTCCGCGCCGCCAGCGCATCGGCGACCGCGGTGCGGATATCGGCGACCGAAAATGGCTTGGTGATCACATCATGGGCGATGGCATTGAGGTTGGAGGCGCGTTCGCGCTGATCGGCAAAGCCCGTCATGAGAAGGATGGTCAGGCCGGGAAAGTCGCGTGCCGCCGACAGCGCCAGCGCAATTCCGTCCATGATCGGCATCTGGATATCGGTGAGCAGGAGATCGAAAGCGCCTTGCTCGCGGGCCAGGATTTCGAGCGCTTCGGCGCCGTCCTGCGCGGTGACGGTGTCGTGCCCGTCCATGGCAATTGCCCGCGCGACCAGCGAGCGCATGGAGACTTCATCGTCGGCGATCAGAACGCGCGGCATCGGCAATCTTTCACGGGCGGAGACGCAAGGGCGGCATCACGCGCTGCCGCCGGCGATATCGTGCCTGTTGAAGAAGCGAATGTCGATGCTGCGGCCTTCGGCCGGCGGCGACGCCAAGCGCGACTTGAACCGGGTGCGATCCCCCGGTTTCAGCACGGTCTGCTCCAATACGCTATTCCAGGCGTAGATTTCGGCGCCTTGCGCGTCACGGACGCTGAATCGAAGCCGCGGCACGTCGGTCGGCTTGCGGACATCACTGACAATCACGCCCTCGATCACCAGCACCGGCTTCCCTTCCACGGCTTCGGTGGTGACCTTCACGTCCTTGAACAGAAGGCCGCGCAGGTTCACCTCCAGGCCGACCATTTTGTAGAAATTCGCGGTCTGCGGCAACAGCCTCACCACGTCGGCTCGCCAGACAATCAGCGCCACGACCAGCGCGCCCATGGCGGCGCAGGCGGTCCGGAGATTGACGAAGGTCGTCCTCGGCGCGGCGCTCCGTGGCGCTGGTCGTTTCAGCAAATTGCGCAACCAGCGCGTGCGTGGCCGACCACCTTCGGCATAGGGGTCGTCTTGCCCGGCGAGCGCCGTCCAGTCGGCGTCCTGAGATGACCCGTCATCCTGCCAGCCGCCCGCGATCGGCGGGCTGTCGACGACGGGGGTCTCGTGGCCGGCCTCTTCGCGGGCCAGCGCGTCCCATTCGGCGGCCGGATCGGTGTTTCCATCGAAATTCCTGCCCGATTGGCTCGCCGCCGCCATCGCGGGCGCGGCTGCGACCGCGTCTTCCGGCCGCGCCAGCCAGACCTCCTTGCAGCGGGAACAGCGCACATTGCGGCCGGCCGGTCCAAGCGTGGCCATATCGATGGCGTAAGAGGTTGTACAATGGGCGCAAACGATGTGCACGGAGCCTATTCTCCACCAGAACGTCACAGGGATGCTACAAGGCGAGCGTTAACGAACCGGAAACCATACCTGGAGGAAAAACGGCTTATGACGAGCCGCCAGCCTTCGGGTTCGGGTTTCCGGCCGGACCCAACGTCGAACGGAGCTGAGCTTGGTTCGGTTCGAAAATGTCGGACTGCGATACGGATTGGGGCAGGAGATCCTGCGCGACCTCAACTTCCTGATCCCAGCCCATTCCTTCCAGTTCCTCACCGGGCCGTCGGGCGCCGGCAAGACGTCGCTGTTGAAATTGCTGTTCCTGTCGCTGCGGCCGACCCGCGGGCTGGTCAATCTGTTCGGCCATGACGTATCGATGCTCGGCAAGGACGATGTCGCGAATTTGCGCAAGCGGATTGGGATCGTGCTGCAGGATTTTCGCCTACTTGACCATATGACGACCTACGAAAACGTGGCGCTGCCGTTCCGCGTCATCGGCCGAGAGGAGTCGAGCTATCGCAAGGAGGTCATTGACCTCCTGAAATGGGTGGGGCTCGGCGAGCGCATGGATTCGCTGCCGCCGATCCTGTCCGGCGGCGAGAAGCAGCGCGCGGCGATCGCGCGCGCGGTGATTTCGCGGCCGCAACTGCTGCTGGCGGACGAACCGACCGGCAATGTCGATCCGACCTTGGGGCGGCGATTGCTGCGGCTGTTTATCGAACTGAACAAGTCCGGCACCGCGGTGATCATCGCAACCCATGACGTGACGCTGATGGATCAATACGACGCGCGGCGCTTGGTGCTGCATCAGGGGCGTTTGCACATCTATGAGTAGGGTAGACGAACATCTCCCATTGGTGGACCTCGCAAGCGAGCGCCTGCTCCCGGCGCGGGCGCGCAATCTGTCGCCGATCGTGCCGCGCGCCTCGATCGCCGGTCGCGCGCTGGTCGCCGTCGTTGCCATCATGACATTCCTCGCATCGATCACGACCGGCATGGTGCTGCTGGTGAGTTCGTCGGCGGCCGAATGGCAGTCGGAGGTCGGAAGCGAAATCACCATCCAGGTGCGCCCTCAGGGCGGACGCGATCTCGAAACCGACGCGGGCGCCGCGGCGGGCGCGTTGCGCGCGCAGGCCGGCGTCGTCGAGGTCAGGCCCTTCACCAAGGAGGAGTCCGGTAAACTGCTGGAGCCGTGGCTCGGCAGCGGGCTTTCGATGGACGATTTGCCGGTGCCACGCGTCATCATCGCGCGGGTTCAGCCGGGCACCGTGCTTGATCTGGCGGAGCTGCGCAAACGGATCACCCAGGTGGCGCCGAACGCCAGCGTGGATGATCACCGCGCCTGGATCGAGCGGATGCGGTCGATGTCCGGCGCCACCCTGCTTGCCGGCGTCGGCATCCTCATTCTGGTGATCGCCGCGACCATCATCTCGGTTTCGTTCGCGACCCGCGGCGCGATGGCCGCGAATCGCCCGATCGTCGAAGTCCTGCACTTCGTCGGTGCGGGCGATCGCTTTATTGCCGACCGGTTCTTCAAGCATTTTCTCCTGCTCGGCCTGGAGGGCGGGGTGATTGGCGGCGGCGTGGCGATGCTCGGTTTCGGCTTTTCCGAATCGGTCGCCGGCTGGTTCTCCGGTACGCCGGTCGGCGACCAATTCGCAGCCCTGCTGGGGACGTTTTCGCTGCGCCCGTCGGGCTATCTGGTGCTGGCGGCGCAGGCCGTCGTGATCGCGGCGATCACCGCCTGGGCGTCACGGCGCACGCTGTTTGCGACGCTCGATGACATCGAGTGACGCAGCCGAGCGAACGGACTCCACTTCGCCCGAAAACCTTCTAAAATTGCGCGGGGGAGAGGATCGCCAACCGAATCGCATGACCTCGCAGTCCGACGATAGATCGCCGAATGCGCCGTCCCATGCGACGGCGAGGCGGCTCTACGCGACCATCGTGGCCGTGGTGGCGATGACCTTCGTCTCGGCCGCGATCGGCTTTGTTGCCTTTCTGTCGCAACTGCACGGCATGGAAACCAAGCCCGACCGCCGGGCCGACGGCATCGTCGTGCTGACCGGCGGATCGTCGCGCGTTTCGGACGCGATGGAATTGTTGGCCGCCGGCTACGGCAAGCGGCTGTTGATTTCCGGCGTGCATCCGACGAGCGGCGCAAGCGACATTTCACGCTCGCTGCCGGAGAGCCAGGCATTGTTCAATTGCTGCGTCGATCTCGACTATTCGGCGATCAACACCCGCAGCAACGCGGCGGAAACGCGGCGTTGGGCGCATGAGCGCGGCTTCAAGTCTCTGATCGTCGTGACGTCGAACTATCACATGCCGCGGGCCATCGTGGAACTGTCGCACGCGATGCCTGATATTTCACTGATTCCTTTCGCCGTGGTCGGCGACAAATGGCGCGAGGAACCGTGGTGGACGAATGGTGCGACGCTGCGGCTGTTGCTGTCGGAATACCTGAAATACGTCGCCGCCGAGGTGCGGGTTCGTCTTGAAGGTCTCGGTATCGATCTCTCCTTCGAGCTCCCGGACCAGCCCGCAGGTTCGCCACCGCCGCGCCGGCCGGCGACGGCGCAAGCCAGCTGACTAGAGCGCGATGATTTTGCGATGGATCGTCATCGCGCTCTAGTTTATTGTCTGAGCATGATCTTTTCGGAAAACCGGCATCCACTTTTCCGGATCATGCTCTAGGCTTTTCGATGGTCTCTATTTTCTTGCGCTCGCTCGTCTTCAACATCCTTTTCTATCTGGTCTTTCTGTTTTGGGTCGTGGTCGCGCTGCCAACCTTCGTCCTGCCGCGCGTGGCGATGATGACGGTCGCCAATTGGTGGGCGCAGACCTACATCCTGCTGATGCGCGCCGTCTGCAACATCAAGGTGGAATTCCGCGGCGTCGAAAAGATCCCGAAAGGCCCGTTGATTGTCGCCTCGAAACATCAGTCGATGTGGGAGACCATTTCGCTTCTGCGCTTTTTCGATGCGCCGTTCTTCGCTCTCAAGCGCGAGCTGAGATTCATTCCGATCTTCGGTCTGTTCCTGATCAAGACCAACATGATCGCGATCGACCGGCGCGCGGGTGGCCGTGCGCTGATCGCGATGGCGAGGCGTGCCCGCGCGGAGGTCCTCCGCGGCCGGCAGTTCGTCATCTTCCCGGAAGGCACGCGCAGGCCGGTCGGCGCGCCGCCGCAGTACAAGCCCGGCATCGCATTGATCTATAGCGATTGCGGCGTGCCGTGCCTGCCGGTCGCGCTCAATTCCGGGCTGTTCTGGCCGCGCCGGACGTTCATGCGCTATCCCGGCACGTTGGTGGTCGAATTTCTCGATCCATTGCCGCCCGGGCTATCGCGCGATGAATTTCTCAACCGCATGCGCACCGCGATCGAAGAGGCGACCGACCGCCTTGTCTCAGCCGGGCAGGCCGAGCAGGCGCGACTGTTCGGTCGCGTACCGGGCGCGGTGCAGGAATAGAGCATGCTTTTCCGGATCATGCTCCAGCCAGCCCGGCGCGTTGTTCACTCCTGCCGAGGAGGGTGGAGCGGGTGGGCGTTGTGCAGCATCGATGCGAGCTGATGCAATTGATTGTCGCGAAAGCCTTCCGCCTCGATCGCCTTCAGCGTCGCCAGAACGTATTCGCGGTTGGCGCCGGACTGACCGTGTCCCTGCAGCACGTGATGAAGCTGCTCGGTCAATGACAGCCGCCCGGCATATTGAACGTGACCGCGATCGACGACATAAGCGAGCGCACTGACGCGTTGCCGCGCCTCGTTCTCCAGCCACACCGATCGCATCACTTCGCGATAGACGGAGGTGACCTGCTCTCGCGCGCGCAGGTAAGCCACGGTGGCGGCACGATTTCGCTCGGCGATGCGGAACGCGATGCCGCGGCAGGCGCCGCCCCGATCGAGCCCGAGCACCAGGCCGGGCTTCTCCGGCGTGCCCCGATGCACGAAAGAATACACACAGAGCGCGCGGTGTTCGCCGATCAGCCGCGCCGGAGCCTGCTCGATGAACTCGAAACCCGGTCGCCACATCAGCGAGCCATAGCCGAACACCCAGAGGTCGCCTTTGGAATATTCCGTTTCGGGCAAGGTAATTGTCGACATCCCGTGTGTGGTGCTGGAGCATGATCCGGAAAAGTGGGTACCGGTTTTCCGAAAAGATCATGCTCAAACAATAAGCTAGAGCGCGATGATGAAGTCATCGCGCTCTAGCACTTTTCGCATGAAAATGCGTTAACTTGATTGTGGTGATCTCGACCGCTTAATTGACAAAATTGCCGCTCAGGGGTCGCTGATGTCCAATATTTCGTTTGCGCCGCGCCGGCGCCCTCTTTGGCGCCTTTTCATTGCTCCCGTTTTGCTGCTGATTGCGGCGATTGCCTGGAGTGCCTTCTGGTTCTTTGCCGCTTCGCAGGTCGACGTGTCGGCCGATGCCTGGCGAGCAAGGGAAGCGAAATCCGGCCGAGTCTATGACTGCGCCCGGCGCTCGGTGGCCGGCTTCCCATTCCGTCTCGAAGTCCGTTGCGATGGGGCGAGCGTCTCTCTGATCGCGCAAACCGCCAATCAGGCCGCGTCGAAAACTCCCGCCACGGCAAAGCTCAGTGAGATCCTGGTCGTCGCGCAGGTCTACGATCCGAAACTGTTGATCGCAGAGTTCACGTCGCCGGCAACGATCTCCGATCGCGGCGCGCAGAGCTTTGTGGTGAACTGGAGCAAGGGCCGCAGCAGCGTGGTCGGATTGCCTGGGGTGCCGCAGCGCGCCTCGATCGTGTTCGACGATGCCGCGATCGATCGCATCGATGCGTCGACGCGGGGACGGCTGGCGAACGCAAGACATGTCGAACTGCACGGTCGCCTTGTCGAGGGATCGCCGTCGGATCGGCCGGTGATCGAAAGCGTGGTGCAGATCAACCAAGGCAGCTTGCAGGGTGTGCACCCGGTGCTGGTCGAGCCGTTCGACGCCGACGTCCGCACGATGTTGAGCGGATTGAAGGACTTCTCGCCCAAACCCTGGCCGGAGCGGTTTCGTGAAATGCAGGTCGCCGGCGGCCATGTCGAGATCGTGCAGTCGCGGATTCAGCAGGGCGATCTGATCGCGGTCGCTGCCGGCACGCTGGGCCTTAGTCCGAGCGGCAATCTTGACGGCGAACTGCAGATGACGGTCGCCGGAATCGAGAAAATCATTGCCGCGCTCGGTATCGACAAGATGCTGGAGGACGGTGTGCCGCAGGCGACGCTCGATCGCGTCGCGCCGGGCGTCAAGACGCAGGATATCAACAATCTGATGGGCGCGCTGGATCGCGCGATCCCCGGCCTCGGCAAGGTGGTCAAGAAGAACGCCAATGTCGGCGTCGCTGTTGGCATCAATGCGCTCGGCAAGGAGGCGGAGCTGGAAGGCCGAAAGGCGCGGACGTTTCCGCTGCGCTTCGTTGACGGCGCCGTGTTTCTGGGGCCGCTGAAAGTCGCGCAGACGCCGCCGCTGTTTTGAAACTTCTCGATTCTTCCGGTCAAAGCGAATCAGCCGCCGCACGATGCGGCTTGTCGGCGTGTGCGAGGTGGGGGCCATAACCACCGGTTTCGCCGTCGCGCGAGCGGGAGAGACGTTCGCACGACGACGGCCATCGATGGTTATGGGTCCCCGCTTTCGCAAGGACGGCGCAGGACCGGGATAGGCACAAGGTCAAAACCAGATCGCCTAAGCGTGATCGATATTCCCCTGCGTGACGGGAATGCCGGCGCCTGACTCTCACTCCTGTCCTCAGACGGCGCGCTTATCGGTTGCGGGCCGGCGACAAGGAGAAGGTCCATGTTGAAGTACAAGATTTTCGGCGCGGCGTTGATTCTCTCGGCGGCGATCGCAACACCGGCGCTTGCGGAAGTGATTCAGGAGCCCGGCAACTACGCGTTCTTTTATCCGAATGGCGATCTGGGCCTCGGATCCTCAAAGCCTGCCAACGCGATGGCCGCCCAGCCGGTGCGCGGCGGCGATCTCGGCGGAATGCGGATGGCGGTGAAGCCCCATTACACCAACCGCGGTCCCGCGATCAAGCATTACTGAGACCAGGGCATGATCCGGAAGCGCGACGCGTTTGCGCGGAGGTCATGCTCAAACAATAAGCCAGAGCGCGATGACGGCTCATCCTGAGCTCATCGCGATCTAGAACGTGCGGACGGTCGGTCTGACTTAAGCGTGTTGCCTCCAACTGACTGGGCTCGGCCATGCCCGGCTGAGCCCGTTTTTTTGCGTTAAGGATGTTGCACTTCGCAAGCGCGGCTGGCGCGGATCATTCGCCGCTGGAAAAATTCCCGCGCAACACCGCAGAAAAACGTGATCTGGAAAAAGACGGCGAGCGCGAATATCGCGGCCGGAATTCCAGTCTCTCCGACCAGGGAAGCAGGCACACACCTGACCAAGGTGCGATGTGCGTGGGGAAGCGCTTCCTCTTGGGCGGGAGGTTTCAAGTGAAGTTACTCAAATGCGTTCTTGTTGGCGGTCTTCTTGTCTTGGCGGGGCAGGTCTTGGCGGGGCAGGCCTTCGCGGAGGACGATCCGGCGACCGAGGTTCGTTTGCTCAAAGCCAAGCTGAAGCAGCTCGAGCAGCGCGTGGACGATCAAGGACGCAAGGAAAAGCAAATTGAAGCGCAGGCAAACGCCTTCAATCAGACGCCAACTGCCTACAAGGCGCAGCCATCATGTCCGTTTGGCAAGCTTTGCTACAAGGGCGTCACGCTGACCTTTGGTGGCTGGGTCGACCTCACCGGCATCTATCGCACACGGAACGTCGCTTCCGACACGGGATCGGTCTACAACTTCATTCCCTATGCGCAGAGCAAGAATTTCTTCACGCCGGAATCGCGTTTCTCGGCGCGCCAAACCCGCTTCTCGGTTCTGGCCGAAGGCGATGCCGGCGCCGATACGCACCTTGCGGGCTACGGCGAAATCGACTTCGAAGGCGCCGCGCAGACGGCGAATTCGGTCGCGACCAACTCGTTCAATCCGCGGATGCGTCAGCTCAGCCTGACGTTGGACCGAACCGATCTCGGCTTTCACATCCTTGCCGGGCAATCATGGTCGCTCAACGCCCCGAGCAAGGCCGGTATCGATCCGCGTGGCGTCGATGCGCCAGGCGTGATCGACTTCGAGTCCGTCCCTGGATTTCTGGCCGCCCGGCAACCCGGTATTCGCATCTGGCAGGACATAGGCCCGGAGTTCAAGATCGCGGCGTCGGCCGAAAATCCCCAGACCTCCTTCTTTGGCGGCAACACGCCGGCCGTCGGTACACCGGCCGTCGGACCGCAGGGCGTGCTGAATCCGAATCTGCTTGTGAACCTGACCGGTCCCGGCGGAAGCTTTTTCAACAACGCCAACAATGTCAGCTTGAACCAGGTGCCCGATATCACCGTGAAGGCGGCGTGGGATCCGCGGCTTGGGCCCTACCGGCTGCACATCGAGGCCTGGGGACTCTATCGCCAGTTCTTCGATCGCTTCAATTTCGCCAACCATACCTACGACACGGGCAGCTTCGGCGGTCATATCAATGCCGAGCTCATTCCGAAGACGCTGGAACTGCAAGTCTACGGCGCCCATGGTGCGCTCGGCCGTTTTACGGCGACGCCGTTTCCGGATGCGGCGTTGGCGCAAGACGGCACGGTCCTGCCGTTGACGATCACCTCGGCGATGGTCGGGCTGATCTGGCACACGACGCCGTCGCTCGATCTCTACAGCTACGCCGGACTGGAAAAAACCAAGGCGGCCTTCATGGACGTCGGGACGGTGCCGTTCGGTTACGGCAACCCGCTCTACAATAACACCGGTTGCAACATCGAAAACTCGCCGGCAGCAACCTGCAACGGCAACACCCGCGAAGTCAGGCAGATCACAGCCGGGCTCTACGATACGATCTACCAGGGCGCCTACGGCATCGTTAAAGCCGGGGTGCAATATTCCTACAATCAACGCTTCGGCTTCGAAGGCGTCGGCGGCGCACCGAAGACGAACGACAATATCGTCATGACTCAGCTCCGCTACTATCCGTTCTGAAGGAGCGAGCCGTCAGCTGATGTTCAATTCGGCCGCTTCGTCAGATTTGCGTGCGGACGGCCGAAGTCGGGCGCTGCGGAATCCTGGCCGATCTCGACGATGCCACGGCGAATGGCGCGAGTGCGGGTGAAATGCTCGAACAGCGCCTCGCCGTCGCCGCGGCGGATCGCGCGCGTCAACTTGGAGAGATCCTCGGTGAAAGTGCCGAGCATTTCCAGCACCGCCTCCTTGTTGGCGAGAAACACGTCGCGCCACATGGTCGGGTCGGAGGCCGCGATGCGGGTGAAGTCGCGAAAACCGCCGGCGGAAAACTTGATCACTTCCGATGAGGTGACCTGAGCAAGCTCGTCGGCGGTGCCGACGATGGTGTAGGCGATCAGATGCGGCAAATGGCTGGTGATCGCAAGCACCAGATCATGGTGATCGGGCGTCATGATCTCGACCTTGGCGCCAAGGGCGGCCCAGAACGCACGCAACTTTTCGACCGCGTTCGGATCGGTGCCCTCCGGCGGCGTTAGAATGCACCAGCGGTTGATGAACAGCTCGGCAAAGCCCGAATCGGGGCCGGAATGCTCCGTGCCGGCCACCGGATGCGCCGGCACGAAATGCGCGGCCGCTGGCAGATGCGGCGCCATGTCCCGCACCACGGCGCCCTTGACCGAGCCGACGTCGGAGACGATCGCGCCCGGCTTGAGGTGAGCGGCGATCTCCTGCGCGACCGCGCCGCAGGTGCCGACGGGAATGCAGAGGATCACGAGGTCGGCGTCTCTGACGGCCTCCGCGTTGGTTTCCACCACGGAATCGACAATGCCGAGTTCTGCGACGCGTGCGCGGGTTTTCGCCGAGCGCGCGGTGGTGACGATGTCTCCGACCAGACCTTGCGCGCGCGCGCCGCGCGCGATCGAGCCGCCGATCAGACCGAAGCCGATCAGGGCGACCCGTTGGAAGTGCGGCGCGGTCTTCACTTGCGCGCCATGAAGTCACGCAGGCCCTCGACCACCAGCCGGTTGGCTTCTTCGGTGCCGATGGTGAGGCGCAGCGCGTGCGGCAGCTTGTAATTGCTCAAGGCGCGCAGCACCAGCCCGCGCTTGGTGAGGAACGCGTCGGCCTCCACGGCGGTCCTGCCTTTCTCGGTCGGGAAATGGATCAGCACGAAATTCGCAACGCTAGGCGTCACCTTGAGGCCGAGCTTTTGAATTTCCTCCGTCAGCCAGTTGCGCCATGTCTCGGTGTGCGTCTTCGACATCTCGATGTGCGCGGTGTCCTGGATCGCTGCGACCGCGGCGAGCATCGCCGGTGCCGAGACGTTGAAGGGACCGCGAATGCGATTGACCGCGTCGATGATATGGGCCGAGCCGAACATCCAGCCGATTCTCAATGCGGCGAGCCCGTGGATCTTCGAAAAGGTGTGGGTCAGCACGGTGTTTTCCGTGGTCGCCACCAATTCGATGCCCATCTCGTAGTCGTTGCGCGACACGTAGTCGGAATAGGCCGCATCCAGCACGAGCAGCACATGCGGCGGCAATCCCGCGCGCAGCCGCTTGATCTCGTCGAACGGCAGATAGGTGCCGGTCGGGTTGTTTGGATTGGCGAGCCACACGAGCTTGGTGCGCTCCGTGACCAGTTTCAGGATCGCATCGACATCGGCGGTAAAATCGCTCTCGGCCGCGACGACATTCTTTGCGCCGTTCGCCATCGTCGCGATCGGGTAGACCAAAAAGCCGTGGGTGGTCGAGATTGCTTCATCGCCACGGCCCAGATAGGTGTGGGCCAGGAGATTGAGGATTTCGTCGGACCCGGCGCCGCAAATGATGCGGTCGGGATCAAGCCCGAAGGCGCGGCCGATCGCTTCGCGCAGCACGCGGGACGTGCCTTCCGGATAATCCTCCAGATGCGCCGCGGCGTCCTTGTAAGCCGCGATCGCCTTCGGCGAGGGTCCGAGCGGCGTCTCGTTGGCCGAGAGCTTGAAGACCTTGCGGCCGGGCTCGGGCACCGGGCTCTTGCCGGGGGTGTAGGGCGCAATATCGAGGATGCCGGGATTCGGCATGGGGCGGGACATTCTTGGCTCCGGATTGACGGGACGGGCTTTACGGCTTCGTCCCGTTCGGTGGCACCGTATAGCGCGTTGCATGGCTGCCGACGAGGGCCGATGAGCGCACCGAGGCGCCGGCCTGGATCAGGGCTAGCTTGATCTTTTCCAGGCGGTTGGCGCCGGCGATCGATACCAGCAGCGCCGCGCCGTCAAAAGCGGTGTCCGGCACGGCGACGACCTCGGCGAGTGGCGACAGCGCGCGCGCGATGTCGGCGTTCCAGCCCGATACGCGCACGCTCCAGGTCTCGACCTCGGTCACCATCGCGCTGTCGGCGACGCGCGACACCACGAAGACCGGCAGCGCCGCCGGATGGTCGGCGCGCTCGACGAAGGGCAGGCGCGCGATGATCTTGGGTGCGCCTTCGGCTTCCAGCGCGATCCACCACGGCGTGCGGCTGGAGGTGGCCGAGACCAGCGCCAGATCGCCCTTGGATTTGGCGACCGCCTCGACAGCCGCGGAGGCGCTGAAATGCGAGACATAGGGAACGGTGAATCCGAAATGAAACCGCGCCGAATCCCGCATCGTGGATTCGCCGACCGAGATATCGGCATGCACGGCAAACGGCGCCTGCACATAGGTGAAGGTCGAGATGATGACGCGCCAGATGCTCTCCACCGTATCGAGCGGCAGGATGCCGCGATGGCGCTCGACCAGGCGGCGCATCATGTCGGCCTCGCGTGCGGGGCGAAACGCCGAGCCGACCTCCTGGGTCTGCTTCACCTGGATCAGGCGATCGATGATGTCGCCGCGCTGCATCAGCAGGCGGTGCACGCCCTCATCGATCGTGTCGATCTCCTTGCGCAGCTCGGCAAGCGAAGGCGGGGCAGGGGGCGATTGAGGCATCGGCGATTGAGACATGGGCGATTCAGACATGGGACACCCGGCGGATTTCTTTGTCATCCTGAGGCGCGTCCCTCGAAGGATGGAGGCCCGTTCTGTCTCATGGTGCGAGGCAGCGCAACAGCGAAGTTACGCCGGGCCCGCGGATACGTGCCTGCATGGTTTCTCGATTTTGCGATAGCGAAGTGATGCCCGGTTAACCACCGGCTTGCCTTGACGAAAGGCCGGCAAGTGACTAGTTTTGTACCACTTCCGTGGTCATTTGAGCCGGCCGGCTTGCAGCCACGTTAAACAACTCGCTAAACAGGCCGGGGACAGATTGGATCCCGGCCGAACCTTTTGTTCAGGCCGGGTTTTTTATGGCCTGATTTCTGTCCTGGTTCGGGAGCCTCCCACGAGGGCGGTCGAGAGCAAAATGATGAAAGTGCAGTCGGTATCAAGTCCGGCGATCAATGCCGACGAGCGGTCGCACGAGGCTGATCATCCGACGTCGCTTGTGGCGCTGTTCGGCGCCGAGCAGCCGCTGAAGCTCGATTGCGGCATCGATCTTTCGCCGTTTCAGATCGCCTATCAGACTTATGGCGAGCTCAATGCGGCGCGCTCCAATGCCATTCTGATCTGCCATGCCCTGACGCTCGACCAGCATGTCGCCAATGTGCACCCGCTCACGGGCAAGCCGGGCTGGTGGGAAACCACGGTCGGCCCGGGCCGTCCTCTGGACACCAGCAGCTACTTCATCATCTGCGCCAACGTGATCGGCGGCTGCATGGGATCGACCGGCCCGGCCTCGACCAATCCCGCCACCGGCAAAGTCTGGGGGCTGGATTTTCCCGTCGTCACCATTCCCGACATGGTGCGGGCGCAGGCCATGCTGCTCGACCGCCTCGGCATCGACACGCTGTTCTGCGTGGTTGGCGGCTCGATGGGCGGCATGCAGGTGCTGCAGTGGACCGCCGCGTATCCCAATCGGGTTTTTTCGGTGCTGGCGATCGCCTGCAGCACCCGCCATTCGGCGCAGAACATCGCCTTCCACGAACTCGGCCGTCAGGCCGTGATGGCCGATCCGGAGTGGCACAATGGAGGCTACGCCGATCGGGGCACCCATCCGCATCGCGGCCTCGCGGTCGCGCGGATGGCGGCGCACATCACCTATCTCTCGGATGCCGCGTTGCATCGCAAGTTCGGCCGCCGCATGCAGGATCGCGAGCTGCCGACCTTCTCGTTCGATGCGGATTTCCAGGTCGAAAGCTACCTGCGCTACCAGGGCTCTTCTTTCGTCGAGCGCTTCGACGCCAACAGCTATCTCTATCTGACGCGGGCGATGGACTATTTCGACATCGCGGCCGATCACGACGGCGTGCTGGCGCAGGCCTTTCGCGGCATCCAGACCCGCTTCTGCGTGGTGTCATTCACCAGCGACTGGCTGTTTCCGACATCGGAATCGCGCGCGCTCGTGCATGCGCTCAACGCCTCGAACGCGCGGGTGTCGTTCGCGGAGATCGAGACCGACCGCGGCCACGACGCCTTCCTGCTCGACGTGCCGGAGTTCTTCGACATCTCCCGCGCCTTCCTGCAATCGGCGGGCAAGGCGCGCGGACTGGCCAAAGCGGGCAGCTGATATGTCCATGCAGCAGCAGGCCCTGCCGTTGGGCGACGTGGCGAGCGAAAAGCCGCGCCATTACCGTGGCGACCATCTCCTGGTCGCCACGATGGTCGCGCGCGGCTCCAAGGTGCTCGATGTCGGCTGCGGCGATGGCGATCTGCTGCAGCTTCTGGAGAGCCGCGGCATCGACGGGCGCGGCATCGAACTCTCGCGCGAGGGCGTCAACCGCTGCGTCGCCAAGGGGCTCGCGGTGGTCCAGGGCGACGCCGACACCGACCTCGTCAACTATCCGGACGACGCCTTCGACTATGTGATCCTCTCGCAGACCTTGCAGGCGACGCGCCAGCCAAAGGCGGTGCTGGAAAACCTGTTGCGGATCGGCCGCCGTGCCATCGTGTCGTTTCCGAATTTCGGGTTTTGGCGGATGCGGCTGCAGCTTTTGATCGGCGGGCATATGCCGCGCACCGAGAACCTGCCGGCGACCTGGTACGACACGCCCAATATTCACTTCTGCACCATCAAGGATTTCGTGCAGCTCTGCGACGAGACCCACGTCAAGATGGAGCGCGCCGTCGCGCTCGACACTTACGGCCGGCCGGTGCGCGCAAACTTGCCCTGGTGGTTCTGGAACATGTTCGGCGAGCAGGGCGTATTCCTGCTGAGCCGGGCGGGGAAGGGGCGGTAATTGCTGCCGTCGTTCCGGGGCATGCCAACGGGTCCGCGCAAAAGCGCGGCCCGATGACATCGAACCCGGAATCTCGAGATTCCCAGATGCGCAATTGCGCATCTGAGGTTCGCACTTCGTGCGCCCCGGAATGACCTTCAAGTTTGAACCACCACCGACCGCGGGTCGCGCGCTCCCCAGCGTCCGGCTTCGACCAGCGCGATGAAACGCTCGACCATCTCGTTGAACAGCGCGGGCTCCTCGAGATTGAGCACATGGCCGGATTTTGGAAAGAAGGTCAGCCCGGCCGCCGGCAGATGCTGTTTCAGAAACAGGCTCGGTTCGACGCAATTGTCGTCCTCGTCGCCGCAGACGATCAGCGCCGGCGTCGACACTTTCCTGATCGCCTCGCTCATTGTGTAGATCGAGGGACGGCCGCCCTGGAAGCCGCGCATGGTGTTGGCCGAGCCCTTGGAATCGTGACGCGCCAGCGCGGCATAGAAATCCGCGTGTCCGCGCGGGTCCTTGACCAGGAAGGGAATCCGGCCTGGCGCCTCGCGCGTGACCTTGGCGACGTCGGCCGCGCCAAGCGTCTCGAACTGTTCGGCATTGTCCCGGCACTGTTTGCGGAACGCGTCCAGATGTTCCAGGCTCGAACCCGAGCCGACGCCGGCCAGCGTCATCGACAGCACGCGCTCGGGCGCGTTGAGCGCAACCTGCAATGACGAATAAGAGCCCATCGAGAGGCCGACGAAGTGCGCGCTTGCGATCCTGAGATGGTCGAGCACCGCAAGCGCGTCGGTGTAGAAATGCCGGTAACTGTAAGCCTCGGCCGATGGCGGCACGTCGGACGGCGTGTAGCCGCGGGCGGAATAGGCGATGCAGCGGTGGCCGCGCGAGAAATAACGCATCTGCGGTTCCCAATTGGTATGGTCGGCCGCGAATTCATGCAGGAAGAGGATCGGCGTTCCGCTGCCTGCCTCCTCGAAATACAGGCGGACATCATCGCTTGCGACGGCATGGGGCATTTGAGGTTCCTTCTGCTTTTCTTGTTTTGACGCGTCTTGCTCACGCGACCTGACCGCCGGTTCGCGTGAGAAACGCTCCGGGCCGAGATCGCAAAATCGCAGTTAATGCTCACGGCTGCAATGCGGCGGCATCGTTTTCTTTTCTGCCGTTAAACGATCGCGGAATTTCCCCAGAATCGTTCCCGCCTCGCCACATCACATCATGCTCTCGCCACAGCCGGATTTTTAACGGGCCCGCGAATGTCGGCGTCACGCGTCGATGGGGAATTGGGGGTGTCAACGAAGGATGAAGTATGCTCGAACTTTCCGTGTACCGCCGGTCGCTTGTCGCGCTGGCATTTTGTTCTGCGGCGATCGCTGCCTCCATTTCCCCCGCGTCAGCCAGGTCTCATCACGGCACAGGACGATACGCGCATGCGCGCCATGGGGCTCATTATGCCAGATCGCATGTCCGGCATCGTCACCCCCGTTACGCCGCTCACGCTTCGCGCTGGGAGCGCGGAGTAGCCGAGATGCGCGCGGGCGGCTTTGCCGACACGCAAGCAAGCGTGATGTCGGGCGCGGCGTCGAACGGCGCGGCGATGTCTGGCGGCTTCGGTTCGTCGAGCCTTGTCTCCGCGGCGCGCCGCTATCTCGGCGGCAACCCCACCGCGCGGCGCAGCCTGTGGTGCGCGCGCTTCATGAACATGGTGTTGGAGCAGACCGGTCATCGCGGCACCGGTTCGGACATGGCAAGTTCGTTTGCGCGCTATGGCCAGCGCATCTCCGGCCCGCAGGTCGGCGCCATCGCCGTGATGGGCCGGCGCGGCGGCGGCCATGTCGGCATCATCACCGGCGTCGATGCTCGTGGCAATCCGATCATGATCTCGGGCAACAACGGAAACCGGGTCCGGGAGGCGCCGGTCTCGCGCGGCCGGATTTACGCCTACGTCATGCCGGCGGGTTGAAATTCGTCATTGCGAGGAGCGTTACGACGACCTGTCCGCCGTAGCTCAAAGAGCGAAGGCGGAAGCAATCCACTCGTCCTTGTGGCCGGATGGATTGCCGAGCCTGTCATCGGGCGCGCATTCGCGCGACCCGTTGGCTTGCAACGACGGCGCCGCACTTGGCTTCCGGGCGGGGCCGCTCGTCACTCCGGCTCAGCGAATCTCGTCATCGCTGACAAGACGTTCGTGAAAGACCCTGACGACGCTTGCGTCGAAGTCACGGCGAGGCTCCAGCCTGGCCTGCGCGTTTGTGGCAAGATACCACGTATTAGTACGGGATCGCCTATTGTCCTAATCTTCATGGTTAACGGGCAGCCTTCATCGGGGGTGCGTGCCGGCTGCTCGCATTGGGGGAAATTCACCGTGGCATTCTTGCAATTGAATATCCGTGGACGATTGATTCTTGGCTTCAGCGTGCTTTGCATCCTGTTGGCCGCCGTGGTGGGCACCACGATCATCAAGGTTCGAACCGTCGACGAATCAACCAAGCGGACGGTCAACCTTCGGGTTCCGACCGCCATGACAGCAAGCGACCTGGTGACGGGGGTTTATGCATCACTCGCGTCGCTGCGCGGCTGGCTGATCACCGACAACGATGTATTCAAGACCGAGCGCGCCGTGCTCTGGAAGGACATCCAGGAGCACGGCTCCGAGATGGATCGTCTCTCAGGCCAATGGACGGTCGAGCAGAACAAGTTGGATTGGAAGCAAGCCAAATCGTTGCTCGACGAATTGCGCAACGCGCAAGACAAGGCCGAAGCGATCGCCCACACCGTCGACGAGCAGCCCGCGGCAAAGATCCTTGCGACCGAGGCAGCTCCGCTGGCCAAACTCATGCTGCAAAAGGCGACTTCCATCATCGACGAGGAGGGCGGCATTGCCTCGACCGATGCGCGCAAGAGCCTGTTGATCGGTTTTGCCGACATGCGCGGCAGCATGGCGATGGCGATCGGCGCGATCCGCGCCTATCTGCTCACCGCGGACGCGGCTTTCAAAACCGAGTTCTCCGAACTCTGGGCGCTAAATCAGAAAAAGTTCGACGCCCTGGAGAAGCGGCGCTCGGAGATGACGCCCGATCAGCAGAAGGCCTTCGACGCGCTCGTTGCAGCCCGTGCCAAGTTTTCGCCGCTGCCGCAGAAAATGTTCGAGATCCGGGCCTCAGACCGCTGGAACATGGCGCAATGGTTCTTGACCAACGAAGCCGCGCCCCGCGCCAACAAGCTGCTCGATATCTTTGCGGGACCGAAGAACGCCACGGGCTCGCGTTCGGGCGGGATGGTTTCGCGGCAACAGGATAACCTGAAATCAGACGGCGCGGCGGTTCTCGCTGAAACCAATTTCCTTATGACCCTGCTTTGGGTGCTGATGGGTGTTGGCATCGGCGTCGCCGCAACCGTGGTGTATCTGACCAACCGCTCGATCGTGCCGCCCATTCTCAAGATGGTTGGAGCCATGGGGCAGCTTTCCCGTGGCGATCATTCCGTCGAAATTCCCGCAACCGAGAACAAAGACGAAATCGGCCTGATGGCAAGGGCGGTCCTGATCTTCAAGGAGAACATGATCAGGGCTAAGGAACTCGCCGCCAAGGAAGCCGAAGCAATCAAGGAGCGTGTGGCGCGTGCGGCGCGGGTGAACGAACTGACCCAGGCGTTCGACGCCGACATAACGACGGTGTTGAGGTCGGTGGCGTCAGCTTCAACCGAACTGCAGGCGACAGCATCGTCGATGACGGCGACGGCCGAAGAAACCAGTAACCAGGCAACAGCGGTAGCCGGGGCGACTGAAGAGGCTTCAACAAATGTGCAAACCGTCGCGGCGGCGTCGGAGCAACTGGCCAGCTCCGTCACCGAGATCAGCCGTCAGGTCGCGCAGTCGGCCACGATAGCAAAGAAGGCCGTTGTAGAAGCCGACCGCACCAATACGGCGGTCCAGGGCCTGTTCAAGGACGCCGCCAGCATTGGCGACGTCGTCAAGCTGATCAGCGAAATCGCCAGCCAAACCAACCTTCTCGCGCTCAATGCTACGATCGAAGCCGCGCGCGCCGGCGAGGCCGGACGGGGATTCGCCGTGGTGGCGGCCGAGGTCAAGAGTCTCGCCGAACAAACCGCGAAGGCAACGGACCAAATCAGTGCTCAGGTTTCGTCGATCCAGACTTCATCGAGCGAAGCTGTGAGCGCCATCAAGGGCATCTCCGCGACGATCAATGAAATGAGCGAAATCGCCTCGGCGATTGCCAGTGCCGTGGAAGAACAGGGCTCGGCGACGCAGGAGATTGCACGCAACGTGCAGCAGGCGGCTCTCGGCACCGGTGAAATTTCCTCGAACGTTACCGGCGTTCAGCAGGCCGCCGGCGATACCGGCGCCGCCGCCCATCAGGTGCTACAGGCATCCAGCGAGTTGTCCAGGCAGTCCGAGACGATGCGAGGTCAGGTCGAGTCCTTCCTCAGCAACATCAAGGCCGCTTGATGCGACGCGGCTCTCCACCATTGCGTCTTGCGCGAGGATGGAGGGCCGGCCTCGGTTTGCTGATTTTCGAAGCCGCTCACGTGCTGATAGGGAAAATGTCCGTTCCGGGGCAAGGAGACATTCTCGTCTCAGAGAGGCGCCGCGACCTACGTTCGCCGAGACACGAAGCTTCCATTCGGCTGATGGAAGACTAATTCATCCACGCCTCCGTCCGGGCCGGGGCCGAACTCCACGCGGAAGTCCTCAAACTCGCCGATGACGAAGGTTCGGCTTTGATAGGGACGCAGTTTGGAAGTTGGTTGACTCCCGATTGTCAGGTGAGTTCTCCATTGTTGTCCTGCGCGACAACTACGGTCGTGCTCCCCTGGCGGAATGTGCCGGTACAGCGCTGACGGAAGGCCGGATTCGTGCAATCGCCAGCCGCAATGCGGGTGAAGGCGATATCCTTGACGAGCGGCTCGAACGGAACTGCCACACTCGCAATATTGCCTTCGCGGTCGGTCGAAAATGAGAGGACAAGCTGACCGGGTAGCAGGCCGCCGGGTGCCTCGGGTGCCTCGGGCAGTTCGAACGTGTCGTAGTGCCGGTGCGCGAGCGGTTCGGACATGCCGCGAAAAGCCCAGTGCAATTTGCCTTCGGCATGGGTGATCGTGATCCGGCCGTAGCCGGGATGGTCGTAATCACCGGCATAGTCCGCGAGGTCATGGCTAGGCCGGGTGTTTAGCCGCCGCGTCGCTTTCCGGGCCTTCCGGTCAACGTCGAGCTGCGCCACGAATTTGCGGCGCCGCTCACGACCACGCGCTCTCCGCGATACCTGTGCGAGCGGAAGCCGAGGCCATAATGCACATCGCTGTACTCGGCGAATTCGGGTGCTCCGACATGCACGCGCGGCTTTTGAAGCTCCTGTATCAAGCCCGGTGACAGGAGCCGTTGTCCTTCAAACTCGCCCTTGCCGAGATGAAAACGAAGCCAGTTCGCGAAGCTCGCAATCGACGTGCTCATGCCGCCGGCAGCCGTCACGCTAACAGGCCAGAGCTTCGAGCGCAGGCGGGTGTTCCCCTCCATCGCGTAGGGCACTGCAGCGTCGGCGGCTGCGGCAAGCTCCTCCACAGTGAACGTCACCTCCATATGCAACTTGTCCGTCAGCGCGCGGGTGAATTCGGTCCAGCTCTGACCGCTGACACGCTCGGCCACCATACTTGCGACAAGGTAGCCGAGGTTCGAGTATTGGAAGGTGCTGCGAATGTCGTCGCTCAGCTCGAGATAGCGCATCGCCGCCAGCATTTGCGCGGGTAACAGATCGCCGGGCAGCCAAATCCAATCGTGACGCGGCAACCCGGAATGGTGGCAAAGCAAATCGCGCACCGTGACGCGGTCGCTCGCGATGGCGTCATGCAGCCGGAATTCCGGGATGTATTCCCGCACCGGCTTCTTCCAATCCATGCGCCGCTCGTCCACCAAAAGGGCCAAGCCTGTGGCGGTGAACGGCTTCGAGACCGACATGAGTTGGAACTGCGTGTCGGTTGTCACCTTCAAGCCGGCTTCGACATCGCGAAGGCCATAGGGCCTGACGAACACCACCTCCCCGTTTTGCACGACTGCAACGGCGAGGCCCGGGACCTTCCACTCCTCCATAACTTCCGCGATGAGACGTTCGAGCTCGGGAATGGATACCGTAAAGGATTGGGTCCGTGCCACAGGTTCGGATACCATCAGAAAGAGCCTCGACTACCTCAGCTTGAGCGCAAGTCAAAGATAATCGATTTTTGGCAACTCGACGACAGCTATGGGTCAACAAGAGACATTCTGGGAGTTCTGGAGGCTGGGTTCGCGCACAATTTAGAGGCGCCGTCAGCTCTGCCAGAAGTGAAACGCCGGTGATTGTGACCCTATTCGGGTAGACCGGTCGCGGCAGTAAAGGGATCTCGGAGAGGGTATGATCGTATAGCCAGTTGCGCCGACTAGCATGCCATTCGGGCTAGACGGCGGGGCTGCGCTATTGCGTGTTCCGTGCTGACCGGGGCGATTGTGAGGGCAATGTCGTGGACGCCGCGCCATCTGCGTCAGCACTTCTGACGTGAAGACGCCATCCATCATGGAAAGTCCTCTGGAGAGGACGTAGGGTTGCGCTGTCCGGACCTTGACTGAGGAGTCAAGAACCGAACCAACATGTGGGCTGGTTCACGATCTCGCGGGTGATCCAAATGTAAACTGCGGTCCATCCGACAGCCAATTTCGATGCACGTTCGTAAGGAGGAACTCTCATGAAGGTTCTCGCGACCGTTCTTATCGCAGCAGGAATTTCAAGCCTCACCTCGATAGCCGCCCCGGCCAGAGCCGCTGAACCCGAGTCAAAAAGTCAGATCACTATCCTCTACGACGCGTTCGGAACCGATCCTTCGATGACCAAGGACTGGGGGTTCTCCGCCCTCGTGGAGGTCGCCGGAAAACGAATCTTGTTTGACACCGGCAATGACGCCGACATCTTTGCAGCTAATGTGAAGGCGAAGGGAGTTGACCTCAAAACGCTTGATTTCGTTGTCCTTTCGCACCGGCATTCGGACCACATGGCGGGCTTGAATTATGTTTTGAGTGTGAATCCGACTGTGAGAATCTACGCGCCTAAGGAAGGCTTCGGCATCTACGGTTCGTCGTTGCCGTCGAGCTTCTATCGGAAAGATGAAACGTTGCCGCCGGAGATGCGCTACTATGGCGGCGAGCCACCACAAACCATGAAGTTCGGCGCGGCATGGCATGGGGCTAAGTTCGAATTGATCGACAAGACCACCGAAATCTCCCCCGGCATAACGTTGATAGCGTTGGTGTCCGATGCTCCCGGCACGAAGGAGCTCAAGGAGCTATCCCTTGCGGTCAACACCGCTGAGGGCATGGTGTTGGTCGTCGGATGCTCGCATCCGGGAATTGACAAGATTGTGGAGGCAGCGGCAGCTATCAATCCTAAAATTCATATCGTCGCTGGCGGCTTCCACCTTGTCGTCGCCTCTGATGATGTTGTCGCAAAGGCCGTGACAGCTCTCAAAGATACATTCAAAGTCGAAAGCGTTGCACCGGGCCACTGCACTGGCGAGCCAACGTTCGCAGCGTTGAAGAAGGCTTTCGGTGATCGATATCTTTATGCGGGTCTCGGCACTACTCTTCCGCTTCGAGCGAACAATGGCTCCGACATGCGACGCGGCGAAGGACCGGCGCTGCAGCAAGATGACCTGACCGCCTACCGCAGGCTTGCGCAACGGGAAGATCCGTTCGGCATCCTACGGGCGCGAAGCATGCGAACAAAGGCTTCGCAGTTGTGAGTGGCGTTTGACAATGTAGCCGGTGAATGACGAGGCAGAGACTCGGCGTCTCTGCCAGTCGTCACGGCAGGACTGTCCGGCGCGGCCAGAGATCGCGCCAAGGCAGTCATGGCGATACCAATCTCCGCCGTATGTCTCTTTTGGGTCAAGGCGTCGATTTTGCCATACCTGTGATACGTCCGCTGTCCTGTGATATGCATCCTGCGTCACTCGTGAGGACGACGGGAGGAAAAATCCGCTGCGCGTAGACGGCGATTTGTGCAGACATTTCAACGTGATTTGGGTCGTCCAGTCCCCCCTTTCAAAAATATTTCGCTTAACCCGTCGGGCAAAT
>WNGJ01004011.1_pt1 | contig 37730 bp, 32 predicted proteins | sample 5400611 | NCBI WGS metagenome assembly WNGJ01 (sample SAMN13153375, study PRJNA577476) | soil metagenome | isolation source: 40 cm soil or saprolite under Garry oak tree replicate 1 | place: USA:California | collected 2016-06-15
CCTGCTCACCGACCCGCGCATTCTCATCCTGGATGATTCGACCAGCGCGGTTGACAGCGCCACCGAGGACGAGATTCAGAAAGCTATTCGACGTCTCTTACAGGGGCGCACCACGCTGCTGATCACCCATCGACTCTCACAGATACGCTGGGCCGACAAAATAGTAGTCTTGAAGCGAGGCGAACTGATAGATCAAGGCTCCCACGCTGAATTGCTTGAGCGCTGCGAAACGTACCGCCGAATTTTCGCACACTCTGAGATCACCCTACCTGCGAGTCAAAGTGCATCGAAAATGGAGACATAATGGGCTTTATCATGGATGGCCTCGAAGCCGAGGCATATGATCGCACCTATTCCGATAGACAACTCATCGCACGCATCATCGGCTACTTTCGCCCCAAATTGCGGATGATGCTCGCTGTCGCGGCGCTGATCGTCTTAAGCTCGCTTCTGGACACTGCCTTCCCCATCCTGATTTCATTCGGCATCGATGCAGCAGTAGCATCGCTAGCAGCCCGAACGATAGCAATATTGATTGGGGCAATCTTGATCTCAGGAGTACTATCCTGGACGTGCAACTTCTTTCGCCAATGGTACACAGCTCGCTCTGTAGGCGAAGTAGTATTGAATTTGCGCAGGGATGCATTCAACGCAGTCGTTGCACGCGACATGTCATTCTACGATGAGTACCCATCCGGCAAAATTGTCAGCCGTGTGACCTCCGATACAGAAGAGTTTGCCACAGTTGTAACGTTGGCGCTCAATCTACTCAGCCAGGTCTTACTCTTTTTCCTCATTGCCGTGGTGTTGCTAGTTAGAAGCACCCTGCTGGCTCTGCTGGCATTCTCCATTATGCCTTTCATCGTTCTGATCGCTCTGGGTTTTCGTCGTATAGCCCGCCGCACGACACAGCGCTCACAACGTTCGTTGGCGCGTGTGAATGCCAATGTGCAGGAAGTAGTCAGTGGTATCGCCGTCGCCAAGAACTTTCGCCAGGAACAAAACATGTATGACGAATTCAAGAAGGTGAACGAGCAATCCTACCAGGTCAACGTGCGTTCCGGCTTCGTCTACAATGGCGTCTTTCCTCTGCTTGTATTGGTGGCGAATATCGGCACCGTCATCGTTGTCTACTTCGGTGGACTGAATGTGCTAAATCACACGATTTCAGCAGGAGATTGGTTCCTCTTTGTGCAGGGCATCAGGCTGCTCTGGTTTCCCTTAACCAGCATCGCGTCTTTTTGGAGCCAGTTTCAACTGGGTCTGGCAGCCAGCGAGCGGGTCTTCGCCTTGATCGATGCCGAGCCACGAATTCGGCAGACCAACCAGCAACTAGTAGCTCACCTGGTCGGCAAAATTGAATTCAAGGACGTATTTTTCAGTTACAACGACAGGCAAACCGTATTGGCCGGCTTCAATCTCACCATTCAAACAGGTGAGACAGTGGCAATTGTTGGGCACACCGGCGCCGGAAAATCCAGCCTGGCACGTCTCGTTGCCCGTTTCTATGAGTTTCAGGGTGGACAACTGTTGATTGATGGGCGCGATATACGCACCTTTGACCTGCAACGCTATCATCGCCAGCTAGGAATTGTCCCACAAATCCCATTTCTCTTTTCAGGAACAATAGCCGATAATATTCGCTATGCCCGACCAGAAGCTACAGATGAGCAGATTGCATCGGTAGCTCAACATATCGGAGGGGGTGACTGGCTAGACGGCTTGCCCGATGGGCTGAACACACTCGTAGGTGAAGCGGGTAGATCGCTCTCGCTGGGTCAGCGGCAACTTGTCGCATTAGCGCGCGTGTTGTTGCAAGACCCATCTATCATCATCCTGGATGAAGCAACCGCCAGTGTTGATCCACTTACCGAGGCGCAGGTCCAGGAAGGACTTGACCTTGTCTTGCAGCACCGCACAGCTATACTTATTGCTCATCGACTGTCCACCATTCGACATGCCGACCGTATCATCGTGCTCGATCGTGGCAGGATCGTCGAGGAAGGTAATCATCATACCTTGATGAGCCAGGGCGGACATTACGCTCAACTCTATAACACCTACTTCCGCCACCAATCACCCGACTACAAACCAGGTGAAGGATTTGTCCCAATCTCTACACCTTGACACAAGATGAGAAACAGCCTACTAGTATTAGTGACAACTTCCCACAGCTATAGCTGGGGGCTTCTCAGTTCGACCGGACTCCCAGCGGAGACCGTCCCTGAAGGCCATGCCCTGGCCTTGGACAAGATATTCTGAGCAGCGTTGACATCACGGTCAGCGACAAACCCACAGGAGGTGCACATGTGCGTACGAACACTGAGGGACTTTTGAACAAGTTCCCCACAGTTGCTACATGCCTGTGTGGTGAAGCGCGGGTTCACTCGGATCACTTGATGTCCAGCGTTTCCAGCTTTGGCTTCAAGAATGTCGAGAAACGCGCCCCAACTGGCGTCCATGATGCTTTTTGCGAGATGATGGTTCTTGGCCATGTTATTGATCTGAAGGTCTTCCACGGCAATATGGTGATAGCTCTCTGTGTATTGCCTGGCGACCTTATATTGGAAGTCCCGGCGCTGTCGCTTGATCTTGAGATGGGTTTGCGCCGTGCTCTTAGCAGCTTTGCGTCTGCGATGACTGCCTTTCTTACGACGAGCAATCGTCCGTTGCTTGCGTCTCAAGGTTTTCTGCGAGGTACGATAAAAACGCGGGTTCTCCACGGTATTTCCCGCGCTATCGGTCAAGAACGATTTCAGACCCACGTCAATGCCGATATCAGGATGTTCACAAGCGGATGGTTCGTGTTCGATGCGTGGCTCCATCTCGCATACGACCAAGGCATACCAATGTCCATCGGCTCGCAAGACCAGATGCACCGTTTTGAGAGTACCCTTTAAATTGAAGCAATATAGCCTGTTTCAAGCCATTTTAGAAAGGTTCTTCTATGTTCTACCATCTAGGCAAGTTAGCCACCCGCTATCGCTGGTTGATTGTGGGCTTTTGGATGGTCGCCATCGCCATATCGCTGCCATTTGCTCCGCGAGCCAGCGAGGTACTACATTCCGGCGGGTTTGTGAGTCCCGATATTGAGTCAGAACGGGCGGTAAACCTCCTGGTGCAAAAGCTACATCTTAACCTGACAATTGTTCAGGTCATCTTCACCAGTCAAAACTACACCGCCGATAGCCCACAATTTATACAGGAAACGCAAACCGCCCTTGCAAGCGTGCGTGGGATGACAGAAGTCTCAGGAATCGTGAGTTTTACTGATAATCCACGTCAGATCTCATTAGATCGTCATGCCGCATACGTGAATGTCCTGCTCAAACCTGATCCTGATAGCGCACCGAAGCTCTTGCCTGCATTAGAGCGCCGCTTGCACCAGGCTCCCGACTTAAAAACCAGTATCGGTGGAGGTCCGGTCTTTTACGAGGATATTCAAGCAGTGAGCGAGCGCGACCTGCGGCGCGCAGAGATGCTAGCTTTTCCCTTTGCGATCATCGCCCTTTTGCTTGTGTTTCGCTCCGTGGTCGCCGCTGCTCTGCCTGCTTTAGTGGGAGGAGGCGCCGTGATTGCTTCACTTGCGCTCATCTTTGGCCTTGGGCAAATCACAACTCTTTCCATCTTCGTACTGAACATTACCACCTTGTTTGGTCTGGGCCTTGGAGTAGATTACTCTCTATTTATAGTGAGTCGCTTTAGAGAGGAACTCGCTCACGGCCGCAATGTTGAGGAGGCGGTGGCGATCTCAGTCGCCACCGCCGGGCGGGCTGTTACGTTCTCTGGCCTCACCGTGTCGCTTGGACTGCTGGGTCTCGTTTTTTTCCGCATCAATATGTTACGCTCGGTTGGTATGGGTGGGGTGCTGGTCGTTTTGATGGCGGTATTTGCTGCGATCACGTTGTTACCTGCTGTGCTGGCCATTATTGGCACTCGGGTAAACGCTTTTCCCGTGCGTCTTCCGAAGCTACGCAACCTGGTAGGGGCTCGATGTATCGCGCCCGAAAACGCGGGAGGAGAGAAAACCGCTACCGGCCCTCAATATGGATTCTGGTACCGGCTCTCACAACTTGTCATGCGCTATCCTGTGCGCATATTCGTGCCTGTATTACTCCTCCTGGTTGCGCTGGGATTGCCTTTCCTGGGGGTACGCTTCTCTGCCCCTGACGCCTCGATTCTCCCCGCCGATGTCCCGTCCCGTGCAGCCTATGATCTACTCGCCAGCCGATTCAATGCGCGTGAGACGACTCCTATTCTCCTGGCCGTACAGACGAAAGGTGGTGTGCTTACTCCCGGCAATATTCACAATCTCTATGCTTATGTGCGCCGTATCGAGGCGGATGCGCGTGTTGCACGAGTAGACAGTATTGTGAGCGCAGACCCGCGATTTACGTTAGACCAGTATGAGTTATTGTATACGCACCCTCAACTGATAGCTGATCCCTATCTGTCCGCGTTTCTCAAGACGTCGGTGGCTGGAGATACCACGATGATCTCCGTCATCAGCAAATATGGGATGCTCGATCAGCATTCGCAAGAACTGGTACAGACAATTCGCAATACTGATCCTGGCAATGGCATGACTGTATTGGTTGATGGTGGGACCGCGGGCAACATAGATTATGTGCATTCGCTTTATACTGACTTTCCTATAGCCGTGTTGATTGTGTCGGTTACCACTTATATTGTTTTGCTCCTGTTTTTCCGATCACTGATCTTGCCGCTAAAGGCTATCCTGATGAACACCCTCTCGATTTTGGCAAGCTATGGCGCGTTGGTTGTCATTTTCCAGAATGGGTTCATGCATCAAGCTCTTGGCTTTACTCCGCTTGGGTTTGTTGAGGCATCGAGTCCTATTCTCTTATTCTGTTCATTGTTTGGTCTCTCGATGGACTACGAAGTCTTCCTGCTCTCGCGTATACAGGAGGCTTACTGGCAGACTGGCGATAATACGAAGGCGGTGGCGCTTGGTTTGCAGCGCAGTGGCCGGATTATCACAAGTGCAGCTCTGATCGTGATTGTGGTAAGCGCGTGTTTCGCTACTGCTGACATGATTCTAGTCAAAGCGCTGGGCCTTGGTATGGCGCTGGCAGTAGCGCTAGATGCGACGTTGGTACGGGGGTTGCTCGTGCCTGCTACCATGCGCCTGCTTGGCGATTGGAACTGGTGGCTCCCGTTCGTGGGTGTTCAGCGTCGTCCGCCAGTTCTAGCAGAAAGCTTAGCTATCGAAGAACCAAAGGAGAGCAAGAAAGATGAACTCTATAGAGCATCAGGGGACAATGCTAAGATCGGAGGGAAGCAATGAAAAAAAGCTTTGGGGTTGATGATTTTCAGGGCGGGGGCAAGCCCCGCCCCTACTATACACGTAATAAATATCATGCCAGGCGAAATATAGTAGGGGCGGGGCTTGCCCCCGCCCTGCTTGCCTTGCTCGCTTTTGTTCTCTTACTTTCCTCCTGTGGCTTTCCAGGGACCGTGTCAACCTCAGCTCAATTGCCTGTAGTGAATTTGACGCCTACAGCTACGCCACTACCTCCAATACGCTTTCCCCAGGACGAAGCTGCGCATCGCGACCTGACCGAATGGTGGTACTATACTGGGCATATGAATGGCGCAATGCCTGGTGGACAAGTACATCACTATGGTTTTGAACTGGTCTTCTTTCAGGTCTTGCGAGGTGATCTTCCCCCCGTCTACGCTGCACACTTTGCCATCAGCGATATTACGCGAGGGGAGTTTCATTTTGATCAACGACGCCTGGTTGAACCAGATGCAGTGATACCAGATGGCACATCGACAAGTGGTATACATGTTCATATCAACGACTGGTCGATCAATGGCGTCAATGGGTCAGATCACCTGGCTGCAAATATGACTAATTACGCTTTGCATATCGATCTGCACGGACTAAAGTCTGCGACGTTGCACAATGGACATGGATTAATTACCTATGGGCTAGGCGGTTTTTCCTACTATTATTCACGTACCCGTATGTCGCTCTCAGGCATACTGGTTGACCACAATCAACCTTTACAGGTATCTGGTGAAGCATGGATGGATCATCAGTGGGGTAACTTTCTCTCGCTTGGTGGCGGTGGATGGGATTGGTTCAGCATTCAACTTAACAACAACACTGAGATGATGTTGTATCTCATTCGGGACGCCTCTGGAAAGACTATCTCAAGCTATGTTGTCTATATTGGACCCCAGGCTGAGAGTTTTCTGCTACCCGCAAGTGTACTCAAAGTGACTGTTCTCAACCATTGGAGAAGTCCTGTAAGCGGAGCAAACTACCCATCCGGTTGGAGGCTTGAGATACGCGATGCACAATTACAAGCCTCACTAACTCTCTTACCAGAATTGAGGGATCAAGAACTCGTAGCATACCAATCGACAGGTAACAGTTATTGGGAAGGAGCAGTGAGCATTCAAGGGCAGAGCGCAGGGCAAATTGTTAAAGGCGAAGGCTATGTTGAGTTGACCGGCTACGCCCATCCCTCTCCCTGACACTTTTTTCTTGAGCGGGAAATCGGTCTCTTTTAGCTCCCAGTAATCCCGAGAAGCGTCAGGGATAATAGCGGGTAATATACTCTGGTACTACTGTCTTAAAAAAGTAGGGTAAGAAGCTCCTGGGATAGTATAATGAATAACCATGGGCTACATTCATCTCACTTGCGGAGATATGGTATACTCTTCAGGTACCTTTAAACATAAAAAGACTCCATGTTCGTATCTGTGATCTCATGTGTATGACATTGTAGCGCGAAATGTACTACAATGTAGAGCCATGAATTGTTGTGTTAATTAACATCTACAGTGGTATTTGAATTTGCAATCTGGTTCGTAATACTCAGGCGATGGGTGGTATTTGTTTAAAGAGCGCAGGAAGCATAGATGGAGACCAGACTACAGCCACCAACACAAGAACAGTCAGCTATCGTTGAGCGTGTTGCTCGCATAGTTTCCCGTGTACGCGGAGCAAATCCCGATTATGCTCGTTTGGCTGCAGAATTAGAGCCAGCAATCCCTTTTGATGTTTTTGGCATCGTTCTGTTGCGTCATGACAGAGAGGCTGTCCGTGTAGTTGTCTGTACACGCGAGGCAGATGCATGGGTTGCACACTATCATCAGCATCCCTTAGAAGACTCGATGGTTGAGCACATCTTGCAGCGTAGTGGAACTGTGCATAACCAGGAAGGTGCAGGCAAAACGGCGACCCGGTCGCGTACGGCTACTGATTCACCTGGTGCCCAGGATATAGCCGCTATCGAAATAAGGAATTACCCTGAGGGTCTAGGTGGTCCCCCCGCGCAAAGTGGCGATGCTCTGAGCGGTAGGCCCTATCTCTGTTCAACTTTGATCGCGCCTCTCGTGGTTGAAGATCGGGTACTTGGTTCGCTTGAACTTGGCACCACGCGCATCGATGCATATGCCGGTGAAGCGCTCCAACGACTTATCAGCGCTGTTGCGCGTGTTCTGGCGGCAGCCATCGAGAGTGCGCAGGTAGGTGGTAATGTAGAAATACAAGATCGGCAGCGCGAGGAACTGAAGAACGTTTCCAGCGCACTCGCTTCAGAGATGGATCTCTCCATGATTCTCAATCGGATCGTGGTTGGTATCGCAAAGGCGCTGAATGTTTCCTCTGCAATAATCACTCTGGATCAGCGCCGGGATAGCCTGAAACTTGTAGTGCAATATGGACTAGATGCAGTAATTTTGGCAAAGATTGTGGAACGTGAAGTAGCTTTTACTGAACAAGCCATCATTGGTTTTACGTTACGCCATCGCCAGCCCTGCGTTTCGAATGACATTGCCGAGGATAGCCGTTTTCCTGCAAGTCAGGTATTTGCTTTACAACTCGGTATTCGCTCTATTTTCAGTTATCCACTCGTGACCGGCTCTACGGTTTATGGCGCGCTTCTGCTCTGCTCAACCGAACCAGGGGGCTTCACTCCACTTAAATTAGATATTCTCTCACTCTTCGCCAGCCAGGCTACAATTGCAATTCATAACGGTATGTTATTGGAAGCGGCGAGAGAGCGAAGGCGTTTTCAAGAAACAATCGAGCAACTAGACGCAGCTCGACAACAGAGTGGTTCTGCTGGTTCATCTGAACTAGATGACCTGGTGCTGCTCAAAAGGGTGCGAGAAGAGTCTGAACGCACCTTTGGTGTCAGTTTTAGCAGCCTGTTACGCTTTATCAGTGACCACTTGTTGACATCAAGCGAACGTGACTTGCAGGATATATTGCACGCTATCCCGGATGAACAAAATGTTAAAGATATCAATGTCAACTCTGTCAATGGAACTGTAATATCGGTGCTTCAGGAGGAGAGAACTGCAACTTTTGTAGAAACGGCTGAAGCTGCCCTGGCTGGCGTTGGTTTATTAGGTGACGTAAGCGCGGCGCTTACACCAGTAATAACTCAACTCTATGAGCGCGTTACAAGTGACATGACTACCCCCTGGTTTGTTACCGACCCGCAGGGGAAATGTATCTATGTAAATCCGGCCGCCGAAGTATTTTGTGGTATACGTCTATCCCTGGATAACCTGGGAAACCTTGCAAGCTTGCATCGCCTGGCACATGAGGTAGAGCAAGTTTCTCTAAAAGTTAAGGCACATGATATACGATGGCCTTTAGAAAGCCAGGTGCATTTCGATACCTACATGCCTTTCTCTCAAACCATGATCTCTCAGACCTCCTCGTTAACTCTGCTAGATGCATTTGCAGGTTTGCTGCCGCGTATACGCAATGCCAATGAAGTCCAGATGTATCTACAAGAATTCACTTACTCTGATCTGGATCCAGACGATGCTGGATCAGTTGAACGCAAACAAAACGTTGCTCAACTGGAATTCCCGTCGGCAAATACATTGCGCTGCGTCCTCGCTGCTGAACCTGTGCAAAGACTCCCCCCCCAGCAATTTCAAGTCGATGCTAAAGGTCCCGGAGAAAAAGAGCCAGTTTCCTTTCACGTGCGTTCTGCAAAAAAGCCTGGAAACCGTTTTTCTGATCCACAAACCTTGCTTCCGGATAGGGCCCCCTCAGATCGCCATTATCAATTTATGCGCTTTGCCTTTTATGATTCGCAAGGGCAACTTTTAGCCAGTGCTTTGCAGATTCAAGATATCAGCGGGCAGGTGCGTGATGAGAAAAATAAGTCAGTACTTCTCTCAACTGTTTCGCATGATCTGCGTACACCTCTTACTACCATCAAAGCTGCAGTGACGGGACTGCTGCAACCCGATGTTACCTGGGATGAACAGATGCTTCGCGAAATACTTGATGACATTGATATCGAGGCTGATCATCTGTATGCTCTCATCAACTCTTTCATCGAAATGTCTCGTATTGAAATGGGCGCACTTGTGCTCGAAAAAGAGTGGTGCGACTTTGTCGAAATCGTACATAGTACCCTCGATCTTGATGAACGGCTGCTAGCAGGCCATCCCGCGCGTACTCATTTTCAACCGCAGTTGCCTATGGTCTATGTTGATTACGTACAGTTAAAACGGGTTTTGAGTTGTCTGCTTGAAAACGCCGTACACCATAGTCCGGAGAATGCTGAGATTGTTATCGCAATTGATACTGTTGCCGGGAGAGAACAAGATGTTGTTTTGTCCAAAGATTCTCACCGCTTCTTGCGGGTACGAGTTATTGACCATGGAACCGGGGTACCAGAAGGGGAGCAAGAGCGGATTTTCAAAACCTTTTACAGTTTAGATTCACAGGGTAGTGGGCTTGGGTTAGCTATTAGCCGTGGAATTATTGAAGCTCATCAGGGCCGAATCTGGGTAGAACCTGCCCCCGGTGGTGGATCATGTTTTGTCTTTGTACTACCTATTTCCTTATAAGGGAGTACTTGCCTCATGAAAACAAAAGGGAAGCGCATACTGGTCGTAGATGACGAACCGCCAATACAGCGGATCTTACGCCGGAATCTCACGATGAGTGGCTATGATGTCCTGATTGCGGAAAATGGTGAGCAGGCTATAGATTTTGTGCGTCTCCATCAACCGGATCTGATATTGCTTGATCTCTGGTTGCCAGGTGAGATGGATGGTATGAGTGTGTGTATGCAGGTGCGTCAATGGACACAGGTTCCAATCATTGTCGTATCAGCCAGAACAGACGAAAAGCAAAAAGTGCAGGCGTTAGATATGGGGGCCGATGATTATTTAACCAAACCCTTTAATAATGACGAGTTGCTTGCCCGTGTGCGTGCATGTTTAAGGCGTGCAGCAAACGCCTCAGAGGGGATGAATGTTCAACAACCAGAGGTTTTAACTTCTGAAGATGGGTATGTACGTGTGAATGTTTTACGACGACAAGTGCGCGCAGGTACACAAGAGGTTAAACTCACTCCGACAGAATTCGAATTGTTACAGCAGTTAATGTTGCATGCCGGTAAGGTACTGACTCATCGTACGTTGCTGCGGGCAGTTTGGGGGCCTGAGTACGGTGAAGAAGCCGATTACTTGCGGGTCTACGTGCGACAGCTTCGTGTGAAAATCGAAGAGAAACCTTCACAGCCGAAGTATATTCTGACCGAACCGGGTGTTGGTTATGTTTTTCGCCCCCAGGTAATGGCTGAAAGTTTGGGTGAAACACAAACGGCTATTTCGACAACGATGGCCATCGAGATGGAAACAAACTAATGTTCAGGGTAAGGTATCCCGGCATTCTGGGAACTTTAATAAAATTTTAATGACTTTCGCCCCTTTTTTATGTTTATCTAACTTGGTTTGTCGTACACTGCGATAATGGGGATGTCCAGGGTTCATTATAGTGTGGGAGTGAGCTGCGATCACAGGCTTCCTTAAGGGGCAGGGGAAGCTATTTCCGCAAGGTAAAGGAAATAAAGGAACGATGGAGTCACAAGACCGTATTATGGATGGAGACTTACAAACACTAGGTCTCCAATCTATCCTGAAAATGCTCGCGCTGAGTGGGAAAACTGGTACATTGTTTGTACACTCGGGACCGGAAACACTTTCCATTAGCCTGCGTAAGGGCCAGATTATGGCTTTGCATGAAGAGGGATACATCAAATCAGATTTACTTAGCATGCTCTGCCTGATCAATAAACTCGATCCGCCCCGTGCTCAAGCTGTGCGTGAGGCTTCGCAAGGTAATCTCCAGGTTGCCTTAGCAATCCTTGTTGAGCGCAACTGGATGAGCGCCGAAGAAATGCAGCGCCGTCTTGAATTTGCTGTCACCCAATCGATTAGTCACGCTCTATGTTGGGTAGATGGACGTTTCTCTTTCCATCGACAACTGGTCACTATGGAAAGCCGCATGCAGCCGCTGGATATCGACAGCGTACTATTGGAGGCGTTGCGCCAGGCTGATGAGTGGGAGGAGATGGGTGAGACATCACTAACTCGCATGACAGTCACTCGTTGGCTACCGGAAGTAAGTAACGATGTGCGCAGTTTGGGATTGAGCCAGGAACATATCGAAGTCCTCTGTCTTGCCAACGGTGAAGTGCCACTGCAAGCGATGGCAATGGGACTGATGATCCCTGAAGCTCGCGTTGCTCGTATTATGCATCGTCTGCTGGAACTGCGCTTGATAGAGGTAGTTGACACGGCATTGGAGGCCGAATTACAACAGGACCTCTCAAACATCATCATCATGTGTCAACATAAATTGGCTCAGCGGCGACAAAATCTTGCACCAGAACAGCATCTTCTCGGATTGATAGAAACGTTGTCTCAATGTATCAATGGACTGCTTGTCCATCACGGCAACTATGCGAAAAGCCTGCGTGGACGGGGACAACTTCCTTTCACGGAGATTGTACGTTATTTAGAGCGACGTTTTGCTCAGCCGCTGCAATTACTAGCAAAACACCAGTACCCAATCCTGGAAACGGTGACTTTTACGAATGGGCAGCTTGACTGCACTGAAATCATTTACCTGGATAAGTTGGTGAAAGGAGAGCAGCTGGAGGAATTTTATTGGGGGGCTGTACTCGGTCTTGCAACGTTCTTACGTACTGTTTTCTCGACGCTGTTGAATGACGAGGTGGGCAATTCGCATACTGGCCGTCAACTCAACTACGTTTGGAAAGCATTCCTCACAGAAATTGATCAGGAGATTCAACAGTACCAACTGTATCGTGCTCATCAGAACACTCAGCAGATACGCAACCGGCAGAGTGGAGCTGCGTTGCTGAGTGGGCCAAATAGAAGTAGCGTCCCTCAAGGTGAAGGCAATCTTTACTGGTCGCCAGAAACTCAAAGGAGGTCAATTTAGATGATCGAACCAATACCCACGGTTCTAGTAGTAGACGATAGCCCCACGGTACGGAAAATTGTTCAAATGACCCTGCAACGCGAGCGGATTAGAGTGATTACTGCTGGAGATGGTTTAAGCGCTCTTACCTCAGTTGCAGATGAAGTGCCTGCTCTTATCCTCCTTGATATCCAGTTACCTCGCATGGATGGGTACCATATTTGCCAGATAATACGGAAAAACTTGCAGTTTCGGTCAATACCTATTATTATGCTCAGTGGGAAGGATGGTTTGTTTGACAAGATGCGGGGAAGACTTGCTGGGTCTACAGAATATTTGACGAAGCCGTTCGACTCACTAGAGTTAGTCCAGACAGTCAAAAAGCATCTCGTAGGTTGGCAGCAGCGTATGCCGCCACAATATGAAGGCATGCGTACACGTTTGAGACGTCGTGGATAGTCCCTGTCTCAACTACTGATTGTGCAAATGTGTGAGTCAGGAATGGTTTATGCCCCCTCATATGGACCTCCCAGAGAACATAATGATGTGTTGTTATAGCCATTTTTTCCCATTGACCAGGCGTTGTGTGTTGCGCCCCTAAAAAGGAAAGGTATACTGTTATGCCAGAGCAGAAGATACTTGTAGTTGATGATAGTTGGACGGAGTTGGCTATGATCGCCACGCCATTACGGAATCAGGGCTTTGATGTGGTAACTGCCGTGGATGGCGATGAGGCTCTTGAGAAAGTCTTCAGGGAACGGCCTCAATGTATTGTGCTCGATGTAGTCTTACCTAAGCAGAATGGCTTTCAACTGTGTCGTAGGCTAAAAAGTCTGGATGCAAGTAAGCACATACCAATAATCTTGTTGACAAGCAAAAATACTCCCCTTGATAAATCCTGGGGACTTCGGCAAGGTGCCGATATGTATATGACGAAGCCTTTTAGTGAGGATGAATTGGTAAACAACGTTCGGCAACTCTTGTAGAGTTAGGAGCCTTAAAATGGTGCAGCGCGATACAGGTCGACTCTCGCAGTCCACCTCAGGTGGGCTGCAACATCAAAGAGAAACCCCCACTGTCAGACCCATGGGAAGTAATTCGCAAGGCAATGTGATCTTCCCGAGAGATCTGACCAACGTAGCAGCAGAAGCAGTTGTCGTTGGTGAGCAATACCTGGTCTTCTCACTACTCGAATGTGAGCTTGCTCTCAAAGCCGAGCATATAGATAGTGTGGAACGCCTTGCTGATGTGACTCCAGTTCCAAACGTTGCATCATGGCTCAGTGGGGTCATCAACTTGCGTGGTTCTATTGCTTCAGTCGTTGACCTGCGCGCATTTCTTGGCATGGAGCGTTTGCCTTACAATCCACGAACCCGGCTATTATCGCTAAGATACAATGAAATGGTGATCTGCCTGGTCGTGGACAGTGTAAGCGAAATGGTACCAATCCCTCCATCCGCAATTCATTCGAATACGCGTCAAGCCAATATTCCACAATGGTTGGCCTCCTATGCTTCTGGGAGTGCGCTGGTTGGCAATCGATATATTATTTTGTTGGATGCGACTCGCCTGCTGTTCTCCGACAAAATGCAACACTATTCCTAGTGATTTTAATAGAACGCTGCTTCACATGAGAGGAGGCCCGGAGGATGAATGATACCGATAGAGGCACAATGACAGTAAGTTCGTTGTTGGTAATGGGACTCACTGCTTCAGTTGCCATTCCTGTTACTGCCATTATTGTTCTTGGTATTTTAATAAAAGGAGTTGCTGACCAAACAGTTGTTGTATATGTGGTGGGGTTGTTCGCACTGATTGTGTTACTGGGAGTTCTGTTTGTCAATTATTTCGTGCGGCGCAAAATCCTGGATCGGGTTCAGGAATTTGTGGATGTGACTCGAAAATTTGCAGCAGGAGATCACTCTGTTCGTGCAGTCGTCACCGGCGATGATGAATTTGCTCTGCTATCACTGTCTATCAACACGCTCCTTGATAGCCAGGGTTTCGCCTCAGGCGGAACAGCGGCGCCAGCCAGTGGTTCAAACGATGCAGCGGCTCTACAAGCGCAGATTGAAAAGCTCTTGCAGGAAGTAAGCGCCGTTGGTGATGGTGATCTTCGTGTCCAGGCAGAGGTAACTCCAGATACTCTTGGGGTTCTGGCCGATTCCTTCAACTATATGATTGAAGAGCTTGCTAAAGTTGTTGGTAGGGTGCACGCTACTGCCCTGCAAGTGACAAATGCTACACGTCACATTCTTGACCGCTCAGATGAACTTGCTCAAGCCTCTACAACTCAAGTGCAACAGATTTCACAGACAACCGAAGCTGTAGAAGCGTTGGCAATCTTCATTCAAAACGTAGCTCGCAATGCTCAGTTGAGCGCCGAAGCAGCGCAGGAAGCGTTGCGTAACGCTAACACTGGTCAACAGGCTGTACGCCAGTCTATTGACGGAATGGTGGTCATTCGTGAAAATGTTCAGGAAACATCGAAAAAGATCAAGCGCCTGGGTGAGCGCTCCAATGAGATTGGCGAAATTGTGCGTATCATTGAAGACATCGCAGATCAAACCAACTTGCTAGCGCTTAATGCTGCTATCCAGTCTGCTATGGCTGGGGAGCATGGACGAGGATTTGCGGTGGTTGCCGATGAGATCCGTCTTCTGGCGGAACGTTCGACCGAGTCAACAAAACGCATTGCTACCCTGGTCAAGAGCATCCAGGGCGATACCTTTGAAGCAGTCGTTGCAATGGAAGATAGCACGCAGGAAGTCGTCAAAGGGTCGCAACTTGCTGACGAGGCTGGTCGTGCCCTCAACTCCATCTATACTGCTGTGGAACGGCAAGCGCAAATGATTGAAACTATCGCACATGCTGCCAATGAGCAGGCACAAGTTTCAGAAAATGTTGCCATAGCAATGGGCCAGATCTCTGAGATTACACGGCAGACGAATGCAGGGACACAAGAAGCGGCGATGAGTGTAAGCTATCTCGCCGAGCTTAGGCGTTCCAGCATTCCCACCGGGTAATGCTGATCAGTATTACCAGCAAGATATGGGGCTGGGGATGCAGAATGATTGGAACCAGGGTTTTTCGAGTGATTTTCTTTCACTTCCTCAACCTCAGGGGGCAGGAAATTCTGGCGCCTACCAGTTCGCGTTCAGTAACCAGCAAGACTTTGGATCTCAGCCAGGCTTTACTGGCACGCCTCAGTATGGCGGTCAGCAATACGGTAACCAGCAGGCATTTGATGGGCAGCAGTTTGGCAGCCAAGCCGGTTACGGTGATATGGCCGGGTTCGAAAACCAACAAAATTTTGAAGGGCAGCAGTTTAATTCGATGTCTGAATCTTCATTTGGGAGTTCGAATCAAGCAGCATTTCCCGGCTCAAACCAGATGCCAGATGTGGCGCAACAGAACGTTGGATCACAACAAGGACAATCGATGACTGCAAACCTGCGTTGGAGAAATCCTCAGCAGAGTCAGCCTTCACCTGGTCAAGATCAGATGCCTTTCCCGAACAATGGTTACACTGGGCAATAGCAAACGGAGTTCCAGTTATGTGAAGCGTTGCTTCTCAGATCGTGGAACTAGAATGAGTGGGTGCGCCAAACATGTCAAATACATTTGATAAACTATCAGTCCTCGATTCATTTATCGAAGAAGTGAATAGTTATTTGCCTGAAATCGAGGCAAATCTCGAACGTTTAGCGCGCACACCTGGTGACATGGAAGCGCTTGAAGAGACGTATCGTCGCGTTCATACCATTGGTGGCTCTGCTTCTATGATGGATTTTCCTGGTCTCGCGCATGTCGCTCATGGTATGGAAGATATCGTGGGTGATGTCCTGGATGATCTTGCTACTCTCGATCCGCCGACAATTGGACTTTTACAACGCTCTCTTGGCCGTATGCATAGACTCCTCGCCGGCATTCATAATGGAATCGACGAAGATGCGGTAATAGCAGAAGACGATGCTGACTATTCTCAATACCGCGTGATGATCGAAACGTCTGCGCGTGACGGGGACACTATATCCTCTCAAGAGGAGGACGAGGCTCAAGTGATTGCATCCACGCTGCTTTCCTCCGAGTCATCTATAGCATCTCTGGATGACATGGTAGCATCCTTTCGAACACCTACCACTACTACCGGAGAAGAAGTATCCTGGCCAGAAGAGCCTGCTTCGGATGCACGTGCCGATCTAACGCCTCAACCCGTTCATGATACTCAGCCGCGTCAACCTGCCCAACTCGAGACTCCTGTGCCTGTGGAAGCAACTCAGCCGAGTGCCTTGGAAATGCTCGCTGGTACCACGCTTCATTCAGTTCCACAAGATATGCCGCCGGTTATATCTCAGACTACTCCGCAGCATGAACAAACCAAAGCTGCTACGCCGACCGGAGCTGAGAGTGAAGGGCCACAACCTGAAGCGCCTGAAACTGGGATCATTCTCCACTCAGACGAACTTTCGCTGGTACAGATTTACGACGGTCTGCAAGAAGAAGCGCAGGTATTGGAAAGTCAAGCCTCTTCCCTGAAGAGGACGCTTGCTCAATTGCGCCTGGCAGTCTCTCTCATAGAGGGGCAGCGTACTGAATTCAGGAGCTTCCTCGATGGTTCGAGAGACGCGCTTGACCGCATGGAAGAATGGGCTGGAAAGGCCATGGGGCTCAATCTGCGTAACAGTCCCGAACAGGTAAGGCGATACCTTCCGTTGTCGGTTATGTGGGTTGCAAACAGCAAACTCAAAAAGATACTTGATTTGCTGGTGCAGATGACCAGTAACGTAGAGATGACAGATGAGCAGATGTATACTGCATTGCACCAGTTACGCACATCCATAGAGGTATGTGGTGATGCCTTCGAGCAGTTGCAATCGAATCCATCCGAGCGCTTGTTTACTCATGAACCTGGTTGGACTCCCTGGGAGATGCAGGTTGCTCGCGAAGCAGATGCTACGCGTGAGCGGGTGACATTCGAGCGCCACGGTGATCCTGTATCCCTGCGTACTGAGATAGAAGCCAGGGTTCGCGATGAATTACGACTTGAATATGAGTCTCGTCCGCTTACACTTGCAGCGCGTGCCGAACTAGAGCGACAAATACGCGAAGAAATTCGTGAGGAGTTTGAGGCGAAGAGGCAGTTGCAGGTGAGTGTCGCAGGTTCAGAACCGGGTGAAACGCTTCAAGAGGTTGAAGCGCGTTTGCGCAGTGAAATAGAGATTGAAGTGCGACGTGAGTTTCTCAGTCGCCTTACTGGAGAAGACGAGGACATTCCCGCTTCTCAGTTCCAGTCTGCTGTGCCGGCAACTTCTCAATCGTCTGCATTGTCAGCTAGTACTTTATTGCCTCCTCAAACAACCGTGGCTTCGGCCTCGTTTGGTGGAGATTTCGGAAAAGAGGCTAACGAAATCTTCCGTTTGGAGGCGGAAGAACATCTGCAAACGATCAGCATGTATGTGGCCGCGCTGGAAAACTCACCCACGGATCTTGATCCGATACAGGGTATACGACGCGCGACCCATACGCTTAAGGGCGCGGCCGGGATGATGGGATTCCGTGCTATTGCTGAACTCTGCCACATTTCAGAAGATTTGCTTGATAGTGTGACGGAGGGAGCCATTACCGTTTCACCAACCATTGTAAGCCTCATATTAGATACTGCTGAAGCTCTGGATTCGCTTATCAACGGAAAAGGTAAGGACCCTGATAACCTGGCTGCCGTTCAGGCTCTGCGCACTCGCTATACAGAGTTACTCGGTGATCAGGCTTCTCTGTCGAATTCAATTGACCAGGTGATTGAAGCTGAGATCGAAGAGAGCGAATCAGCCATCTTGGAGGATGCTTCTGTTACGAGTGTGGTTGCGGACACACTGTCTAGTGGCACAGGTCTACAACAAGCAGCTCATGCCGATCTCAGTGTGCGTGTTCCTCTTCTCAAGCTCGATGAGTTAGTGAACCTCTTTGGTGAACTACTTGTTAATCGAAGTGTGCTAGAGGAGCGCTTGCAGCGCTTGATGCGGCTTGTCGCTGATACTGGTGTAAGTAGCGCTCGCCTCCTCGACGTGGGTCAGAAGCTGGAGAGCCGTTTTGAAGCTACTACTTTGCCTAGTGGCCGTTCGGTGCAGGTCCTGCCTGGTCAAGGTAATCAGAGTATGGGGTATAACTTTGGCGGCAATGGCAAGAACCCCAATAACCGTGTTGAGCCTTCACACATGGCAGAATTCGACGAACTTGAACTTGATCGTTACACCGAATTCCATCAGCTAGCTCGCGGTTTGAGCGAAGGTATCTCGGATATGACGACGCTCAGCAATGAGATGGAAGCGATTATTCGAGACTGTGAAAGTGTCTTTGCCCGCGAGAATCGTTTAAATACGACTTTCCAGGATCGCTTAATGAAAGCTCGCCTGGTGCCTCTCTCAACCATGATTCCACGTCTTTATCGTACTGCGCGTGCGGTAGCTCTGAAGCAACATAAAGAGTTCGAATTCGTGCTGGAAGGCCAGCAGACAGAAGTAGATCGTACGGTGATCGAGGAAATAGCCGGGCCCCTGTTGCATCTCATGCGTAATGCAGTGAATCACGCTATTGAAATGCCTGAGATTAGAATACAAAGGGGCAAACCACCAGCTGGGCAGATCAAGTTATCTGCCGCCTATGAAGGAAACCAGGTGGTCATCACCGTACGCGATGATGGTACCGGAATAGATCCGCTGCGCGTACGTAATGCAGCGATTGAGCAAAACATCATTCGCCCAGATCAAATACTCAGTGACGGCGAAGTAATTGAACTCATCTTCCGCCCTGGTTTCTCGACTGCTGAGGTGCTGAGTGAAGAAAGTGGTCGTGGCGTAGGTCTGGATGTGGTACGTGATAGCGTTTCACGTCTCAGAGGTTCACTGGAGGTTGAGTCCACCCCTGGTCAAGGAACTGCATTTACTATGAAGTTTCCAACCAGTCTGGCCATCCAGAGCGCCATGATGATCCGCGTTGGTGAACACCAGTTTGCCATTCCCACAGTGATGGTCGAATCTATAGGTCGCCTGGACAACTTCAAGCAATCGACATTTGCCGGCAGGCCTGCAATTATTGTCCGGAATGATCTCTACCCACTGAATGTCCTGTCACAACTTTTGGGGCTACCTTTAAACCAACCCGACGAAAAAGCGCCCATACTGCTTGTACATACCGATCGTCACCGCGTCGCCCTGGTGGTTGACGAAATCAAAGGCAAATTGGATGTGGTGATGAAGAACCTGGGTCCACACCTGAGGCATGTGCATGGTATTGCTGGTGGAACAGTGATGGGAAATGGGCGTGTTGTGCTGATCCTTGAATTGATTGAACTGCTGACTTCTCCCTCGCGAACCATAAGTGGTTCACCCGGAACTGTAGCCACTCCTGCACTCCGCGAGAGCCCTGCTCCACAATCGCTCCAGGTGGATGCACGAACAAATGTCGGACTGTCCTCGGAACCTTTCAGTTCAACCGTGCCTACCATGCCAGTCGCGAAGCCTGCAGTTACTCAGCCCAGCGGAAAGCATATACTGATTGTTGATGACAGTCCAAGTGTACGTCGTGTGGTAGGAAATATGCTCAAGCAACACGGTTGGGAGGTGCAAGTCGCTCGTGATGGAGTTGAAGCCCTTGAGATGATTTCGCGTGAGGCGCCTGCTGGAATCTTGCTGGACATCGAGATGCCGCGCATGGACGGGTATGAATTGATGGCGACCGTGCGCGCTCAAGAGCAGTATCGAACGCTGCCCATAGTGATCTTAACGTCAAGAGCAGCCTCAAAACACCAGCAGCGGGCCATGCAACTCGGAGCAAACGCCTACGTGGTTAAGCCATACCAGGATGAAGAACTTATCAACCTTCTCAACTCGCTCGTCTATGGAGCAACTGTGCAATAAAGGTTTGCTCTGAGATGAAAGGCACCAACCTATGGGCATCGAACGTGCTGTCACACGCTGGTATCTACAACGCCAGACCTACCAGAACGAGATTGCTTCGTTAGAGGCAAAGCTCGCTGAAATGCCAGCCAGGGGACAGGAACCTGCAAGCAAAGAACGAACAGAAGTCGAGAAGCAACTTGTACATACACAAAGCAGGTTGCGTGCTTTAGGCCCCTGTCCCAAGGCAATGATGGGCTAGACAGTTAGTGCTTCCTCTATCAACCTGCCCATCTCGTGTGTTCCAACCATTTCTTTGCCTGGTTCGCGTAAGTCTTCTGTCCTATAACCTGCTTCGATGACCCGCTCCACAGCAGCTTCAATAGCCTGCGCTTCTTGCTGCAAATTGAATGAGTGGCGCAGCATCATAGCAACTGTTAGAATTGCCGCTATAGGATTGGCTTTGTCCTGTCCGGCAATATCTGGAGCAGAGCCGTGAATTGGTTCATAAAGACCAAATGAGCCGTGCGCTGTCTTTCGTGTTCCCAGGCTGGCGGAAGGTAGCATGCCCATCGAACCTGCCAGCATTGAAGCCTCATCTGTAAGAATATCACCGAACATGTTCTCGGTGACGATTACGTCGAAGCTTGCGGGTTGTCGAATGAATTGCATTGCGCATGTGTCCACCAAAAGGTGTTCAAGCGCCACATCAGGGTAATCTAATGCAATGCGGTCAGCCGTGCGTCGCCACAGACGCGATGTGCTGAGTACATTCGCTTTATCAACCGAGGTCACCTTTTTACGTCTGCCACGCGCTAACTCGAATGCTGTGTGTACGATGCGCTCAATCTCGGCCTGACTGTATAGCAGCGTATCGACTGCTTCCAGCCCTTCAGAAGTCTCACGAATTTCGCTGGGCTTGCCGAAGTAGAGGCCACCAGTGAGTTCACGTACTACCAGTAAGTCAGTTCCTTGCAGGACCTCAGGTTTGATAGTGGACGCATCGAGCAAGGCCTTGAGGGGACGTACCGGGCGCAAATTGGCGAAGAGTGCCAACTCTTTGCGCAAACGAAAGAGCGCGCGCTCCGGCTGAATCTTTGAATTTGGGCCCTCGAAGCGAGGAATGCCACCAACCGCGCCAAATAATACGGCATCGCTTTGCTGGCAGAGCTGCATGGTTGCCTCAGAAATAGCATCGCCTTCAGCCTCAATAGCTGCAACACCCACCATCGCGTGCTGTAGGTTGAACGTATGCCTATAACGTTTGCCAATATTTTGAAGCACTCTTACGGCCTGCTCAATAACCTCAGGGCCAATACCGTCACCCGGTAGAACTGCGATAGAATAATTTCCCATTTTTCTTTTCCCTATGCTGCAACGTCAATCGTGATCATCTGGGGGCGCTCAGTCTCCTCTGGTACTGGTTCGCCCTCAGCTTTAAGGCTTTCAATGTAGCCAGTGATCGCCTCTTGAGCACGCTCAATACATTGCTCTATAGTTTCGCCCTGTGTAATACAGCCTGGCAAGGCAGGGACCGTTACCGTATACCCTCCCTCTTCAGGGTCAGGCTCGAGTATTATTGTGTACTTTCTCATGATTCTCTTTTACAATACTACGCACTAACCTTCCTCTTTACAGCTCTTTGCCTGGATTGTATATGATAGCTTTATTAACTGTCAAACACTCGTGTAATCCTAATCTCCCAGTCTGCTGTCTGTAGCACGGGTGGGTAAAACGTGCTATAATTTAAAAAAAAGCAGGGAGACGTATACAGCGTTCTCCTTTCAGCTTTTAGACCCTGCTATTACACAAACCAGGCAACAGGTGCTGCTAAACCTTTGCATTGGAGTTTTACCCTATGAGCAGTGATAATAAAGGAAATGGGAATGCGCTGGAGAGCGTGGTACGACGCAAGCCCGTGCCAATTGCTATGGCAAAAGGGCCCCATGAGTACATCCCAGGCGATCAGGAACTGCCAGTTCAGCTCACAAGTTTTTTGGACATGTTGCAATGGGCGCAGAACTGGGCGCGCTCGAAGTCGGTCTGGCCCCTGGGCTATGGGCTGGCCTGCTGCGCTATCGAGATGATGGCAAGCGCGCAGGCGCATTATGACCTCTCCCGTTTTGGCTCGGAAGTCTTTCGCTCCAGTCCCCGCCAGGCAGACTTGATGATTGTGGCGGGAACCGTCTCGGTTAAAATGGGTCCGCGCCTGCGTCTCCTCTGGGAGCAAATGCCAGAGCCGAAGTGGGTCCTCAGTATGGGCCAATGCGCGAACTCGGGCGGTGAATTTTACGATAGTTACTACACCGTCCAGGGTGTTGATACCATCGTGCCTGTGGATGTTTATGTCCCTGGCTGCCCTCCTCGTCCAGAGGCTCTGATTGAAGGTATTCTCAAGCTACGCGAGAAAATAGCCAAGCAAGGCTTGAAACTGCAAGGCGAAAAGGAAATAGAGGTGTAGTATATGCGTGGAATACTTGAAGGAATGAGTCTGACATTTAGTCACCTCTTCCGACCCAAGGTGACCCGGTTATATCCCTATGAGAAGCCCAAACTACCACCTCGCAGTCGTGGGCTGATCCAGTTGATCGCAGAGGAAGGCCTCAAAACAGACTACAACTTAAAATGTGAGTCGTGCCTGCTCTGTGAAAAAGCCTGCCCGCCGCGCGCAATAACCATTGAGTTTGAGCCAATGCATCGATGGAAAGAGCGCCCCTGGTTCGTATCCTATGTTCGCGATGGCGCCGAGAAATATACATCGCATAGGATCCCGCCCGCTTCAGGCGCTTCAAAAGCGGGCTACTACATACAGCGGGTATCCGAATATGCTGAAGAGTACCCTAACAAGCCGGTAGCTCCTTGTGTGGCGATGCCTGTCAAAGATTACCTGGAACCAGCAATCGATCTCAGCAAAGTTGATGAGCTGCTTGAAACCTGGCCAGAAGAAGCCGGCGCGCTCCCAACTCTCCTTGACGCCGTAATGGACATATACGGCTACATGCCATTGCAGGCTGCGAAACGTATTGTGCAGGTGCGTGGAGTAGACTTGAGCGATCTTTTTGGGATCGCAACTATGAGTCCAAAGTTCAAACCAGCACCCGCTGTAAAAGGCATCAAACGCGACGATCAACCAGAACGTGGCTTATCACCCGCTACACGGGGTGTGTACGGGAATATTAATCATGTGAGGCAGCCAAATGCCTGAATTTGATTCTGCATATCGTGTGATCCGGCGACGGGGGGAGCCTGATATACGCTCACTTGATGCCTATCGCCGTCTTGGTGGTTACACCGCTTTAGAAATGGCCGTCCGCGAGCAAACTCCGGAGTATATAGTACAACAGGTGCTTGATGCTAAATTGCGCGGACGGGGTGGTGCTGGCCGCCTGACCGGGGAAAAGTGGCGCATTGTGCGTCGCCAGGATGACCCCATCAAATACGTTATTTGCAACGCCTACGATGCTGACCCGCGTTCGTGGGCTGCGCGTTCCATGTTGGAGCGCAACCCGCACCAGGTCGTAGAAGGTATCGTGCTTGCTGCTTACGCTGTGGGGGCGTCGGAAGCTTATCTCTTCACTCGAAGCCTCTTTGTCGAAGGAATCGCTGCAGTGCAGCAAGCGTTACAAGAAGTGTTGGAAGCCAACCTGGTTGGACGAGATATTTTAGCTACCGATTTCAGTTGTACGATCAATGTTCTGGGCGTAGACCTGGGCTTCATCGGTGGAGAAGAAACCGTCCAGTTTGCCGTCATCAAAGGTCGTCGTGGTATGCCTGAACAGCGTCCCCCTTACCCTGCCCAGTATGGTCTGTGGGACAAACCCACTGCTGTCAACTCCATTGAGACACTGGCAAATGTACCTGTTATCGTGCGTGATGGAGCGGAAGCATTTACGAGCGCCGGTACCGCTACGACTGGCGGCACAAAGATCTTAACGGTGTATGATTATGTGCCCGACAGTGAACCAAAGGTTGTAGAAGTACCCTTTGGCGCCACGCTACGTGAGATTCTGCGCCATGCAGGATATAGCCGTCCCGAGGGTGATCTGTGCGCCGTTGTTGTAGGTGGAGCGGAAGTGGCAAATGTGTTCCATGTCGTATAGGTATGAAGCGCATCACGGGGATTCTCGAAGGCATCATGAGCGATCTTGGTGTCATGTCGGATTTAGACATGTTGGATGAATTTGCCAGATATATACCAGATGGGTCATTATGTGGCTTTGGCATTCAGGCGACAAATGCGCTTAAAACTGCCAGACGCTATTGGCCCGAACATTTTCGTGCCCACGTTGAGGACCAGCAATGTCCGACAGGTAGTTGCATTCCCGTACGTGCGCATCGTTTTGTAACAAAACATGTCTTACCATAACGATGCAGATCATGTAGAGGCTAGGTTCGTTACATCTCTACACATTATCAACTCGGAAGAGGAAGTACATGGCGATATCAATCCGAGATAACCTCAATCCAATAGTTCAGGAAGCGCAAGCCCTCATGGTGCGCAATGAAGTTGGCCAACCCGGCTTCACACTCACCATCGATGGCAAGACCGTCCAGGCTTATGAGAACCAGACACTTCTGAGTGTCGCGGTTGACAACGGCATTACAGATATTCCAAATATGTGTGATGACGAAAAGCTGGAGCCAACCGCTACCTGCCGTATGTGTCTTGTACATGTAGAAGGCATGAAACAACCTCTACCTTCATGTACGACGCCAGCCTTTCCCGGGATGGTAGTCACAACGCAGTCGGATGAATTGTTCCACATTCGTCGCACCAATCTGGAGATGTTGCTTTCTGACCACAATGCCTATTGTCAACCTCCGTGCCAGGTAGATTGCCCGACGCACATTGATATTCCTGGCTATTTGGAGTTGATTGCAAAGGGCTCGATGAAAGAGGCTGCACGCCTGGTCAAGGAAGTGCTGCCGTTCCCATATATCCTGGGGCTGACCTGTCCGGCGCCCTGTCAAAAGGCCTGCCGTCGCGCGCTGGTCGAAGAAGAAATTGCCATCTGTCGTATGCATGGCCATGCCGCTGAAATCTGTTTACTCGATCCTCCACATCCCTATCCGAAAGACCCGTCGACAGGTAAGAAGGTTGCCATTGTTGGCGCGGGTCCTGCCGGCCTCACCTGTGCATACTATCTCGCGCTCAAAGGTCATTACTGTAAGGTCTTTGATATGCAGCCGCAGCCTGGTGGGATGTTACGATATGGCATCCCTGAATATCGCTTACAGAAGGACATGATGGATCGCGAAATCCAGCATGTTTGGGACCTGGGTGTAGACCAGCAGTATAACGTCAAGCTGGGACAAGACTTCACCATTGATGACCTGTTCGCGCAGGGCTTTGACGCGGTCTATCTCGGTATTGGGTGCTGGACGAGTAATGAAATGCGTATCCCTGATGAAGATGCTGAGGGTGTTGTGAATGCCATTGCCTACCTGGGTGAAAAAGTGGAAGGCAAACCGATACCCGTGAAGGAGGGCAATGAGGTTGTAGTAGTCGGCGGTGGATTTACAGCCTTTGACTGCACACGCACCTCACTACGCTTGGGAGCGAAAGTGCATACGATGTACCGCCGTTCACGCAACGAGATGGGTGCTACCTTTGAAGAGGTTGAGGATGGCGAAGCGGAAGGTACTGACCTGCAACTCTATGTCAGCCCGACTCGCGTTGTAACCGAAAACGGCAAGGTGACAGGTATTGAGTTTCAGCGAAACAAACTTGGTGAGCCGGATGCCAGTGGCCGTCGTCGTCCCGTGCCTATTCCAGGTTCCGAATTTGTTGTTGAGTGCGATACGGTCATACCCGCCATTGGACAGGCCGTTGATAAAAAGGTACTCGATGAGAAATCAGGTGTAAAGTGGACAAAGTGGGGCACCATCCAGACGGATCCGCATAACTACATGACGGATCGTTACGCTGTCTTTGCTGGTGGAGATGCGCAGATGGGTGCAAAGACGATTATCGAAGGTGTGGCCCAGGGTAAGCTGGGTGCGCGTTCGATACATGCTTTCCTCAGTGGGGAGGATATGAAAGATGCGGCCCGTCGCCTGGAACTCGAAGAACGCAAGCCTGACCTCTTTGATATTGTGCCTTACAAGCCAGTCGAGCCAAAAGTAAAAATGCCGATGCTTCCATACGAGGAGCGCAAGCGTAACTTCAAGCTGATCGAGTTGGGCTACCTGCAAGAGCAGGCCGAGCGCGAATCGGCTCGTTGCCTGCAATGTGCCTGTCCAGCGGCTGGACAGTGTGATTTGCAAAAGTACAGTATCGAGCATGGCCTGGCTGATAACCGCTTCCATGATGGCGAGCCGAGCGACTACCACGACTACGAAATTGACATGTCGCACAGCTTCATCCTGCGCGATCCAAACAAGTGTATCAACTGCACACAGTGTGTGCGTGTCTGTCACGACGTGATCGGCCCGGACTGCTACGGCATGTTTGGGAAAGGCTTTGATACTATTGTGTCGACCCCGTTCAATGTCAGCCTGCATGATACAGACTGCGTCTCGTGCGGCGCCTGTGTGCAGGTCTGCCCAACTGGATCGCTAATGATGGCCGAGCGCACCCTGAAACGCTACGCCTTCGCGCTGGATCGCTGTATCTTCTGTGGGGACTGCGTAGAGGTCTGTCCTCACGGCGCATTAGGAGAGACGCCGAATTTTGAGCTGTCGTTCTTCAATCGCTTTGGTCCTGATGTTACTTTGGAGAAAGGCGACCTTGCTGTTGCTCCAAACTACCTGGTGCGCCAGCGTCTTCCGCGTGGTAAGAAGGACGTACCGGTGATGAGCCCGCTTGTACGCCCACTGCCGGCACGAGGCATTCGAGAGTAATTTCCAGGCTAGAAGCATCGTAATAATGGGCGACCTCTCAGAGGTTGCCCATTATTACGATGCTTCTGAGGGAACATAATGCCAATCAGAGCGGTTATCTTCGACCTGTTTGATGTTCTCTTTAATGAATGGAGTCGGCTCTTCCTCGTCGAGTTTTTCCCCGCCTTCGATATGATGTAAGAGAGTCAGCGCGATAAGCGGGTAGATGATGACCGAGAGGAGGCCAGAGGCAACTAGTGCAGCGCTAACTGCAGACGTGATCAAATGAAGTTGCACACCAATCTCGGTGGCTGCGACGATGAACGTCAGCGAGGTTGCCTGAAACAATCCAGCGATTACCGTATGCCTGGTATCCAGGCGTCGCCGGTACAGTATGGCGGGTACTCCCCGCACGAGCAGTAGAGCAATCAGGAATAGCGGCACGAGCGCCAAGATCGAATGGTCTGCGAACAGAGCATGCAAATTGAAGTCTAATCCACTTGTGATGAAAAAGATATGACTACGATCAATACTACTCCATTAACTGCCTGAACTTCTCACTTGTTTGCTTCGTGATAAAATAGATATATTCGTTCCATTTAGCAAGCGCCGAGGAGTTCGATTACATGGCAAGACAGCGTAGTCTCCGCTTCCCCGAAGGGTTTTTATGGGGAACGGCATCTTCCTCATATCAATGTGAGGGTGGCAATACAAACAACCAGTGGTATCGCTGGGAACAGCAAGAACACATTCTCACAGGTGAACAATGTGGAGAGGCTTGCAACTGGTGGGAGAATGCTGAACATGATTTTGCGCTGGCTGAACAGATGGAGAATAATGCGCTAAGGTTGAGCCTGGAGTGGAGCCGTATCGAACCAGCAGCGGGACACTGGGACAGTGGAGCCCTGGACCGTTACCGGGCAATGCTCAAAGATTTACGTACTCGCCATTTAAAACCTATCGTAACGTTACATCACTTTACTGACCCAATCTGGTTTGCAGACCGCGGTGGTTTTGCGGATGAAGCCAACATTCACTATTTTGTGCGCTACGTGACACATGTTGTAGAGAATCTGCGTGACTTATGTGATTTTTGGGTGACGATTAACGAGCCAGACAATTATTCCGTTCTGGGTTATCTACTAGGTATCCATCCTCCAGGTGAGCACGACATAATGAGGACGATGCACGTTCTGCGTAACATGATGCAGGCGCATGTCGAGGCGTTCTACGCTATTCGACACTTGCAGCCGCAGGCAGAGATTGGTTATTGCCTGCACTATCGTCTCTTTGATCCCGCGAATGAACTCTCTCCACTGGATCGCAGCGCTGCCGGGTTACAGGATACATTCTTTAACTGGGCAGTATTGCAGGCTGCGGAGACAGGCCACTTCGCGTTTCCGTTAAAAATCTTGCTTTCCCCTATTCCACATGCGGTCGGGTCGCGCGACTTTCATGGAGTGAACTACTACACTCGCGAAATGGTACGCTTTGACCCGACCAGGCCTGTTGAACTTTTCGGACGGCGTTTTGTGCATCCTGATAGCAATTACAATGACCCTGGAAAAGACATCAATTTCGGTGAGATTTATCCATATGGCCTGTACCGCGTACTGAAGTCTGTATACCAGCGTACACGTGGTAATAAGCCGCTCTATATCACCGAGAATGGTTTCAGCGATGCGTTAGACGACCGGCGTCCCCAGGCGATTCTGGAGCATCTCGCCATGGTCCATCTTGCGATCAGCGAGGGCATACCCGTGCGTGGCTATCTCTACTGGTCACTGGTGGACAATTTCGAGTGGGCCGAGGGCTGGGGAGTGCGCTTCGGCCTGATTGAACTTGATCCTGAAACGCAAGAGCGCATACCACGCAGAAGCGCTAGCATGTTTGGCGAAATCTGTCGCGCTAATGCCATTACCGAGGGAATCGTCGAGCGTTATGCGCCCAAAGCGCTAGATATCATTTTTGGTGCGACCAACGGCGCCCCATACCAGGTCCCCGTTTAGCCTGCTTGACTGTCCCAGTCTCTAACAGAAAGTCAGATGTACATCGCTTGTCATGAAAGCTAACAACGTGCTACACTTCAAAGAAGAACATAGCGTGCCCCGGGCTACCCAGGTTACGTCTATATATTTTTGTGCGAGGCTGGACTCATGAAAAAAACAACCCTCATTTCCGAAATGCACAAATTTCATTTCGGCAGCAAGATACTTGGTTCCGATGGTGAAGATGGTATGCTGGCGTATGTCGTATTTGACCCTGCGACATCTTGCATGACTCATATAGGTGTCAAGCAGGGACGTCTTTTCGGGAAAACTGTCTCTCTCCCATTTGACAATGTTGTTTCGGCCACCGGTGAAGGCGTAACAATGAATGTGAAGCGCGCAGACCTGGTTGCGGCTAAAAGTGAACAGCCTGGCGGTGCAATCCTTAGCGGTAAAAGTACTGTCGAGAATACCGGTTCTACCGCTAAAGGCTCGCTGATGCTAGTTGCCGTGCATCCGGAGAATGGTGAAATGGCCTATATAGTCGCACACGATTTACATGCAGGGCGGGATACGCTGCTTCGAGAGGACTATATCACCGCTCTCGGGCACGATCGTGTAACAGTCTCTATTCCTGAGGATAAGCTGAGTGCTCTGCCTGCCTACCGCTCGGATAGCGTACTCCAGCAAGAAGTAGAGTCGATACTTTTTGATCTCACCCCACTACACATTGACCTGAAAGCAATAAGTGTACGAGTGCTCGATAGTGTGCTTTACCTGGATGGAAATATCTCCAGTGCGCTTCGTTCTGATATTGTGCAGGATCAGGTATTGGGAGTGGAAGGCCTGGTGGAAATCAAGAATAACCTGGTTGCTGATGACACGCTGGCAGCCGATCTGGCGATGGCATTGGGTCAAGATGCGCGAACTCGCGAGCTACCGATTGGTGTCTATCCTCGTCTGGGTGCCGTGCGACTAAGTGGAGCTGTTCATAACAGCCAGCAGAAGGCTGCCGCCGGAGAGATAGCGAAAAACTTTCCAGGAGTGCGTTCAGTTGTCAACAACCTGCTTGTCGATCCCAAGGCTGATATGCTCAAGGTAATGTCTGCGCCAGAAGGTGGAGAAACAACAGATCTGGTGCCTGGGAAGTACGTCAGACATACGCAATAGCGGGGTTCCAATCCTCTGTTAGATACTGAACCAAAATCGGTGAATGGGGGAGTTACACGACCTATGCCCACACAACGTCGCGAAATAGCAGCACAGGCATTGAAGGACCTCTGGCAAGAATTGAAGCTCGAGGGCGATCCTCTCATCTTTGTCTCTCCTATGCAGAGAAGGACGCAGTTAGAGCACCATCCTCTCTTGCTTGATCAACTTGTCGCCAATGGCAAGCAGCGCAAGAAGACCTTTTTTGGGCAGCTCGAGAGTTGGGAGCTTCTTAGAACTCCTGAATATGCGCAAGGTATCGCAGCTGCTGGAGAAGTAGGCATGCTCCTTAAAGCTGACATGCTGCGACAGGCCGATATTGGTAATCTCGGCGCTATTCCTGCAGCTCCCTATAGCTGGATTCAGTATGCCTTTAAAGGTGGCTGGAAGGCGCTCTCAGTCTATTACTATGATTATGATAACAATGAAACGCTCACACTCTCGGCTATACCCAACGGGCGCCAGGATGAATGGTTAGCGTTTCTTAAACTGATCGATGAATTGCATGATACCATCTGGCGAAGTACACTTCGGGGTTGTATTGAGATTATCGGTGGCAGCGACGAGCTTGCAGATGTAATCGGGAAGGCCTCTTTAGATGATGTGATACTCAATGCTGAAACGTTAGAGCATGTGGCCGCGCAACGGCGCATCTTCGACCAGGAAATGTTGCAACGCTATGAATCATTACAGTTGCCGCGCCTGCGTAAAGTATTGTTGATTGGTTATACCGGTACCGGGAAGACTACCCTGCTTAAAGCAGAGGGTGCCAATCATGCAAAACAGGGTGGATTCGTATGCTATGTGTGCCCTCCGCCATATAGTCGTAATACTAGTGCCTGGCAGCAGCTCACAAATGCCCTGCATCTGGCAGCGGAAAGTCATATCCCAACGCTCATTTTAGCCGAAGATTTTGAAATGTTTGTTTCGAGCGCGCCTGAGCTACAAACTGTCTTGAACATCCTGGATGGGGTAGCAACACCAGATAATCCCGCAGGCACGCTGTTACTCGCAACCAGTAATGATCCTGAGAAGATCGATCAGCGCATTCGCGACCGTCCCGGTCGTATCGATGCAATCATTGAGCTTGGACTGGTCGAAGATACTGAGCTTGCCATCCGTTTCCTCAAACATTTCATGAGTTCTGCGTATCGTGAGGAAGAACACGCGCAGGTGGCTTCACAGCTTTTAAAGCAACCCGGGAGTCATTTCCGTGAAGTTAGTATTGCTGCAACAATGCGTGCATTGGAACAAGGTCGTACGGAGGTCTCAGGCGAAGACTTACTCTGGGCGCATGAAACGATTCTCACCGGGCGCGGCATTGCCGCTGAAGCAGAGCGCTTCACGCCCACTCCCATCCACAAACGTGGAGGATATTTTGGGCGAAAGCACTGATTATCTAGATCGTGAGTGCCCGATCCAGATCACGGATAATATCGTTAACATCCTCAATACCCACAGAGAGCCGTATACAGCCATCTGTAATGCCGAATTTCTGGCGCTCACTAGCAGTCAAGTTGCGATGAGAAGACATAGGCGGATAACTCACCTCAGAGTAGACATCACCGAGAGTCGTTGCTGGCAGGCAGAGTTGTAGCTTATCCATAAAGCGATAGGCAGCTTCGCGAGTCTGTTCCTTCAACTCAAACGCGAGAAGCCCTCCATATCGCTGATTCCTGAACATGCGGGTAGCAAGTTCATACTGTGGATGATTGGGCAAGCCTGGATAATGTACACGTTCAACTGCCGTGTGCTCTTGCAGGAATCGGGCAACCTCCAAAGCATTGTTGCATTGACGTTCCATACGCAGGGCCAATGTCTTCAGCCCACGGGTTGCTAAATATGAGTCAAAAGCACTGAGCATTGCGCCTAGCATAGTTGCATATGTCCGTAACTGTTCAGTTAGAGTGTTTCGTGCGCTGATTACGACACCGGCGGTAGTATCACCGTGCCCTCCTAAATATTTAGTCGCGCTATGCACAACCAGGTCAAAACCGTGCTCAATCGGCCTGACAAGATAGGGTGTAGTAAAAGTACTATCAACGATGCTGGCTGCTCCCACCTCGTGTGCGGCTGTGCCGATGAGGTCAAGGTCCGTTACTTTGGCCAATGGGTTAGAGAGTGTCTCGACATAGATAACATCTGGTTGCTCTGCTCGGATGATTTCAGCGACGTCAGGGCTGCATAGATCGCGTAATACTACCTGAACCCCAATGGGAACGAAAACTGAACGCAGCATCCCGATAGTTGGGCCATACAGGTCTTGCGCGGCGAGAATCTTCGTCCCAGGTGTAAGACCTGCTGTAAGCAAAGCGGCGTGAATAGCAGCCATACCAGAACCAAACACAACCGCGCCAATGCCCCTCTCGGCTTGCGCCATTACCTCTTCCAGCGTCTGGGCATTTGGATTACCTTGACGCGCGTAGACAAAGGCTTGCTCGCCAGAGAGAAGACGACCACTGAATGCCTGGTCAAGCGCATCTGCATTGGTATGCAGATACGTTGTGCTGGTATAGATAGGCTCTACTGTCGGTTTACCAGAGTTGTTCGTAGTCTGGCTTAGTTTGCTACTATGTACAAGTAACGTGTCAAGTGCCCAGGATGAGTAATTGGATTGTTTCATAATGCACCTCTTGCAGAGCTAGACATAAGGGATCTTCCCAGGTCTCCAACTGCCAGGGAAGCACAGGCATATTGCTCCCTGATCTTCTTACCTTTTATTATACATGCTCTTTTCGCCAGGAATATAGACCAGAAACAACCCGCGCCACGAGTGATGATTTACATATCCCGGCAGTGACACTGACAGAGAGAAATCGAATTTTAACACCAGGGTAGAGCGGGTCGGCTTTTGAGAATAACTCTTGTAATTTTCAATCGGCATCGCTCGCGTGTTTGCTGAGGTGCTGCCTGCTGAGAAGGCCAGGTTTGTCAAGCAACTCCAGAGCTAAGAGTTGTTTACGGCCATGGTAGGAGATGGCGTCAACGATGCGCCCGCACTGGCTCAGGCAGACCTGGGGATCGCAATTGGCGTGGGAACCGGCGTGGCAATTGAGACTGCCGAGGTCGTGCTGATGCGCAGCGACCCGTTGGACGTATTAGCCGCTATTCGCCTCTCCAAAGCCACCGTTACGAAAATGAAGCAAAACCTGTTCTGGGCGGCCATCTACAACGTGATCGCCATTCCCGTCGCAGCTGGGGTGCTCTATCCCTTTGGTATTTTGCTCGTACCGGAAGTGGGTGCGTTGGCCATGAGCGCCAGTTCGATTACTGTTGCGACCAATGCAGTCTTGCTCAAGAGCGTGGAAACGAAGTTGATGGTGCTCTTTTGGGTAACCATTATCCTCCTGGTGATCTGGGTCGTGCGCAGTCTGTTCCCGCGCCAAGTGAGCTCTGGGCACGACCAGGCACTGGAGACACTGCAGCAGCGCTATGCCGCAGGTGAGATCAACGTGGCTGAGTACGAACAGGCGCGAGCCAGGCTGGAGGAGATCCCGGTAGCATAACGTTGGCAGGGTCATCCGCTGGAATGTACACTGAGTAGCTCGCGTCAACAAGCGCGCGATGTTTAATTGACTTTCATCAGGAGGGTATCAGCAAAATCCTGCTCAGCAGGGAACTCCGGTCACCGGCAGTACTCACCTGACCATGGATATCGTCATGAATCAATCCGGTCTGCAAAAAGATTGGCCTGCCTTTTCGCCATCCAACCTGGTCGTGCCAGCCAACAGCCTGGTGACTATCACCATTCGGGATTATGATCTTGGCAATACCGCAATGCCCCAGAATTCTCCTTTCACCACCGTGCAGGAAACAGTAGGCACCATTGCTACTGCTGATGGACAGAACTATTCTTCACTGGCACCGGATAAGATCGCACACACATTCACGATTCCACAACTCAATGTGAATGTACCGCTGTCCGGAGATGGGATGAATGGCAAGGATTACAATACGGTGACCTTCACTTTCCGCACAGGAGCAGCAGGAATCTACACCTTCAGATGCTTTGACCCTTGCGGCACCGGCCCAATGGGAATGATGGGACCAATGATGACCCGGGGGTACATGATAGGAACTCTGACCGTTCAATAACCAGGACCTGCTTTGTTGAGCAAAGGGACGGCAAGACCCGATCTTAAGGGTCCTTGCCGTCCCAACACATTTCAGATGGTATTCTGTGCCTACTACTTCGCTACCGTGTATCCAGTATCGTCGAGTACCTCCTCGATCTTCGTCATACTGACCTTTTGAGGATCGTAGGTAAGATTGACCGTCTTCGTCGGAATATCCACCTTGACAGTATTCACGCCTGCCAGTTCTCCTAAAGCCCCTTCGATGGCGTGCTGACAATGTTCACAAGAAATGTCGGGTGCGACAAGGGTTGTCGATTCCATCGTGTTTTCTCCTCTTTTGTATTTCTTGTAATAGCCTTACTGATTGCCTGCAATGGTATACAGCTGGATCAACTCCTGAATGACCGCTTCCTCCCGATCACCTTTCATCCCCTCGGGTACACAGGTACGTAAATGTCCCTCCAGGATAATCGCTTCCAGTTTTTCAAGCGCTTTGCGTACGGCATACGTTTGACGCAAGATGTCGACGCAGTATTTGTCTTCCTCCACCATCCTGCGTATGCCGGACACATGCCCCTCAATGTACGCGAGCCGTTTGAGCACATCTCGCCGGCGATCGTCTTCCATTATTCATTTCCCTTTCGTCCAAAGCGTCGTAACCGCAATGAATTGCTCACCACCGTCACCGATGACAGCGCCATCGCCGCTGCTGCGAAGATCGGTGCATTCTCCTGCAAGAACGGAATGAGCGGTGACAGAATCGCTGCCGGGATCAAGATGACATTATAGGCAAAAGCCCAGAAAAGGTTCTGCTTGATGGTGCGCAGGGTTGCCCGCGAGAGCGCCAGCGCCGTGGCAACACTCTTCAGATTGCCCTTCACCAAGGTAATATCCGAAGCCTCCATCGCAATATCTGTGCCTGTGCCCATCGCGATCCCAGCATCCGCCTGCACTAATGCAGGAGCATCGTTAATCCCATCGCCCGCAAAGGCCACAACGAGACCTTGCGCCTGTAAACGCTTGACCTGGTTGGCTTTGTCTTCCGGCAAGACCTCTGCCAGCACGTGTTCGGGAGCAATGCCAACCTGCGCTGCAATAGCCTGTGCCGCTCGCCGGTTGTCACCGGTAATCATCCAAACTGAAAGCCCCTGCGCTTGCAACTGCTTGATGGCTTCCATTGAACCAACCTTGACCGTATCGGCCACTCCGACCAATCCAGCCACTTTGCCATCGATGACGACGATCATGGTCGTTTTACCCTGCTGCTCCAACGCAACCAGTCGCTCCTCAAGGGTATCGTAAGCGATCGCACGTTCACTCAGGAGGCGACGGGTACCGATGAGCACCGCATGTCCCTCAACTGTCGCTTCCAGACCTCGACCAGCAATTGCCGTAAAGTGTTCAGGTGCCGCATTGAGCATCAATCCCCGCGCCCTGGCGCCCTCAACTATGGCTGTCGCCAGGGGATGTTCGGAGCCTTGTTCCGCCTCGGCAACAAGACGCAGCATGTCGTCAATCTGGATGTCAGTGAGTGGGATCACATCCGTCAGTTCCGGCTTTCCCCTGGTAATGGTTCCGGTCTTGTCAAGCAGGACTGCACGTACCGCCTGGATGCGTTCCAGGCTCTCACCACCTTTGATCAGAATCCCCTGTTCAGCGCCCTTGCCCGTTCCTACCATAATAGCGGTCGGTGTTGCTAACCCCAATGCACACGGGCAGGCTACCACCAGCACCGCAACCGCAGCTACGATGGCAACTATCCAGGGATTGCTCGACGCGGCATTCACATGACCGATGATCGCCCAGCCAATGAAGGTGAAAGCCGCAATCACCAGCACCACGGGTACAAAAATACCCGAAATGGTATCAGCTAACCGCTGGATGGGAGCCTTCGAGCCCTGGGCTTGCTCAACCAAACGTATGATACTTGCAAGAACAGTATCGGCTCCTACTTTCGTAGCGCGCATGCGCATCAGACCGCGCTGGTTGATGGTTGCTCCGATCAATGGCTCCCCTTCGACCTTTTCCACCGGAATGCTTTCCCCAGTAATCATCGATTCGTCGACCGATGAGATGCCAGAGAGAACCACCCCGTCCACGGGAATCTTCTCCCCCGGACGCACGATGAGCTCATCTCCAACCTGAACCTGTTCAATGGGAAGCTCTACCTCTTGTCCCGCACGCATCACATGGGCGGTATGGGCCTGCAGCCCGATCAATTTCTTGATTGCCTGATTGGTCTGCCCTTTGGCACGAGCCTCGAGGTACTTACCCAGGAAGATCAGGGTGACGATCAGGGCGGTGGTGTCATAGAAGGTGATAGGGCCAACAACTTGCGGAAAGAACGTCGCTACCACGCTCAAAAGGTAGGCTGCTGTCGAACCGAGTGAGATCAGCGTATCCATATTCGCGCTGCCATGGCGTAATGTCCTCATAGCCCCTCGGTGAAACTCCCAACCCACGATTGCCCAGACAGGTGTCGTGAGAGCCAGTAAGAGATAATTCTCACCTGGAAAACGATTCAAGAAAAACATGCTGAGGATCACAACGGGCAGTGTGAGAACGATACCCAGGATCAACAGGTTGCGCTTGCGGACGATCTCTGTCTGTTTCCGCCTGCTCAGCTCATCCTCTTGTGGGATATTGATAACAGGCGAGCCAGGCGTTTCTGATACTGCGCTGACTGCCTTCGCTGCTACTGGTTGCTGTAAAGTTGCGACTGGTGGCGTTGCCTTATATCCAACAGTTTCTACTTTCTGCACCATCTGCTCCAGGTTTGTTTGTGCCGGATCATAGGTGACGACTGCCTGTTCTGTTGCCAGATTGACATTTGCATCTTTCACCCCCGGCACTTTTTTCAACCCCTTCTCTATCCGCATAGCGCAGGACGCGCAGGTCATTCCTTCTAGGTCAAGGACAGCACGAGATTCATTGTCCGGTTCATCCTTCACAGGTATCACAGGCTTCGATGCAGGTAAAACTAACGGTATCGCCTTATATCCCACAGCATCTACTTTCTGCACCATTTGCTCCAGCCCTGTTTGCGCTGGATCATAGGTGACGGTGGCTTGCTCAGTTGCAAGGTTCACACTGGCATCCTTCACCCCTGGTACCTTCTTGAGTCCCTTTTCGATACGTATGGCGCAAGAGGCACAGGTCATTCCTTCCAATGCAAGTATCGTTTGGCTCTCTGCCATCGGATCAGTCTGGGCCTGAGACAATGCTATTTTTTCTTCTATAGGACGCTTAATTTCTGAAGCCATGATGTTTACCTTAGTCGTTGCATTTTGATTTACCCATACCCCTCTGGTGGGGGTATGAATAGTATACCTTATCATCAATGAAAATGTCAAGTGATGGATGGATTGTCGCTGCTTGGTGTGCTCATTTTCGCGCTTGGGGGCGTGGGTGGTGGAATGTAAGGGTACTGACTATCACAGCAAAAGGGGAAAGGGAGGGTTTTCGGCTCGTGCTCTCAGAACTTCCACCTGAA
>WNGJ01003848.1_pt1 | contig 37715 bp, 24 predicted proteins | sample 5400611 | NCBI WGS metagenome assembly WNGJ01 (sample SAMN13153375, study PRJNA577476) | soil metagenome | isolation source: 40 cm soil or saprolite under Garry oak tree replicate 1 | place: USA:California | collected 2016-06-15
GCGCGACCTGTACGAGCTCGCGGATGTTCAGCTCGTCGTCCACCACGAGCACCCGGGGAAGCCGGTCACCTGCTGTCATAACACTGCCAATCATGGCCCGGCGGGCCACACCTGTGCGATTTCCCTGCGCGACACCGCCGCACCGCCTCCGCCACACCGCCGCAGCCCATAGCGCCGGTGGCCAGCCGTCCCACCTGCCCGGGCAGGAAGCTGGCCACCGGCGCTCCGTGGCGCGGATTTGCTCGGTCAGCGGCGTGCCTCAGGTGGCCGATGGGCTCGCCGCGGCGCCCGGCTGCGAGCTGGACCGGCCGGCACGCTTCTTCGGCACGATGATCAGTCTCGCGTCGCGGACCGAACCGCTCTCGGGACCGCCGACGAACACAGGGTCGCCACTCGCCAGGCTGGCGGCACTGGACCTGGTCCCGCCCTTGCGCACGACGGTGTCGCTCACCAGCGTCCAGACCCAGGTCGTGCCGTCCGCCGCGCGCACGGTGACGCCGCTGCTGCCGGCCGCCACGATGACCCCTCGCTCGAAGGCGATCTCACGGAACCCGCCGCCGCGCGCGCGGACCGTGAACTCACCATGCAGGCCGCGCAGGTGCCGTAAGGCCACGGCGGCCCGCCTGGCCTGCGCGCCGGGCGCGGCGCTAGGCACCGGCGCCGGCGAACTTGCGCCGTTGAGCGCCTCGCTGAGGAGCGCTGCCTGGCCGCGCGACGGTGCGCGGCCGCCCGGCAGGCTGAGGCCGACGATCGCACCGCCACCGGCGAGCACGATCGCCGCGGCGATACCGGCGGCCCACCGCAGCACCTTGTTATGGTGCTTGACGGGACCCACAGGGCCCGCAGGGCCTGTCATGGGAGGCACGGGCTGGGTCGCATCCGGGCGCCCGTATGATCGATAGCTGTCGTGGGGCGGCTGATTTCCCCAGCTCACGTCGTCCATGTCCGGTAGAGTGCCAGGCTGGCCTGGGATAATGAGCGGCGTAACCTGGGAGATCGCGACAGAAGCTGCCGAGGGACCCGGTCTCATGCAGCCTGGTGCCGGAGAGGGCGCTCTGGAGAATCACCTGGGAGGTGAGGAGGCCCGGAACTACCGGCGGTACGAGCGGGACATCGTCGCGCCGCACGTCGGCAGATCCATGCTGGAGATCGGGTCGGGGCTCGGCGACTTCTCCGCGCAGTTCCTGCCGCGCCTCGCCCGCCTGGTGGTGAGCGACAGCGATCCATACTGCATCGAGCAGTTGTCCAAACGCTACGAGGGTGACCCGAGCGTTCAGGTCCTCGAGGTCGTCCTGCCCGCGAAGATCCCGGTGAGCGAGCCCGTCGACACCGTCGTCGCGATGAACGTGATCGAGCACATCGTCGACGATGTCGAGGCGCTGCGCTGCCTGGCGCGAGCGACCGAGCCGGGCGGCAAGATCGTGCTCTGGGTGCCCGGATACCCACAGCTCTACGGTGACTTCGACCGGAAGGTGGGGCACGTCCGCAGGTACACGCCGAAGACCCTGGCGGCCGCGGTGACGGCGGCGGGCCTGTCCATCGACGTGCTGCGGCCGATCAACATGCTCGGCGGCATCGCCTGGTGGTTCGCGGTGCGCCGGGCGCGCGTGGGCTACCCGAACCCGCGTGTCGTCCGCGTGTACGACCGGCTCGTCGTGCCCACCACCCGGTTCCTGGAGCGCCTGATCCGGCCGCCTTTCGGCCAGACGGTCTTGTGCGTCGCACGCGTACCCGAGCACTACGAGGGCCACTGACCCTGTGGACGCACCTGGCGCCGGCCAGGTACCTATCCACAGAATCCCGTTCACCCCTCCCGAAGGCCTTGACAACCTGGCAAGATCGTCAGTAGGGCAACGCCCCCATGGGTGGGTGGGCCTTGTAAGGGAAGGTCTTGTGGTGCGCGCGTGGCCGGTCCACGCGGCTGTGCGGGCCACCTTGCGTCGGCCGTTAGGGCCGTGTTGATTTCAACGGCGAGCCGGCGGTTTCATCCGGTCGGACGCCTGGCAGGGGCAGGCCTGTCAGCAGGGTCCGCAGCGTGAGTGCGGAAGGTGCTAGCGGCGGTTACATCCGGTCGGGCACCTGGACGCCGAGCAGGCGCAGGCCTGTGAGCAGGGTCCGCAGCGTGAGCGCGGAAAGTGCGAGCCGAGATTCCTTAACGGCTGCGCCGGGCGCGCCCAGCACCGGGCACTGCTCGTAGAACGTGGTGAACGCGCTGGCCACGTCGAACAGGTACGCGGCCAGGCGGTGCGGTTCCGCCGTCTCTGCGACCTGCTTGACGGCCGTGCCGAATTCAAGCAGCCGCAGGCCGAGCGCCCGCTCGGCGGCCTCGCTGAAGATCATCGTGCCCGTTGCCCGATCGGGGTCGCGGCCGCCCTTGCGGAAGATCGACCGGATCCGCGCGGCCGCGTACTGCAGGTACGGGCCGGTGTTCCCGTTGAGCGCGAGCATCCGGTCGAAGTCGAACACATACCCGCTGTCTCTGGCGACGGACAGATCGGCGTATTTGAGCCCGCCGATGCCCACAGCTTCTGCGATCTGCTGCCGCTCGGCGGCGGCCTCGTACCGTTCGGCGATAACATTTTCCGCGCGCTCCACGGCCTCGTCGAGCAACTCACTCAGCTTGACGGCCTCGCCTGCCCTGGTGCGCAGGAGTTTCCCATCCGTGCCGACCACGTTTCCTATCTGGGCGTGCTCGAAACGGGCGCCGTCAGGGATCCACCCCGCCTGCCGTGCCACCGCGAACACCATCTGGAAATGCAGCGCCTGAGGCGCTCCGACGACGTAGATGGCCCGGTCGGCGTGAAGCTGGTCGACCCGGTAGCGGATGGTGGCGAGATCGGACGTGGAGTAGTTGTAGCCACCGTCGGTCTTGCGGATGATCACGGGCAACGGCTCGCCGTCCCGGCCGGTGAAGCCGGGCGGAAAGGCGCAGAGCGCGCCCTCGCTCTGGACGACGATTCCCTTCGCCTGCAATTCGGCGACGGTGTCGGCGAGCATGTCGTTGTAGAAGCTCTCACCGCGGATGTCGTCGTCGGTGAGCGTGACGCCGAGCCGCGAGTAGATGTTGCGCAGGTACACCCTCGACATGTCGACCAGTTCCCGCCAGAACCGGATCGTGTCGGGGTCGCCGCGCTGCAGCAGGACCACTCGTTCCCTGGCGCGCTCGGCGAACTCGGGGCTTGAGTCGAATTTCTTCCGCGCCGCCTGGAAGAAGACGTTGGGGTCGGTCTTGAGCAGCCCGGCCTCCGCCGAGTCCTCGCCGACGTCGAGCAGATGCTCGATGAGCATCCCGTAGGGAGTTCCCCAGTCACCCACGTGGTTGTCGCGGATCACCTTGTGGCCGAGGAAATCCATGACCCGGGCGATCGAGTCACCGACGATCGTCGTGCGCAAGTGGCCGACGTGCATCTCCTTGGCGATATTCGGTGAGGAGTATTCGACGACGACGGTCTGCGGGTGCGCTGCCGGGTGAAGACCCAGCCGCTCGTCGCCGAGCAGGAGATCAGCCTGGCCGGCGATCCAGTCGTCGCGCAGGCGGAAGTTGATGAAACCTGGCCCGCTGACCTCGGCGGACGCGCAGATGTCGGCTACGTCCAACTGGCCCGCCAGTTCTGCTGCCACGGCCCGCGGCGGCTGGCCGAGGCGCTTGCCGAGCGGCAGCGCCACGTTCGACTGAAAATCGGCGAACTGAGATGGCCGGATCAGCGGATCGGTGGCGGCCTCCCCGGCGCCGAACGCCGCGGTGAGCGCATCCCGCACGCGCTGTGCGAGGACATCCTGCGGATCGGCCATGCTGTGTTCTTCCTCTTCTCCGGCGTTCCCGGCGCGTTCTCCGGCGCGTCGTCGTGCCGCCTTCCGCAGCGGCGCCACAGGCCGCAGTACAGGGGTCCGCAGCACGGGTGTTCGCACACGGTGTCCGCAGCGCCGGGTTTGCATCGCTGGTGAGCATAGCCACGGCGACAACACGCGGCGGTCATTGTCGTCGCCTCATCCTATCGGCCGCCCGCACGCCGCCCGGATCCTTGTGCCGCCCGCGGGCTGCCCGGAACTGCCGGGCGCGGTGTCAGGATCTGCGCAGGAAGCCGGTGCGTGCCGGGGCTAGCTGCTCCTTGATGCGCTCGGCGATCTGCCCGTCGGCGAGACGGGCGGCGAGCACGCAGGCAGACGCGATTCCCTTGGCTGCCGAGGCGCCGTGCGCGATCACCACGGTGCCGTTCAGGCCGAGCAGCGCGGCGCCGCCCTGGCTGTCCGGGTCGAGACGGACGGCGAGTGAGCGCAGGCGGCCATGCTGCAGCAGTGCCCCGAGCCGGGCCGCGGGTGAGCTGGTCATGATGCCGTGAAGCTGTTCAGCCGTGTACCTGGCGGTGCCCTCAAGCGTCTTGAGCGCCACGTTCCCGGTGAAGCCGTCCGCGACGACGACGTCGACGCGCCCAGAGAGCAGGTCGCCGCCTTCCATGTTCCCGGCGAACCTGAGCGCATGGGCACCGTTCGGCCGTTCGGCCGCCGCCGTGCTCAGCAGTTCGTACGTGCGGCGGGTCAGCTTGTTTCCCTTCCCTGGTTCGGAACCGATCGTGAGCAGGCCAACGTTGGGCCGTTCGATCCCGTACGCGAGCTGTGCGTATGCGACGCCGAGGTGGGCGAACTGGACCAGCATCTCCGGCTTGGGGTCTGCCGTCGCCCCGGCGTCGACGAGCACCGTGGGGGTGGGTTCGGTGGGGAGCACGACTGCGAGAGCCGGCCGCAGCACACCAGGAACGGATCGCAGCCGGAGCCGCGCCGTGGCCACGACCGCGGCTGTGGAGCCCGCGGAAACCAGCGCGGCCGCCTGCCCGCGCCTGATGAGCTGGCAGCCAACGGCCACGCTCGACCGGGGCCGCCGCCAGCTGGCAAGCGCTCCCTCGCCCATGGCGAGCACGTCTTCTGCGGGCACGATGGGGACATCCCGCTCGGCGCCGTGCCTGGCAAGCAACGGCCGGAGCGTGGGCGGATGCCCGGTAAGCACGACACGGACCTGGTGTTCACGCGCAGCGATCACAGCGCCCGCGACGACTTGGTCAGGCGCGTGGTCGCCGCCCATGCCGTCGACGGCGATGGCTGGCCGCGTCAGGGTGTCACCAGCCCGGGTTGCTGACGCCGGGCGGCGTGCCAAAGGAGTGTTCCCCTCATGCGGCCCAGCCTTTCTGCGTCCGAATGATCATCCAATTATCCAGCCGCCCGGGCTCCATTGGTCAGCCCGCGATCGTAACTTGGGCGTGTCCTGCGGATTGGTGTGCCCCGCCGCCCGCCCGGACGGCGGCCGGCGGCGGGAAGGGTACCCCAGCAAAGGCCATTGGCCGGTCAAGGGCACCGGCGAGGGCCCATTGCCGGGATAGGCACGCGCCCGCCGGGGCGCTTGGGACGGCCAAGCTCCAACCGGCAGGCTCTGCGGTTCGGTCTGCGCCGATAGCCGGGGTGCCTGGAGCGTTCGGCAACCGCGCGAGGTTACCTCGGTGTTTCATGATTGTGACCCTTTTGTTTGGTGACTCCAAGGCGCGTCGAAGCCTTGAGTGCGTCGTATGGGTCACCGGCATTCCGCCGGCTCACTCGCGCCCCGGGCGTGTCAACGGGGCGTGACCAACCGAAGGGAGATGCGTGACTGCAGTCCAGGACTTGACGTCCGCGGCGCCTTCCGCTGGCCGCCAGTTCCGCGCGTACTCCGCGAAACACCTTGACGAGCTCGTGAGGCGAGCGGGTCTGGATGCCGCGGATCGGCTCGCGGTGCGCGCGGTGGCGGCGGTGCTGCCGTTCCGCTCGAACGCCTACGTGGTGGACGAGTTGATCGACTGGGACGCCGCACCCGATGACCCCATCTATCGCCTGGTGTTCCCACAGGCGGACATGCTCCCGCAGGAGGATGTGCTGCGCATGTCGCGCCTGCTCGCGAGCGGCGCCTCCGAGGCCGAGGTGCAGCGGGCCGCCAGGAGCGTGCGGTTGAAGCTCAATCCACATCCCGCCGGGCAGCTGATCCTCAACGTGCCGACCCACGAGGATCAGCCGCTGCCGGGAGTTCAGCACAAGTACCCGGAAACCGTGCTGCTGTTCCCCCGGCATGGACAGACGTGCCACGCCTACTGCGCCTACTGTTTCCGCTGGGCGCAGTTCGTCGGCGAACCCGATCTGAAGATCGCAACCGACGACATGGACCGGGTGATCGCCTACCTCGGCGGCCACACGGAGGTGACGAGTGTCCTGCTCACCGGCGGAGATCCCATGATCATGGGGGCCACCGTGCTCAGCCGTTACATCGAGCCGCTGCTCGATCCGCGGCTTGATCATGTGGAGTCCATCCGGATAGGCACCAAGTCATTGGCCTATTGGCCGGCCAGGTTCGTCAGCGACCCGGACGCCGATGACACCCTGCGGCTGTTCGAGCAGGTCGTGAGGTCGGGGCGGAGCCTGGCTTTCATGGCGCACTTCTCACACCCACGTGAGCTTCAGCCACCGATGGTGGCCGAGGCGGTGCGCCGGATCACCCGCACCGGCGCGGTCATCAGGACGCAGGCGCCGCTCATCCGGTCCGTCAACGATTCCGCGGTCACCTGGGCCGACATGTGGCGCCGTCAGCTTCGCCTGGGCATGGTGCCGTACTACATGTTCGTCGAACGCGACACGGGGCCGCAGGATTACTTCGCCGTGCCGCTTGCGCGAGGGTACGAAATCTTCCGCGACGCCTACCGCGGCGTCTCTGGCCTGTGCAGGACCGTGCGAGGCCCGTCGATGTCAGCCACACCAGGGAAGGTATGTGTCGACGGGATCACCGAGATTTCTGGCCAGCGGATCTTCGTTTTGCACATGATTCAGGCGCGAGACCCGTCCCTCGTCGGTAAGCCGTTCTTTGCCCGCTACGATCCCGACGCAAGATGGCTGACCGAACTCGAGCCAGCCTTCGGTGACCGTTTTCCCTTCGATCCGGCTCCGGAGGAGCCGGCGTAGCACAACCCTCCCGCTACGGGCACGGCCCGCCAGGTCAGACCTGGCGGGCCGTGCCCGTTTCTGGCGCGCCCCCGTCGGCCGTGGGACACCCGTTTCAGGCCGGGTGGCGTGGGTCAGGCTGGGGTGGCGCGGGGGTCGCGTGGGTCAGGCTGGGGTGGTGATCTCCTCGGGCTCGGCTGGGGCGGCCGTGCTTGGCGGTGGCTTCCCGCCCTTGATGGCGAAACAGCTCAGTGCCGCGACACCGATGATGGCGATGGGCAGCACTATGGTCGCGCGCATCGCGGTGACGAAGCCGTTCGTGAAGACTTCGTGCCCGACGCGCTCGGCCAGGAGTACGACCTGCTGCGGCAGCCCCTTGGGGAGCCGGACGCTGCCGCCGCTCTGGCCTGCGCCAACCTGAAGGCCGCTCTTCGCGGCCGCGCGGAAGCCGGCGACGAACCCGGCGCGCGCGGCGGGTGGAAGCTCGCCCGCGCGCTGACTTGCCTGGCTGGACAGGGCCGAGGCGAGCTGGTTTTGCAGCAGCGCGCCGACGGCGGCGGTGCCGATGACCGCGCCCACCTGGCGGTTGGTGTTGAACAGCCCGGACGCCGCGCCTGCGACCTGTGGCTGGATATCGCGCATGGCCACGGTGCCCAGCGGGGCGAAGATGCAGCCCATGCCGAGCCCGGCCACGATCAGCGGAGCGAGGAAGTCGTACCAGACGGAGCCGGGCTGTGCGACCCCCGCGGCCCAGCCCATGCCGCCCGCGAACAACGTCAGCCCGGTGATGAGGATGTACTTTCCGCCGATCCGGTCGGCCAGCCGGCCGACGAACGGCGCCAGAAACACTGACACCACCGATGCGGGGGCGAGCGCAAGCCCGGCCCGCAGCGCCGACATCCCGAGTGCGGACTGCAGATAAATGGTGAATGGCAGGAAGATGCCGAGCATGCCGATGGCGAGTGCGAAGGCGACGAAGTTCATCACCGAGAAGTTGCGGTTGCGCAACAGCGCGAAGGGCACAAGCGGCTCCTTGTCCTGCCGGGCACGCTCGACGATCAGGAAGGCCGCGAGCAACACGACACCGACCGCGAAGATGAGCGGGATGCTCACGATCCCGCTGATCTTCCCCCAGCCGTACCGCTGACCCTCGACGAGGCCGTAGCAGATGGCAAGGAGGGCGCCGCTTGCCAGGAGCACTCCCACGACGTCGAGCCGGTGCCTGCGGCCGGGCCGCATGTCCGGGATGAGAATGAAGCTCAGGGCGAGCACCACAGCCCCGATGGGCACATTGACGAAGAAGATCCACCGCCAGTCGAACGCGGTGACGAGCAGGCCGCCGAGCGTAGGGCCCGCGATCGTCGCCACGCCCGCGACCGCGCCCCAGACGCCGAAGGCGGCGCCACGCCGCTCCGGCGGGAAGACTGACGTCAAGATGGTCAGCGTCTGCGGTACGAGCAGCGCCGCGCCGAGACCCTGAACCACCCGGAACGCGATCAGCTCGCCAGGGTTGGCGGCGAACCCGCACGCCACGGAGGCCAGGGTGAACACCGTGATCCCGAGGACGAACAGCCTGCGCGGCCCGCGCAGGTCGCCGAGCCGGCCCGCGGTGATCAGCAGCGCCGCGAGCACCAGCGCATAGCCGTTGATGACCCACAGGATCTGGTCCAGCCCGGCATGCAACTTGTCGATCATGTTAGGGATCGCGATGTTCACGATCGTCAAGTCGAGCAAGGTCATGAAGAACCCGAGCGAGACGACCATGAGGACCGCCCATGGGTTTCCGCGGAACTTGCTCACTGGCTCTCTCTCCTCATCACAGGCCTGATCACTGGCCTGATTAGGCGGCCTGGCTGCTGGCCGCGTGGCCGGCGCGGCTGCTGGCCACGCGCCACCGCCTGCCCTACTCTTATCGTCGCGCATGGCACTGACATTTTCCGCATGGCCGCGGGCTGGAGCATGCCCCGAGCGGCTGGCCAAGTGGCCGCCATCCCGCGCAGCCGTTCGGGATCGTCTTCCTCACACCGCCTTCACGCCGGCGTCACTACCGGAGCTACGGGTGGAGACACCCGCGGCGGCGCGGACTCGATCAGCCCGGTGAACCAGCTCACAGCGTGCTGGTGTCCGTCGCGCCAGGGCGCCACCGCCAGTCGTCATGGCCGCCCTCCTCGGCGACGATGCGGTTACGGATCGTGCCGACGCCATCGACCGTAATCTCGATGACGTCACCCGGTGTCATCCAGACGGGCGGCTTGCGCGCGAAGCCGACGCCTCCGGGGGTGCCGGTTGCGATGACATCCCCCGGATGCAACGTGGTGAACGAGGAGAAGAACTCGACGCAGCTCGCGACATCGACGATCATCTGCGAGGTCCGCGCCGACTGCATGACCGCACCGTTGAGGACCGCCGTGATGGCGACGTCCGAGACGTCCACCTCGTCCGTGGTGACGAGTTCCGGGCCGATCGGCATGCTGCCGTCGAAATTCTTGCCCGGGGTCCACTGGGTGCCGGCGCGCTGCCAGTCCCGCGCGGACGCGTCGTTGAGCACGACGTAGCCCGCGAGTGCCTCGATGGCTTTGCCTGCCGGGATGTACCGGCCGCCCCGGCCGATCACCAGGCCGAGCTCGGCTTCGTAGTCGAAACGGTCGGTGAGGGCCGGCTTGACCAGGTCCGCGTACGGCGCGAGAACCGTCTGCTGACCCCGCATGAACACGTCCGGCCAGGCGGGGATGTCCCGCCCGCCCTCCAGTGCGTGTTCGCGGTAGTTCAGGCCGACACACAGAATCCGCCCGGGCGCGGGGACCGCGGGCCCGAGATCGGAAGGCTCGTATTCGCGGCCGTCGTGACCCTGCAGCGCACGCGCGGCGTCCATCGCGGCTGGCCCTGCCGCGAGCAGCGAGCTGAGCGAGGCCAGCCGGCGATCCCCGCTGGCTTCGCCCAGGTCGACATGACCGGAGCGGCCACGTACGTGCAGCCGTAGTCCGTCCCCCGTGGCAATGGTGGCGAGCCTCACGTCGCTGGTCTCCCTCTTCTCGCGGTGATGATCGGTGGCTGGGTCAGGTGATCGTCATGGCACGCGTGCCGCGCCACGCGGGTGGCGGCCCTGCCGGCCGGGCGCGGGGCCCGCGCCCATGGTGCCCGCGGCAGCCAAGGCGAGCCAAAGGGCGGCGGATTGGTACCCGAAATCGGATTGGTTGAGCATAGGTCAGCCGCTCGCGGCGGCGCGGGCGACGGCCCGTGACTTCGGATGAGAGCCACTGAAGAGCGCCGGACCAGGAAGGCCGCCGTTAAACCGAACCCGGTTCGGGTTGGGGTTCCCCCGGCCAAGTAAGCTCCGCTGCATGGAGCTGAACGGAGCAGCAGCAATAGTTTCCGGTGGTGCCAGTGGTCTTGGTGAGGCGACGGTGCGTGAGCTCGCAGCGGCGGGCTCAGCCGTCGTCGTCGCCGACCTGAACGAGGAGCGGGGCAAGGCGCTCGCCAGCGAAATCGGCGGCGTCTTCGTCCGCACCGATGTCGCCGACGAGGCGTCGGTCCAGGCGGCGGTGGAGGCCGCCGCGAGCGGCACGGCGCCGCTGCGCGTGGCGGTGAGCTGCGCTGGCATCGGCTGGGCCGCGCGGACGGTGGCGCGTGACGGCAGCCCGCACGACCTGGCCACCTACCGCAAGGTCATCGACGTCAACCTGATCGGCACCTTCAACCTGCTGCGGCTCGCCGCGGCGGCGATCGCGAAGACGGAGCCGGCTGACACCGACGGCCAGCGCGGTGTGGTCGTCAATACCGCGTCCGTCGCGGGCATCGAGGGGCAGACCGGCCAGATCGCCTATTCCGCGTCCAAGGGCGGCATCATCGGGATGACGGTCCCCGCGGCCCGTGACCTCGCGGCCATCGGCGTGCGGGTCAACACGATCTGCCCCGGGATCATCGACACGCCCATCTACGGAACCGGCCCCGCGTCCGAGGAGTTCAAGGCCAGGCTCGCGGCACCCGTGCCCTTCCCCAAGAGGATGGGCCGGGCGAGCGAGTTCGCGCACCTGGTGCGCGCGCTGATCGAGAACGACTACATGAACGCCGAAGTGATCCGCTTCGACGGCGGCATCCGCTTCCAGCCAAAGTGACGCGGGCATAGAGATGGGGACAGAGATACTGCCATGACTGACATGACCGGCGCGTCGGACGCGGTGCTGCTCGACGTGGCCGCAGGGATCGCGGTCCTCACCATCAACCGGCCGCAGGCGAGGAATGCCGTCAACGGAGCGGTCGCATCGGGCATCGCGGGCGCGATCGGCGAACTCGACGCGCGCAAGGACGTGTCCGTCCTCGTCCTCACCGGCGCGGGCGGCACGTTCAGCGCCGGGATGGACCTCAAGGGGTTCCTCAGCGGCGACAACCCGATGGCCGGGGGCCGCGGGTTCGGCGGCATCACGGAGCGGCCGCCGGAAAAGCCGATCATCGCCGCGGTGGAGGGGTACGCGCTCGCCGGCGGCTGCGAGCTTGCCCTCGCGTGCGATCTCATCGTCGCGAGCCAGGACGCGTGGTTCGGCCTGCCGGAGGTCACCCGTGGCCTGGTGGCCGGAGCCGGCGGGCTGCTGCGGCTACCGCACCGGATCCCATACCACATCGCCATGGAGACCGCCCTGACCGGCGAGCGGGTCCCCGCGGCCAGGCTGCATGACGCGGGCCTGATCAACCGCCTCGTCCCCGCCGGGGAGGCCCTTGCCGCGGCGCGCGAGCTGGCCACCAGGATCGCAGCGAACGCGCCGCTCGCTCTCGCCGCGACCAAGCGCATCATCGTGGAGTCCGCCGACTGGCCCTCCGCCCATGCCTTCGCCAAGCAGGCCGAGATCTCGGCGCCCGTCTTCGGCTCCAAGGATGCGATCGAGGGGGCAGCGGCGTTCGCGGAGAAGCGGCCGCCCGTCTGGCGTGGTGAGTGAGCACCGTCCCGTGTGGTGACTGAGTGCCGCGTGTACGGCGTGGGGTCTGAGCGGCCCGTCTGGCGGGTGAGTGAGCGCCAGACGGCGGTCTCGTCAGCGCGGCCCCCGTAGGATCGGTCCCGCGGCACCGTCACCGACCTGTGGAGGCGTGGATGTGTGGAATCGCAGGCTGCCTGTCGCTGGGGCCATCCGTCAGCCCGGACACGAACTGGGTGGACGCGGCGGCAAAACGGATCGCCCACCGCGGGCCCGACGACGATGGCAGCTACAGCGACCCCGACATCGCGCTCGGCTTCAAGCGCCTGGCGATCATCGACCTGTCCCCGGGTGGCCACCAGCCGATGTGCTCGGCGGACGGGCGCTACTGGATGGTTTTCAACGGTGAGATCTACAACTACATCGAGCTCGCGGAGGAACTGCGTACCCAGGGCGTCACGCTGCGCACGAGCTCGGACTCCGAGGTCCTGCTAGAGACCTATGCCCGGACCGGCAGGGAGGTCGTGCGCAAGCTTCGCGGCATGTACGCCTTCGCCATCTGGGACAGCCACCGGCGTGAGCTGTTCTGCGCGCGGGACCCGTTCGGCATCAAGCCGTTCTTCTACCGGGTGGACGGGGGGATGCTGCGGTTCGCCTCGGAGAAAAAGGCGCTGGCCGAACCGGGCGAGCTGACCCATCTCGACGGTGATGCGATCCGCATGTACCTGGCGTTCCAGTACGTGCCCCCGCCCGCCACCCTCACGCCGCCGATCCGGATGCTGCCGCCAGGCCACGCGCTGATGGCGCGGCCCGGCCCCAGGCCGGAGCTCGCGTCGGCGGCGGGCGCGCCGGACGCCGCGGTCGAGGTCGCCAGGTTCTGGGCCGCCGAACTGCGGCCCGCGGCGGCGCGGCAGCCCGGAACCGCGCGACGGATCCTGCAGGTCATGCGCGACTCGGTCGCCGTGCACCTGCGCAGCGACGCCCCGCTCGGCGCGTTCCTTTCCGGTGGCATCGACTCCGCCGCGATCTGCGCCCTCGTCGCGGAGCGCCGTCCTGACCTGCTGACGTTCACCGTCGGTTTCGAGCGCGACGGCTACAGCGAGATCGACCGCGCGCAGGAGACGGCGGCCGCGCTCGGGGTGAAGTCCATCCCCTACGTCATCGGCGTCGAGGAGTTCATGCGCCACCTGCCGCAGATCGTCTGGCATCTGGACGACCCGATGGCCGACGCCGCCGCCGTCCCGCTGTGGTTCGTGGCCAGGGAGGCGCGCAGGCATGTCAAGGTGGTCCTGTCCGGTGAGGGCTCCGACGAGCTGTTCGGCGGTTATCTCATCTACCACCAGCCCGGGGTCGTCCGCGCGGGCGAGAAGCTGCCCGAGTGGGGGCGTACCTCGCTGCAGCGGGCCGCCGCGCTGATCCCGTCCGGGGTCAAGGGCAAGGGCCTGCTGGAACGGACGTCCACGCCGCTGCGGCGGCGGTTCATCGGCAACGCCCACGTCTTCGCCGGCGACCAGGTCGATCACATCGCGGGCAACGGGGCTCGCGGCACCGCAAGCCCGTATGACGTGACCGATCCCATCTACGCGCAGGCTCTCGCCGAAGGCCTCGACGACGTGTCGACGATGCAGCTCGTGGACATCAATACCTGGCTCGCGGGCGACATCCTGGTCAAAGCCGACCGGATGACCATGGCGCACGGCCTCGAGCTGCGGGTGCCGTTCCTTGATCCGGCGGTCATGGCGGTCGCGGGCCAGCTCGCCAAGGAAGAGAAGACGGGCGGCGGGACCACGAAGTACGCCCTGCGGGTAGCGATGAGCGAACTGCTTCCCAGGTCCGCGGTGGACCGCGCCAAGCTGGGCTTCCCTGTGCCGATCGGCCACTGGCTGAAGGGCCAGATGCACGAGTTCGCACATCGGCTGCTGCAGGAGGCGCGCACGGACGAATGGGTGAATCGCGCCGCCGCCCTGGACATGCTGAAGCGTTACCGGGCCGGCGAGTCCGACGTCAACTGGCGGCAACTGTGGGTGCTGATCGTCTTCTCGCTCTGGCACCAGATCTACGTCGAGCGTGTCTACGACCCCGTCACGCTGGGCTGGGCGATCGCCTGACCCCGGGCGAGGCGCCAAAACCTTAGCCTTAACCTGGATCCACCGGGGGTTGTGTCGATCGTTTGCTGGCGGCGTGGGTGGGGCTGGGCGCGGGTGGGGTCTGGTGTGGGTCGGGAACCGCCCGCCGGTCCGCGCGGCGCGAGCGGGTCCTGCTGCGCAGCCGTTGAGCCTCGATCCACCGATTGGGTTGGTGCTTGATCGTTTGAGGCGCGTTTGGCGGGTTGCTGGTCTCTGGTTGGGTTGTGGGCGTGGGTGAGTCGCCGCGGATGGTTGTGCGGCGTGTCCACATGGGTTTCGGCCGGGCCCGGTGGGGCGGCTGGGTGGGTCAGGCGGGTGCGGGCGGGGCGTGGGCGAGGGTGTGCAGGGTGAGCCAGTGGCTGGCCCAGGGCCAGTGGTTGCCGCATCCGCGGCAGCCGTTAGGACAAGGTATGTCTTACCGGGGCAAACGTGACGTACACGCCGACGTCGCCGTCGGCGTGGCGGGTGGCCACGGGGTAGTAGCATCTGAGCGCGCTGACGATGACTGGGAGGTCCAGCAGAGGTGGCAGGCCCGCGGATCAGTGTCGTGGTCCCCTTCTACAACTTGGCCGACCTGCTTGGCGACTGCTTGCGGTCGATAGCGGCCCAGACCTTCGGCGACCTTGAAGTGATCATGGTCGACGACGGGTCGACGGACGCGAGCAGCGAGGTCGCCAAGGCACAGGCCGCCGCGGATCCGAGGTTCACCCTGCTACAGGTGCGCGGTGGCAGCCCTGGGTATGCCCGCAACCGCGGCGTCGAGAAGGCGCGCGGTGAGTTCCTCGCCTTCGTCGACGGAGACGACCTGCTGCCACCCGGCGCATACGAGCTGCTCGTGCACACGCTGGAAAGGTCGCGCTCCGATTTCGTCTGCGGGAACGTCAACCGCATCGGGCCATATGGGATCGCCCAGTCGGCCCTGCACGCGCGCGCCATAAAGGGCAGGCGGACAGGCACGCATATCACCAAGATGCCGCAACTGCTCTACGACATTTCCGTGTTCAACAAGCTGTTCCGCAAACAGTTCTGGGATACCCACCAGCTTTCGTTCCCGGAGGGGATGCTCTGGGAGGACCTTCAGCTCATGACGCGGGCACACGTCCTCGCCCGGGCAGTGGACATCGTCCCCGACCACATCTACTACTGGCGCGAGCGCGGCCTTGGCGAGCTGTCCATCACGCAGAGCCGAACCAATATCGCCAATTTCAGGGACAGGATTGACGCGCTGCTCGCGATCGAGGCATTCCTCGCCGGGCACGCCCCCGCCGACCTGCAGCGCCGGCATCAGCACAAGGCCCTGACCAACGACATCTGGCTCTACGTCGGCGACCTGTACAAGGTGGGCGAGGACTACCGCACCGAATTCCTCGATCTCGCGGGCCGCTACCTGAGCCAGGTCAGGCCGCGGGTGGTGGCCAAGCTCCCCTCGGTGCAGAAACTTGCCTACCACCTCATCGGGCAGCGCCAGATGCCGGCGCTTCTCTCGCTGCTGACCTGGCAGGCGGCCCAGCCGGTGCGTTCGGTGCCGCTCGTCCGCCGGCACGGCAGGCTGCTCGCCGACCTCCCGTTCCGCGATGACCTGCGGCTGCGCATCCCAGCGAAGACCTTCCGGCCGGCCTGGCGCGAGCTCGACCCGTTCGTGCGGGTCGACGCGATCGGCTGGCGGGGGACTTCGATGGTCATCGAGGGCCGCGCCCACATACCGTCGGTCGATATCAGCAAGCGCAGGCACTCGTCGAAGATCGTCGTGCTGCGGCCGCGCAACCGGCGCCGGCCGCCGATCATCGTGCCAGCGCGGTCGTTCCTGCACCCCGATGCCACCGAGCAATCGGGCCAGGATCGCTACTCATACGACTGGGCCGGATTTCGCTGCGAGATCAGCCCGCGCTGGTTCGGCTTGTTCGGGCGCTGGCTGACTGGCACGTGGGAGTGCTACGTGCTCGTCAGGAGCCGCGGAGTATGGCGGCCAGCCCGGATCCACACCCCGCAGCCCGGCCGGGCCGAGCGGCCGGGCCTGCGGGAGGTAACACCAGGCATCCGCCTTCGCCCCAGATGGGAGGGCCGCAATCTGGTTGTGGAGCTCGTCCGCACTCCCGCCGTGCTCGCCGGGCACCACCTGGTGGATGGGCACGGCGGTGGTGACCGGATCGAGCTCGAGGTGGACCTGTCCGGCCCGCCGACCGCGGCGGACCGTGCCGCGCTGAACCGCGCCACGCTGGTTCTGGCCAGGCAGGGTGGTGGCGCGGCCATCTGCTTTCCCGCGTCGGCAACGGCCGTTCCCCACGCTGCCGAGCGGTCCGGCCTGGCTGGTGACGGCCTGGCTGGTGACGGTCCGGCCGGTGACGGTCCGGCCGGTGACGCCGGGGCCGGTCCGGGCGCGGTTGCGGCCGGGGCGGGTGCTGCCCCGCCGGGTGCTGCCCCGCCGGGTGCTGCCCCGCCGGGTGCTGCCCCGCCGGGTGCTGCCCCGCCGGGTGCTGCCCCGCCGGGTGCTGCCCCGCCGGGTGCTCTGCCCCGCCGGGTGCTGCCCCGTCAGGTGCTGCCCCGTCAGGTGCGGCTGTGCCAGATGCGGCTGTACCGGGTGCGGTGCGAAGTGGTGTGGCCCTGGCGGGTGCGGTTTCCCCGGATGCGGTCCTGCCGGGTGCGGTCCTGCCGGGTGCGGCTGTGCCGGGTGCGGGGCGCGGCGGCACGGTCCGCTTGTGGGCTGCCATCGATATCGCTGCACTCGCGGCCGGAGCGGACACGGGCGCAGCAACGGCCGCGGGGCTTGGCGATGCGGCAGACGTCTTCGCCGGTGGCGGGGATCGGGCCGGTAGCGCATTGAGTGGCGGCTTGGCCCGCCGAGATTCGGCGGGGGGCGTCCTGGCCCGCGACGCCGCCTGGGACGTCTACCTGTCAGTCCCGGGCCGCGGCAGGCTCCGGGTGGCCGTGCCCGCCGCCAGCGTGCCCTCGGCGAGCGTGTCTGCTGGGGATGTGTCTGCGGGGAGCGTGCCTGCGGCGAGCGTGTCTGCCGGGGGCGTGCCTGCGGGCAGTATGTCTGCGGGGAGCGTGCCTGGGGTGGGCGCGCCTGCTGTGCCAGCGGCGGTGGCCGCCGCGGCCGGGCAGCGCTATCTGTGTGCCGGGCGGGAGCTAGCGGTGGGCTGGAGCCGTTACGGTGACCTTGTGATCTCCGACCGCGCCCCCCGCCCCGTCATCACCGAACATGCGTGGGAACCCGGGGGACGGCTGCGGCTGTCCGGCCATCATGCCGGCCCGGCGGCCGCCCTGAGGAGTGTCGTCTTGCAGCGGCACGGCTCCAGCGAACGGCACAGGCTGGCGTGTCACCGCGACGGCGAGAGCTTTACGGCGGTGATCGACGTGAACCGCATGCCGTCGTTCGGCGACGAACTCCCGCTGCGGGACGGCCGCTGGTACATCCTTTTTGAAGGTGGCACCGGGGCTGGTGCGCGAGCCGTCGACGACTCGATCGCGCAGGAGGTTCCCGGTCCGGCCGATGGGACGGATGCGGAAGCTGGAATGGGCGAGCCCACCTACGGCGAGCTACCTGGCGACGCGTTCGCCGAAGCTGGGCTCGCCGTGGGTGAGCCTGGCGTGGCTGAGTCCGCTGTGGCTGAGTCCGCTGTGGATGGGCCTGCTGTGGACGGGCCTGGCGTGGCTGTGCCGGGCGGGGCCGGGCTCGCGGCCATCCGTTACGACCCTGCCCGGCTCGCCGACGTGACCGAGGCGCCGGTCGTCGTCGGCGCTAAGGAGTACCGCCTGATCGTGACGGACGAGGACACCCCCGTGCTCGCCGTGACGACCAACCTGGCGCGCGGGGAACGTGGCAGATTCAACCAGCGTCTGCTGCGCAGGGCCTACTACCCGCTGAAGCTCCGCGCGCCGCTGCGCGATGCCGTGGTCTTCGTGAGCTGGAAGGGCAAGCAGTGCACGGACAATCCACTGGGCATCGCGGCCGAATTGCGCAACCGCGGCGACGACAGGCAGCACATCTGGGTCGTCACCGATCCGGCGGTGCGCGCCCCCGAGGGCGCCACCGTCGTGCTCAGGGGCTCACGTGAGTACTACGACGCGCTCGCGCGCTCGCGGTACCTGATCGCGAATGACGACATGCCCGCGCACTACCGTAAGCGCGACGGGCAGGTCTACCTGCAGACCTGGCATGGCACGCCCTTGAAGCGGATCGGTTTTGACGTCGGCAAGCCGCAGTTCGTGAGCGGTGCCGCCTATCTCGATCATCTCGCCGAGGAGGTGACCCACTGGGATCTGCTGCTGTCACAGAACCCGTTCAGCACGCCGATCCTGCGCCGCGCGTTCCGGTTCAACGGGGAGATTTGCGAGCACGGGTATCCCCGCAATGACATATTGAGCCGTCCGGACGCGCCGCGGCTCGCCGCGGCGGTACGCGAGCGGCTCGGGCTCCCCGAAGGTAAGCGGGTCGTGCTTTACGCGCCAACCTGGCGGGACAACCAGTTCTATGCCGCCGGCCGCTATCGGTTCGATCTGAGAGTCGATCTGGAGCGGGCCTGGAAGGTGCTCGGCGACGACCACGTTTTCCTGATCCGCGGCCACCACCACATGGCAGACGACGTGCCAGACGGGGTGGCAGCGGGGTTCGCGATGAACGTCACCCGCTATCCGGACATCTCCGAGCTTTTCCTGGTGAGCGACATCCTGGTGACCGACTACTCGTCCGTCATGTTCGACTATGCGAGCACCGGACGGCCGATGTTGTTCTTCACCTACGACCTGGCCGACTACCGCGACAACCTGCGCGGCTTCTACTTCGACTTCGAGGCGGAGGCACCCGGGCCCCTGCTCGCCACCGCTGACGAGGTAATCGCGGCGATCGGGGACATCGACACCGTTGCGGCCAGGCATGCAGGCGCGTACCAGGCCTTCGCCGCCAAGTTCTGCCCACTGGACGACGGCAAGGCGGGCGCGCGTGTGTGCGACAGGCTCTCATCTTCCTGAGTAAGCGCTGCCACGATCGTGGAAATACCGGATTCCGGAGCGCCCGAATAATGATCGTTTGGAGCGCCGTTCTGACTCACTGCAGGTATGCGCCGGGAGCGTGATCGACGATCACGGGGGTGCGACGCGCTGTGCCGTTGATCGTGGTCCCGCACCCGCGTTGCCGCACGACTGTCAACGTGCACCATCCAGTCCGCCTCAAGACCACACGTGACCGTGAATGTGCCATCGCGGGTTCTGCGGGACCCGCGATGGCACATTCACGGTCACCCCGCGGCGTCAGGCACACGATCGCCGGCGATGGGCTCAAGATCAACTGTGGCCCGCGGCCGCTAACAGCCTGTCGTGGAATAACCCGTTGGTTCTTGATGGACTGCCACGCATGTGACCTGCGGAGCCGCGTCCCGCCGGGTCGCTCCGCACGGCAGGGGTGGCGCATCTGCGGCAGCCGTTTGGGATGTGGATGTCGCGCTGGCTCCGGGGCTCGCTGGCCGGGCGCTGGGCGCTCTGCCGAGACAAGGGGGCCGGGTGACCGCACGCGCCTGGGACGCCGCGCTGCGCGGGGCACGGTCGCACAGGCCAATAGAATGACCGAAATCAGGCAGCAAATCACGCACGGCGCCGCGTCTACGAGGAGTACGACTTGCCGCGTCCGAGAACGCCGCTGCAGGGCCCGCAGCCGCAGGGTGTCGCCGGGAGCGGTTCGCCCGCACCGCCAGGGGCGGGCCGCGATGGGCTGCCGCCCGCACACGAGCGCGCGGCCGGCTCGGCCGGCGCGCGGCCGGGCGGCACATCGCGCGCGGCCTGGTTCGTGCCGCTGGCGCCCGCAGCCGCCGCATTCGCGGTCGGCCTGTATGGCATCGGCCGGCCTTCGCTGTGGCGGGACGAGGCCTACACGATCGAGGTCGCCAGCCGCACTCCGGGTCAGATCCTGGCCCTGCTCAGGAACGCCGACGCCGTGCACGGTGCCTACTACCTGTGCATGCACTACGTCATTACGCTGTTCGGACGGTCGGAGACCGCGGTCCGGCTGCCGTCCGTAGCCGCCACGGCGGTGGCCGCCGGCTTCCTCGCTGCCCTCGGGATGCGGCTCGCGGTCTCCTCGGGCATACCCTGGCCGCGTTCGTCAGGGGTGCTCACGGGCATGTTGTACGCCGCGGAGCCCGTGGCGAGCAGGTACGCGCAGGAAGCCAGGCCGTACGCGACCGTAACTGCCTTGGTGGTGATCGCCAGCTACCTGCTGGTGCGGGCGATCGAGGACCGGCGGCACCGCTGGTGGGTGGGCTACGGCGCCGCCGTCGCACTCGCTGGGCTGTTCAACCTGCTTGCCCTGCTGATCATCCCAGCTCATGCGATCACCGTTGCGGCCATGGGCAGACGGCCACGCCCCCGGGCGTGGGCTGTAGCGGTGGCCGCCGCGCTGGTGGCGCTGACCCCGCTGATCGCCGTCGCCTACACCCAGCGCGCCGCCACGTCCTGGCTTGGCCGGCCGGGCACGGCGCAGCTTGTCTCCCTGGGGAACTCGCTGGCCGGCGCCCCCGTCTTGGTCCTTCCCATCGGGGCGCTGATCGTGATCGCCGTTGTCACCCGTGTCCGGGCAGCCGGCGGCACACTTGGCGCCACCGACGTCGCGTTGCCGTGGCTCGCGGTGCCACCGGCCATTCTGCTCACCGTCTCGCAGGTCCATCCGCTCTACGACCTCAGGTACGTGCTGTTCTGCCTGCCGGCCGTGGCGCTGCTCGCCGCGGACGGGCTCTGCAGGCTCGCCATGTTCAGCGCGCGTTACGCGGGTCGGCTCGGCTCGGGGGGCCGGGTGACGGCCGCTTCGTGGCTCCCGTCAGCCCTCGTGATCGTCTTTGTCGCCGCCGCATCCGTCGCGCCGCAGCAGGCGGTTCGTAAGCCCTGGGCGCGGCAGGATTACCTGCGGAAGGTCGCCCAGATTGTGAGCGTGTACGCCCGCCCGGGTGATGCCGTGCTCTATGTCACGGCATATTCCCGCATCGTCAGCCAGGGCTATCCAAAGCCCTTCCACAAGCTGCGGGACGTCGCGCTGGCCGAGTCTCAGGTCGCTTCCGCGACGCTGAACGGCACGGAGGTTACCCCGGCGGTGCTGCGCAGCCGCTTCTCGGGGGTGAACCGGGTCTGGGTCATCAGCGACAGCGGTCACGTCCTGCCCACCGTAAGCAGTGCCCTTGACGCCGAGAAACTGGCGCTTGTCCGGACGATGCAGATGATCGGCCGCTGGCGGGCCAGGAACGACCTGATGTTCTTGTACGCGAGGCGGTGAGCTTCAGCCGGTGGCCGGGGCCGCCAGCCCGCCACCCCTGAGCCGTCCCGTCAACTGCTCACGGAGCCTGCTCCGTCCCCTGTGCAGCCGCGACATCACGGTGCCGATGGGCGTACCCATCATCGTCGCGATCTCCTTGTACGCGTACCCTTCGACGTCCGCCAGGTAGACCGCGACCTTGAACTCCTCCGGCAGATCGCGCAGCGCGCGGAAGATGTCGGAGTCGGGCATCCGGTCCAGTGCCTCCACCTCCGCCGAGCGTGGACCCGGCGCCAGGGGGTCCACGGGGAACTGCCACTCCCTGGGCTCGCCGTAGGCTGCCTCCTGTGGCTCGCGCCGCCGCCTGCGGTATCCGTTGATGAACGTGTTGGTGAGGATACGGTGCAGCCACGCCTTCAGGTTCGTGCCGGGCCGGAACTGGTGGAAGGCCGCGAAGGCCTTCGCCGAGGTCTCCTGAACGAGATCTTCAGCATCCGCACGATTGTGTGTCATGCGGAGCGCGGCAGGATAGAGCAGGCTGAGTTCGGGCACGACTTCCTGCTCGAACCGGACACGCTGATCACTCGCCTTGTCAGTCGGCCTCATCGCTTCTCCGCCGCTGGGAGCTTCGTTTAACACTAAGACGCCTTGCCCTGATCGATAATGACGCTACATGTGTGAAATCGGCATAAGGTGATGGAGATCACACCGCCGATCGCTACTCCGTAGCGTGCCGTCCGGGTGGTGCATGCCCACGACAGCGTGATCAACTCGCCGCGACCGCGGACCGGTACAGTGCGGCCACGTCGGCGCCGAAGGCCGCCGAGTACGACACCGCCGGCATGTACCCGCCCTCTTCATATCCGCCGATGACGCCGACGACAAGCCCATTTCCTGTCGCGGGGCTGACCTCGGTGAGGAAAGGGCCGCCGCTCGTGCCGTCGGTGAAGCTGCCGCAGCCGAACCGCAGTTGCCGGGCGGTGAAAACCGCGACCTGGTTCTGGCAGGCTATGGGCCGGCTGCTCGAGTCAGGGTAACCGATCACGCGGACGACGCCGGTGGCCTGGCCGATGCCCAACTGCTCGGCGCCGGTCACGTCCTCGATCCTGGTGCCGCCCGACGAGCCGGTGACGATCAGAAACGCTACGTCGTGGTCGGGATCGGCGGCGGCCGCCCAGGCGCTGTCGACGATGACGCGGGCGGTGGTCCACACGCCGTACGGCGCCTCCCCGTCGTGATAACCGGGTACGAAGGTTACCTGCTGCGGGCTGGCCGCGTGGCTTGCCAGACAGTGCGCGGCGGTGATCACCATGTTCCGCCGCGGGCTGTGGACGACGCTGGCCGTGCAGAAGTGAGTCTGCGAACCGGCCGCCCCGGCAACGAAAAGAGCGCCGACAGCAGGCACGCCCTTGAACGAGGCGCCGCTCAGCGGCGCGGACGGCGTCATCAGGGGCGCCGCGGAATCGGCGGCCGTACCGGCTGGGGAGGCCATGACGATCACGAAAACCAGGAGCGTCATGATGCTCATCACCGACGTCGATGGGACGACGAGCAGCCTGGCGCGGCGCAGCGCACGCTGCATGCGGCGCTCGCGGCAGGCCGCCATCCCGTCCGCCGGCAGGTGCGGCCTGGCGGGGGGTTCTGTGGGGTCGTGCCCCTGGGCCGGCGTGGCACGGTGCGGCCTGCCGAGGGGTTCCGCCGGGTCGTGCGCCCGCGCCTGGGCCGGCGTGGCACGGCTCGGCGCGGGCTGGGGTGCTCGCGCGTGCCTGCCCCGCATACGCATTCGGCGCTCCGTCCTGCCCGTCCCTGCCACCCTCGGCCCGTCTGCGGAAGTTAGTACATCTACGTGCGATTGTGCAGGCGAGGGCTCCGTTCGTCATGGGGGCAAGCCGGGAAAATCCTGAAGTCGATACCGAATGGTCACTTTATGAAGTTGTATCAACTCGAAATGTTACAACAACGTGACCTGTAGTGACGAGCATCACACGTCCGCGGTGGCGTCGCGGTGGCGATGGCCCGGTCGGCGTCGCGGTGGCGTCGGCCCCGACCGCCGGCTCGCGGGGGCGCGTCCCGGCCAGCCACGTGGCGGCACTGGCCCGGCCGGGTCGTGACGACCGCTCGCCGCGGCCTCGCACGGCCTCGCACGGCCTCGCACGGCCTCGCACGGCCTCGCGCGACCGCTGGCCGCGGCCTCGCGCGACCGAGGTATCCAAGCATGCTGTCAGAACCCGTACGCCGGATTCACCTGCGCGCATACGCTTGCGTGCGAGGCGTTCTCAGGCGCGGACCCCGGCGGCGGCACGGCGGCGCCGGTGGCCGGGGAGGCCGTGCCGTTTGCGGCGGGGGTGGCGGACGGGCTCGGCGCAGGGCTTGCGGGGAAAGTGGCGCCGCTCGGCCAGTCGGTCCCGATCACCAGGGTGAGCGAGATGCCGGCCCGGTGTATGGCGCTGGCGGGCAGGCGCAGGGCCTTGGCGACGGCACGTGCCTGCGCACGTTCGCCGGGCCCATAGGTGAGGCTCGTCGTGGCCGTGTAGGCGGTGTTGACGTCGCCCACCGACTGGGTGAAACCCGCCGCGGCCAATGCGGCGGCAATGTCGTGGGCACGCCCGGCGAGGCCGCTGCCGTTCTCGACGGAAACAGGCACCGCCGCCCTGTCGACCGATGGTGCCGGGGCCGGCGTGGCCCGCGGCGAGGCCGATGCGGTGGAAGAGGCCGGCCCGGTGGAATGCGCCACGTGCGCTGCCGGACCGCTGCCGCTGAGCGGGGTGTCCTTGCTGATGTCGCTGAACAGTTGCTGGGCGGCTGGCATGGCCGGGGACAGCCACGCGACCGGGTTGCCTGGATAGGGCGCCGTCGGCATCGTGACGAAGGTGATCCGCTTGGTCGGCACCTTGTTGAGGTCGCTCGCGAGCCCGATCAGCCGGGGGATGCTGTCCAGGCCAGGGTCGACGGTCACGGCCCTGGTGGCGTCGTTGGCGAGGTTGTAGAGGGTGACCGGGTTGGCCAGCGTGCTTGCGCTCTTCATCTTCCTGATGAGCGCGCTCAGGTACATGTGCTGAGCCTGCGTACGGTACAGGTCTCCGCCGTAGAGGAAACCATGCCTGGTGCGCAGGAACTCAAGGGCCTGCACGCCTGAGACCACGTGGGTGCCCTTGGTCAGGCGCAGGTGCGAGTACGGATCGAAGACGTTGGCGCTGACACAGACCGGAACGCCGCCGACGTCGTCGGCCATGTTCACCACGCCGGAGAAGTCGATCATGACGAAGTGGTCGATCGTGATGCCGGTCAGGGCGTGCACCGTGGCGACGGTGCAGCCCGGGCCGCCGTCCTGCAGGCTGGAGGTGATCTGCACGGCCTGCATTGCGGGATAGACGTGGTGGGTCGTGTCCATGCACTGCGGGACGTTCACGATGGTGTCGCGCGGAATGCTCATGACGGTTGCGTTCGACCGGTCGGCCGACAGGTGAACGATCATCTCGACGTCGGCGTTCGACCCGGTCCCGCAGTCCCCGCCGAGCCTGCAGTCGGCTCGGCTGGAACGGGTGTCGGAACCGATCAGCAGGATGTTCACCGGCGCACGGCCGAAGGGGTCGGTCTTCTCCGCGTTCTGGGCCACGCCCAGGTCAAGAGGGGCACTCTGGAGGTTGGCGTTGAGTTTCAGGTACACCAGCGCGCCGCCCGCGACCAGCACGAGAACCAAGCCGGCGGCAATCCATATCACGATCTTGCCGCGGCGGCCGAACCGGGGTGCGCGGCGCATGCCGCCGCGGCCGCCGCCGTCTGCGCCCCCGGCCGCGGCGGCGTCCTCCTGGCTCATGGCCGTGGAGGCCACAGCGATCGGCGCGGCGATCGGCTCGGGGGCATGCGGCACTTCCGCGTCGCCGTGCGGTTCGCCGTGGCGCCCGGCAGGCGGACCGGCCAGCGCGGGCGCGCCGTCATCCCGGCGCGCCATGGACGAGCCGACGGAACGTCCGTCACCGTCCCCGTGGGGATGGTGACCCGCCCCTGATCCGTCATGCTCACGTCCTCAACACTCGCTACGGTACCCGGCGGCACCATTCAGATCATGCGGCGTCGGCCTGTAGCGAGTGACGCCCTCGCTAGCAAGACACAGGAAGCACATTTGCCGTTCCCGCGCTGTGCAAACTTGCTAGCTACGCATCAAGTAGATCATTTTGCCCAGCGGACGGCGAATGCGGCTCCGCGCGATCGCCTCGGCGCAGGCACGGATACGCGCTGGTCAGATCCAGCTCGAGAACCACATCCTCGCTTTCCAGGAGGCGTAGGGGATCACCTTGGCGGCCAGGACCGGGTACAGGTAGAAGAAGTTCAGGACCACAATGATCAGGTAGCCGCCGACGATGGCCGCCCCGGTGCCGCGCCGGAGCGGCGACGCGGATGAAGATCCCATGATGAGGCCAAGGCACAAGGTGACGGCCAGTATCAGGAACGGCTCGAAGGACACCGCGTAGAAGAAGAACTTCGTCCGGTCGGGGAAGGCGAACCACGGCAGCCAGCCTGCCGCGATGCCGAGCAGGATCGCGCCCGCCCGCCAGTCCCTGTGCACGAGCCACCAGACGGCGAGGGCGGTGATCGCGGCGATGGACGCCCACCAGATGGCGGGCGTGCCGATCGCCAGGATCGCCTGTGAGCAGTGCGCCACCCGGCAGCCGCCGTGCCCGGCGGACGGGCTCGCGTAGAAGAACGCTACCGGGCGGCTCATCACCAGCCAGGTCCACGGCTGAGACTGGTACGGATGATGCACATGCAAATTAATGTGGAAGTTGAGCATTTCCTTGTGGTACTGGAACAGCGAGTAGAGCGCCGAGATCACCGGGGTCTTGACGCCATGCTGCTCCGCGTAGTTCCTGTCCCAGCCGATGCTGGAGGCGAACCAGCCGCTCCAGGACGCGACATAGACCAGCGCTGGCACCACCACCAGGCAAAACAGCGTCCAGCCGCCGTCACGGACGAGCGCGCCATAGCTCGGCATCGAGAGGCCCGCGGCGCGCCGCGCGCCGATGTCCCAAGCGAGGCAGAGCCCGACGAAGGCGATCACATACCAGATGCCGTCCCACTTGGATGCGCACGCCAGGCCGAGGCAGACCCCGGCGAGCACCCGCCACCACCGAACCCCCAGCCACGGTCCGAGGCCGCGGGGTGCCGCGTTCGTGGCTGCGGTGTCCCCGCTGGTTTGCACACCCCCGCCGCCCCGCGCAAGGCGCGCTCGTGCCCGGTCGCGGTCGACCACGAGGCAGCCGAAAGCCGCGAGTAGCCAGAACATCAGGAAGATGTCCAGCAGCGCCGTTCGGCTCATCACGAACTCGAGACCGTCGAGCGCGAGCAGCAGGCCCGCGACGCAGCCGAGCAGGGTCGACCGGGTCATCCGGCGGGCGATGCGGGCGAGGAGCAGAACCGAGAGCGAGCCGACGACCGCGACGGCGAACCGCCAGCCGAACGGGGTGAGGCCGAACACCGCTTCTCCGGCCGCGATGAGGACCTTACCCATCGGGGGGTGGACCACGAACTCGCCGCCGCCGCTGAAGATGTGCGTCTGGCCGTGCGCCACCATCGCGTCGGTGTTGCCACCGGCCAGGTTGTGCTCGACACCGTAATGCAGGATCCCGAACGCGTCCTTGACGTAATACGTCTCGTCGAAGACGATCGAGCGCGGAATCGACAGCCGGTCGAACCTCAGGTATGCCGCGAAGGCGGTAACCAGCAGCGGGCCCGCCCAGCCCCAGAGCCGGTCCGTCGGCATAGGTGGAACTGGCCGGCCATGCGGGTACCGGCCCCGGTGTGGCTGCGGTGCCTTCGTCTCGACGTCGGTATCAGTCATTGGACGCCATCGTAGGGGCCCGGCGGTTGCGGTGGGTGGCCGTCAGGGCAGTCGCGAGCGTGAGCCGCGGATCTTTGACCCAGCCTCCGATGACCGGCGCGCGACTGACCGGCGCGCGACTGACCGGCGCGCGACTGACCGGCCCGCGATGACCGGGTGGCAGGTGCCCATGCGCTAGCGTGAGCGGCCAGAAAAGGGAACGGCAGGACGAAATGAGTGCCGGCACGCTGCTCGTGGCCGCCGCGCCGATCGGGTGCGCCCGCGACGCCTCCGCGCGCCTGGCCGGCGCGCTCACCGAGGCTACGGTGATAGCGGCCGAGGACACCAGGCGGATTCGCAGGCTGGCCGCGGACCTGGGGATACACCTGACGGCCCCGGTCGTGTCGTATTACGAGGCCGTGGAGCACCAGCGGGTGGACAGGCTGCTCGCCGCGCTGCGGGCGGGCGGTGACGTGCTGCTCGTCACCGACGCAGGCATGCCCGGTATCAGCGATCCCGGATACCGGGTGGTCAAGGCGGCGGCCGAGGCGGGCCTGCGGGTGACCGTGCTGCCCGGGCCGTCGGCCGTGACGGCCGCACTCGCGGTGGCGGGCCTGCCCAGCGACCGCTTCTGTTTCGAGGGGTTCCCGCCGCGCCGGGCCGGCGACCGCGCGCGCCGCTTCGCCGAGCTCGCGAGCGAGCCGCGCACACTGGTCTTCTTCGAATCCCCGCGGCGGCTCGGCGTCACTCTCGGCGAACTGGCGCGGTCGTTCGGCCCGCGGCGGCCCGCGGTGGTGTGCCGCGAGCTCACCAAGACACACGAGGAGATCCGCCGCGGCACCCTCGGCGAGCTCGCGGACTGGGCCGCGGGCGGCGTGCTCGGCGAGGTCACGATCGTCGTCGCCGGCGCCGCCGCCGCGCCTCGTGTGCCCGCAGACACCGGGAACGCCGCCGATGACGTGGCCGAACGCCAGGCGGCAGGCCTGACGCGGAAGGAAGCGATCGCCGCGGTCGCGGCCGATCGAGGGCTGCCCAAGCGGGCGGTCTACGACGCGGTGGTGGCAAGTAAACGGCGCGAGGCGCCGTAGGGCGTGTCCCGCGGACCTCCGGCGACGCCGATCGGCGCCCAGACGACGACCGGTGGGGTTGTGGGACACACAGTCGTCGCCGATACACAAACCAGTATCGGCTCCTCGAAGACAAGCACAGCCTTGCCGGATCGCCGCCCGGCCCTGCTGGCTTTGGATGGCGCCCGCATCCACCGAGATCTACGGGCACGCCCCATCTTCCCGGCTTCGCCGGTCCCAGCTTGCTAGTCCCGCGCCGGCTGCCGCGGCGCCGTCCGGGGGGTCAACGACGGCACCGTCCCAGCTGTCCCTGGCACGCCCCCGTCACCGGCCGTCCCTTTCCCCGCGCCATCGGCCGTAACCGCGCCCGCGTCACCGGCCATCCCGCCGCCCGGCTGCGCCTCGGCCAGCGTGGTCGTGGCCGGCGCAGATTCCCGGGCCCGGGGCGCACTCCCGGCGGCTGAGCGGCGTCGCTGGCGACGTGCCGCAAGCCGGTCCCCGACGGGGTTGCCCGCGCCGAACACCATCGTGGCGGCGAGGCAGGCGAACGGGACCACGGGCAGCAGGTATCTGTAGTCGAACTCGGCCGTCGCGGCCGGAATCACGATCATGGCGACGGCAACCGCCCAGGGCAGCAGGATCTCTCCGCCGAACCGCCGCCAGGCGACCGCCATCCCGCCCAGGCCGATCGCCAGCAGCGCCCCGAGCACAGTGCCAGGAAGGAAGAAGTAGCGCTGGTATGTGCTCATGATGCCCGCGTACGGCGTTTCCACGCGGGTGATCTGGTTGTGATGCTCATAGCCTGCCACGGGGTAGCGCGCGCCGAAGCCGTGGCCCGTCACGGGCTTGCGGGCGGGGCCCTTGCTGGCGCTCGCGAAAACGTATTCACCGTATGTGATCGGATCTGGGAACACCTTCCGGTCCCAGGCGAACGAGCGCCAGGTGTCGTCCCAGACCACACGCGCGTACTCCAGAGGCTGCGCCTCGATCGCACGTGTCGCGAAGCCTTTGGCCAGTATGTTGTTCAGCGGGGAGAATTCGGGCGGGGGGAAGCGGCGCAGTGGTGCGGCCCGGGTCCAGACGTAATCTTGCGTGAGCAAGCGGTGATCTGGCGGTGCCGACGTGCACAGAGCCTTCTCGTCGTTCGGCAGGCTGAACTTGCTGCAGTCCGCGAATGCCATCACGCGGGCATACAGAAAGATCCCGGTGCTGTCCGTCATCGCGTACTGCTGGTACCAGGCGTTGAACCACAGCACATAGCCGCCGACGGGCACCGCGCAGGCGATTACCGCCGCGGCTACGACCCGCAGGCCGGCGCGCCGGATCAGCAGATATATCACGAGAATGCCGAGCAGCGGCAGGCCGACCGACCGGGTGATCGCGGCCAGCCCGAGCAGCAGCCCGGCGGCGGCCAGATGCATCATGCCCGGCTTGGGGCGCCACATCGCGATCGTGATCGCCGCGGTGACCAGGAGCGCGAAGAGCATGTCCGCCATGAGCAGATGTTCGAGCTCGATCTGGTACGCGTCGTAGAGCGCGGGAACCGCGGCGAGGGCCGAAATCCACGGCGGGACCTTGAACCTGTGCACCAGCAGTGCGTAGATCATGATCCCGATGGCGAGCCCCATCAGGTGCTGTGAGATCGTCACGGCCGCGAAGCTGTGCAGCGGCTTGAGCAGGCGAAGGTAGACCGAGTAGCCGGAGGGCCGCGTCGGGTCGGGCCGGAACGTGCCCGTGGCGAACTGGAGGTACTGGTAGGAGTCGTTGAACCACAAGGCCCAGCGGAAGCCAAGCATCGCGATGACCCGCAGCACGATCGCCGGCACCAGGAGTGCCAGCAGCAGCCAGTGCCGGGAAAGCCGCGCCGCGACCGGCCGCGGTGGCGCCGGGGACCCGGTAGCTTCCTCCCCCGGCGAGACCTTCACGCCCCTGTCCTCCCCTGCACAGTGCCTGCCTGCCTAGCCGTCAAGTCCTGTCGCTGACGATCAGTACGAATGCTAGCCACTGCGGAGTTTCCGCCGCGCCGCGGCGTCCGGCCAGCCCGGTAACGGCCGGCCGCCAGCAGGAAACGCCGGGCAGCGAGCGCCGCCGCCAGGCACCCGAACGGAACCACGGCCAGCACGTAACGGTAGTCGAAATCCACCGTGAGCGGAGGAATAACCAACAATGCGACGGCCGCTGACCAGCAGAACCATTGCGCCGGGCGGCACCGCGGGCACCCGCCGCCGCGGCCAGGAGCGGCCCCGGGCCCGCCCGCACCCGGCGCGGCCCCGGGCCCGCCAGCGCCAGGCGCGGTCGGCGCACCGCGCGCGGCACGCCGTTTGCGGGCGGATCCGGCCAGCGCGGCCGCGCCGGCGGCGCCGCCCATGACGGGCAGGGCCAGGATGAGTGCCACGAGCGGGCCGCGCAGGTAAACGTACCGCTGGTACCAGCGCATGAGGGTCGAACACGGCGCGACGACGGCCGTCGCGGCGGGGCCGTCCGCGTAGGCCCGGGCGGTGCCGGCCGCCGTGCGCCCGCCCGGCTCCGGCCAGGTGGGCAGCCAGGTCTTGGCCCCGGCGAAGGTGTACAGGCTGGCCGTATACCGGGTCGGGTAGGAGGTTCGGTCCCAGGCGAACCCGCGTGCCAGGCTGGAGATCACGGTCCGCGTGTACCCGGCAGGCTGGGCGGCGATCGCGCGCAGTGCGAAGCGCATGGCGAGGTCGTTTTCGCTGGCGCTGAAGATCTGGCCGTGGCGCCAGTGAAACGGCGACGTGGGCTGCCAGACCTGCGCCGCGGAGGCGGCCCGCTGCGACGGTGGCAGCCGCGGGCACAGCCAGGCCTCCCGCGACGGGGGCTTGATGATGCCGCAGTCCGCGAACGCCGCTGTCCGGGCCCACAGGTAAACGCCGTTCGTGGCGTCGAGCGCGAACTGCCCGTATGTCGCGTGGTACCACAGGACACCGCCGGCGAGCGGTGCGGTGGCGGCGGCCCCGGCCGCGATCACCGCGCGCCAGCCGGCCCGGCAGATGACGAGATAGCCGACCGCGATCACGATCAGCGGGATGCCAACCGGCCGTGCGACACAGGCAAGTGCCAGCAGCAGGCCCGCGGTTGCCGCCTGCCATGCGCTCATCCGCTCGCCGCGGGACGCGGGCAGCCGGCACAGCAAGGTGACGGCGGCGACGGCGAGGAACATGAACAGCGTGTCGGGCCGAGCAGATGCTGCAGTGACGTGACGAGCAGGAAGCTGTGCAACGGCCGCAAAAGCCACAGCAGCACCGGGTAACCAACGGGCCGCATCGGGTCCGGGCGCAGCCGCAGCGCGATCGCGACATAGTCGAACGAGTCGTTGAACCACAGCGCCCAGCGGTAACCGAGTTCGGTCACCAGGCGCAGCGCGGCGGCCACGGCGACAGCGATGGCGAACACCCGATGCCGGCTGACCGCGACGCGCGCGGCCACGGCCCGGCCCGCGATCCAGCCAGCCGGCGGTCTCACCGGCGGCGCGGGCGCAGCGGGCGCAGCGGCCACAGTGGGCACAGGCGTGCCTGCGGGCGTGCGCTCAAGGTGGCTGCCTCGCCTGCCGAACAACGCCCTGCCTCCTTTCTGCACCGCCGCACCGTGCGGTTGATACCCTGCGGTGGTTGGCAGCGCTGCCCAGCCACCCCACCCACCCCAACCACAGATGCCACACAAACTGGTCGTTGCCCGTGCGAACGTCCGCTCGCGGTCGGCTGCGGACCGCCGATGGCCCCAGCGGGCGAGACGAGGCCGGGCGGTTCGCGGCAACAGTCACAACGGTAGCGACCTTGAGATCGTGCCGAGTGGCGCAGCCGCGGCCGGGCTGGTCGGAGCACCGGAGGAGACGACGTGGAACTGACCGTCCTCATGCCCTGCCTCAACGAGGCCGAGACGGTTGCCACCTGCGTACGGAAGGCATCGGGGTTCCTTCGCGAGCACGGCATCGACGGCGAGGTCGTCGTCGCAGACAACGGCAGCACAGACGGCAGCCAGCGGCTCGCGGAGGAGGCGGGTGCGCGCGTGGTGCCCGTCTCGGCGAAGGGCTATGGAAATGCCCTGCTCGGCGGGATCGTGGCGGCACAGGGCCGATACGTGATCATGGGCGACGCGGATGACAGCTACGACTTCACCGCCCTCATGCCATTCGTTTCCGCGCTACGCGACGGCGCGGACCTCGTCATGGGCAACCGGTTCAAAGGTGGCGTCGCCCCGGGCGCCATGCGGGCGCTGCACCGCTATGTCGGCAACCCGGTGCTGAGCTTCATCGGGCGGCTCTTCTTCCCTGTCAAGATCGGCGACTTCCACTGTGGCCTGCGCGGATTTCGGCGCGACAGCATGCTCGCGCTCGGCCTGCAGGCCACGGGCATGGAGTTCGCGAGCGAAATGGTGGTCAAGGCCGCGCTGGCCAGGCGGCGGGTCGTGGAGGTGCCGACCACGCTGTCGCCAGATGGCCGCAGCCGCCCCCCGCATCTGCGAAGCTGGCGCGATGGATGGCGGCACCTTCGTTTCCTGCTGCTCTTCAGCCCTCGCTGGCTGTTCATGATCCCTGGGACCGTGCTGCTCACCGCCGGGCTGCTGATCGGTGCCGCTGTCGTACCGCGGCCGCTCACCATCGGCAACGTCACGTTTGACGTCGACACGCTCGTCGGGGCCTCGGCCATGGTGGTCATCGGTTTCCAGTCGGTGCAGTTCGCGCTGTTCACGAAGATCTATGCGAGCGCCGAGGGCTTTTTGCCGCAGGACCGGTGGGCGAAACGTGTGCTCCGGGTGTGGAGCCTTGAGCGCGGCCTCGTCGCCGGCGCGGTGCTCGGCCTGGCCGGTCTGGTTGGAGCGGCGGTCTCGATCTCGGAGTGGAAGGTCGCGAGGTTCGGCCCGCTGGACCCGACGCACTCGCTTCGCCTCATGCTGCCGTCCGCGACCGCGCTCATCGTGAGCTGCCAGGTGATCCTCGGCACGTTCTTCATGAGCATCCTGGGTATCCGGCGGACCAGGCACCCAGCGGCCGAGGCGCTGGCCGACGATGACCGGGCCGCGGCCCCGGCCGTGAAGCCAGCCCCGGCCCGGCACGCCCCGGCCCAGCAGAGCCTGGCGCAGCAGGCGGGCGCGCGGCCCGTCGCGCAGGCGAACAAGCCCTCCGGGGAGTCGGTGGCCGCCGGATCACAGCCGGGCTGACCGTAGCGTCTGTTCACCCTTTCTTCTAAACGGCCGCCGCGGATGCGGCAACGACTGATGCGGGGGGATCCCGGGGGGTCGTCCCCCCGGGGCAGCACAGCCTTAACGGCTGCCGCGGATGCGCCGCTCGCTGAGCAGCGGAGCGTAGCGAGGCCGGTCGGCGCCTCAGCCTCCCCGGCCGTAGAGCCTGAGCGCGAAGTCATGGACGCGCCACACCCGGATCAGCCGGAACTGCGATCCGATGACGGCCGGGTCCGGCTGGTTGCGGTCGACCTCGACGAGCCATACCCGCGCCTCGCCGCGCAGCCGGCCCTCGAGCACCGGCAGCGCGACCTCCGTGCCGCTGAGGTTGCCCGCTGCCGTCGCGGAGTCTTTCAGCCCGATGTCCCGCAGCCGGCTGAACCCATCCGGATAGACGGCGCCCAGGTCACGAAATCCCGGCTTGAACCAGACCACCGCGTCCCCCGGCCTCGCCTGCTGCCTGAGCACCAGGGCGGCGGCCCTGATGTTGTCTCCATGCCCGGCCGGCCGGCGGATGGCCTGCTGCGGGGGGAGCGTCAGCACCGCGAGCACGGCGACGGCGGCGATCCGCCAGTACCGGCCGAGGGCGGCCAGCCCGGCGCCGGCCAGCAGCGCGAGCGCCGGAAGGCAGAACACGGCGTAGCGGTAGACATAGACCGGCTTGATCTCGGACCCGAAGATCAGCACGGCGGGCGGGAGGAAAAGCCAGGGCACGCTCAGCCAGAAAAGGGGCTGGCCCGCGGGCCGCGGCGAACCGCGCCCGCCCATTCGCTGGCTGACCGCGCCCGCGGCGCCAAGCGCCGTGATCGCCGCGAACAAGACGGCAGAACCAGTCAGCGATGTGGCGAGCGCCCAGACATCGCCGACCCCGGGCCTCTTCAGCCACGCGAGCTGATACCGCTCGTGCCAGGCCAGCGCCGCGATCGGCATGATCGCGGCGAGTGCGGCCGCGGCCGCGATGACCCAGCCACGCGCGCTGCCGCCCGCCCAGCCAGGTGCCCCGCCGCTTGCGGGCGCACCTGCCGCGTCGGCCTGCTGGCCGGCCCGCGGCTCGCCGCCCGCGCGCCGCAGTCCGCGCCGCAGTCCGCGCCGCAGTCCGCGCCGCCGGGCAAGCGCGAGGGTGACGGCATGTGCGCCAATGATCAGCAAGCCGAACATGTTGAGGAGACCGAGCGCGACGAGCGACAGCCCGTATCCCACGGCCCACCGGCGGCCGGGCTCGCCGATGGCACGCAGCAGCAGATAGCTCGCCGCGGCGGCCGCCGCCGTGACCATCGCGTATGAGCGCGCCTCCTGGCCGAACCTGCTGGTCATCGGCACCACGGCAAAGACAAGCCCGGCGAGCAGGCCGGTCTGCGCCGACGCGAGCCTGCGGCCGATCACGGCCGTGGCGAAGGCTGCCCCGGCCATCGCCACCGCGGACGGCAGGCGCATCACCAGCTCGCTCGTCCCGAACACGTGCGCCAGCGGCCACAGCACCAGGTAGTAGGCGCCGTGCACCGCGTCCACATGGGCGAGCATGCGGATCATCTCGGGCAGCGATCGCCTCGTCGCCGTCAGCGTCGCGGCCTCGTCCCGCCAGAACGACGGCGTGCCGATGCGCCACAGCGTCACCACCAGCGTGACGAGAGCCGGCAGCAGCGGCATCCACGCGGGCCACGCCCGGCGCCGCCCGGGCTGCCGCGCTGCCTGGCTGGTGCCGCCGGCGCACTCCGGCAACTGCGCGGCGGGCTGCGTGGAAGCCGTCACGTGCGCGCCTCCCGTGTGCGGCGCCTGGTTGAGGGCATTTTCGCATCCCATCACACCGGCGGCGGCGCGGAGCGCAAAGTTGCGACACGCCTCGCTGGCCAGCCCGCCGCGGCACCGCTCGCCGGTGTCGTTCGAGCCTGTGCGCCGATGCCCATAGGCTTTCCGCATGTCCTCGCCGAGCAGTCACATCCTCACCGCCCCCGCATGGCCGTACGCCAACGGCCCACGGCACATCGGGCATGTGTCGGGGTTCGGGGTGCCGTCCGACATGTTCAGCCGGTACCAGCGGATGATGGGCAGACGGGTACTGATGGTGAGCGGTACCGACGAGCATGGCACGCCCATTCAGGTACAGGCCGATTCCGAGGGCGTCAGCGAGCGTGAGCTCGCCGACCGCTACAACCGCGTGATCGCGGAAGACCTGCGCGCGCTTGGCCTGTCCTACGACCTGTTCACCCGCACGACCACGCGCAACCACTACGCGGTCGTGCAGGAGATCTTCCTTGGGCTGTACAACAACGGCTACGTGTTCCCGAAGACCACGCTCGGCGCGATCTCGCCATCCACCGGCCGCACCCTGCCCGACCGCTACATCGAGGGCACCTGCCCGATCTGTGGTTACCCGGGCGCCCGGGGGGATCAGTGCGACAACTGCGGCAACCAGTTGGACCCGGTCGACCTCATCAACCCGCGGTCGCGGATCAATGGCGAGACGCCGGTGTTCGTGGAGACCGAGCACTTCTTCCTCGACCTGCCCGCATTCACAGAAGCGCTCGGAAGCTGGCTGCAGACCAAGAGCGGCGCCTGGCGGCCGAACGTGCTGAAGTTCTCGCTGAACCTGCTCGGCGAACTGCAGCCGCGCGCGATCACCCGCGACCTGGACTGGGGGGTTCCGGTGCCGCTGCCGGGCTGGCGGAACCGCACCGACAAGCGCATCTACGTGTGGTTCGACGCCGTCATCGGCTACCTGTCCGCCTCGATCGAATGGGCGCGCAGATCGGGCGACCCGGACGCATGGCGGGCATGGTGGCAGTCGCCCGACGCCGAGTCGTACTACTTCATGGGCAAGGACAACATCGTCTTCCATACGGAGATCTGGCCCGCCATCCTGCTCGGCTACAACGGCCAGGGGAGCCGCGGCGGCACCCCTGGCTCGCTCGGCGTCCTTCGCCTTCCGACCGAGGTCGTGTCGAGCGAATACCTCACGATGGAGGGCAGGAAGTTCTCGTCGTCGCGCAGCGTCGTCATCTATGTGCGCGATTTCCTTGACCGCTACGACGTCGACGCGCTGCGCTATTACATCGCCGTCGCCGGGCCGGAAAATCAGGATACGGATTTCACCTGGAGCGAGTTCGTCCGGCGCAACAACGACGAGCTCGTCGCCAACTGGGGCAATCTTGTCAACCGCACGGTATCCTTTGCCGCACGCAACATCGGTGAGATACCCCCGGCCGGCGAGCTGCTGGACGTGGACCAGGCAATTCTTGAGAACTCACGGCAGTCGTTCGGGATCATCGGCTCGTCGCTTTCACGTTCCCGGTTCAAGCAAGCGATCAATGATGCCATGCGGACCGTCGGTGAGGCGAACAAATACCTCTCCGACCAGGCTCCGTGGAAGCTCCGCGAATCCGACCCGGCCCGGATGCGGACCATCATGCATGTTGCGCTGCAGCTGGTCGACGACGCCAAGACCCTGCTGACCCCATTCCTGCCCTATTCTGCGGACAAGGTGTACCAGATGCTTGGCGGCACGGGCGCCTGGTCCGGAATGCCGGAAATATGGGAGGTCGACGAGCCGGGCGAGTCCGGCGGCGCGGCTCCGTCATCGTATCCGGTTCTCACGGGAGATTACCGAACGGCGGCGCGGTGGGAATCAAGGCCGGTGCGTGCGGGCACGCCGCTGCGGACGCCGGTGCCGTTGTTCGCCAAGCTGGACCCGTCCGTCGCCGAGCAAGAGGTCGCACGGCTGGCGGTGGAATGACCGCGCACGCGTTCGACAGCCACTGCCACCTCGACCTGCTCGACCCGGGCATGGCCGATGGCAGCGTGCCTTCGGGGCCTGAGGTGCCCCCGGGCGGCCCGGTGCCCCCCGGGCCGCCGGTGCCGCAGGTGCTCGCGGACGCCCGCGCGGCGGGCGTCGGCCGGGTCGTGACGGTGGGTTACAGCGCCGAGTCCTCGCGCTGGGCCGCCGCGTGTGCGGCGCGATACCCCGCCGTCGATGCCGCGGTCGCGGTCCATCCGAACGAAACCGGCGCGGCCGGCGATGGCGCGTTCGAGGAGATCGCGCGCCTGGCCGGCCTGCCGCAGGTGCGCGCGATCGGCGAGACGGGTCTTGACTATTACCGCGACTGGTCCGATCGCGGCGTGCAGCAGGAGTGGTTTCGCGCGCACATCGGCCTGGCCAAGCGAGCGGGCAAGGCACTGGTCATCCACGACCGCGCCGCGCATGACGACGTGCTGCGCATTCTCGCCGAAGAGGGCCCGCCGCAGCATGTGGTCTTCCATTGTTTCTCCGGCGCCGCGGAAATGGTCAAGACGTGCGCGGACGCGGGTTACGTCATGAGTTTCGCCGGGAACGTGACGTTCGCCAACGCCGGGCAACTGCGCGAGGCCGCGCGGGCGGTGCCGGCCGGCCTGCTGCTCGTGGAGACCGACGCACCTTATCTC
>WNGJ01002606.1_pt1 | contig 37712 bp, 30 predicted proteins | sample 5400611 | NCBI WGS metagenome assembly WNGJ01 (sample SAMN13153375, study PRJNA577476) | soil metagenome | isolation source: 40 cm soil or saprolite under Garry oak tree replicate 1 | place: USA:California | collected 2016-06-15
TATCCTGCTCCAGCGCGGTGAGGGACCTGCTCGCTTCAAAATGACAAGGTTGTTGCGACATGGGGGAGCTCCTTCGTAGCCGTTGAACAGCGCCGAAGGTGCCATGCCCTCGTCGCTCGCCCCATAGCATCTTCACACATTCGGAAATGGGAGAGTGTTCCGACTTTCCCCTCGATAAGCTGACGCCGCCCACTGTAGGTGGCTCACTGAAATCTTGGTGCGCCTCGTTAGGCGACTAGCTTGAGCTTTGACCGCTTCCTTTCGGGTGGCTGCTCGCCCGACGTGTTCTTGCGCGGCTTGATAAAGTCAGCCCACGCCTGCAGCGCCTCGCGGCGTCGCGCGATCATCTCGCTGTCCCAATACGACAGTTCAGCCTCATCGCCGACACGATGCGACAGACAGAACTCCAGCACTTCGCGGCGGAAATTGTGTTCCTTGTTGTCAGCGCCCCAATTCCGGAAGCTGGAGCGACAGCCATGCATGGTGGCTCTGATGCCGGTGCGGTTGATCGCTCCGACAAGCGCATTCGCCCGGAACGCCTGATGCGTCTCGGCATGATCGGAGGGGAACACATACTTTCCCGTGCGCGGCATCGACTTGACGATCTCGATGACTTGATCGGACAGCGGGACCAGATGCGGCTTTGGCTCTAGCTCGCCCTTGATCTTCATCTTCTCGGCCGGAACCACCCACGTCTTCGCTCCGAAGTCGAGTTCGTCCCACTCCATCAGGCGAATCTCCTGAGAGCGTGAGACGGTCAGGATGCCGACCTCAGTGCAGCGCGCGGTCATGGCGCCGTCATAGCGCAACCCCATCATCATCTGCGGCATCTTTGTGTAGGGCGCCGACGCGTGCCCCTTCTTGCGATGCAGCTTGCGCGGCGAGGGCAGAAGGTGTTTCAGGTTCCCGCGCCATGCGGCCGGGTTCTCGCCCGCGCGCAGCTTCAACGCCTTGGCGGCGTCCATCAGCCGCTCGATCCGCTGGCGAGTCCGCGATGCGGTGATCGGCTTCACATTCCAGATCGGCTTGAGCGCCTCCAAGACATGCTCAGTGGTGATCTCGTGGAGCTTCTTGTCGTGCAGGCTCGGCACGTCGCGGATGGAGCGCTGCCACTGCTTCAGCTCCTCTTCGGACAGCCCCTGGCACCAGCCAGGATACTGCTCCTCGGCAAATTCCTTGAACGCCTTTCCGCCCAGTGCGGTGATCCGCTTCTTGACGCGGGGATCGATGCCCTCGCGCTTCAAGGCGACCTTGTATTCGCGGGCCTTCTCACGCGCGCTGCTCAAGGTCAGCACGTCGCCGGCGGCGCTGTCGCGGTCGCCGCCCACCCTGGAGAACTCCATCTGGGCCCGCTTGCCATCCAGGTCGGTGAAGCGGAAGGCCCACACCCGATCGCCGCTCTCGCGCACAACGAGATAGAGCCCGCCGCCGTCCGCATGAGCGCCAGCTTGCAGGGATTTAACTTGGTTGGAATTGAGCGCCACTTTAACGTCTTCCTTGAGCTTACCATTTATCGTCACGGAGCTTTCGCCCCTGACGGACGGCCGTTCCAAAACCGACTTGTTTTGGATATACGACCGTCACGGATACTTTGGAAGGGTTTCCCGGCGTCAACTTACCCGTTTTTCGCCAAAAGTGGCCGACGTTCAGCGATTTCTGGCGATATCAGACGAGAGCAGATGCAGCTAATGAGCTGGAATTACAGGAAAATCAGAAGAAAGACGATGGCCGGCGCTAGCAGGCGCGGCGCTCAGAATGGATACATGATCCGTGACGGCATTCGGTAAGCTGATCCGTACCACGGCGTTCCGGTTGACGCTGGCCTACCTGTTTCTGTTTGCGCTGTTTGCGGCATCGCTGCTGGGCTATTTCGCCTGGAACACCCGCCGGCTCGTCACCGAACAGATCACCACCACGGTGAACGCCGAAATCGGCGTCATCAGCGATATCTTCGGGCGGCGGGGCTTGAACGGGCTTTCTTTAACCATCGAGAACCGGGCATTGCGGCCCGGCGCCAATCTCTATCTCGTGACCACGCCGGCAGGCGTGGCCATCGCCGGCAATGTCGCCTCGCTTGCGCCGGGGGTGATGGCAACATCAGGCTGGTCCGAAACCGCTTACCGGCGGCTTGACGAGCAGGACAACGCCGATCATCGCGCGCTGGTGCATGTCACTGAGCTGACCAACGGCTTCCGGCTTCTGGTCGGGCGCGATCTGGAGGAGCGGCGGCGAATGTTCGGCATCGTCGCGAAAGCGGCGCAGTGGTCGATCCTGGTCGTCGTCGTGCTCGGCCTGGGCGGCGGCATCTTCGTGGCGCGGCGGGTGCTGTGGCGCATCGACGCCATCACCGGCACCACCCGGCGGATCATGGCAGGCGATCTCAGCGGGCGGCTGCCGGTCGGGCGCAGCGGCGACGAACTCGATCGTCTCGCGGAAAATCTCAACGCCATGCTGGAGCGGATCGAGGCCCTGATGACGGGGCTGAAGGAAGTTTCCGACAACATCGCCCACGATCTCAAGACGCCGCTGACGCGGCTGCGCAATCGCGCCGAAGAGGCGCTGGCGACATCGGGCAGCGAGGCCGAATACCGCAGCGCGCTGGAACGGACCATCGAGGAATCCGACGGCCTGATCCGGACCTTCAATGCGCTGCTGATGATCGCGCGCGCCGAGTCCGGACAGGCGCACGGCGATATGGATGACTTTGACGCTGCCGACGTCGCCAACGGGATTCAGGAACTCTACGAACCGCTGGCGGAAGACGATGGCATGAGCTTGCGCGTCAAGACCGTACCGACGCCGCTCCACGGCAACCGCGAATTGATCAGCCAGGCGTTGGCCAATCTGGTCGAGAACGCGATCAAATACGGCAAGCCGGTCGCGGCCGCGCAGCCGCTGAGCGCGGGCGCCGCCCCCGAAAGCAGGGAGATCCTGATCGAGGCCCGGCGCGACGGCGATCAGGTGCTGCTCAGCGTTACCGATCACGGGCCGGGGATTCCGGAAACCGACCGAAGACATGCGGTGGAACGCTTTGTGCGGCTGGAGGCGAGCCGCACCCAGCCCGGCTCCGGTGAGAGGCTTGCGGCTCAAACGCCGGATGTGCCACAGAAGGCGGCATGAACTCATCCGCGAAGGGCGACGCGGACCAAGGTCCTCTGGCCGCGCGGTTCGTGGACGGGCCGCATGTGTCCGCTCCCGACAAAGCCGGGCAGCAACTCGCAGACTGGCTGACCGGTCTCGCGTCGGAGCAGGCGGCTGCGATCGATGATCTCTGCACCCGGTTTCCCCTCGCCAGAACCATTCTGTTGGGGATCGCGCAGTCGTCGCCGTACCTTTTCGACCTTATCCGCGCCGACGCGACGCGTTTGGTTCGGCTGCTCGAATGTAACCCAGAAACGCATCTCTCCCGGTTGATCGAGAAAACCAGCCGCGGCGCGGCTGCGGCGTCCGCCGAAGCCGAATTGATGCAATGGCTGCGGCGGATGAAATCCGAAGCGGCGTTGTTGATTGCGCTGTGCGACATCGGTGGCGTCTGGCCGGTGATGCAGGTGACCGCAGCGCTCACCGATCTTGCCGTCGCTTCGGTGCAATCGGCGCTGCGCTATTTGCTGCGGCAGGAGGCCGCGCGCGGCCGGATCACGGTAGCCGATCCCGACCGTCCGGAACACAACAGCGGCCTCGTCGTGCTTGCCATGGGCAAGATGGGCGCCGGGGAACTGAACTACTCCAGCGACATCGACCTGATCGTGTTTTTCGATTCCGCCGCGCCGACGCTGGCGCCGGACATCGAACCGCAGCCGTTTTTCGTGCGCGTGACGCAGGGGCTGGCACGGCTGCTGCAGCAGCGCACCGGCGACGGTTACGTGTTCCGTGTCGATCTGCGATTGCGGCCGGATCCCGCTTCGACGCAGGTGGCGATCTCGACCGCCGCGGCGCTGCATTATTACGAGCGGGAAGGGCGGACCTGGGAACGCGCGGCCATGATCAAGGCGCGGCCCTGCGCCGGCGACACCAAAGCCGGCGAGGCGCTGGTCGCGGAACTCGCGCCGTTCGTCTGGCGCAAGCATCTGGATTTCGCGGCGCTCGCCGACGTGCACGACATGAAGCGGCAGATGCAGGCCTTTCGCGGTCAGAGTGGGATCGCGGTCGAAGGCCATAACGTCAAGGTCGGGCGGGGCGGCATCCGCGAAATCGAGTTTTTCGCGCAGACCCAGCAGTTGATCGCCGGCGGCCGGCATCCGCAATTGCGGGTGCGGCCAACGCTGGAAGCCTTGAATGTGCTGGCGTCGAGCAACTGGATCACCTTCGAGGCGCGCGACGAACTGACCGCGGCCTATGAGTTCTTGCGGCGGGTCGAACATCGGCTACAGATGGTCGCCGACGAGCAGACCCACACCTTGCCCGACGATATCGAGGCGGTGGAGCGCTTCGCCGCCTTCTTCGGCTATCACAGCCGCGCGGCGTTCGCCAAGGACCTGCTCGGTCATCTCGACGTCGTGCAGGGGCACTATGGCAAGCTGTTTGAAGGCGACCCGACCGGTACCGTGAAACTGCCGGCCGTCGATTACAGCGCCGGTCCGGAAGATCCGCGCCTGCTGGAGCACCTGGCCACGCTCGGTTTCAAGCAACCCGTCAGGGTGGCGAGCGCCGTGCGGCAATGGATAACCGGCGACTATCGCGTGTTCCGGATCGGTTCGACACGGAACGCCTTTGTCGAGTTCGTTCCGGCGCTGATCGTCGGCCTGGCGCACGCCGAGGAGCCCGATCATGCGGTGACTGCCTTCGATCGTTTCCTGCAGGCGCTGCAGCGTGGTGGACGCCTGATCTCGCTGCTTAGCCAGAACCGCGACCTTGTGGCGCTGGTGGCCCTGATTCTCGGCGCGGCGCCTCGCCTCGGCGATATGCTGGCACGGCAGCCGCAGATCATGGATGGATTGATCGATCCGCGCTTCTTCGGTGCGATGCCGGATCGGCGCGAATTGTCGGCGCGTCTGGCGGCGACGCTTACGGACGCGAATTCCTATGAAGAGTTTCTCGATCGATTGCGATTGTTTGGCCAGGAAAGCCTGTTCCTGATCGGCACGCGAATTCTCTCCGGCACGGTTTCGGCGCAACAGGCGAGCGTCGCTTTCGCCGACGTCGCCGAGGGCATCGTGCATACCGTGCATGGCCTGGTGACCGACCGGTTCGCGGCCCAGCACGGCCGCATCAAAGGGCAGGAGACCGCGATCCTGGCGATGGGCCGGCTCGGCAGCCGCGAGATGACCGCGTCCTCCGACCTCGATCTGATCCTGCTGTATGATTTCGATAGCGAACATCCGGACTCCGACGGCGCGCGGCCGCTGCACGGCGCGCATTATTTCGCCCGCTTCACCCAGCGGCTGATCAGCGCGTTCACGACCCGGACCAATTACGGCGTGCTCTATGACGTGGACATGCGGCTGCGGCCTTCCGGCCGGGCGGGACCACTCGCCTCGCGGCTTGACTCGTTCGCCGACTACCAGGACCGGGAGGCGTGGACCTGGGAGCATATGGCGCTGACCCGGGCGCGAGTGATTTCGTCGTCGCCGGATTTCCGCGCCCGGATCGAGACGATCATTCGCCGCGTTCTGACCCGGCCGCGCGACCGCGCCAGCACCGCCGGCGACGTGGCGGATATGCGCCGGGCGGTGGCGCTGGAGAAGGGCGAGAAGGACGTCTGGGATCTGAAATATGCCCCCGGCGGCACGCTCGATATCGATTTCATTGCGCAATATCTCCAGCTCGTCCACGCTGCCGCCGCGCCTGATATCCTCGACGTCTCCACGCTGCAGGTGCTCGACAATGCCGCGCGGCTCGGCGTGCTGCCGCAATCGGCGGCCGAAGTGTTGCGCTCGGCGGCCCGTCTCTATCACGACCTCACGCAAATCCTGCAGCTCTGCGTCACCGAAAAATTCAAGCCGGAAACCGCGGGCGAGGATCTGTTGCGGGCGTTGGCGCGGGCCGGTGACGCCCCGGATTTTTCCTCGCTCGAGGCGCGGGTCACGGAGACGCAGACCGAGGTGCGCCGGGTGTTTTCGGCGCTGGTCGAGGGCGTCAGTTAGACCGCGCAAAAGTTCGGGTGCACAAACAGGTTCGACAATTCAGAACGTGGCGCCTCCGCCAGGAACCGTCATGCCCCGCGATGCGGGCGCACAGTACGTCGTACCCTTTGAGACTACGCCGAGACGCCTCGGAATACTGGATCGTCCGATGGAGCCTGTCATCGGGCGGCGCTTTGCGCCGCCCCGTTGGCGGGCGACGACGGCTGAGAGTGTGGCGCACTCGTGTTCATCAGACACGCCTTCGCGATCCTTCGGCGCGAAGCGCGTGAAGGCAGCAGCTGGTCTGCATCCAACGCAAACGCCGCCTTGACGAAGGTCCGCTCTTGAGCGAAGAGCGGACCTTGTGCTTGGCTTGGGAGGTCAGCCGGGGGACCGGTAGCGAGCCAAAGACACTCATTGAGAAGAAAACCCTGCGAGAGATCATGAGTTTCTTCGAGCGACTGAAAACAGCGGCGTCCGCCGAGTGGCGGGCCTACACCGAGCACCCCTTCACGAACGCCTTGGCAGACGGTTCGCTCACTGAGGCGGCGTTTCGTCACTACCTCGTTCAGGATTACCTGTTCCTGATCGAGTTTGCTCGCGCCTACGCGCTCTCCGTCTACAAGTCGCCCAAGCTCGCCGACATGCGCGAAGCGGTGGCCGGCCTCTCCGCCATTCTCGACGTCGAGATGAACCTGCATGTGAAGCTCTGCGCCGGCTGGGGCCTGTCGGCCAGCGATCTCGAACAAACCCCTCCGGCGGTCGAGACGCTGGCCTATACACGCTACGTGCTCGACACGGGAATGCGCGGCGATCTGCTGGCACTCAAGGTGGCGCTCGCCCCCTGCGTGATCGGTTACGCAGAGATCGCGACCCGGCTCGCCTCGCGACCCGATGCGCACGCTGCAACGAACCCCTATCGCGTCTGGACTGCCGAATACGCCGGCGCACCGTACCAGGAGGTCGCGGCGAAAGCGCGGACGCACCTGGAAGGTCTCGCTGATCTCTACGCCACGCCGGCCCGCGAGGCGGAGCTGATCGTGATCTTCAAGGAAGCCACCCGGCTCGAAGCCGACTTCTGGGAAATGGGCTGGCGTGCGGGTCAGCGTGTTTGAATAGTCACTGATTATCCTGAGGCCGGAAACCGGCTTGGAGAACTATGCGACGGCCCGAACTCCCGATTTGAAGCCTCAACTCTCAAGCGCCGCGCGCTTTAAGCTTTCTTCAAGGCCTCGATGGCGTCGCGGACATCGGGGTCAAGCCCGGTGCCGCCGGCGTCGAGATGCGCCAAGATCGCGGAACGCATGCGGGGATCCCAGAATTTCCGGATGTGCTCGGCGATATCGGGCGCCGCCTTGCCATGCCCTTGGCTCTGGAAGAATTTGCCGATCTGGTTGGCCATGTAGATCAGGCGGTCAGGCGACATGGATTTCTCCCTGGACGGCGCGTTGGGCAGCTATTCCGGATGCGATCCGGTGCGGATGGGTAAAGACTTCGAACCCGTCGGCGCGGGCGATGGCGGCCAGCGTGATGCCGGCGGCATCGGCCATCCGTACCGCCAGAGCGGTCGGCGCCGAGACCGCCACCATCAGCGGCGCGCCCATCGCCGCCGCCTTCTGCACCATTTCCACCGAAACACGGCTGGTCAGCAGCACCACGCCATCGCCGGCGGCGATTTTTCCCTGCGCCAGCGCGCCGGCGAGCTTGTCGAGCGCATTGTGACGGCCGACATCCTCGCGCAAGGCGATAACGCCGCGCGCCGGCGTCCAGAAGCCCGCGGCATGCACGGCGCGGGTTTCGATGTTGATTTTCTGCAATGGCGGAACGCTCTGCATCGCCGACATGATCTGCTGCGGTGAAAATTCGCGGCCCAGGCCGACGATGGCCGCGGGACGAACCGCTTCGGCAATCGAATCGATGCCGCACAGCCCGCACCCGGTCGGCCCTGCGATATGCCGCCGGCGTTCCCCGAGGCGATCCGCCCGGACTTGCGCAAGCCACATCCGCAGTTCGACACCGTCAGCAAGCTGCACGATCTCAAGCGATTCGATATCTTCAGCGGATTGCACAATGCCTTCGCTGAGGCTGAAGCCAACGGCGAAATCCCGGAGATCGCTGGGCGTCCCCATCATCACCGCATAGGTGCCGCCGTTATAGCTCAGCGCCAGCGCGGTTTCTTCCGGGATGGCGCGCGCGCCTTCACTGACGCCGCCATCGCGCCAGACCTGACGATCGACCGTGCTGACCGGATCGTGCATCCGCTATTCCGCCGCTTCCACCGCCGGCGCGATCCGGCGCGAATGCCGGGCCTGCTCTTCATAGTCCTTTTGCCAATCCGACGGGCCGTTCGACGGTGAAATCTGCACCGCCGTGACCTTGTATTCCGGGCAGTTGGTCGCCCAGTCGGAGAACTCGGTGGTGATGACGTTGGCCTGGGTGGTCGGGTGGTGGAAGGTGGTGTAGACGACACCTGGTGCCACCCGCTCGGTGAGCAAGGCGCGCAAGGTGGTTTCGCCGGCGCGGCTCTGCAGCCGGCACCAGTCGCCATCGCGTATGCCGCGCTGCTCGGCATCGTGCGGATGCATCTCGAGCCGGTCTTCCTGATGCCAGACGACGTTATCGGTGCGGCGTGTTTGCGCGCCGACATTGTACTGGCTGAGGATGCGGCCGGTGGTCAGCAGCAGCGGGAACCTCGGACCGGTACGCTCGTCGGTCGCGATATATTCGGTGATCATGAACTTTCCCTTGCCGCGCACGAAGCCGTCGATGTGCATCACCGGCGTGCCATAAGGTGCCTTCTCGTTGCAGGGCCACTGCACCGAACCGAGTTCATCGAGCTTGGCGAACGACACGCCGGAAAAGGTCGGCGTCAGCGCCGCGATCTCGTCCATGATCTCCGAGGGGTGGTCGTAATGCATCTCGTAGCCCAGGGCCTTGGCGAAGCCGAGGGTGACTTCCCAGTCTTCCAGGCCGTTACGCGGCGACATCACCTTGCGAACCCGCTGGATACGACGCTCGGCGTTGGTGAAGGTGCCGTTCTTTTCCAGGAAGGTCGATCCCGGAAAGAACACGTGCGCGTAGTTCGCGGTCTCGTTCAAAAAGAGGTCGTGAACGATCACGCATTCCATCGCCGAGAGGGCCGCAACGACGTGCTTGGTGTTCGGATCGGACTGCAGCATGTCCTCGCCCTGCACGTAGAGGCCCATGAAGGTGCCCTCGACAGCGGCGTCGAACATGTTGGGAATGCGCAGGCCCGGCTCCTTGTTGAGCTTGACGTTCCACAGGGATTCGAAGGTCTCGCGCACCGCATCGCCGGAGATATGCCGATAGCCCGGCAGCTCGTGCGGGAACGAGCCCATGTCGCAGGAGCCCTGCACATTGTTCTGGCCGCGCAGCGGGTTCACGCCGACGCCGGGCCGGCCGATATTGCCGGTCGCCATCGCCAGATTGGCGATCGCGATCACGGTGGTCGAGCCCTGGCTGTGCTCGGTAACGCCGAGCCCGTAATAGATCGCACCGTTGCCGCCGGTGGCGAACAGCCGCGCCGCGGCACGCAATTCCCCGGGATCGACCCCGGTGGCAATGGCGGTGGCCTCCGGGCTGTTCTTGGCGAGCGCGACGAACGATGCCCAATCCTCGAACTCGCTCCAGTCGCAGCGTTCGCGCACGAAGGCTTCATCGACGAGGCCCTCGGTGACGATGACATGGGCCAGCGCGGTGAGCACGGCGACGTTGGTGCCGGGCAGCAGCGGCAGATGATGCTGGGCCTCGATGTGCGCGGAGCGCACGATGTCGGTACGGCGCGGATCGACCACGATCAGCCTGGCGCCGGCGCGCAGCCGCTTCTTCAGCCTTGAAGCGAACACCGGATGACCGTCGGTCGGATTGGCGCCGATGATCATGACAACGTCGGTTTGCTCGACGGAATCGAAATCCTGGGTGCCGGCGGAAGTGCCGAACGTGCTGGAGAGGCCGTAGCCGGTCGGGGAGTGGCAGACCCGCGCACAGGTGTCGACGTTGTTGTTGCCGAAGCCGGCGCGGATCAGCTTCTGCACCACGAACACTTCTTCATTGGTGCAGCGTGACGAGGTGATGCCGCCGATGGCATCGCGGCCGTATTTCGCCTGGATCCCCTTGAACTTTGCCGCGGCAAACTGAAACGCCTCGTCCCACGACACTTCGCGCCAGGGCTCGCTGATGTTCTCGCGGATCATCGGATGCAAGATGCGTTCCCTGTGGTTGGTATAACCCCACGCGAAACGGCCCTTGACGCAGGAATGGCCGCGGTTGGCCTTGCCATCCTTGTAGGGCACCATGCGCACGACTTCCTCGCCGCGCATTTCCGCCTTGAAGGCGCAGCCGACGCCGCAATAAGCACAGGTCGTCACCACGGAATGTTCGGGCTGGCCGATTTCGATCACGGATTTCTCGGTCAGCGTCGCGGTCGGGCAGGCCTGCACGCAGGCGCCGCAGGACACGCATTCGGAGCCAAGAAAACTCTCGCTCATGCCGGGCGATACCCGGCTGTCGAAGCCGCGCCCGGAAATCGTCAGCGCAAAGGTGCCTTGCACTTCCTCGCAGGCGCGGACGCAGCGCGAGCAGACGATGCACTTTGACGGATCATAAGTGAAATAGGGATTGGATTCATCCTTCGGCATCCAGGCGGCATTGGCCGCGCCGCCCGACTTGGCGAAGACGTGGTTCTCGCCCTCATAGCCATAGCGCACATCGCGCAGGCCAACCGCGCCCGCCATGTCCTGCAGCTCGCAGTCGCCATTGGCGGCGCAGGTCAGGCAATCCAGCGGATGGTCGGAGATGGGCCGGCGTGCCGGCGCGGCCTTCGATCTCGATCAGGCACAACCGGCAGGAGCCGAACGCGTCCACCATGTCGGTGGCGCAGAGTTTTGGGATCTGCGTGCCGGCCTCCATGGCCGCGCGCATGATCGAGGTGCCCTCGGGCACCGTGACGGTTTGCCCGTCGATGGTCAGCGTGACCATCGTCTCGGATCTGGAGCGCGGGGTCCCGAAATCAATCTCGTGCACAAGCGACATGGTAATGATCCCTTATTCCGCGGCCTGCAGGCGCGTCGGTGCCGGCCCAAAATCTTCCCGGAAATGTTTCAGCGCGCTCATCACGGGGTAGGGGGTGAAGCCGCCGAGCGCGCAGAGCGAGCCGAATTTCATGGTGTTGCAGAGGTCTTCGATCACGGCGATATTTTCCGGCACGCCGTCGCCGGCGCGGATCTTGTCGATGGTCTCGACGCCGCGGGTCGAGCCGATCCGGCAGGGCGTGCATTTGCCGCAGGATTCGATGGCGCAGAATTCCATCGCGAAGCGCGCCTGTTTGGACATGTCGACGCTGTCGTCGAACACCACGATGCCGCCATGGCCGATCAGGCCGTCGCGCGCCGCGAACGCTTCGTAGTCGAACGGCGTGTCGAACAATTCGCGCGGGAAGTAGGCCCCGAGCGGGCCGCCGACCTGAACCGCGCGCACCGGGCGTCCGGTAAGGGTGCCGCCGCCGATGTCATCGACGAGTTCGCCGAGCGTGATGCCGAACGCGACCTCGAACAGGCCGCCATGGCGGACATTGCCCGCAAGCTGAATCGGCATGGTGCCGCGCGAGCGGCCGATGCCGAAATCGGCATAGGCCTTGGCGCCGCCGGCGAGGATGAAGGGGATCGCCGCGAATGACAGCACGTTGTTGATGACCGTGGGCTTGCCGAACAGGCCCTTATGCGCGGGCAGGGGCGGCTTGGCGCGGACGATGCCGCGGCGGCCTTCCAGGCTTTCCAGGAGCGAGGTTTCCTCGCCGCAGACGTAGGCGCCGGCACCGACGCGGACTTCGAGATCGAAGCTGTGGCCGGAGCCGCCGATGCGCCCGCCGAGATAGCCGGCGCGCTTCGCCGCCGCAATCGCCGCGCTCATCGCCGCGACGGCGTGCGGATATTCCGAGCGGATGTAAATGTAGCCCTTGGTGGCGCCGACCGCGACGCCGGCGATGGTCATGCCTTCGATCACCACGAAGGGATCGCCTTCCATGATCATGCGGTCGGCGAAGGTGCCGCTGTCGCCTTCGTCGGCATTGCAGACGATGTATTTCTGCCCGGCGCTGGTCTGCGCCACGGTTTTCCACTTGATGCCGGTCGGGAAGCCGGCGCCGCCGCGACCGCGCAGGCCGGATGCCGTGACATCGGCGAGGATGGCGTCCGACGTCAGCGTCAGCGCGCGCGCCAGGCCCTTGTAGCCGTCATGGGCGCGGTAATCCCCCAGCGAGCGCGGGTCGATCACGCCGCAGCGGGCGAAGGTCAGGCGGGTCTGCCGCTTCAGCCAGGGGATCTCGTCCGCGACGCCAAGCCACAGCGGATGCGGTTGGTCCGATAGCATCGCGTCGAGCACGGAATTGGCGTCGAATTCGGTCACAGGGCCGAACGCGACACGGCCTTTTGGTGTCGCGACCTCGACCATCGGCTCCAGCCAATACAGTCCGCGCGAGCCGGTTCTGACGATCTCGATTTCAACGCCGCGCTTGGCGGCGGCCAGCCCCAGCGCCAGCGCGACTTCGTCGGCCCCGACCGCGACGGCACCTGCATCGCGTGAAACAAAAATGCGCATCGTCATCGCTGCGCCTCCGCAACCAGCGCATCGATGCGGGCTTCGTCCAGCCGTCCGATCAAACGGCCATCCAGCATCGCCGAGGGCGCGGTCGCGCACAGGCCGAGACAATAGATCGGCTCCAGCGTCACTAGGTCATCGGCGGTGGTATCGCCCAAGGCTATCCCGAGTTTTGCTTCCGCACGCGCCGCCAGGGTGTCGCCGCCGGCGGCCTGGCAGGCTTCGGCGCGGCATAATTTCAGCACATGGCGGCCGGCGGGCGCGCGGCGGAAATCATGGTAGAAAGTGAAGACGCCGTGAATTTCGGCGCGTGATAGATTGAGCGCGGATGCGACCATCGGAATCGCGGCCTCCGGCACATAGCCGAACGCTTCCTGCAGCGCGTGCAGGATCACCAGCGTCGGACCTTCCAGGTGGCTGTGCTCCGCGATGATTTCGGCGCCGCGCGCGGGATTCCAGGGTTCGCCAACTGACATCATTCTGCGCGCCTTCGCTCGACGTGAGGAGAAGCGTGACTGAAAGCCAGAATTGGGCCGGAATCAATAAAGCTGTCTCATGCTGCGATATGGAAACGCGATCAATATGCATATGAAATTAAACGATATAAAAATGGAATGAGCCCGAATGGAATGGGCGCAGACGGGTGCAGCCGCCGCGCGCATTCGGTGCGGCTTTTTGCATGCTTGTCATCAGGGGAACGTGATATTCATTATCCCTTCAATTTAACCGTGAGGTCTTCGTTCTTGATCGATAAACTCGAACTTCTGCTCGCACTGGCAAAGGAACGTCACTTTGGACGCGCTGCCGAAGCCTGCGGCGTCACCCAGCCGACCATGTCGACCAGCCTCAAGCAGCTTGAGGAAATGCTCGGCGTCATGCTGGTGCAGCGCGGCTCGCGGTTTCAGGGCTTCACGCCTGAAGGGGAGCGCACGCTCGACTGGGCGCGCCGCATCGTCGGTGACGCGCGCGCGATGCGACAGGAGATCAACGGATTAAAGGAAAAGCTGTCCGGCGAGATCAGGATCGCGGCCATCCCCACGGTGCTGGGTATGGTCGCATCGCTGACGACGCCGTTTCGCGCGCGCCATCCGGATGTACGGTTTCGGGTGGTGTCCTGCACCTCGGCCGATGTGCTCGGCCTGTTGGAAAATCTCGAGGTCGATGCCGGGCTGACCTATATCGAGAACGAACCGATCGGCAAGGTTCGTACCATCCCGCTCTATAACGAGAGCTATCGGCTGCTGACGTCGCCCGACGCCATGTTCGGCGATCGGGATTCGGTCACCTGGAAGGAAGTCGGACAGGTGCCGCTGTGCCTGCTGACCTCGGACATGCAGAACCGCCGCATCATCGATCGCGCGCTTCGTTCGGTCGGCGCCGAGGCGACGCCAACGCTGACCTCGAACTCGCTGCTTGTTCTTTATACCCATGTGAAGACCGGACGCTGGGCCAGCGTGATGCCGGCGAAGCTTGCAGAAACGCTCGGACTGGCGGACACGGTCCGCAGCATTCCGATCGTCGATCCCGTTGTCACCTACAGCATCGGGCTCGTGATTCCGCAGCGCGACCCGATGACGCCGCTGATCGCGGCGCTGGTCCACACCGTTCGCGAAGTGGCGCCGACGCTGGAATCCTAAAAGATCGGGCGTTACGCCGCGGCGGCGACCTTCGCCCGGGCCTTGCGCGCGTCGCGCGGCAGCGACACGCAGACGACCGTGCCGGTGCCAAGCTTGGAGCGCAGGCGCATCGTTCCGCCGTGCAGGTTGGTCAGCGACCTTGCGATGGCGAGGCCAAGCCCCGAGCCGTGATAGCTCTTGGTGAGCTGGCTCTCGACCTGCTCGAACGGCCGGCCGAGCCGGGCCAGCGATTGCGGCGCGATACCGATGCCGGTATCGGCAATCATCAACTGGATCTTGTCCTCGAGGACGCGGCTGCGGACAATCACCTTGCCGCCGTCGGGCGTGAACTTCACGGCGTTGGAGAGCAGGTTGACGATGATCTGCTTGATCGCGCGGCGATCTGCCACCACGGAGATGGTGCCGGCGATATCCGCGTCCAGCACCAGGTTCTTGTCCTCGGCGCGCCCCGACACCACGCGGAGCGATTCGGCCAGCGTCTTCGACAGATCGAGCGATTCCATGTCGAGCTTCATGCGGCCGGCTTCGATCTTGGACATATCCAGGATGTCGTTGATGACTTCGAGCAGATAGTGGCCGCTGGTCAGGATATCGTGGCAATATTCCTGATATTTCTCCGATCCCAGCGTGCCGAACATGCCGCTTTCCATGATCTCGGAAAATCCAATGATGGCATTGAGCGGGGTGCGGAGCTCGTGGCTCATATTGGCGAGGAATTTGGATTTGGTCTGGTTGGCCTCCTCGGCGCGATTCTTCTCCTCGGCGTATTTCCCGGCGAGGTCGGCGAGTTCGAGGGCCTGCTGTTCGAGCGCGGATTGCGATCGTTTCAAATCGATCACGGTGGCGCGCAGCCGGATGTCATTGTCGACCAGTTTCTGCTCATGCTCCTTGATGCGGGTGATGTCGGTGCCGACCGAGACATAGCCGCCGTCCTTGGTGCGGCGCTCGCTGATATGCAGCCAGTTGCCGTCGTCGAGTTGCGCCTCGAAGGTGCGTGCGCCCGGCGTCTGGGCGGCGGTTTCATGCAGCCGGGTGCGGACCTCGGGCATGCTGCCAACTTCGATCACGGTCTCATAGGACGTGCCCGGGGTGACGGCTGAGTCGGGCAGCCTGTGCAGGCGCTGAAAGTGCGAGTTGCAGAGCACGAGCCGATCTTCTGCGTCCCACAGCACGAACGCCTCCGGGATGGTCTCGATCGCATCACGCAGCCGCAGGTCGGCCTCGACGGTCTTCTCGGCGAGGCTCTTCTGTTCGGTGATATCGACGGCGATGCCGATCAGGTGCAGGCCGGCATCGGCTTCGCCCTGGCTGAGCTCGCAGCGGACCCGCAACCAGATCCAGTGGCCGTCGGTGTGCTGCATCCGGAAGGTCTGGTCGATGTGGTCGATCTCCGATGAAATCAGCTGATCGGCGACCGCGAACAGATCGATATCATCGGATTTCACCAGCGCGTTGACCTCGCCGAAGGTCAGGAGATCGCTGCGGGTGTCGAGGCCGAGCATCGTGAACATCGACTGCGACCAGAAGATTCTGCCGCGCGACAGGTCCCAATCCCACAATCCGCAGCGCCCGCGATTGAGCGCGGTATCGATACGCCCGCGCACGGCGTCGTTGATCAGATCGCCTTCGCGGGCGCGGGTCGATTGCCAGTGGAATGCGAAGCCGAGGATCAGCACGACAAAGCCGGTGGTCGCCGAAAGCGTCACCGACAGGGCCGCGTCCGAGCGCCAAAGCGACTCGACCTTTTCCTGCACGATGATGACCTGGCCGGGCAGCGATTTGACGACGCGCTGGATCGCCAGCGCGCCATTGCCGTTCGGCAGGATCATATCAGTGACGCTGCCCTGCTGGCCCGGTACGGTCATCAATTGCGCCGTGCTGATGACGTCGAGGACCCGGTCCGGATTGCCGATGTTTTCCTCGATGGGAACACGGGCGAGAATGCGCTGATCGGCGCCGGCGACAATCACATGCCGCCCGGCGGCGATGCCCCAGGATGGAATGAGACCGGGCATCAGGGCCTGCAGGCGCTCGATGGTCGCGGCGCGGTCCTGCCGAACGGAAGCGATCCGATCGAGGCGCTCGGCGAGCATATCGGCCAGCGCTGCGAGATCGCGCTTGATCGCCGCGCGCTGCTGGCGATTCTGATCAATCACCTGCACGAAGGCGCCAAGACAGATGGTGATCAGGAAAGCGATGATGAGGGTCGGCACGGCGCGGCGAAGCGCCGGCTCCGCTATCAACAGCCGATGATAGGCCGGTTTCGCGATCGACTGCGCCAATCCTTTAATAGAGTCGGATTGGACGCACCCGCTCGCCGCGTGCGCGCGCGCCATGCCTTTAGCCCCTCGGAATCTTCTTGCACCCAGTTTCGGCAGGACCCCAGTCGCTTCCGAATCACAGCGATTTGAATCCAGTTTTCCCGGGCTGTCGAGAGTCAACGATTCCTTAATTCAAATAAATCTTGTCCAACACAAAATCGGGAGTGCGAAAGCTCCGCAAAACTACCCGCAAAGTGAGTCCGAAACGGGAACACGCATTCGGCGTTCGAATTGCACTTACAGCAATTCACGCGAAACCGCCCTCGTCGCGTTGGCGCCGTGGTGGCTGCAGATCGAGCCACCGCAGCCGTCGACAGAAAAATCGAGAAGATGCAGGCGGGTGCGGAAAAGCTTCACTCCCGCAAAACAGGTTTCCGCATGCAGCATGTCGGCGACTTACTGGCGCGGCACGAGGACTTCTGCGCCGGAAAAGTGGCCGAGGAGAAGATCTCGCCAGGCATAAGCAATGGCCTCGGTGTCCATCTTGGTCTGTTCGACAGTGGGTTTGCTCATAGCCAACTCCTTTGCGGCACGTTCGATGCGCCGCTGTTAGGCCGCCCCGGTCAATTCCCCCCGCTCACCACGTATAGCTCGCGACGCTTTTGCCGGCGTAAGAGCGGGTGACGGCGGAGAACTCGCCTTCGAAGGTCGCGGCGAGCGAGACGCCGTTCGGCCATTTCATTTCGGCCGATGCCGTCGTCAGCGCCGCATCATGCGCCGCGGCGGCACCGTTCACCACAAAGCTCGCGCCGGGCAGCGCCTGGAACGTCGCCGAGGCCGCATTGTCGGTGTTGAAATCATGTGCCCAGGCGGCGCGGCCGCGCATCGTCAGCAGTACATCGTTCACCGCGAAGGATTTGTTGCTGCGCAATCCGAGTTCGGTTCGCGGCGCGGTCACGTTCTTCGCGAGATAGGACAAAGCAAAGGTGTTGCCGCCGGAGACGACGGTTTCGGCATAGCCGGGAAAGATGGGTGTTCGTCACCTGCGCGGCGGCATAGGGCGTCAGACCGAGGCCACCGAACCATGGCGTCACGAAGCGATCGCCGCCCTCGAGACGACCCGAGAAGGTGTCGGCGGTGAAGCGCGCGCGCAACTGGTCGATGCCCGAGCTCGTGACGGCGCGATCCGTCGTGACGTCATGCCAACCATAGGCCGCGGCCACGCTGACATAGGCCGAGCCAGCCGTGTGTTTCATGAACGATCCGGCCTCGAACACGTCGGATCGCCCACTGCCGCCAGCGGCCACGCTGAAATTGGTGCCGCCGCCCGCCAGCGCGAAGCCGACGACCGTTGCCCGCGACAGCCAGTAGTCAGCGCCGGCCGCCACGCCATAAATGCGGCTGGTGGAGGTGCTGGATCCGGTCGCGGCATTGCCGTCGGTGGTCTGGCCGCCGCCGAAGGCCGAGGCCCACACCCGCCAGAGCGCTTCGAATGTCGGCGCGTGCGGCGCGGCCTTCGTGATCATGCCAAATGCGTCACGCTCCGAACCGCCAGGGTTGCGGACAGCGGCATAGGCGTTCATCGCGGCGCCCTCTGCAGCGAATGCCGTCGCGCCCGGCACGTCAAAGCCGCGGCCGACGGCGGAGAGATCGGTGACCGTGGTCATGAATTGCGTCATCGCCTGCACCATGGTCGGCTGCACCACGGTGGCGACCGGGCCGGACGCCTGCGTCAGCCCCGGCGCGGTCAGCCCGCCATAGACCAGCGGAATGCCGCCATTGCGGTTGAAGTAGTTGACCAGCGCGTTGGCGACGGCGGTCTGGTTGCCGTTGAGGCCGGTATTGGGCGGGGCGACGAAGACCAGTGCCAGATCGAGATAGGCGTTGTTGCCGTCGTAGCTCAGGCTTGGCTTGAATCCCAACGGCAGGTTGCTGTTCACCACCGATCCGAACGTGCCGCTGATGCCGCCGCCGGCATTGACGATGGTGTACAGCTTGGCGACATGGCTTCCCGCCGCAAAGGACGCATTGACCGTCGCGCCTGACAGCGTCGCCGTTCCCGTGACATTGACGCGGTCGGCATGGGCCAGCGAAACCTCGACCATGTAGGTCGAGGCCGCGGTGAACGATAGATTGCCATTCACCGTCAGCAGGCCGATCGAATTGCCGGGCGCCAGCGTGCCGCCATTGACGGTGGTGTTGCCGATAGTGCCGTTGCCGCCGAGCGCGCCGCCGGCATTCACCGTCACCGCCGAATTAGCGATGGAGCCGTTGACCGACAGCGTGCCGCCATCGATCGTGGTTGCCCCCGTATAGGTGTTGGTCGCGGTAAGGATGGTGGTGCCGGCCTCGACACGTACCGTTCCCGTGCCGGCGCCGCTGCTGGTGATGGCCGGGGCGAAGATGTAGTTCGCGGCGGTGTGGTTGAACACGATCTGGCCGGTGCCATTGCCGAAATCGACCGAGGCTGTATTGAGCGTGCCGGGCGCGGTGGCTGTCTGACCGGCGGCGGCGCCGATATTCAGCGCGCCAGTCGAGCCGGCCAGTCTGGCAATGGACACGGTCGAAGCCGAAACGCTGCCGCCGTTGTGGATGGCGATCGTGCCACCGCCGGTATAGCCGACATAGAGATGCCCGCCATTGCTCCAGGTCGAGCCGGCGCCATCCACCGTCACGGCGCCGGTCGAGCCGGGGTCAACGCCGATATAGCCGTTAAAATTGCTCACCGCGCCACCGTTGCGGATGGTCAGCGTGCCGCTGCCGGTATAGCCGACATAGAGATCCCCGCCATTGGTCCAGGTCGAGCCGGCGCCGTCCACCGTCACCGCGCCGGTCGCGCCGGAAAAATCGCCGATAAAGCCGTAGACATTGCTCACTGCGCCGCCGTTGCGGATGGTCAGCGTACCGCTGCCGCTACGACCGACGTAGAAATCGGAGCTATTGGTCCAGGTTGAGCCGGCGCCGTCCACCGTCGCGGTCCCGGACGAACCGGCCTGGTCGGCGATAATGCCCAGGCGCCGGTCCATTGCTCGGCGGCGCGCGATGGCGTCGTCGTCGCCGAAACTAATCCGAGCGCGACGACGGATGCTGCCCTGAGGCCACGCCGCAACCGCAAATCCGAAAAAATCGCCATGCGGTCCCGTTACGGCTCAATTGCTGCAACTCCGACGCAACATGATTCTGGTTAACTATAAACTAACCAACGAGCCATACGGCCCTGGTAAGGGGCGGTTCTGATTGAATCAAAATCGAAGGTCTAGTCTGTTCTATTGACGCGTTTTCATCACGCGACCCGGTATCCACCTCGGATCAAATCCGGGCAGGCTTTCGCTCGAAAGCGCACTACGCGTCCGGCGGCTCGGCGTGGCTGATGACGCGCTTCACGGTCGGAAACGCACGGCGCAAGGCCCGCTCGATCTCGTCGACGCCTTCATGGACCTTGATCACGCTCATCGAGGGCGCGGCACGGCAATGAAAGTTAACGATTTCGCCGGCGTCGGTATCGCGCACCCGCACGCTATGGATGTCATGGATCGCACCAGCCTCCGCAAAGCGTGACAGCGCGTTTTTGATGATCTCGACGCGGCCGGGCGCGGCATCGGTGCCGTGCGGCAATTCAGGCTCCAGCGGCTCGATGTGGGTGTCGACCTCGACGTCCTCGCCGAATTCGTCGCGGATGTTGCGCTCCAGCTCCTGGGCGATGTCGTGGGCGGCGGTGAGCGCCATATCGCCGTCGACCTCGAGGTCGATGCTGACGGTCAGCTTGCCGCCGAGATCGTGCACCGTGACGTGATGGATGGCGAGCCCGGAGTTGCGGGCGATCACCATGATGCGTTCGCGGATGCTTTCGTTATCGCGCGCGACCGGCACCGCGGTGAAAGTCAGGTCGGCGTCGTTCAGGGCGCCCGCGACCGCGTCCTGCGCCTTGCGCTTGATGTCGTCGATACGATCGATCGGATAGGTGCGCGGCACCTGCACGATCGCGTCGATGAAGTGTGTGGAACCGACCATCCGCACCCGCAACCGTTCGACATCGACCACGCCGGGCACGGCCCTGATCGCTTCTGTCGCCTTCTTTGATGCGCCCTCCGGTGCGCGGTCGAGCAGGGTTTCCACCGTGGAGCGCGCCAGCCGCAATCCCAATAGCGCGATCATGATGGCGACGCCGACCGCGGCGGCGGCATCGCCCCAGGCGTAGCCCAGCCCCGACAGCGCAAGGCCGGCAATCACGGCGATCGAGCCCATCACGTCGGACGCAAAATGCAGGGCATCGGCGGCCAGCGCCTGGCTCTTGGTGTCGTGCGCGGCGCGATGCAGCGCCCGGGCGCGCCAGAAATTCACGGCGATGTCGATCAGCAGGACGACGAACGGGATCGCCGACAAGGTCGGCGGCGGCGCACCTTCGCGCAGACGGCTGTAGGATTCGACCAGAATGCCGCCCGCCAGCACATAGAGCATTGCGATGACGCCAAGCGCCGACAGGCTCTCGAGCTTGCCGTGGCCATAGTGATGTTCGTCGTCTGCGGGGCGGTCGGAAACCCGCACCACCAGCCAGGTGATGACGGTGGCGACCACGTCGACCGAAGAGTGCAGCGCTTCGGAGATCAACGCGAGACTGCCGATTGCAATGCCGACCACGAATTTGGCCGTCGCCATGCCGGCGCTGGCAAAGATCGAAATAACCGCGACGCGGGACTTGACGGTGTGATCGGGGTGATTACCAACGCGATTCATGGGCGCGGTTTAGCAGCCCGTCAGGCAACATTAAAGCGCCGATCGAATACGCCAGTCGCCACTCACTTGCAGCAGCGATTTGCTGTGAATTGTCAGGAATTGAGTGACATTATCTGGGCCGATTCGCCGGCGCGGTGCGCGGCGGTTCAATGATGCAGCGGATCGAGGAATGGCGTATCGGGCGTGCTGACGTAGAAGATGACCACGTTGGTCGGCTCGGTGGCGCTGGGATTTTGCCCGATCATCGGCACGTTCGGCGGCTCTACCATCGCCTCGCCGGCGCGCACCGTAAGCGGCGGACGGTCTTTGAGGTCGAGCGTGAAGGTGCCGTCGACGACATAGACGGTCACGGGAAAACGATGGCTGTGGTAGACGGTTTTGTCGCCCGGCTTGAATGTCGCGGTCAGGACGCGCACCGCCTGCTTGTCGTCCTTCGGCAATCCCTCAACGAGTTGTTGCAGGACCAGATTGGGTTTGGCTAATCCGGGTTGCTGCGCGTGCGCGGGAACACCAAGGATTGCGATCATTGCACAGCTCAATGCGAAGCGCATTTGGGGGGCCTTTGTCGTCGCCAATGCGGGGCGATCAGCCGCGGCTCCGGCTATCGGAGCCAGACAAAGCTAACCGGCAGAGGGCAGCTTCCGGGAGCCGCAACATTGCGGTCCCCGGCCGCAGAAGTGCATAATGACCAAATGTTCGATTGGAACGATTTGAGATATTTGCTGGCCGTCGCGCGGCATCGCAGCACGATTGCCGCCGGAAAATCGCTTGGGCTCAGTCAGTCGACGGTGCACAGGCGGGTGAGCGAACTCGAAAGACGGATCGGGCGGCAATTGATGGCGCGTCACCCGTCTGGCTATCGCCTTACGGAATTGGGTGAGGAATTACTCCCATACGCCGAACGCGTTGAGGCGGCCGTCAGCGATTTCGAACTGCGGGTCAAGGATACCGCCCGCGAACTGACCGGCGTGATCCGGGTGACATGCCCTGAGCCTATCGTTTACCGCATGACCAAATCGTCGTTGATCGATCGCTTTCACACCCGTCATCCAGGGCTTCGAGTCGAGTTCGTAACCAGTGATCGCTATCTCGATTTGTCCAAGGGCGAAGTGGATGTGGCCTTCCGGTCGGGCGATACCGACGACGAACTCGTTGGCCGCAAGATCGCGGACTCGATCTGGGCGGTCTATGCCAGCCGGGCCTATGTCGAGCGCCATGGCCAACCGGCGCGGGTCGAAGATCTGTCGCTCCATCCCTTGGTGGGATTCGATGAATCGTTGAGCCAGCACCGCGCTGCCAAGTGGCTTCGCGAAGTTGTTCCGGACGCCAAGATGTCGGCGCGCAATACCAGCGTGCTGGGTCTGGTCTCTGCAGTAAAATCTGGCATCGGCATCGGACTGCTTCCCACCGCTCTGGGCGATGCGGAACCCGATCTCCTGCGCGTATTGGGACCAATTCCGGAATTGGCTCGAAGCTGGCGTCTACTGACCCATCCAGATCTCAGGCGCATCCCTCGCATCGCGGCATTCTTCGACTTTGTCATCGAAGAACGCGAGGCTCTGAAATCGGTCCTGACGGGCTAGACCCTTGGCGAAAGGCTTGCCAACGCTCAGGGATAACCCGCACCGGGAATTTCCACATCGACCATTTCGATACAGGCAGATGATTTGCGTTGCCGGAGTTCTTCGGGCGACGTCTTAGCGCTGAGACAGAACAGCGTCCGCCGCGCTGGGCCGCCGAGCACACAGGCGATGGCGCGGCGGCCGCGCACGTCGATCCGCTGCAACTCGCGCCCGTCGCGGTCGATCCGAAGGAAGGCGTCCTCGTCGAAGGATGCGACCCAGACCGCACCCTCGCGATCGAGGCATATGCCATCGGGAGCCTTCATGTTTCCGAAACGGCGACGGAAGCTCAAGGCGCCGTCGGCCTCGATGTCATACTCGGCCAGGCAATCGCCATCCATCTCGGCCACGACCAGCCGCTGGTTGTCGGCCGAGATCGCAATGCCATTGGGAAACCGCAATCCTTCAGCCACGATGCGCGCCTCGCCATCGGGCGTCACCTGAATGATGCGGCCGACCGGGCCTCGATCCGGCGGCGGCGGCAAATCGAAGCCGAGATCTCCGACGTAGGCGCGCCCCAGCCCGTCGACGATCATGTCGTCGATCGTACCCTTGGCTATGCCAGAGAGGTCGGCGTAGAGCGAAAGCCGGCCGTCCGCGTAGGTCATCAGGCGTTTGCGGAACATCGTCAGCACGACGAATCGTCCGTCCGGCAAGACACCGAGGCCGCAGGGGGTGTCGTCCTCGAACCTGGCGTGCTGTTCGCATTCGCCAGAAGGGGTAAGGCTCAGGAGTGTCCGCTCCATGCAGTCGACGAACCAGAGCCGGCCCAAGTGCCAACGCGGCCCCTCGAAATAGCGCCCGCCGTCGAGGATTGGCTTCATCGGTGTCGTCATTGGCTGTAGTCGGACCTACCGACTGTGCCGTTACACGTTGTGCAGCGCATCGGCACGCAATGTTCGCCGAAGCGGCCGCTACAGCGTCACCACGATCTTGCCGAGATGCTTGTTGGCTTCCATGCGCTCGAACGCCTTGCCGATGTCAGCAAACGCAAACACCTTGTCGATCGGCAACTGCAGCTTGCGTTGCTCCACCGCCGGCCAGATATCCTTGCGGACTTCATTGAAGATCTCGCGGATTTCCTCGATCGAGCGGGTGCGGAAGGTGACGCCGATATAGTGGATGCGGCGCGCAGCATGCAGGTCGAAGTTGAAATCGGCGTGGGTGCCGCCGAGCCGGCCGACATTGACGATGCGGCCTTTCACCTTCGTGGCCGCGAGATTCTGGCTCGCAACCTTGCCCGAGACCTGATCGACGATGAGGTCGACGCCTTGGCCATCGGTGGCTTTCAGCACCTGATCGACCCAGCCGGGATCAGAGGAATCCACCGCGAGATCGGCGCCGAATTCCTTCAGCCGGCCGCGGCGCATCGCGTCGGTGGAGGACCCGATCACGGTTTTCGCGCCTTTGAGTTTTGCGATCTGCAGCGCCATCAGGCCGACGCCGGAGCTCGCGCCTTGAATGAGAACGGTCTGGCCGGGCTGCAAGGCGCCATTGGTCACGACCGCATTGTGCATGGTGGCGAGCGCGACGGGGAGGGTGGCGGCGTCCTCGAAACTCATATTCGCGGTCGAAGGAATGTGAAACAGTCGGCCGTGATCGGCCAGCGCATATTCGGCGAACGCGGCGCCGCCGGATCCCATCACCCGGTCACCGATCTTGACTCCCCTGGCGTCGGGACCGGTTTCGACAACTTCGCCGGCCCATTCCATGCCCAGCACGGTGCCGGCGCCGCCGGCGCTGCCATGCGCATGACCCTTGGTCATGCCGAGGTCGGCACGGTTGAGGCCGCAGGCGCGCACCCGAACCAGCACCTGCACGCCCTTGGGAACGGGTTTGGCGATTTCGGTGATTTCAGCGCCATTGGCGCCATAGACATAGGCTTTCATGGAATCACTTCTCTGTTGGTCGGTCGCGGGAAGCTGCTTATTCCGCGGCCTGCCGCCGCGCGCCGGACATCATGCCCTCAAGCCGGCTCTGGATGATGGCTTCCGCGTCACGCATGATGCGCGACACCAGTTCGGCGCAGGTCGGGATATCGTGGATCAATCCCTGCACCTGTCCGGCCGACCAGATGCCTTCATCGGCGTCGCCTGACGCGTAGACCATCTTGCCGCGCGCGCCGGCCACGAGATCGCGCACCTGGTCGAAGGTCGCGCCTTCCTTTTCCATGGCGACGACTTTCGTGCTCACCGCGTTCTTTGCAACCCGCGAGGTGTTGCGCATGGTGCGGAAGATCAGCTCGGTCTCGCGCTCGTCATTGGCGACGATCTTTTCCTTGATCAGTTGATGGATCGGGCTCTCTTTGGTGCACATGAAACGCGTGCCCATGTTGATGCCCTCGGCGCCGAGCGCCAGCGCCGCGACCAGACCGCGGCCGTCGCCGAAGCCGCCCGAGGCGATCATCGGAATCTTTACCTTGTCGGCGGCAACCGGAATCAGGATCAGGCCCGGCGTATCGTCCTCGCCGGGATGGCCGGCGCACTCAAAACCGTCGATCGAGATCGCGTCGACGCCCATGCGCTCGGCCGACAGCGCGTGACGGACGCTGGTGCATTTGTGCACGACCACGATGCCGTGTTTCTTGAATTCCGTGACGTGCTCCTGCGGCTTGTTGCCGGCGGTCTCGACGATCTTGATGCCGCTCTCGATGATGGCCTGGCGATATTCCGCGTAGGGCGGCGGCTTGATCGAGGGAAGAATGGTCAGATTGACGCCGAACGGCTTGTCGGTCAGGCCGCGGCAGCGCGCGATCTCCTTCACGAGGTCCTCGGGCGTCGGCTGCGTCAGTGCGGTGATGAAGCCGAGCGCGCCGGCGTTGGCGACCGCCGCGACCAGCTCGGCGCGTCCCACCCACTGCATTCCGCCCTGCACGATCGGGTGTTCGACGCCCACGAGCTCGGTAAACCGCGTTTTGATCATTTTGGCCCCTGATAGTTTCCATGAGCATTTTCCGACGGGAAAATGCTCTACCCTAAGATTTGCGTGTCTTCCGATCGCAAACCGGTGTCCGCTTTTGCGGAAATACGCGCGCGGGCAAGCCGCCGCGCTTTTTCCGAGTTTTCAGAGGTCAGGATGCCGTCCCATCCGGGAAATGTCCACGCCTGTTGCATGCGGAAATCGCGGGTCGCGGCAGGCGATTTGCAGGCCTGCGGCGCCTTGATGTCGTTGACACGGGTGTAGCCAAAAATAGGCGCAATATGTTGCGCTCGCGCGTAAATTCTAGCCCGCCACAGCTAAGCCGGTCGATCTCGCTTGCCCTCGAACAGTGCCCCGCGCAGAAACCGCCGGCTGGGCTGGTCTTTCCTTTTGAAAACGCCGATATAGCACGCCAAACCATAGTAACAGGGCCAGGAAGGCAAACGGAACATGGCTGCCAACTGCGAGAAGCTGCGCATAGGGCAGGATCAGCAGCGCGGTTACCGAGGCTAATTCCATTAGGTCCCACCCATCACGCCAGCTGCGTGCGAGCAGCGGGATAATGGACAGCATCAGCAGTGGAGTGTCGTAAGACAATGAGTACGGCGTTGCAAGCAACGCCCCCGCGGCCAGGAGCGCCAATCGCAGATCAAGCCTCCCATCCTCTTTTGCCAATTCCTGCTTGATTGACTTCCGCCGCCAGAAAGCCTGGATGATCGCTGTCAGAACCGCAACACTTACGACCACCTGAAAAAAGCCCGCGAGAGCAGCCGGCATACCGGCTCCTTGCAACGACACATAGGGACCGAGTGCAAGTTGCCGTATCTGGTCGTAGCCCCCGCCAACAAGTTGGCCGAACAGCAGGCTCATTCGGAAGTAATCCGTCCAGATCGCGGCTCCAAGCCAAATCGTCGAGAGGACAATCAGAGAGAGGACGGTTGTTGCCGCGGCCGCGACGACACGCCACTGACCGGACGCTATGAGCGCGAAGGGCATCAACAGCCCCATTTGTGGTTTGATTGCCAAAAGACCGATGCAAATCCCTGCCAGAACGGGACGCGTTGGCCAGAAATACGCCGTCGCCAGAAAGAACACCGCAATAAGCGTACCGGTTTGTCCGCTAAACAGATTGGCGCTGAGAAAGGGCAAAGAGAACGCGATAAGCACGGCGTAAGCCTGCTTTCGCGATTGGTTATCCTCGCAGGCGGGATTGGCGCCAGCACCCAAGCCGGAGCGTTTCGCCAACAAAACGATCAAAGCAAAATAGAAAACCAGCGGAACGAGCGACCAAGCCAGGACCGCCTCGTTGTACGTCGCATCGCCCAGCGGCCATAAACCAAATAAGGTGAATGGCGGATATACGAACCACGAGATCGAGATGAAGCCTGTCGTGTTCGACAAGATTCGATGCCACGTATCGGGATCATAAATGGCGGCGATTTCGCCGTGCCGCACTCGATGCGCCGCATTCCAAAAACTAATAAAGTCACCGCCGAAGCGCGAGCCGTCCGACACTTCGTGGAAATACTCGATCAGATTAGCGCCGGCCAGCGTCGCGAGGCACATCGCATACGATAGCAGCAACGTTTTCTGCAACGGACGCATGGGCTAGAGTTTTAGCCCAGGTTTCTTTCTGGGGGCTTAAGAGGTTCGAGGAAAACTCAAATGGGGCACGGCCCGAGAGCACTTGTCTCGGGCCGGTCGCGAACGGCTTTTCATTCTGAACAGCGAGCTAACTTATTGAGTCCATATGGATGCGAATCCCATGATTGTTTAGAATCGCCCTTGAAAGCATTGGGATAGTTGCCTGATTTTGTTTCCGCAGGACGGACATTTCCGTCATAGAGCCCGGCGATCCTGGCGCGCTGCGCAACCAGCGCCAGCACCGTGTCGAGTGCCGGCGTCGGAATTTGGTCAACCGCCCCATTTCCTGAACCACCGTCACCAAGGGATCGATCTCCATCGGGCGGCCGCGCTCGAGATCCTGCGGCATCGAGGTCTTGTGGGCGCCGACCTTGCGCGCGCCCTCGATCCGCCGGTCGACGTCGACCCGGAATTTGACGCTGAAGGTCTCGGCAATGGCCATCGCGCCGGCGCCGTAGATGCAGATTTTCATGAGGGGTTTCGAAATACGAAGGGAAGGAAAAATTTCGATAAGGATCGCCCGCCGGTTTTGAGTGGCATCTCAAAGCCAGCGATGGCGGCTCACAGAGGGCAGGCTGATCAAGCCGGAATGGACCGTCCCTCGGCGGTAGCCTCGTCGTCGAACGCGTTTGAAATGTCGCGGATGCTGACGACGCCGATCAAGCTGTAATTGTCGATCACGGGCAGATGGCGGATGTGGTTCTTGTTCATGACATAACGAACCTGTTCGAGCGTATCGGTCGAGGAACAGGAGACCAGTTGCTGCACTGAAACCAATTGCGACACCTTCAGATTGACGCCGGCCGCGCCGTGTTCGGCAATCGCGCGAACGACGTCGCGTTCGGTAAACATGCCGACCGCGGTATTGCCCTCGGTCCGCACCACGTCCTTGACCACGAGCGCGCTGATATTGCTGGCGCGCATCAATTGGGCGGCGATGCCGACCGTTTCGTTCATTCGAACAGTTGCAACGCGCGCGGTCTTCTTACGCAGGATGTCTCCAACTTGCATCGCAACCTCCTTCGAGTGAGCCTCCAGGGGCGTTTTTGTGTGCACGAGATTGGTATACATTATGCCAATTGTCAATTTGAAACCGGCTGTGCAGTTCGTGTCCGACAGCAAGGAAAGAGGCAGTAATACTGACGTTCTGGGCTTTCGCCGCCGCGGTCGTCCAACGGCCTGCGATCGCAAAAGGTCCGCCGCCAGCCCGCTTGTATACCACAAGGCGCAGTCACCCGGCGAAAAGAAAACGCGCCCATCCCGTTGGGATGAGCGCGCTGTTCTCGACGGAATGTGCGGTGTGGATCAGGCCGCCTGCGCGTTCGCGACCACCTTCTTGCGCCACGGTTTGAGCACCGCGATCGCGAGCAGCGAGGCCAGAATATTGGCGCCGGCGGCGATCACGAACACCAGGTCCCAGGTCCCTGAGGACTGCTGCATATAATTCGCGACCGGCACCAGCAGGGCCGCGGTGCCCTTGGCGGTGTAGAGCAGGCCGGCATTGGTGGTTGCGAATTTAGCGCCGAACGTATCGGTGCAGGTGGAGGGAAACAGCGAGTAGATCTCGCCCCAGGCGAAGAATACCAGACCGGAGAGAATCACGAACCAGACCGGATCGTGGCCGAGCATGTACAGCGCCCAGATGCCGACGCCTTCGAGGCCGAAGGCGATGAACATCGTGTTTTCACGGCCGATCATATCGGAGACCCAGCCGAAGAACGGCCGCGTCAGGCCGTTCAGGACCCGGTCGATGGTCGCAGCGAACGTCACCGCGGTCATGGTCATCGCCATCAGCGTGACCGGTATGGCGTCAACTTTCCAATCGACGGCGATCGGCTTGAGATTGGCGGTAACCATCAATCCGCCGGCGCCGACGATCACGAACATGAAGTACATCAGCCAGAAGATCGGGTGCCGGATCACTTCGGTGGGCTGGTAGTTGCGGCGGCTCTGGATCACGTTGACATTCTGGATCACCGCAGGAACCTGTCCCGTTTTCGGCGCGAACAGAAAGAAGGCCAGGATCACGATGATAATCCCTTGTCCGAGACCGAAGTAGAGGAAGGTGTTCTGGAAGCCGGAATCCTTGATCATCGCCTGGATCGGCGCGACCGTCAGCGCAGAACCCGCGCCAAATCCCGCGGCCGTGATGCCGGCGGCGAGGCCGCGCTTGTCGGGAAACCATTTCAGCGCGTTGCCGACACAGGTGCCGTAGACGCCGCCGGCGCCGATGCCCGCGATGATCATTCCGAGATAGTAGCCATTGAGCGAGGTCGCTTCGGCGTTGATCGCCCATCCGAGGCCGCACAGGATGCCGCCGATCAGAACCACCAGGCGAGGGCCGTATTTATCGACAAACCAACCTTCGATCGGCACCAGCCAGGTCTCGAACAGCACGAACAGCGTAAAGGCCCACTGGATCGAGGCGCGGTCCCATCCGAATTTCTTCTGGATGTCCGGGACGAAGAAGGTCCAGCCGTATTGATAATTGGCAATCATCACCATGGCGCCGACGCCAATGGCCAACTGCGCCCAGCGATAGGCATCACTTACACGTGAGGTCGCTGGAGCGGCTGCGTGAACTGTGTCTGTCATAGTTCCTCCCCCAGGCACGCTTCTATTGTTGGTTGGCGTTGCCAGGCCAGCATTTTGGTATGTGATATGCCAGAGCGCAAGCGATTAGTTTCCTTTCCCGCCGTCCATGCGCAATATGTCGCAGATGTTGTGACGATGTCGAGACTATCGGTGGGCGGGCACAACAAAAATGGCCCCAAAGATTGGGGCCATTCGTCCAAAGTATGATTTCAGGCCGTGTGCCGAAACGAAAGAAGCGATTTCAGAAACGGCGGATTTGCAGGCCTCAAAGCCCGAAATAGGGCAGGTCGCCGTTGCGCGCGGCGATGCGGGCGCCGCTCATGAGTAGACGATCGATCGCGGCAATCAGGCGGCCGAATACGGCGCTGGACGACGTGAAAGTCGCGGAAACAGTATCGGACATCTTGTCACCTCTGGGAAAGCAGCCGGGGGCTGCGGTATGTGCTCGCGACAATCTAGGCATACCAGATACCAACAACAATCCGTTCGTTTGCATAGCAGCATTCGAAATATTGCATTGCAACATAAATGGGACAATTCGGGTCCCCAATAACGAAAAGGCCGCCGAAACCGGCGGCCTTTTTTGAAAGATTCCCGAAAGCCCCGTCTATTCGGCAGCGACCTTTCGGGGCGGTTCCAGCGCGCCGGAAGCATGGATTTCCGCGACCTGACTGTCGGTGAAACCGAGCACCTGCCGCAGGACTTCATCGGTGTGTTCGCCCAGCAGCGGGGAACGCGTCACCACGGTCGGACTGTCGGACATCTTGATCGGATTGCCGACCGAAAAGTATTTGCCACGCTCGGGATGATCGACCTCGACCACGGTGCCGGTGGCGCGCAGCGATTGATCCTCGATCAATTCCTTCATCGACAGGATCGGACCGCAGGGGATGTCATCCTTGTTGAGGATATCCATCGCCTCGAACTTGGTCTTGGTCATGGTCCATTGCTCGATGCGCGCGAAGATTTCGTTCAGGCGCGACAGCCGGGCCGGCGGCTTGGCATAATCGGGATGGGTCTTCCAGCCGGGCTCGCCGATGACGTCGCAGATCTTCTCCCAGACCGGCGCCTGGGTGATGAAGTAGATGTAGGCGTTGGGATCGGTCTCCCAGCCCTTGCACTTCAGGATGCGGCCGGGTTGTCCGCCGCCGGAATCGTTGCCGGCGCGGGGCACGGCGTCGCCGAACGGAATTCCTTCGCCGAACTGGCTGTATTCTTTCAGCGGACCATGGGCGAGGCGCTGCTGGTCGCGCAGCTTGACGCGCGCGAGATTCAAGACGCCGTCCTGCATTGCGGCGGTGACCTTTTGCCCCTTGCCGGTCATCGTGCGCTGGTAAAGCGCGGTGACGATGCCGAGCGCCAGGTGCAAGCCGGTGCCGCTGTCGCCGATCTGCGCGCCGGTGACGAGCGGCAGTCCGTCGCGAAAGCCGGTGGTCGAAGCCGAACCACCGGTGCACTGCGCGACGTTCTCATAGACCTTGCAGTCCTCGTAAGGGCCGGGGCCGAACCCCTTGATCGACGCCACGATCATTTTCGGATTGATGCTCTGGATCTTTTCCCACGGAAATCCCATGCGGTCGAGCACGCCGGGGCCGAAATTCTCCACCAGCACGTCGCAGCTCTTGATCAGCGCTGTCAGGACTTCCTTGCCCTTCGGATTCTTGGTGTCGAGTGTGATCGAGCGCTTGTTGTGGTTGAGCATGGTGAAATACAGGCTGTCGACATTCGGCACGTCCTGCAACTGGCCGCGCGTGATATCGCCGACGCCCGGCCGTTCGACCTTGATCACATCGGCGCCGAACCATGCCAGCAATTGCGTGCAGGTCGGGCCTGACTGGACGTGCGTGAAATCGAGAATGCGAACGCCCTTCAGCGCCTTTGTCATCTGTTATCTCTCCTTAATAAGATGCCTGTCGTCATGTCCGCGAAAGCGGGCATCCAGTAATCACCGTCGGTTCAGTCGGGCACGGCCTTGGTCTCACGATGGTTCGGCGGTTACTGGATTCCCCGCCTGCGCGGGGAATGACGCCGATGGGTTATCTGTCTCACTTTTTGCGAAGTTTGCTTTGCGGATTGAGGTTGCCGATGCGGCCGCTCTCGCTGCCGGCTGCAGGATCGATCGCCGCGTTGATCAGGGTCGGCTTGCCGGAATCCATCGCCGCGTTCACGGCGCGCTTCAGATCGTCCGGCGTCGTGACGTGAACGCCGACGCCGCCAAAGGCCTCCATCATCTTGTCGTAGCGCGAACCCTTGACGAAGACGGTGGGTGCCACGTCCGCACCGCCGGTCGGATTGACGTCGGTGCCGCGATAGATGCCGTCATTGTTGAAGATGACGACGCAGACCGGCAGGTTGTAGCGGCAGATCGTCTCGACCTCCATGCCGGAGAAACCAAACGCGCTGTCGCCTTCGACCGCGAGCACGGGCTTGCCGGTCTCGATCGCGGCGGCGATGGCAAAGCCCATGCCGATGCCCATGACGCCCCAGGTTCCGACGTCGAGGCGCTTGCGCGGCTGATACATGTCGATGACGCCGCGGGCGAGATCGAGCGTGTTGGCGCCTTCGTTGACCAGGATGGCGTCGGGCCGCTCCTTGACGATGCTCCGGAGCGCGCCCAGGGCGCCGTGATAGTCCATCGGCGATGCATTGTTCATCAGCCGCGGCGCCATCTTGGCGACGTTCTCGTCTCGCTTGGTCTTGACCGCGCCGGTCCATTCGGCGGGCGGGGAGGGCCAGTTGCTGCCCATGTGCTCGAGCAGCGCCGATACACAGGAGCCGATGTCGCCGACCACTGGGGCTGCGATCTCGATATTGGAGTCCATCTCCTTGGGCTCGATGTCGATCTGGATGAACTTCTTCGGGGCCTCGCCCCAGCTCTTGCCTTTGCCGTGCGACAACAGCCAGTTGAGGCGCGCGCCGATCAGCATCACGACGTCGGCGTCCTTCAGCACCGTCGAGCGCGCGGCGCCGGCGCATTGCGGATGGGTGTCGGGCAGCAGGCCCTTGGCCATGCTCATCGGCAGGAAGGGAATGCCGCTCTTCTCCACCAAGGTTCGGATCGCGTCATCGGCCTGCGCGTAAGCCGCGCCCTTGCCGAGGATGATCAGTGGACGTTTTGCGCTTTTCAAGACATCGAGCGCGCGCTTGACCGCGCCGGGCGCCGGGAGCTGGGCCGGAGCCGCGTCGATCACCTTGACCAGCGACTTCGCGCCGGCCTCGGCATCCATCACCTGACCGAAAAGCTTGGCCGGCAGATCCAGATAGACCCCGCCCGGACGCCCGGAAACCGCCGCGCGGATCGCGCGCGCCAGTCCGATGCCGATATCGGCGGCGTGCAGCACGCGAAACGCCGCCTTGCACAGCGGCTTGGCAATGGCGAGCTGGTCCATCTCTTCGTAGTCGCCCTGCTGCAGGTCGACGATCTCGCGCTCCGACGAGCCCGAGATCAGGATCATCGGGAAACAGTTGGTGGTGGCATTGGCGAGCGCGGTCAGGCCGTTGAGAAAACCCGGCGCCGACACCGTGAGACAGATTCCGGGTTTTTTGGTCAGGAAGCCGGCGATGGCGGCGGCGTTGCCGGCGTTCTGCTCGTGCCGGAACGAGATAACGCGAATACCCGCGGCCTGTGCCATGCGGCCGAAGTCGGTGATCGGAATGCCCGGCACACCGTAGATCGTGTTCAGGCCATTGAGCTTGAGCGCATCGATCATGAGATGAAAGCCGTCCGTCAGCTCTCGCTCGGTTTCGGCCGCTTTTGCATCAATGCTCTGTACTGTGGCGGACATCCCGCTTTCTCCCTGATCGTTTCTTGATATGGACGAGTTCGTCGTCTTCTGGATCGCCCAAAACAAAAGGCCGTGGTTAGTTGAAAGAGCCGGCGTCAAAACAGCTCACGTCAAAACAGCTCTCCTTAAAACAGTCCTCCTTAGAACAGCTCTCCCTAAAACAGCTCTCCCTAAAACAGCTCCTGGCCATGGGCTTCGACATAAGCGGCGAGGCCGAGCGTGTGGTCGCGGGCGCGCTTTTCCGCAAGCTCGGTGTTGCGCTCTTCGAGCGCCTCGATGATGGCCATATGCTCCGGCAGCGAAGTCGCGGTGCGGTCGACCCGGCCGATCGTCAGTTGCCGGTAGCCGCGAACATGCAGCAGGATATCGTTGGTCATATCGACCAGCACCGGCGACTCGGAAAGCGAGATCAGCGCCTGGTGAAAGGCGATGTTGGCCTTGGAATATTCCTCGACATGATCCTGCGGCAAGCGGTCCTTGCCGAAATTCTTGAAGAAGTCGCGCAGCGCGGAAATATCCTTCTTGCGCGCCGTAGTGGTGATCAGGCGCGCCGCCATGCTCTCGAGCGCCGCCCAGGCGCGGATCATATCGACGATCTCGCTCTTGGTGCGGCGCACCACGACAATGCCCCGGCGCGGTACGGTTTTCACGAACCCGTCCTGCTCCAGCATCGCGATCGCCTCGCGGATCGGGGTTCGGCTGACGCCGAGACGTTCCGACAGCGCACGCTCGTCGAGCATGACCTGCTCGGGCGTGGCATAGATGTCCATCTTCAGGATGGCTTCCTTCAAGGCCTCATAGGCCTTGTTTTTGAAGCTGGTTTCCGGCGCAATCCGGACAATCGCAATTTCTGCCTCAGCCATATTGGGCGGCGCCTTGGTTTGTTTCCGTGCGGGCATGACTGGTCTCCTTCCATGGGAGACCTCTCTTACCAGAAGAATTCACGAAAGATTTTTGGCATACCAAATACCAGTATGTCAAGTTGCCTGTGTTTTCAGGGCTTCCTTTTATCAGTCCGGCTTGACAATGTCACCGCTGGCATACCAAATGCCAAAAATACGCCCAGGAGGAACCCAATGTCGAATTCCAAAGATGCGGTCCGCAAAATCCTCGATTCCGTCAAGGCGGACAAACGCACGAGCCTGACGGCGCCGGAAGGCAAGCTGGTGTGCGACGCCTACGGAATTCCGGTTCCGAAAGAGGGCGTCGCCAAATCGGCGGCCGAAGCCGCCAAGATCGCGACCGACATGGGCTTTCCCGTGGTCATGAAGATTGTCTCGCCGGACATCCTGCACAAGACCGAAGCCGGCGGCGTGATGGTCGGCGTGAAGACCGCCGCCGACGTCGAGAAGAATTATGCGGCCATTCTGGCCAACGCCAAGAAGTACAAATCCGACGCCAAGATCGAAGGCATCCAGGTCCAGCAGATGCTGGCCGGCGGCACCGAGGTCATCGTCGGCTCCATCACCGACGGCTCATTCGGTAAGCTCGTTGCCTTTGGCCTCGGCGGCGTGCTGGTCGAGGTCCTGAAGGACATTACTTTCCGCCTGGCGCCCGCGACCAAGCAGGACGCGCTCTCCATGCTGGACGGTATCCAGGCCCACGACATGCTGAAGGGCGTGCGCGGCGGCGATCCGGTCGACCGCGAGGCGCTGGCCGAAATCATCGTCAAGGTGTCGCAGCTCGTCAGCGATTTTCCCGAAATCGTCGAGCTCGATCTCAATCCGGTGTTCGCCACCAAAAACGACGCGATCGCGGCCGACGTGCGCATCGTCGTTGACTTCGACTACAAGCCGCGCCCGGCACCGCGCCCGACCGAGGAAATCGTCACGGCGATGAACCGGATCATGCAGCCGCAGGCGGTCGCCGTGATCGGCGCCTCCGCCGAAGACGGCAAGATCGGCAACTCCGTGATGAAGAATCTGATCAACGGCGGTTACAAGGGCGAGATCTATCCGATCCACCCGAAGGCCGCCGAGATTCTGGGCTACAAGGCCTACAAAAGCGTCAAGGATGTGCCCGGTGTGATCGACACCGCGGTGTTCGCGATCCCGGCGAAGTTCGTCGCAGGTGCGCTGGTCGAATGCGGAGAGAAGAAAATTCCCGGCGCCGTTCTCATTCCGTCCGGCTTTGCCGAAGCGGGCGCGCCGGAATTGCAGGCGGAAATCGTCGAGATCGGCAAGAAGTACAACGTCCGCCTGATGGGGCCGAATATCTACGGCTTCTACTATACCCCCGCCAATCTCTGCGCCACGTTCTGCACGGCCTACGACGTCAAGGGCCACGCGGCACTGTCGTCGCAGTCCGGCGGCATCGGCATGGCCATCATCGGCTTCTCGCGTTCCGCCAAGATGGGTGTCTCCGCGATTGTCGGCCTCGGCAACAAGTCGGATATCGACGAGGACGATCTGCTGGCCTTCTTCGAGCAGGACCCAAACACCAACCTCATCGCCCAGCACTGCGAGGACCTGAAGGATGGCCGCGCTTTCGCTGAAGCCGCCAAGCGGGTTTCAAAGAAGAAGCCGGTTATCGTGCTCAAGGCCGGCCGCACCTCGGCTGGTGCCAAGGCGGCGTCCTCGCACACCGGCGCGCTCGCCGGCAACGATAAGATCTACGAGGACGTATTCAAGCAGTCCGGCGTGATCCGGGCCCGTAGCTTGAGGCAATTGCTCGAGTTCGCGCGCGGCGTGCCGGTGCTGCCGACGCCGAAGGGCGAGAACATCCTGATCATCACCGGTGCGGGCGGCTCGGGCGTGCTGTTGTCCGACTCCGTGGTCGACAACGGTCTCTCGCTGATGGCGATGCCACCGGACCTCGACGCAGCCTTCCGCAAGTTCATTCCGCCGTTCGGCGCCGCCGGCAACCCCGTCGACATCACCGGTGGCGAGCCGCCGATCACCTATGTCAACACCGTCAAGCTCGGGCTTTCCGATGAACGCATCCATTCGCTGATCCTGGGTTACTGGCACACCATCGTCACGCCGCCGATGGTGTTCGCCCGCAACATGGTCGAAGTGAAGAAGGAGATGGAGGCCAAGGGCTTCGTGAAGCCGATCGTCGCCTCGCTCGCCGGCGACGTCGAGGTCGAGGAGGCCGCCGAGTATCTCTACCAGAACGGCATCCCGGCCTATGCCTACTCGACTGAATTGCCGGTCGAGGTGCTCGGCGCCAAATACAAATGGGCGCGCGGCGCGGGCCTGCTCTGAAACCCGAACGATGGATGCCGCTTCGGATGACCGAAGCGGCATCTTCGCTGACGAGCCACGCGGCAAGCGGAACGCTGAAACCGGGCAGACCAAATCTTCGCATCTACTGTCCTCGGATCTACCGATGAATGCAGGCTGCGATGAAGAGAAACCTAGTCCGGCGCAGGACCATCGAGCCGAAATCCGCGGCGGATAACGAGCACGATCCCAGGCGGAGCTTGAATCGCGTCCAAGCGGGCGCCAACAACCGGCAGTGGCCCGGCGGTGCCGCTTTGACACGAGCTATTCCCAGCCGAGCAGGCACGCGTCGTAGAACGATTGTATCCCGTAGCCGCCAACCGCACACGCTTCAGGCGCGGCCGAGCTACACTTGGCGGTCGACTGCAATCCACGTCGCTCGAGCCACGGCCAGCAATGTTCCAGCTTCACCATAGGCCGCGGCCTCGGCAACGCGTTTGCGGCCGTCGCGGCCGGCCTCCCAGGCAGTGATGAAGCAGCGTTCTCCCGGGCGCGGCCGTGTCTCTATCCGTGCCGACATCCGACCCAACAGGATCGGCGTCCGGTCGAAGCTGCCGCTCTCCCGGTCGTGAGAGGAAGCATAGCCCGTGGGACAATCGAGCGCCGACCAGAGA